>AMFO01001534.1_pt1 | contig 28139 bp, 25 predicted proteins | sample 552608 | NCBI WGS metagenome assembly AMFO01 (sample SAMN01893955, study PRJNA167987) | microbial mat metagenome | biome: hydrothermal vent | place: USA: Loihi, Hawai'I | collected 2003-05-01
AGCCGGGCTGTGCGTGGCCGCAGGCAGGGTGAGCGCATGATCTGGTCGTATATGGACCGCTGGGCCTGTGAGGAGGCTTACCGATTCACCAAGCAGGGCTTCCAGGCGGAGAAGGTGCAGGCCAGGCGTTTTGCCACGCTGCAGAATCTGGTGGCCCTGGCCAGCCTTGCTTGGGGCTTTTTGGCTGCCTATCAGGATGAAGCCTGTGCGTTAGTGTCTAAGGCCAAGCGGCAGAAGACGAAGAAGCCGAACTTTCTCTTTTACACGCTGCTTGCAGGCTGGAGACGACTGTTTGCCGCAGCCAAGGAGATCTTCTACGCCCGCCTGCGCCGCCGACGCCCCAACCCCCCGCCGCAGCTGCCGCTCTTCCCGCCCAGCCGCCATGCGCCCCTGCTGGCCTGAAAAAAATGGGGAGACGCGAGTGCAGGTTGGGCATTGACGGATGCGAAACCAGTCCTAAAATGCGGCCCATCTCGACGGCGCTTTAGCTCAGCTGGTTAGAGCAGCGGAATCATAATCCGCGTGTCCGGGGTTCAAGTCCCTGAAGCGCCACCAAACATTTGCTTATATAGCAACAAAAAGGGGGCCGTATGGCCCCCTTTTCTTTTGGTGTTAATGGGTCTTGTTTGGGTTAAATGGGGTTTTGATTGCCCCAACTGTGCCCCAAATAAATCCCTGTGTTCGCCTCAAATTCCATGCTTTTGATCAAGCTGTGCGATTAGGGACTCCGCATTCGCTCGTGTCTGCCCATCCATCCATGCTCTGCGGGTATGATTTTGCTCTGATAGAGAGAGGTTACCCCAGCTCTCTTTATCACCGATGCCAAAAAAGTCAGACAGTTCACACTCGGCTTCTTCAATGGTGATCGGCTTGGGAAATGCAGCCATTAATCCTTCGACTTCATCAACCCGGCCTTCCATATCGAGTTTGGATGCGTCGTATGCAAGGTAGGCAGCCTGTTCCAGTAGGCAGGAGATCATATCATCAAGTTTAAGGATGCCGGGGGCAGCTCCGCTTTGAAATAGGGATTCAATCACTCTAACGGCCGCCTTCAGCTTGTGACCAAGTTGGCTGTTGGCGACGAGGGTTTTAGCCTTTATATCAAAGGGTGCAGTATCACTAAACTGCTTTAGACAATTGTTAAGGTGTGAAGCTGAATTGCAGCATTCCGAAATGTGTAGGGTGATCTCAGGATGGCTATGGTCGCGGTGTCTTTTGTAGTCACCTTCAAATGCAGTCCAGAGCATGATGTTGTCAGGGCCCTTATCAAAAAGTCTCCGGGCTTCGGTCGCAATATCAGGATCTACACCTGTGATTCGATTCTCGATCCGCTGAAAATGCAGGTAGCTCGCATTGATGGCCGTGCTGCCATCCCTCCATCGGGGAGGGTATTGTGGCTCAACCGTTTTTTTCAGGATGGCATCAAACTCCGGAATATTTGAGCTCAGGAAGTGATACCAGAGCCTGGTTCGGTAACGATTTGCCGGTGTGGATTTCATAGTTGTTAATATAGCATAAAAGATTGAATTTAAAGATTGTTCTTCTACTTGCCATGTCCATGGGGTTTCCCAAGTGAATGAAGTGCATGCGCAATTTGCACACATTTCGACACATGAGATCACGGGAAGAGATGCTGATCACGCAGGCCGAGCTAGCCGAGTGGCTACAGGTCAGTGAGTGGACTATATGGGCGATGCGTCGTCGTGGAGAGCTGCCTGCTGCGGTGCGTGTCGGACGGATGCTTCGATGGCGCATAGGTACTCTGGAAAAATGGCTGCGAGACAATGAGAGGCCGGCATCTGAGTTTGATGCTGTTTTCTGCGAGCGGGCGCAAAAGTGCAGCCAGGGCCGAAACAAAAGCAAGAAGAGAACAGGAAAGCCGAGGGGTAGACCGACGAAGCGCGAGCAGGTGGAAGGCAAGTCGTGATCATTAGGACCAGACGCCGTTCCAACTTCACCATCTTGCCGAATGAGGTGCTGCAGAATCATCGTTTGAGTTGGGAGGCGAGGGGGATGCTGGCATACCTGGTATCTCTCCCCGAGGGGTGGCTGCTGAGGATTACGGAGCTGTCGAAGCGAAGCCCTGCCGGATACAGTAAAAACCGAAGGATTCTTGATGAGCTTATTGCTGCCGGCCACATCCACAGAAGTCAGGAGCGAAACCCTGATGGCACCTTCGGCGAGTGGGTTTACGATGTGTATGACTTGCCGCAATCACCGGATTCGGGTTTTCCGTATCCGGTGATTCCGAATGCAGGTGGCGCGAAGCTAGAAAGGAATTCAGAGAGAAAAGAACCACTCAAAAAGGAGACCGTCGCTTCCAGCGACGGGGAAAGGTGTGGACGTGGTTCCCGGAAATCGAATGCGAAGGAAACGCAGGAAGAGATCGAGAATACGATCGGGTTTCGGTTTCCTGAATCGGTTTCTGAGCTAGGTAAGCCGGGGCGGGTCGGGGCAATACTTTTTCGTTACAAACTCAGTTCAGCCCAGGCGAGGTTGGCGCTGGCTGAGTTCGATGACTTCGTGACATCCGTGGAGGTGGATGATGCTTGGGCCCTGCTGGTGGAGATTGCTCGACAGGCAGGAGAGGGAAAACTGAAGGTGTCTGCTGGCGGAGAAAAGAGGCTGCCCCAGTGGATCTGATCACCCTGGACCTCGGGCGCCTGGCCTGTGAATTTCAGTGGATGGGTCCCTCCGGCCTCCCATCCACTGAAATTCACAGGCCATGTTTTGCGATGCCAGATGTGCCCTCGGCGGGCGGGCTCGGGGCCTCGCTGCGCGAGGGTCGCCCGCCCTTGAGTGCCCATGCCTGCGGCATGCATCGCGGTTGCGCTGGTGCGCGCACAGACGGCTCCGTCTGCGACTGCGCCGTCTGTGCGCCGGAGTCGGAGTGCAGCGTATGAGCAGTAATGCCAGGGAGTTGGCAGTCGTGCTGCAGTCCATCGTGCATCAGCTGAGAGGCACCACCGATATGCACCAGCAGATGCATGAGTCCAGAGTGCTGGCATCGGTGCTGGTGCAGGCTATACAGCGCCATTCTGCAGCCGATATCGCCAGCTGGATTCGCTGGCGAATGCGTACCTCTGAGCGTTCAGACCGCAGGCCTGTAAGCGGTATCAACGAAGAGGCCTTGAACGCTCAACTTGCCGACGTACGCCGGGTGCGGGGAATGGCAAAGCGAAAAAAACGCCACCAGTCTCAGTTGGATCCGTACAGGGCTGAGTTGATGGCGTTGCGAAGTTCCGGAGCAAGCTGGAATGATTTGCGAGACTGGCTGCGGCGGTATGCGCGCCTGAAGGTGAATCGATCGACGATCATCCGTCGGATGAATCAGTGGATGGAAGATGGCCAAGCTTAGCGCAGCGGATCAGGCAGTGCGAGTGATGTCGAAACTCGATCGTACTGGCTGGAGCAAGGCCGATCAGAAGGCTGCCGACACGATCGGCTACCGATCCCAGGTAACATTGCAGCAACGGACGGGAGAACTGGCCAGAGCCGCCGAGCGTATATTCCAGCGGGAATCGATCTCGAAAATCAAAGATATCAATGAAGCGATGGCCAGAAGAGAAGTTGAGAATCTTGTTTCCTGTGGCTTAAGCAGCTCAACCGTTCATGGATATGCGAGGGCACTGTCCGATGCGCATCAGTTTCTCCACGGCCAATCTGTCGATTTTGGCAATATGTTACCTGCCCGAAGCACGGATGCCCCGCAGACGGGGCGGGCATATACAACGGATCAAATTCGTGAGATCACAAGCCATCAATCGGCTGAGTTCGCACTGATGACTGAGATCGCACATGCAGTGGGTCTGCGTGCAAGCGAGCTGACCACATTAAGGCCTGCGCTTGAATACCCAGCGCGAATCGCAGAAGAGCGGTTCTCTCAGCTTGTCGAGCAGCGTTGGATGGGGCGTGAAGGGATTCCATATGCAGTGACAGGTAAAGGCGGCTTGCAGCGGGAAGTACACATTCCGCCGGAGCTGTCCCAGCGTCTTGAAGCATTTCGATTAGATGTTCCTCGGGATATTCATGCCAGTCGTGGCGATGATGGCAGGAGTTTCGAGCAGCATTATGACCTGCCGTCCGGAGAGAAGTGGTCACAGGATTTTTCTTCTAAAAGTAACGAGCTGTTCGGTTGGTCGAATGGTGCTCACGGATTAAGGCACAGTTTTGCTCAGGAGAGGGTCAAAGAGCTCCAGTCAAAAGGTCTGACCTGGGATCAGGCTCGATTAACCACGAGTCAGGAGCTGGGTCACTTCCGGCTTGGCGAAACTGATACTTATCTACGTTGAAGGGAGAATAACATGCAGAAATTAGCGGTTGAGATCGATGCCGATAGAGCCAGAAAGAATTTTGTGAATCGGTGTACCAAAGGGTTATGGTCAGAAGCCACGGGAGAACTTGTCGGAATGATGACGACGCTTACAAACGGATACGCAGCTGATGGCGATGGCCCATGTTTTAATGACAATGACATCCAAACATTGCAGTGGCTTCTCTCGATCATTGGCTCTTGCCCGGAGTGGAGGCTAGAGGTCATGCGGATTTTTAACGAAGCCAGTATTCCGGTAAATGTGTCCGGTCTGTCAAAGTGAAGGGACAAAGATTAGTACATTTGTGCGATTGAGGAAGATGCCTGTACCAATATAAATTTGGTGTAGAGACAGGTGTGCCCCACAGCCTGTCTAACGATTGGTAATTGCCAATGGGGAGAAATGGAAATGCGAAAAGTTAAGATCCTTATGGCAGCAGTTTCTTTGCTGCTACTTACTGTTTCATCAGCCATTGCTGCCGAGGCTCCAGCTGGCGGGTGTGAAAAAGCTTTCGAGTACAAGTTTATGCAAGGCATGTTTAGTACCGAGATTAAAAAGGTACTAAACGATATGGGACGTGAAGGCTGGGAAATTATCAATGTGAACTCTGATTCAAAAGGGTTTATGAATTTCATCGCACTCAAACGGGCTTACTGCAAATAGGCTGAGCCCTCCAGGTTTGGAAACCCGATCTTGATCGGGTTTGATAGATGCCCCCTCTGATATTTCAGCAGGGGGTATTTTTTTGCGCGTTGAGTTGGTGCTCTTCCGACCTGGTCGGAACCCCCACAGGCTGCCCGAACGGGCACGAGCTACCGGTTGCCCGGATTTAAGCCGATGAGCTCGACTGGGCTTTTGCCTTGCTGGTCAGAATATGGCGCCGTATCGCCACAAGCCGATCAACTGTTTCCCGTTTGGATAACCATCATTGCTGATGCCTGATTGTGTCAGCGGCAACTGACTTCGGGATGCCTGGCTCGCCCAGGCTAGGGTGGTGTTTCCAGATGCTTCATTGTTAGGCCTCCATTCGTTTTAAAATGAAAACGGGGAGGCGCACCACACCCCCGAAACGGAGTGGGGCGAGCGCTCCCCGTTTCGGGATATTCTCTGAACCTGCCGAGCTGTCGCTCATGCCAGGGTGGGCTATTGCCCTGCGTATTGTTCTAATTTAGTCGCGTCGAAACTTATATGCAACTATATGATTTATATATACTTATTGGTATATATTCACCACTTGCTCTTGATGTCAGGGCTCTGCCTGTGTTAAGATGAATGGGCTTGCTGGAACACCCGGCTCTTCAAGAGAGATACAGCAAGTCACTTCACCAGTGGGAGCCGGCCTCTCTCCTGAAACCTCCACGCTGGGGTTTGTAAACACACAGCACATTAGAAATCCTTGTTGAGGGTTTGCTCCAAGGCAAGCCGGGCGCTTCTTCGGAGGTGCCTGGCTTGCCGCCTTCATGACGCGTAAAGCGGCAGAGAGGTGTCTGCCATGGCAGTCACATGTGCAACCAGAGTCGCCTACCGGCCCCTGTCTCAAATACGGATGGAAAGAGATGTCCGGCTGGCCCGGCGATCAAGGCGTGAGAAAAGAAGGACGTTTCTTGGCAAGATTCTTCGGAAGGCAAACCTTCTGTTGGCGTTGCTGGGGCTGGTCATGCTCTATTTGCTGGCTACTTCCTTGAAGTGGCTTTCATTTGGTTTCTACTTCTATTTTTTTGGCTGGTGGACCATTTTGTTCGGCGATTGGTTCGAATGAAAGACCTGTGCCTGATCGCACGTTTGAGCTATTGATAATCGCCCATTGATCCGCAAGCTCTTTCGTCTAAGTTTATCGAGATCAAACTTGGGAAGAGGGGAGCATCGATGCAGTGGATTGCACCGTCCGAGAAGGACGCGGCTCAGGATACGCTGGAGAAGCGACTGTGGGATGCGGCCGATCAGTTTCGGGCCAATTCAGGGCTAACTTCGGCGCAGTATTCGGCACCCGTACTGGGTCTGATCTTCCTGCGATTTGCCGAGTCCCGCTTCGATAACAGGCGAGCCGAGCTTGAGGCGGCCGGTGCCTCGTCGCGGCGCGGTACATCGCGTGTGGATGATCCGGCGGCCTATCATGCCGCAGGGGTGATGTATCTGCCCGAGACGGCCCGATTCGCGCATCTGCTCAATATGCCGGAAGGCGAGAATATCGGGCAGGCAATCAACGAGGCGATGGCGGCCATCGAGCGGGATAATCCGCAGCTTGCCGGCGTGTTGCCGCGCTCCTACCAGCTTTTCACCAGTACCCTGCTGAAAGAGATCCTGAAGAAGATCTCCGAGATACCGGTGAGCCTGGAGTTTGATGCCTTCGGTCGCATCTACGAATATTTTCTCGGCGAGTTTGCCCGCACCGAGGGGCAGAAGGGCGGCGAGTTCTACACGCCATCCTCGATCGTGCGCCTGCTGGTCGAGGTGCTGGAGCCGTTCCACGGCAAGGTGCTCGATCCGGCCTGTGGCTCCGGTGGCATGTTTGTGCAGTCGGCCCGCTTTGTCTCCGAGCATCACAAATCCGCTGCCGATGAGCTCTTCATCCATGGCGTGGAGAAGACGGATGAGACCGGCCGACTGGCCCGCATGAACCTCGCCATCCATGGCCTGGAGGGCGATATCCGCCACGGCGGCCATATCAACTCCTATTACGACGATCCGCACAGTGCTGTAGGCAGCTTCGATTTCGTGCTCGCCAATCCTCCGTTTAATGTGAATGCCGTGGACAAGGAGCGGCTGGAGAGCGAAGTGGGCGCCGGTCGCCGTTTCCCCTTTGGTCTGCCGCGCACGGATAATGCTAATTACCTCTGGATTCAGCTTTTCTACTCCAGCTTGAATGAAAAGGGTCGTGCAGGCTTCGTTATGGCCAACTCTGCTTCCGATGCCAGGGCCTCGGAGATGGAGCTACGCAGGCAACTGATCGAAGCGAAAGCGGTGGATGTGATGGTCGCTGTCGGGCCGAACATGTTCTACACCGTCACGCTGCCCTGCACGCTCTGGTTCCTCGATAAGGGCAAGAGGGGCACGGATCGCGAAGACAAGGTGCTCTTCATCGATGCCCGCCACATCTACCGCCAGATTGACCGTACCCATCGGGATTGGACGGAAGGGCAGCTCGGCTTCATTGCCAACATCGTCCGCCTCTATCGCGGCGAGGAGATCGATCTGATCACCGGCGACGGTGAGGCCGAAGCGAAACTGAAAGAGGTGTTCGGCGATACACCTGCCTATCAGGATATCCCCGGCCTCTGTAAGGCCGCCACGCTCGAAGAGGTCGAAGCCCAGGGCTGGAGCCTAAATCCCGGTCGTTACGTCGGTGTCACTCCAGGCGAAGAGATCAGCGATGAGGATTTCAAAGAGAAGCTGGAAGCCCTCAACGAAGAACTGGAAGTGCTCAATGCCGAGGCACGAGAGTTGGAAGCGACCATTGCAGCCAATGTGGTGGAGTTGCTGGAAGCATGAACGTGGCAACTCCAATGAAGCTTGATCAGCTAGGGTTTGTAGGGCGTGGTAAATCAAAACATCGACCAAGAAATGACCCCTCGCTGTACGGAGGTCAATATCCTTTTTTTCAAACCGGCGATGTAAAAGCGGCTAATTTTCATCTGACCCAATTTAATCAGACATACAATGAAAGAGGGTTGGCCCAAAGCAAGCTCTGGGAGCCTGGGACATTGTGTATCACGATTGCTGCAAACATCGCGGACACAGCAATTCTGGGTATCCAAGGGTGTTTTCCGGATAGCGTAGTAGGTTTTGTGCCTGATGAGGAGAAGGCGGACGTTCGGTTCATAAAGTATTACATCGATACTATTAAGCTTCAGATGCAAGGGGTGTCGAGAGGGACTACGCAAGACAATTTAAGCTTGGATAAACTTTTAACCTTTGATTTCCAAATTCCTCCACTTCCCACCCAAAAACGAATTGCGGGGATATTGTCGGCTTATGATGAGCTGATCGAAAACAACCAGCGGCGGATCAGGATTCTGGAAGAGATGGCGCGCAGCCTTTACCGCGAATGGTTTGTCCATTTCCGCTATCCCGGCCATGAAAATGTTCCCCTCGTCGACTCCCCCCTCGGCCCCATTCCAGAAGGGTGGGAGGTGAAAAAGCTTTCTAGCGCAGCAGAAGTGAACCGGGCACAAATAAGTGCTCGGACTGCACCAGCAGAACTGCACTATATTGATATATCATCAGTAAGCCCCGGTTGGATTGAAAAGGTTCGCACCTGTGCATTTTCAGAAGCACCTAGTCGGGCTCGTCGAATAGTTCAGCATGGCGATATTATTTGGTCATGTGTTCGTCCGAATCGACGTTCGCATGCAGTGGTGATGCATCCCCAGTCAAATACTATTGCATCCACTGGTTTCGCCGTGCTTACTGCAACGATTGTTCCATATACCTTCCTGTATTTTGTTACGACCTCTGATGATTTTGTCGGGTATCTTACGAACAATGCTACTGGTGCTGCATACCCTGCAGTTGCCGCCAAAACTTTTGAGGAAGCGGAGATAATTATTCCTCAACAATCGTTACTTAAACCGTTTGGTGATATCTCAAGTAAGATGTTTGAGCAGATTAGCACTCTAAAACGCCAAGCTGAAAACCTCCGTAAGACACAATCGTTGCTTTTGCCGAAGTTACTTTCCGGACAGGTGTCTCTTGATGCATACGAATCAGGAGATGCCCAATGAGTCCTTCATCCTCCGAAATCAAGAAACACAAACTTACTGTCTTCTTGATTAAGGAGGAGTATGAGGAGATTGCGGACTTTCTGAGTATTGATGGCTTTGAACAGGTTGATGCTTTTGAAGAGGGAAAATGGCAAGGGGCATTGATCTATAAAGGAGGTTTTCAGAGTACTCCATCCTGGGTTTCGATCTTTGACGAATTGCCTGGATTTGACCCCTCCGGAATAAAGAACCAGAGCTCCAAAGCGTTGTACGTTTTGAGATGTGAAGGGAGGTGGTTCTGTTTTACGTTTGGTTATGCCAGGCACTTAATTGATGAGCATGCCTATGAAAGGAACTTTGGCTTAATAGTGACGCTTAATCTCAGTGACCCTGAGGCAGTGAAATCCATCGATAAGACTAATATCAGTCACATATCTCTTCACTCCAGAGAGCAGGCAACACGGGCCATCGAGTTAGGTGGCTTTGAATTCGACAACGACATAGACCTGCTGAAGTCCATTACCGCTAAATCGTCTGTATCAGGCGTTGAGGAGCAGGAAACGCTATCTGGTCGTGATTCGGTCTCCATCTACACGAGAGCATTGGTGGAGGACTTTCATGATATAGCCGAACGCTTATATGAGGCGTTTACAGATACCAAATACAAAGAGCTGTATCCCTGGATCGACAAAATTTCTGAAGAGAGAGACAAGACGGTTGTTGAGCAACTGGATAAGTTGCTCGCAGAGAGAATTGTTAACGGTGAGCTGGTAAATATCTGGCTGGCTATTCCGGAGGTGGTGGATTGGGAAGAGATTAGGGGGTTTGCCTATAAGTACAGGCAGGAGAGGCCCGATAGAGATGGCCCCGTTCTGTACACCGACCTGGATGTCCACGAATGGGTAAGTGTAAAGAATCTCGGTGATGAGTTGTCGGCACAGCAGCTCAAGAGCAAGAGGATTCACGTCTACTGGCAGGATGGGAGAACCTCTAGCTGGAGCGTTTATCGCTGCTTAAATGCTGAGCTGGATCTCGATGGAAAGAAATACATTCTCAATGATAGTGCCTGGTACAATATCCAAACAGATTTTGTTTCTGAAGTGGGCCAGTTCTTTTCCAGTATTCCCGAGGCGGCATTTTCTTTGCCGCCATTTGATAATATGAATGAGCCTGAGTACTTAGAGCATGTCTCAAGTCAGCTACCTGAATACGCATTGATGGACCGAAAAAACATCATGATTGGTGGAGGCCGTAGCAAAGTTGAGTTCTGCGATTTGTATTCGCTGGGGAAAGACATCATTCATGTGAAGCGCTATGGGGGATCGCCAGTTTTAAGTCATCTTTTTTCGCAGGCCGTTGTATCCGGAGAGTGTTTCCTCCATGAAGAAGATTTCCGGACCCAGCTGAACGAGAAATTGCCTGATAGCCACAAGCTTACGGATGCTTCTGAGCGACCAGCTGCTTCGCATTACAATGTGTGTATAGCAATAATGAGCAAAGAGCAAGGAGACTTGGAGCTTCCGTTTTTCAGTAAGGTTAGCTTCAAGCATGCCGTGAGGGCATTGCAGAACCTTGGGTATAATGTCTTTAAGCTGAAGATTGATCGGTGGAATGAAGAAAGTGACGCATAACGTGTATAGAAATGGTAAGTGAGATCTATTTTCAGTTGTGTGTAGGTTGGCACCAATGAATATCGACGATTTGTTGGATGCTCCCGAAGGCAAGACGCTGGAGTTCAAGCGGGATTTGTCTTCGCCGAAGCCGGTCCTGCGGTCGCTGGTGGCGTTCGCTAATACGGCCGGAGGCACGCTGATTATCGGCCGGGCAGATGATGGCAGCATTGTCGGGGTGGAGGATGTGTTGGCCCAGGAAGAGCGGCTGGCAAACCTGATCGCGGATAGCATCGAGCCGGCCATGATGCCGGAGATCGAGGCGATTACCGTTGAGGGCAATTCGCTGCTGCTGGTGCGTGTGGCCCATTGGCCGGGGCCTTTCTATCTGAAGGAGAAGGGGCCCGTGGCGGGCGTCTATGTGCGACTCGCCTCGACCAACCGCAAGGCCGATGCCGCCATGCTCGAAGAGCTGAATCGATAGCAGCAAAATCACTCATTCGATCAATTGCCCTGCGCCGGCAGTTCCGAGTCCGATCTGGATAATCTGGCTGTTCGGCGCTGGTTTGCCGGCAAAGATCGCATGATGGATGCGACAGCGCTCGAATCGCTGGGCGTTCTGGTGCGCCATGGCAGTGGCCGTGTAGCTTCCAATGGCGGCCTGATTCTTTTCGGTGAAGAAGAGGCGCGGCAGCGCTTCTTTCCCGATGCGCGTATCTCCTGCGCGCGCTTTCGCGGAATTGATAAGAGCGAGTTTCTTGATCGCCAGGATATGGATGGCTTGCTCGATGCAGTGATGGCTGTCTCCAAATTCATTGCCCGCAATACCCGGCTGGCATCCCGTATCGAAGATATGCAGCGCGAGGATCTCCCTGAATATCCGAGCGTGGCGATTCGTGAGGTGCTGGTGAATGCCGTAGCCCATGCCGACTATGCCACTACCGGTATGCGCATCTTTGTCTCCATCTTTTCCGATCGGCTGGAGATCCAGAGCCCCGGTATGTTCCCGTTCGGTATGACCATGGATGATTTCAAGGCCGGCGTCAGCCGTATCCGCAATCGTGTGGTCTGCCGGGTGCTGCATGAGGTCGGCCTGATGGAGCAGTGGGGCAGCGGTTACCAGCGTATTGTTAACAGCTGCAGCGAGGGCGGCTATCCGGAACCGGAGTGGCAGGAGCTTGGCCACTGCATCCGGGTGACGTTCAGGCCACACCCTTCGATAGCCCACGGTGATAGGGTAAATGATAGGGTAAATGATAGGGTATCTGATACCGTATTTGGTGCCGTAACCGATACCGTATCCGGGCTGGATTTGAATGAGCGCCAGCGTTGGATTATCGAACAGCTTTTAGCAGGGATAAAGATCAAGGCTGAAGACGTTGTGCAGAAATGGAGCGTGGGAGAAGCAACCGTCAGGCGAGATTTGGCGGGTTTGAGGAATCATGGCCTGATCGAGTTTGTCGGAGCGCCAAAGACGGGCCACTACCGCATCAAGTCTTCGGAGGCGGAGTAGCAGTGTCTCCCGGCAGCTACAGCGAAGACGGCCTGGTTGAACAGCCAGCTATCCGGCTCTTTGCGGAGCTGGGCTGGGAGACGATCAACGCCAGTGATGAGGTGCCGGGTCTTGATGGCACCCTGGGCCGCGATGCCAAAGGGGATGTGATCCTTGCGGGGCGTTTGCGGCCACTGATGCAACGCCTCAACCCCGGCTTTCCCGACAGTGCCATCGATGCCGCTCTGGATGAGCTGAGCCGTGATCGCTCGGCCATGCCGATGGCGGCGGCCAACCGCGAGCTGTGGATGCTGATGCGCGAGGGCGTGAAGGTGTCGATCCCGGACACGGAAAAGGGCGGCATGAAAGAGGAGCGTGTTCGGCTGATCGACTGGTCGGATGCCGGCAACAACGACTTCCTGCTGGTCAGCCAGATGACCATTACCGGGCCGCTCTATACCTGCCGGCCGGATCTGATCGGCTTTGTGAATGGTATCCCTCTGGTGGTGATCGAGCTGAAAAAGCCGGGTGTGTCGGCCCGCAATGCCTTTGAAGATAACCTGACGAGCTACAAGCACGCCCAGAACGGCATTCCGCAGCTTTTCTGGAGCAATGCCCTGCTGATCGCTTCCAACGGCTCTGAGAGCCGCGTGGGCTCTCTGACGGCGGATTGGGAACGCTTCTTCGAGTGGAAGCGCGTTGAGCGCGAGGATGAACCGCGCCGGGTATCGCTGGAGGTGATGCTGCGTGGCCTTTGCGAGCCGACTCGACTGCTCGACATGGTGGAGAACTTCACCCTCTTCTCCGAGCACAAGCAGGGGCTGACCAAGATCATCGGCCAGAACCACCAGTTCATCGGTGTGAACAACGCCATTGGATCGACCCTGCAGGCGAGAGAGGAGGGGCATGGGCGTGGCGGTGTCTTCTGGCAGACCCAGGGCTCGGGCAAGAGCTTTTCGATGGTCTTCTTCGCCCAGAAGATTCTGCGCAAGCATCCCGGCAACTGGACCTTCGTGATTGTCACCGACCGGGTGGAGCTGGATAAGCAGATTGCCGGCACCTTCGCCGCCTGCGGGGCGGTGGGCGATGCCAACGCCTCGCACGCCTCATCCGGTGCGCATCTGCGTGAGCTGCTTGGCGGCAACAACCGCTATGTTTTCACCCTGATCCAGAAGTTCCAGAGCGATGAGATGCTCTGTGATCGCAGGGATGTGATCGTCTTGACCGATGAGGCACATCGCAGCCAGTACGACACCCTGGCCATGAACATGCGTGCAGCACTTCCCAATGCCACCTTTGTCGCCTTTACCGGTACGCCGCTGATTGCCGGCGAGGAGCGCACCCGCGAGGTGTTTGGTGACTACGTCTCGATCTACGACTTCCAGCAGTCGATCGAGGACGGGACGACGGTGCCGCTCTACTACGAGAACCGTACGCCGGTGCTGCATCTCGATAATCCCGACTTCAATGATGATATCTACGAACTGATCGAAGAGGCCGACCTGGATGAGCAGGGGGAGAAGCGGCTGGATCGGGAGCTTGGACGACAATACCACCTGATCACGCGTGATGAGCGGCTGGATACGGTGGCTCGGGATATCGTCAGCCATTTTCTCGGGCGTGGTTTCCAGGGCAAAGCCATGGTTGTCTCCATAGATAAGGTCACGGCGCTGCGTATGTATGAGAAGGTCCGCAAAATATGGAGTGATTGGACTTTCAATACGCTCCGAGAGCTGGCGGACTATCGGGATTGCCCGGACGACCCGGCAACCGGGCCTGCCAAAGAGCGGCTGGAGATCCTCAAAAGTACAGACATGGCGGTGATCGTCTCGCCTGGCCAGAACGAGATCGAGCAGATGGCTACGCTGGGCATCGATATCGTGCCGCATCGCAAGCGCATGGCCGAAGAGAAGCTGGACGAGAAGTTTAAGGATCCGAGCGATCCGCTGCGGCTGGTGTTTGTCTGCGCCATGTGGTTGACCGGCTTTGATGCTCCCAGTATTTCGACGGTTTATCTCGACAAGCCAATGCGCAATCACACCCTGATGCAGACCATCGCCCGGGCCAACCGCGTCTATCCGGACAAGCAGAGCGGCCTGATCGTCGACTATGCCAATGTCTTTGCTTCGCTGGAGAAGGCCCTGGCCATCTACGGCAAGGGTGGGAGCGGTGAGATGCCGGTCCGCGATAAGCAGGAACTGGCCGATGAGCTGGCTGCCACGCTGGGAGCGCTGGATGGCTTCTGCAGCCGGCACGGCGTGAGCCTGGCCGATGTGGAGCAGACGCCGACGGCCAACTTTGCCCGTATCGCTGCGATCGAGGCGGCGGCCGATCGGCTGATGAACCCGGAGGAGGTGAAGCGCAGCTTCCTGACACAGGCCGCACTGGTCAGAAGCCTGTATAGCGCCGTGAAGCCTCTTCCTCTGGTGAGCAATTTTGCGCAGCGCTGTGGCTGTGTGGCGGCCATTGCCGACCAGGTGAAAAACACCACCGAGCCGCCCGATATTTCGCATGTCATGCAGGGGATTCAGCGGCTACTGGATGAGTCGATCGGTTCTGATCCCTTCATGATTCGCGAGCCAACGCATCCGGGTGAGGGAAAGATCGACCTTTCCAAAATCGATTTCGAGGCCCTGAAAAGTCGCTTTGACGATAAGAAACCCACCAACACAGACCTTGAGCGCCTGAAAGCGGCTGTGCGTGTCCAGCTGGAGCGGATGGTGCGGGTGAATAAGACACGCACCGACTACCTGGAGAAGTTCCGTGACCTGATCGATGCCTACAACGCCGGCAGCCGCAATATCGAGGATGTATTCAGAGAGCTTCTGGCCCTGTCGAAGGTGCTGACCGAAGAGCAGACCCGCCATGTGCGAGAGCATCTGTCGGAAGAGGAGCTGACCATTTTCGACATCCTCACCCGGCCGGCCCCGCAGCTTTCGACGGAAGAGCGTGAGCAGGTCAAGAAGGTGGCGCATGCGCTGCTTGAGAAGCTGCGTGGTGTGCTGGTGATCGGTTGGCGGCAGCGAGTGACCTCAAGGGCCAAGGTACGCATGGCGATTGAGGATGTGCTCGATGAAGGGCTGCCATTGCCTTACGGCAAAGACGATTACGAGAACAAATGCTCGGCCGTTTTCGAGCATGTCTATGAGAGCTATCAGGGTGATGGCAGGAGTGTGTTTTCAGAAGTTGCCTGATTGCATTTGGTGAAGGAGGGGAGAGTGCAGAATATCGACTATTTCAATGAGTACGCGATTCAGGTCTTGAATAAATTGTATGAAAGATTTCCATGCGCTGTTGAGCTGGAAATGGATGATATTCTTGATCAGAAGCCTGCCTTTCCAACATGTGATGCATACAAGAGAAGTTATGCCGGAGATAATGCCGAAGGGATTTATGTTGGCCCCGATTCGATTGTAGATGGTTGGCCCATCAGTGTTCCAAGAGAAAAGCTTTGGGAACAATTTGATTGGGATAAATGTATCAAGGCTTCAGAACAAGCTCTTGGACGAGAGCTTGATGATAATGAAAGAGATACGCTGCTCAGATTAGGGGTGAGGCCATTTACAGCTGCAGAAGCTGCCGAGATCGCTGAGTGGAAAGTTGCACGCGAACAATATTGGGCTGATTCACGATCGCGTGATGAAAAGGAAAGGATTCTCAGTGGGACGATTCAGTTTTTGGTTCATGAGGGGATTGTTCGCCATTTGGAAAGAAAAAGGCATGAGCAGGAGGAGGTCCAGCCCAGTGATTTTCTAATTGATAAGCGCCTTAACGGATTGAGATTCACATTAACCAATAAAGGCCTGATGAGAATGAATAAGGAGGTTGTTTCTGGTGATGTGAAGAAGGGCTGGGTGGCGAATCAGGTGGCGAAATATGTAGCGGATAAGGCCGTGGATTCTACGATCTCTGTAATTAACCCGGTCGCACTTGTGACGAGAATACTGATTGGGTAGGGGCATGGCACGAATATCTAAGCTGTCCGTGAACGCTAGTGGAGTAGCGCTATGAGCAAACGAGGTAATCAGCGTGCTCGCAGAGACGGTCCGAGTCTCGAGAGACTTGTGAATGCATTAAAGAAGGCTAAAGAATCTGGAAATGGTTACGATCATGACCCGGATCATGAAAATTGGAAGAAACATATTCCTGAATGTGCATTGAAAGCAGCTAAGATTGGCCTTTCTATTGAAGGCTTAGAGAAAAGTTTGCTGATAAAATGTATTCAACGAGTAAAAATTTTTGTGGATAAGTTTGAGAATGATCTGCATAAGCCTGAAGATAAGTTAATTATCGTTGCCTTCCTTCTATCCTATAAAATTCCATCTAAAAAAAGCGATGAGGCCCTCGACAATGAAAGTATAAACCCACCTGAAGAAAGCGATGAGTTTCTCTACAAAGATAGAAGGAATATCTACAAGGGAATCTTGAAGGAATTTGCTGAATGGGTTTGTCAAAAAAAGCTGGATGGCGAAATTATACAATCTCTGAGCAAAAGTAAAGATTTGCACGAGAATGTCCTGAGGTTTTTTAAATCAATCGTAGTGGCCGTTCAACACCAAGAAGAAAATCGTTTGTTGGAGAAGAGGGAAAAGGCAAAAAAGCTTGAAGCTGTTGAAGCAGAAAAAAGAGAAAGAATTAAAAAGTTCGAATCTGAAATCGAAAAGGTAGTAGGGCTTTTCGAAGAGAGAAAACCAGATGTGGAGATTCCTTCTTCCTTTTCTTTGTCAACCCGAGACATGGAGCTTGTGCTGGCATGGAGTAATCAACAAAAAATAGAAGGGATAAATATTGGCAAGCTGCGCAAACTAATTGGCGACGATCACAAGTTTGCACGCCTTTGCTCTGCAAGAGTCGCTGAGCTGGCCGCAATACAGTATTACAAGATAAACAATGATTACGTGGAAGATATATCGATTACTCAGCTTAAGCAAAACTCTCATGCTTGGGAGACTCATGACTTGATGGTCTCCGGAAGAGCTGTTGATGTGAAATCTGCAAGACCTTCATTTTCTAATCCCGATCATTATTCAGGTTATATGATTCCAAGTTTCAAGAAGGAAAGAAGAACTCGTTCTGACGTTTCAATTCTTGCTATGCTGACTGATTATCAATCAGCAGCCTTCTTGGCTCAAGGTCGTCTTCCATCAAAGTCTATAATTATTGGAGAGGCCACTATAAAGGATGTCGAAGATCTTAAGTTGTGGGCTCGGAATCTTCCCCTGATCTCAGCTGAGTCGGTCAAGGTTAACGATGTTAGTCGTTATCCAGGTTGGTTCTTTGAATATCAATATTCCAGTGGCATAAATAACAAAGAAATAAAAGACAGTATCATCAATTTGGCAAATGAATTTGTGGGTGATCCTTTGTTGCATGAGAATAGCAACTTCCCCATATGGTTGTGTTTACTCATTGATAATGAGGATTTGGTGCGTAAAGTCATTGAGTGCTCATTTAATGTTCAGCAGAAAGAACATCTTGATATGTGCCTACATCTGAAAAAAGTTAATGCAGAAATCGGTCTCAGCAGAAGGAGCCTTTTTCTTTTTATAATAAATTATACATTGCAACAAGCTAAGCGTTTTGATGATGCATGGTCGCCACAGGTCTTAAAATCCTGGCTCGGTCTTGATGGTTCTAATGAGCCGTTATGGCTATGTGATCCCTTGAGAATAATTTCTAATCTTGTGGAAGCCATGAATATTCTCTGGTCCCAAAAATCAGATGCACTCAGAAATTATAAAGAATTTGATTTGCGGAGTCCTTATTTGCTTGATGGTCTTTGTGAAGACAGTCGTCGAGAGACTGTTATGGCTAATTGCTGTGGTAACATCCTGTTGCCAAACAAGGTTCTGGTTTCATGTGGGATAAACCCTCTCGTGTTTGGAAAAGACGAGCGCTGTGCAGAATGTGGAAAGCTGGTATGCAATAAGTGTGGGTTTTGTTCCGATCCTCGTTACAATATATGTAGTCGTATGGAAGAAAGGATTGAATCCCGCTATTCCATTGATGATTTGCCGTATTTCTTTAGCGACCGATCTGGTCTCAAAGAAGTTTTCTAGCTAAATCTTTTCCGCGAGGGTGGTAGTACCTTAGGATCATTTTAAGGTCTTTATGCCCGGTAATCTTTGCAAGGTCCTGTGCGGGGTATATGTCAGCCAGACGGCTGGTTGCTTCATGCCGCAGGTCGTGGAAGGTCAGGCCTATGATTGGTTCGGGGCTTCCATCCGGCTTTGTGGCATTCTTGCAGGCCTTGATGAATGCCTTTCGGGTGGCGTAGTCGGTTGTTCCAAACACCTTACCGGATAGGGAGCGGGGAAGGGCTTTCAGCATCTGAACAGCGCGAGGTGAAAGAGGGACTTCTCTGCTTTCACCATTCTTTGTGTCACTCAGAAATGCAACACGATCATCCAGGTCGATATTGCTCCAGTCCAGGCCGAGCATCTCCCCCTTTCTCATTGCTGTTTCGATGGCAAGGATCACCAGGGGCTCTAACCAGATGTTCCCTTGTGCTCTGCATGCCCTGAGTAGCTTTTCCTCTTCTCCATCCTCCAATCGGCGTTCACGGGAATTTTTGACCGTGGGTTTCCTGATGAGATCGACAGGGTTGGCCAGGCTTTCCATACCCCATTCCTTGCGGGCGATATTGAAAAGGTGGGAGAGGATGGCCAGGTATTTAACGACGGTGCTGGCAGACTTTCCTTCGCCAAGCATCTGGTCCCGGAGGTTTGCGACGTCGCTTCCCCTGATGCTGGCCATAAAGCATCGTGAAATGGTCAGGGACTTAAGGATGCGGATGCGACTTAGATCCTGTCGCTGTCCTTTCTTGTGTGGGACGATTTCTTTCTCGTATCGCTCAAGGCATTCGAGAAGGGTGGTGCTTTCAGCGACTGCGCGGGCGATAAAGACCCCGCGATCCATTTCGCTCAGGATCATGCGCTCCCAGGCTTCCGCTTCAGCCTTGGTTTCGAAGGTCTTGGTTTGAGCGGGAAAGCCTTTTCTCCTGATGCGCGCTCTCCACTGATATGGGCCTCTGTTTTCCACCGCCATTTTTGGCTCCTGAAACACTTTGCGTGCCCCATTTATGCCCCAATAAATGCCTTGTGGTCAAGTATTTATTAAATATAAACAAACAGACTCGGAATCATAATCCGCGTGTCCGGGGTTCAAGTCCCTGAAGCGCCACCACACATCAAAGGGCGGAGCAACTCACGTTGCTTCGCCCTTTTTCGTTTTCATTGCTCGGTGTAAAATAAACAACCGGCCAGTGAACCGGCCAATCTTTTGCCTTTTCCCTTGCGTCGAAGGCTTGTATGGTTAATTATATCAACAAGTTTTTCTGTTATTTATCCGGCCAATGAACCGGCCATTTTTCTGATGTTCGGTTTAGGAGCTGGCAAGAGCGGCACCGGGGCGATTCATATGATTTCATCAGTTCAGGATTTTGCACCGTTTATTCCAGGCGACATGGCTCTGGAAAAATCGGATTTGCCGGATAAGGCCGTTGATCTGAGCAGGCACTCGGCGAAGCTGGCCGGCTTGTTGTCGCCCATCACCCTCGCAACGATGGAACGCTATATGCGAGTCATTAACTCCTATTACTCGAATCTTATCGAGGGGAATTCGACGCGCCCGCATGAGATTCGGGCCGCACAGCGTGGCGAATACAGTGGCGATCCGGCCAGGCGGGATCTGCAGTTGGAGTCATTGGGGCATATGGAGGCCCAAAGATGGCTAAGTGAGAGCAATCCCGATCTGGCAACCCTGTTCCGGCCGGATTTCATTTGTGCGATTCACGAGCAATTCTACAGCAATATTCCCGAAAGCCTTTGGGTCATCAAAAATGAGCAGGGTGATGCGGTTGAAAGGGTTGTTCCGGGTGAATGGCGAAAACGCCAGGTGAAGGTGGGGCAGCATCTGCCGCCATCGGACGAGCAGCTTCCCGCGGTGATGGAGCACTATTGCGAAGTGTTTAATGGCAGCCGTTTTAAGGGCGATCGCAAAATTATCGCCATCATGGCGGCGCATCATCGTTTTGCCTGGATTCATCCCTTCATCGATGGCAATGGCCGAGTGGTGCGCCTGCTTACGGATGCGGCACTTAAGGCGGCGGGCATGGAAAGTTACGGGGCCTGGTGCCTGAGTCGGGGGCTGGCGAGAAGTTCCGGGCAGTACAAGAGCATGCTGGCACAGGCGGATCAGGCCCGTCAGGGAAATTATGATGGCCGCGGCCCGTTGAGCGAAAGGGGGCTGCTGGCTTTTTGCGACTACATGCTGACTACGGCCATCGATCAGGTCACCTACATCGGCGATCTGCTCGATTTGCGAAACCTGCGCAGGCGTATCGATGCCTATGTCCAGGCAAGAAATGACGGGCGGGTTACCGGAATGGCTGCGGGGCTGAAGCCGGTTGCGGCAGTCATACTGCACGCGGCATTCATGCAGGGTGAGCTTGATCGGTCGCAGGCTTTGGAGTTGTCCGGCATGCCGGAGCGGAGTGCCCGGCGTCTGCTGAGTCAGTTGAAGCGCGATGGATTGCTGAGTGAGACAAGCAGTAAATCTCCCTTGCGTTGGAAGATTCCGGAGCATGCCGAGCCATGGTATTTCCCGGAGCTGGCTCCACAGGCTGGTGCCTGATCCTCTTGACCCGTCGACAGAGGAGGGCGACATGATGATTTGCCCGAAGTGCGGATACGAGCAGGCGGATGGCGAAGCGGCTTGTGGCCGGTGCGGCATCATCATGGCCAAATACGAGCGCCAGCAGTTGCGCAAGGCGGAGGCGAAGACTCGCCTCCGGCAAGAGCTGCTGGCCCTGCCGATTCCGGAGCCCGGCAATCGCCTCTATTTCTTTGTGCGCATCGGCGTGCTCCTGCTGCTCGCCTGGTTCAGCTGGCGGCTGATTCCGACATCGCCAGCCAGCAATGCGGCCGGTGAGAGTGTGCTGCACCTGATCAATCTGCCGTTCCATGAGGCGGGGCATCTTCTGTTTCGTCCCTTTGGCGCATTCATCACATCACTGGGCGGTACGCTGGGGCAGTTGCTGATGCCGCTGGTATGCCTCGTGGCCATGGCTTTCAAATACCGCGATGCCTTCGGTGCCTCGGTCTGCCTCTGGTGGCTGGGGGAGAGCCTGCTCGACATCGCCCCCTATATCGACGATGCCCGCAGCCAGACCTTGCCGCTGCTGGGCGGCAACAGCGGAGCTACGGCTCCGTACGGGTTCCATGACTGGGCATATATTCTCAATGAATCCGGACTGCTGCATTTCGATCACACGCTCGCCATGACGGCTCACGTGGCAGGAAGCCTGCTGATGCTGGCGGCCATGCTCATGGCCGTCTATTGGCTATGGCGGCAGCACCGGCTACTGGATAAGGGCTGAAACTCTTACAAGGCCCATTTCGCCCCGAAAAAGGCCACTCTAAGGCCTGAAAATACGGCTGTTTTCAATGTTATTGCTTTAAAAACAACGTATTGGCTTGGTCCGACCCATTGGGTTCAAACGGATGAGCCGAAAAGTGTTTATCTCCAAGGTCCCCAGCAGGAAAGCGGAAGAATCATTCAAAGCCATCCGGAAGCGATTGAAGCGACTGCCTGACCATATGCTTAGGTCGATCACCTACGACAACGGAGCAGAAAACATGCAGCACATGCGCCTTAATTTGGCCCTGGGCACCAAATCCTATTTCTGCGCTCCCTACCACAGCTGGGAGAAAGGAGCAGTGGAGAACATCAATGGCCTGATCCAAGAGTATGTGCCGCGAGGCTTCGATATCGCCACTCTCTCCAAGGCAAAGATTGAAACGATCGAGAGAAAACTGAACAATCGACCAAGGAAATGCCTCGGATTCAAAACACCTGAGGCGGTTTTTGATCAACTACAAAGTGGTGCACTTCACGGTTGAATTCGCCCCCGAATCCAAAAATCCAAACCTCTTGTGGCTGAAGTTCTTAAGGTTCATATTCAATCATCACTTCTATCGCATTTCTGAACCAATCCCAAAAGTCTTTAAAATGTTCGTGTTCCTCATGACCAGATGTTGAAAAGTCATGAATGATAATTACTCCTGGCCGACCATTTTCCCAGCATGCCACATCATCATTATCTTCCCTTCGCGCAAATGGAACTAAGTCCCTGTTTGGAAATCGTTCGCGGATTCCATGGAATCGAGTTCGCAAGCGCTCTCCCTGTAAAATGATCCAAGGATCAAAGTCCAAAAGGTTTTGATCAATTAACCGCAAAAATTCTTGTGGATAATTGAACCATTTAGGAAATTCACTTTCATTCAATAATCGTTCCATTGGTTTCTCCAAAAACGTTAATCAGCTGAGCCTGTAACCTGCGAACCATTGGGATATTTGTTTCTAAAGGTGGCTCCTTGCTTCTTAAGCCTTAATTTAGCAGCTTCTCCCCACGTTGTAGGTACTCCGTCTTTTGTGGAAAACCTTTCAACTAAGTCAGAAATCGGGGACATATATGGTCCGCCCCGCGTTGCAAGGATCGATTTGACTGAGCGACAAAGGAAAGTTGCGTACATATATCCGGCCTTTAGTTGAAGCGGGTTTGCTTCTGGCCCTGATGGAATCCGCTGCGCATTTCCGGCCTCATCAGTTTATCGGCCTCTTCCGGCCCCTGTCCCCGACAGGCTTGCGGAAATGCAGCTGTCCGCCTTTGTTGCCATCATCTCACTCAATCCGCGCAATTCGTCGAAATCCTTTTTTCTGTTATGCAGTTACCGGAGTTGTTCGGTAAGTTTCATTTCTTCTTATCAATGCCCAGGCAGTGCGCACCATCTTGTTGGCAAGGGCCACTGCCGCGATATTTTGACCTCTTCGTTCCTTCAGCTCGCTGGCCCAGCGACTGCGCGTATCCGGCTTTTTGTCTGTCCATCGAAGTGCCGCCCGCGCTCCGTGAATCAGCAGCATGCGCAAATAGGTGTCGCCACGTTTGCTGATGCCCAGAAGCCTTGGCTTGCCACCTGTGGAGTGCTGCCTTGGAACAAGCCCGAGCCATGCCGCCATCTCACGCCCGCTTTTGAACGCCTTGCCATCCGATACCGCTGCCTCCATTGCCGTGGCCGTCATCGGGCCGATGCCCGGAATCGTCATCAGTCGTCGGCAGATATCGCTCTGCTCGCTCAGTCGTTTGATCTCGGCATCGTAGGCCTGGATGCGCATATCCAACCGCTTCATCTCATCCCAAAGACCGCAGAGAAGATCCCTGAACATCGGCGTCAGGGCGTTGTCCGCATCCTCCAGAATCTCCGGCACTGTCTTGCGCAGCGCAGCGACGCTTTTGGCAGTAACTATTCCATACTCATGCAGCAAACCACGTATCTGATTCACTTGAGCCGTACGATGCGACACTGCCAGGCTACGCGCCCGGTGCAGGCTCTGAATATCCTGCTGCGAGATGCTCTTGATCGGCACAAAGCGCATACCCGGCCTCTGTACAGCCTCGCAGATGGCCTCGGCATCGGCGCTGTCGTTCTTGTTGCTCTTCACATATGGCTTCACAAACTGAGGACTGATCAGGCGAACATCATGCCCCATCGCCATCAGTCTGCGCGCCCAGTCGTGAGCACCACCACACGCCTCCATGCCGACATGTGCGGCCGGAAGGTTGGCCATTAACTCCAGAAGCTTGCTGCGGCTTAACTTCTTGCGCATCACAACATGCCCCTCTCCATCCACACCGTGCAAATGAAATACGTTCTTCGCCAGATCAATCCCGATTGTTCTGATGTCGCCTGCTTTGCTATGCTGATTCATGGTTCGTCCCGCTCCTTCTTCGTATGGAATCAATCCATTCTGGCACATTGCGATGCCGTCAAAGGTGCGGGGCGGACCATCCCATTAGTTTACTGAATACACTTTTTGCTACTGTCTTTTGATCGAAGCCCTCTGCATTTGCAGGGGGCTTTTTGTTTGGGGCTGCTGCAAGCAGGCGTGGTGGGGCCGGTGATTCGACATCGCGGGGCAGAGCACCTATACAGTTCTGGATGGGTACGGATGTAATGTCGGATGCGAAACCAGACCCTGACGCTGCGCCTGCAGCGCCATACCGGGAATGCCCGAAGTGAACGCCTGCCGCTGGCACGCCTGCGCCGATAGCGAGCCCCTCTACCGATCCGCTACGGATTTGATCCTTGCCGCTGCTGCACAGTCCATAAACGTGCACGGCAGCTTCCATCTGGTGCTGGCCGGCGGCAATACGCCGCGCGAGCTCTATCAACGGCTGGCCATGGCTCACGCCGACTGGCATGCCTGGCATCTCTATTTCAGCGACGAACGCTGCCTGCCGCCCGATGATCCCGGGCGCAATTCGAATATGGCTCGTGATGCCTGGCTGGCGCACGTGCCGATCCCCCCACAACACATCCATGCCATCCCGGCGGAGCTTGGGGCATCAACGGCTGCAGAACGCTATACCGCAACGCTTAGTGATGTCGGCACCTTTGATCTGGTGCTGCTGGGGCTGGGCGAGGATGGGCATACGGCCAGTCTGTTTCCCGGCCACGTGTGGGGTATCGAACCTGATTCTGAGGCCACGCTGGCCGTCTTCGATGCGCCCAAGCCGCCTGCGGAGCGGGTATCAATGAGTGCGGCGCGTCTGAGTCGGGCGCGGCAGGTGCTGTTTCTGGTCAGTGGCAAAGCCAAACGGCAGGCCGTGGCGGCATGGCGGGCGGGGGAGGATATTCCGGCCCGCGCAATCCGGCCGGCAGGCGGGGTCGATGTGCTTATCGAGGCGACGTTGTTCCAACCGGAAGAACGATGAAAGGAGGCGTGTGATGCAACTGGGTATGATCGGAGCAGGGCGCATGGGGGCGGGGCTTGTCCGCCGCCTGGTGCGAGATGGGCACAGCTGTGTCGTTTACGATGTGAATCCCGCTGCTGTTGCGGCATTGAGCGGTGAGCGTGTCGAGGGGGCGGGCTCGATTGGCGAGCTGGTGGCAAAACTATCCAGACCAGCTGCGGTCTGGATCATGCTGCCGGCCGGGCGGGTGCAGGCGACGGTCGAGGAGCTGATCGGCTGCATGCAGGCGGGCGATATCATCATCGATGGCGGCAACAGCTACTACCGCGACGATGTGGCCAGAGCCGAGCAACTGAAGCCGCAGGGTATCCACTATGTCGATTGCGGCACCAGCGGCGGTGTCTATGGCCTGGAGCGCGGCTTCTGCCTGATGATCGGCGGCGAGAATACGGTGGTCGCGCATCTGGAGCCGATCTTCAGGAGCATCGCGCCGGGGGTGGAGGCGGCAAGCCGCACGCCGGGGCGAGAGGGGGAGCCTACCGCGGCCGAGCAGGGCTACCTGCATTGCGGGCCGGTCGGGGCCGGTCACTTCGTGAAGATGGTACATAACGGCATCGAGTACGGCCTGATGGCGGCCTATGCCGAGGGGATGAATATCCTGCGCCATGCCGATATCGGCAGCCATGCGCATGAGAGCGATGCCGAGACGGCACCGTTGCGTAACCCTGCGGATTACCATTATGAACTGAACCTGCCCGAGATCGCCGAGGTGTGGCGGCGGGGCAGCGTGATCGCCTCCTGGCTGCTCGATCTGACGGCGGCAGCCCTTACCGAGGATCATGAGCTGGCCGGCTTCTCCGGCCGCGTATCGGATTCGGGCGAGGGGCGCTGGACGGCGCTGGCCGCCGTTGAAGAGGGGGTGCCGGCCCCGGTGATCACGGCGGCCCTGTTCGGCCGCTTCGCATCACGTGGTGAGGCCGATTATGCCGATAAATTACTCTCGGCGATGCGCAAGCAGTTCGGTGGCCACGACGAGAAAGCGGGGCAGTGAGATGAGCGCGCATCGCAAGCCCAGAACGCCCTCCGATGCCCTGGTTGTTTTCGGGGCGACCGGGGACCTGGCCCATAAGATGATCTTCCCGGCCCTCTACGCGATGGCCAGACACGGCCAGCTCGATGTGCCGGTTGTCGGTATCGCTTCCTCAGCGTGGAGCCTGGAGCAGTTAAAGGCACATGTGGCGGACAGCATCCGCAGACATGGGGAGGGCGACGATGGGCAGGCGCTTGAGAAGCTGCTGTCGCTGTTGCGCTATGTGAGCGGTGACTACAACGAGCCGGCCACCTTCGCGGCCCTGAAAAAGACGCTGGGCGAGGCCCAGCGACCGGCCCATTACCTGGCCATTCCGCCGGCCCTGTTTATCACCGTGATCAAGGGGCTGGCGGCGGCGGGGCTCTCGGAGCAGGGGCGCGTGATTGTCGAGAAGCCGTTCGGCCGCGACCTGGCCTCGGTCCGGGCCCTGAACCGCGTGGCCCGCGCAGCCTTTGCCGAGGAGTCGATTTTCCGCATCGACCATTACCTCGGCAAGGATGCGATCATGAACATCCTCTATTTCCGTTTCGCCAACTCCTTCCTTGAGCCGATCTGGAATCGCAACTGCGTGGCCAGCGTGCAGATCACCATGGCGGAGGCGTTCGGTGTGAAGGATCGGGGCGGTTTCTACGAAACGGCTGGCTGCCTGCGCGACGTGATCCAGAATCACCTGTTCCAGATCGTGGCCCTGCTGGCCATGGAGCCGCCCGCCTATCAGGGCTATGGCGCCGTGCATGCCGAGAAGGCCAAGGTGTTCGAGGCGATGCGGCCTTTGATGCCGGAGGATGTGGTGCGCGGCCAGTATGAAGGCTACCGGCAGGCACAGGGCGTGGCGCCGGATTCGGATGTCGAGACCTTCTGCGCCCTGCGCCTGTTCATCGATTCGTGGCGCTGGGAGGGGGTGCCGTGGTACCTGCGTTCCGGCAAATGCATGGCCTCGACGGTGGCCGAGGTGCTGGTCGAGCTGAAGCCGCCGCCGCAACGGCTGTTCGATGATTCGCAGCCGGTGCAGGGGCGAGCCAACTACCTGCGCTTTCGCCTGTCGCCCAATGCCGCGGTGGCGCTGGCGGCGCGCGTCAAACGGGCGGGCAAGGAGTTCATCGGCGAGCAGCGCGAACTGTTCCTGCTCGACGAGTATCCGGCGACGGAATCGCCCTACGAGCGGCTGCTCGGCAGTGCCATGGCCGGCGACGGGGCGCTTTTCACCCGCGAGGATGCGGTCGAGGCGGCCTGGGCGGTTGTCGACCCGATTCTTGAAACGCATGACCGGGTACACCCCTACAGCCCCGGCGGCTGGGGGCCGGAAGCGGCCGATGCACTGATCAATGCGCATGGCGGATGGCACAACCCGATGCCCGGCAACGAGTCGGGTTGAAGGCGTGGGTTAGAGTAAGCAAGTGATTGAAAGATAAGGATATATGGTCTAAATAGATTGATGCGAGTGCTTTGAGGCTCCATGTTGGGTGGAAATGGAGCATTGAGGAGGGGAGAGGATGCCCGGATGGAATCATCACCATATTCCCGGCCATGCGAATGCAAAGCAGATATACGTATGAGCCGGGCAAGCGCACTTGATTCAAATCGATGCGGATGATCTGTCCGAAATGTGGGTACGAGCAGCCCGATAACGCAACGGCTTGCGAGCAGTGCGGGATTTTCTTCGCCAGCAATGAACGCCAACAGAGTCGGCAGGCGCTTCTGGCTTTGCCCATTCCCGAGCCGACCAATCGCCTCTATCACTATGCGCGTTTCGGCGTGCTCCTGCTGCTTGCCCTGTTCGCCTGGAAGCTGATTCCTTCATCGCCCTCCTCCAACCTGGCGGGGGAGAGTGTGCTGCATCAGGTCAATTTGCCGTTCCACGAGGTCGGACATCTCCTTTTTCGCCCATTCGGTCAGTTCATGGCGGTGCTGGGCGGAAGCCTGGGGCAGCTGCTGATGCCGCTGGTATGTGGGATCCCCGGGTACCGAGCTCGAATTCGCCCTATAGTGAGTCGTATTACAATTCACTGGCCGTCGTTTTACAACGTCGTGACTGGGAAAACCCTGGCGTTACCCAACTTAATCGCCTTGCAGCACATCCCCCTTTCGCCAGCTGGCGTAATAGCGAAGAGGCCCGCACCGATCGCCCTTCCCAACAGTTGCGCAGCTGAATGGCGAATGGCGCCTGATGCGGTATTTTC
>AMFO01000071.1_pt1 | contig 28070 bp, 25 predicted proteins | sample 552608 | NCBI WGS metagenome assembly AMFO01 (sample SAMN01893955, study PRJNA167987) | microbial mat metagenome | biome: hydrothermal vent | place: USA: Loihi, Hawai'I | collected 2003-05-01
GCTTGCATGCCTGCAGGTCGACTCTAGAGGATCCCACCACCCCTTCCCCCTTAANTGTCCAGCACTCTGTTCCGGAGTTCCTCCACCACGCCCGGCTNCCGCCCCAGGGCCTCGGGTAGGGCCTTGATGCCCGCCGCGAGCTTGGCGCCGATCCCCTCCCGCCGGATGGTCTTCTGAATCAGCTCCATGGCGGCCTCCCAGTTGCCCCAGGTCAGATCCAGCCCATCGGTGTCCGCGCGCGTCAGGAGCCCATCGTTGTAAGCCTGGTACACCGCGCCCAGAATGGTGCCAAACTGGCCCGACTCCAGCCCCATGCCATCGTAGAAGTCGGTCATCATCACCACGGCACTGGGATCGTCCACGCCGATGATCGCCGCGGCCCCCTCCATGTTCTCCGCGCCACCACAGGGGCTGCCCACAAATCCCGCGTAGGGACCGTCGGTGATCTCGACGTCATAGGCACACGAGATCTTGCAGTTGTAGGAGGGCTTCGGGGTAACCCGCCAGCGCTTGCAAGCCTCCACATACTTGCGCGAGAACTCGGCACCCCACAGGGGATCCGTCATGTTCATGGCAGCAACGCGCAAATCTTTCCCCCACGAGTCGTAATAGTGGCGGGTAACACCACCGTCCTGCAGCCAGATGGCGTAGGCCGCGAGATTTTCCTCCCACTCGGCCGCTGTGCCCACCACCCCATGGGTGTTGAACAAAGGCACTGTGCCAGTGCCCCGCACGGCGATAGCCTTGAGCCGTTTGCTGCCCATCACGGCTCCGGGGCTGCCCTTCCCTGCTCCGTGGTTGCGGTCGGCCTTTATCATAGCCCCCGGGAGGCCCGCCTCACCTGCTGGGCCGATGCACGCTACGCTGATCGTCTCCTCATCCCCCAGTTCCCGCTTGAGGCGCCGTTCGGTTTCCCGGGTATCCAGCCCCCACAGATGGCTGGCGTCTCGCAGCACCACCCGGTCGTCATCGATCCACAGGTAGGTCGGCCGCGATGCCTGCCCGGTGATCACGATGCCCTCGTGTCCGGCATGCTTCAGATACGCCCCCCAGTGGCCGTGGGCGTGGCCAACGCCCGCCGCATAGGGAATGCAGAGGTTGAAACAGACGGTCGTCCAGTCAGCGGAATTCACGGCAGGGGTGCCGGTCAGGGGCCCCAACATGAAGATCAGGGGCGCCTCAGGGGCGGTAGCCTGCACCCGAGGCAGGGCCTCTTTTAACAAATAGTAAAGCCCCAGGCCGGTGCCGCCGATGTACTTACGCAGGACCTCCTCGCTCGGTAAGGGGGCTTTGGAGATGGTCCCCTGCGCAAGGTCGACGCGCAGGATGTGCGGTCGATAGCCTCCACGAATCGCCATCATGTCCCTCCTTGTCTTCAGGTGCGTCCCCGAAACCCCGAATACAGACGCCTACAGCCGGTAGATGGCGCCTCCTGGCCAGACGCGAGTCTGCGCCATTTGTCCTCAATACATGGGCTCAGCTCGTCCACCCGGTATCAGGTGTCGTCAGCTCCGGTGCGTCTGTCGAACAATCGCAGATGGCGACATGATATACTCGACAACACGCGTGTCAAGTTTGTGCGCGGATAGAGAAGGAGTTTCAAACGCACTTTTTTCTGGCGTCGGGGTGTCTCCCCAGGGATGTAGGGGGCAGTGGTGAGTGGGGGATGCTCCCGGAATGCTTGCCCGTTTCAGGCCCTGATCCAGCAGGCGGAGCGGGGCCGAGGGGGATAAGGGAGGTGGGACGCGGCGAGGCAAGGTGGTGACAAGGCCGTGCGGGCACGATATCATGGCGCACGACCGTCTGCCCTGGCAGCGGATCACGTTGACCAGGGAGAGTTCGATAAGTTGAGATGCCAATCAGGCTGTCCCGAGTCGAATCAATGCCGCGAAATCTTCCATACACAGGATAAAAGGCCGCTTGACTGGTATAAGGAGGATACGCTAAGGTAGGCCGATTCCGGTAGTTCCCACTGCAGGCATACAACGACGAGTTCTGGTGACTCACCTCAAAGGGAAGGGAGCTGAATGTCTGAAGAAGCCATTTTGCATGCCCTGTCCATCGACAACGTCCGTGCACATGTTGAGCACATCGTGACGGCGATGCCGTCTCGGCTCGCCGGCTCAGAGAACGGCAAACGCATGGCAGAATATAGCTGTGAGGCGTTGCGCACGTACGGCATTGAGGCGGTCGTCCACACCCTGCCCGGCTTGGTGAGTTTTCCCAGGGGTGCCGAGTGTCGGGTGCTGGTACCTGTGGAGCTGGCCATCCAGGCCAACACCCTCGGGCACAGCCTGCAGACCCTGCCGGAAGGGATCAGTGGCGAGCTCGTGTACGTCGCTTCGGGGGCCTTCGAAGCATACAAGGACAAGGATGTGGTCGGCAAGATCACCCTCTCCGAGTTGTCGTATTCACCGGCACGCCACGAGAAACAACGCATTGCTGGCCTCAAGGGGGCGATTGGTGCGATCATGATGAACTGGGGCCATCCGGAGAATGCGGCTCTGCCCTTTGGTTCGGTGAAGCCCGTATGGGGCAATCCGACGCCTGAAAACTACCGCACAGAGATGCCGACGCTTCCGTGTATCGGCATTGCCCGCACGGCCGGCTTGCGCCTCAAGGAGATGTGCGAAAGCGGCAAGCCGGTACAAGTCTGGTTCCGCACCCATGTGGAGAATTGCTGGCGGCCGCTCCAGATCACCGTCGGTGAGATCCCGGCGCCCCGAGGGGAGGACTTCGTAGTAATTGGGGGCCACCAGGATTCCTGGTTCGGCGAGGCGGCCACCGATAATGCTGCAGGCAATGCCTGCATCCTCGAGTTGGCACGCGTCTTCAAGCAGCACCGAGACCAGTTGCGTCGCGGACTGGTCTGTGGCTTCTGGGCGGGGCACGAAACCGGCACGATGATCGGCTCGTCCTGGTTCGTCGACCGCCACTGGGATCGCTTGCGCAGGCACATGGTCGCTTACCTGCAGATCGATCAGCCGGCCTGTATCGGCACCACCCGCTGGGGGACCTCGTCCAACGTCGAGCTGCGGCGGTTCCATCAGGAGATTGAGCAGCGTTTGCTCGGTGACCGCCAGGTTTCCTGGCGCCGAGCCGTGAAAACCGGCGATGCGTCGTTCTTTGGCCTCGGAGTGCCCATGCTGCACGGCGAGGGCGCTTTCACCGAGGAGGAGTTGCAGGCGACAGCACTGGCAAACCTCGGTTGGTGGCACCACTCCCTGGAGAATCGACGTGATAAGCTCGATTGGGCCTGGATGGAGCACCACCTGCGTATCTATGGGGCGTACCTGTGGGAGCTCTGTACCGCTCCTGTCCTGCCGTTCGAGTTCGTCAGTGTGGCCGACCAGTTCGTCGAACGACTGCAGGAGCTGCGCGCGGCTGGCAGATCGATCGGCCTGGACAGTGCGGTCGATCTGGCGAAACAATTTGGCGAAGCAGCGACCCGGCTCGAGGCGGTTGCCAACCAGTGGCGCGCGCGCTATCGCACGACAGACGTCAGTGACGATGGCCCGGCGGAAGTGCTGAACGCCTGCATGAAGCGGCTGAGTCGGCTGCTGGTGCCGCTGCAGAGCACCGCCAAGGGGACGTACGGGCACGATCCCTACGGGCTGACCTCACAAACGACGATGATTCCCTGCCTGTACGAGGTGCCGCGCCTCGCCCAGCTCCCAGCAGACAGCGAGGAACGGTGGATGTTGGAAACCCAGCTCGTGCGCGAGCGTAACCGGGTCGCAGATGCCCTCAGCGATGCCCGGACCTTGATCGACGAGACGCTGAGGCAACTACGGTAACGGCGAGACTAAGGGTGAAGCCGGATGAAGATCTTGTATCAACTGACCAGTCCGATGGAAAAAACGCTGGGCGAAGCGGAAATCGCGCGGCGGCGTGACGTCCTGCGGCGGTATGCCAGTGTCGGAACCGACGTGGTGGTGCAGAGCATCCCACATGGCCCAGGTGCCATTGAGTCGGCCTACGACGCCGCCCTGGTCGTGCCCGAACTGCTCAAGGTCGTGCCCGCCGCAGAGCGCGACGGGTTCGACGCCGTGATCATCGGGTGCTTCAGTGATCCGGGCATAGACGCGCTGCGTGAGATCGTCGAGATGCCGGTGATCGGGCCGGGTGCCAGCGCCATGCACCTGGCGGCGCAGCTCGGCAGTCGCTTCGCGATCATCTCGCCGCTCGAGAGCGGGAGTGGGCGTGTGGCCGCCCGCTTACGGAGCCTCGGGCTGAGCGCCACCTTCGCCTCGGTGCGCGGTATTGCCATGGCGGTCCTCGACCTCGCACAGCAGCGCGAGACAACCCTCGCCAGGATCGCCGAGGTAGGTCGCCGTATAGCGGAGGAGGACGGAGCTGACGTGCTTGTGCTCGGCTGCCTGAGCATGGCTTTTCTCGAGATCACCGACGAGCTGCACGAACGGATCGGCTTGCCGGTAGTCAATCCAGTCATAGCGGCCCTTAAGACCGCCGAGATGGTGGTCACCATGCATCTGAGCCAGAGCAAATCAGCTTACCCTGCTCCCCCGGTTAAAGAAGTACTATAATGGCACCTTCTCAAGGAGAAGTGCCCGCCCAACCGGGACCGTTATGGTCTACATCTGACAAGAGAGGAGGTCAGAAATGCGTGTGGTCTTGAAAATGTTCGCCGTTGCATGTGTGATCATCAGCGTAGGGGTGGCGGCAGCACCGTCCGAGGCGGCGAAAAACGTCCTCGTGTGGGGCTCGGGCTTGCCGACCAACATCGACCCGCACGCCGTCTTCGACGTGCCGGCGCAGGTATCGATGTATAACATGTACGACAACCTCTACCGCTACCAGCACAATCCACCGGTGCTGAAGCCGTGGCTGGCGGAGTCGTATACGGTTTCTGACGACGGCTTGATCTGGACGTTCAAGCTGCGTAAGGGCACGAAGTTCCACGACGGCAGTGAACTCACGGCTGATGACGTGGTATACAGCTTCAGGCGCTTGCTGGCTTTGAGCAAGGCGCCATCCGGCGCTTTCAAGCCGGTGCTCAAGGCGGAGAACGTCAAGGCGGTTGACAGGTATACCGTGCAGTTTACCCTCAACCGACCGTATGCGCCATTCCTATCCGCGCTGCCTATTGTTGCTATCGTCAATCCGCGCATTGTCGAGGCCCACGTCGAGGCTGGTGACTGGGGAACCAAGTGGTTGTCGCAAAACGAAGCGGGCTCGGGCGCCTACAGTCTGGTTCCAGGGTCCTTCGAACCCACGGTGAAGGCAGATCTGTCGCGGTTCAAGGAGCACTTCATGGGCTGGAGTCACAACCCCAAGCCGATCGACACGGTGAAGTTCCAGACCATCCAGGAGACCAATACGCGCGTGCTTGCCCTCATCAAGGGTGATATCGACGCTACCGACTCGTACTTGCCGATCGACCAGGTGGAGCGGCTAAAGAAGATCAAAAACGTCGTTGTCCGCGAAGACACGTCGATGCGCCTCTTCTTGATCCGCATGCACAATCAGCGGCCACCGCTCAACAACCTCAACGTCCGCAAGTGCTTCAGCCATGCCTTCAACTATGATGGGTTCATCAAGCTCATCATGAAAAACTACGCCTCGCGTAACCCGGCCCCGATTCCCAACAATCTCTGGGGCTATCCCAAGGACGTGCAGGGTTACGACTTCGACCTCGAAAAGGCCAAGGCGTATTGTGACAAGGCACGCGCCGAAGGGGCCAACCTCGACCGCGAGATCGAACTGCACATCCAGCAGGCGTTGGATCAGACCTTGCAGGTGGCCCAGCTCCTGCAAAGCGACCTGCGCAAGATCGGCGTCAAGATCAAGCTGGTGGCTAACCTCTGGCCGAACCTGACGGCGGCCACGGCCAGGAAGGAGACCACCATGGACATGTGGATCCACTGGGTTAGCACCTACTTCGTCGACCCCGAGAACTGGATTGGTCAAATGTATGACTCCCAGTTCCACGGCACCTGGAAAGCCTCGGCCTGGTACCAAAACCCGCAGGTTGACACCTTGCTCAGAAAGGCGCGCGCCGTGACCGACCGCGAGGAGCGCGCCAGGTTGTATGAGCAGGCTGCCAGGCTGGTGGTGGCGGATGCGGCCGACATCTGGATCTACAACACCGTCCAACTGCGGGGTTTGAGCAAGCGCGTCAAGGGTTTTGACTTTTCACCTGTGGGTAGCGGTGCTGAATTCCGCTTCATGAGCCTAGCCGATTAGACATTTCTCGGTCTGGAATTCCTGACTCCCCTCTTTCATAAAGGGGGGAGGGAGGAGTTTGTCATGTGGAAATTCGTTGCCAGGCGTTTGCTCCTGGTGGTGCCGGTGCTGTTCGGGCTGTTGGTGCTGACCTTCATCATGGTCCGCATCGTACCTAACGACCCTTCAGCGACGCTCGCTGGCGAGAACGCTACTGTCGAACAGATCGAAAAAATTCGCCGGCAGTACGGCTTCGATCGGCCACTTTACGAGCAGTTCTTTATCTATCTGCGACAGGTCGCAACGGCCGATCTTGGAACGAGTTTCTACACCAACCGGCCAGTCGCAGATGACATCTTTCGGCGGCTACCGGCGACGCTGGAACTGACTTTCGTCTCTCTGCTCCTGTCCATCGGCATCGGCGTTCCGCTTGGGGTGTTGGCAGCGGTCTATCACAACCGTTTTATCGATCATGTCCTGCGCATCTTCACGGTCAGTGGTCTGGCGATTGCCTCGTTCTGGTTCGCCATTATGCTGCAGCTGCTCCTCAGCATGGAACTCGACCTCTTACCGCTGCGTGGACGCCTAGGGGTTACCATCGACCCGCCGCCACACATTACCGGCTCTTACCTGTTCGACGCGCTTTTCGCCCAGCGCTTCGACATTTTCTTTAACGCCTTGCAGCATATTATTCTGCCGGCGGTAACGCTATCGCTTGGTTCTATGGCGACGATTACCCGCTTCACCCGCAGCGGCATGCTCGAGACCCTGCAGATGGACTTCGTGACTTACGAGACGGCCGTGGGCTATCCACGACCGGTCATCATTGGTATCTATGTACTGCGAAACTCGCTGGTGGCAACGGTGACGCAGATTGGGCTCCTGTTCGGCGCCCTGATCGCAGGTACCGTGGTCATCGAGTCGGTCTTCGACTGGCCGGGAATCGGATCGTACCTCGTCAACGCCATCTTTACCTCAGACTACAAGGCTATTCTGGCGGTGACTCTGCTCGTCGGGGTGTTTTATGCCGTCGTCAATATCCTGGTAGATATCGTCCATGGCCTGATCGACCCCAGAGTGGCCGAACAGATGTGATGCTGATTATCAAGAAGTTTGCCCGTGACAAATCGGCAGTCCTCGGCCTGTGTATCGTGTTGACCGCCATCTTCGTGGCTATCTTCGCCGAGTGGCTCGCCCCCTTTCCACTCGACGCCTATGAATCGCACCCGCTTTTGCGCCTCCAGCCACCGAGTGCGGAGCATATTTTTGGCACTGACAATCTCGGGCGCGATGTGTTCTCCCGCGTCATCCTCGGCTCGCGAAATGCATTGACTATAGCCACTATGGTGGTTGCTTTGTCGGTGCTGATTGGCGTTCCGCTTGGCCTGTTCGCTGGATATGTTGGCAACTGGCTGTCGGATCTCATTATGCGGGTGACCGACGTTTTCCTCGCGGTCCCGCGGATCATCCTGGCGCTGGCGCTGGCGCAACTTCTGGCGCCAAGCATCCAAAGCCTGGTTCTGGCGCTGGCGGTCACTTACTGGCCGTTCTTCTGCCGTCTCGTCTATGCCGAGACGCGCCGGCTCAAGGCTACGCTCTTCGTGGAGGCGCTCGAAGCCCTCGGCGCCGGGAGCTTCCGCGTCATGTTCATGCACATCTTGCTCAATGGCATTTCACCGATCATCATCCGCATGACCATCGGCATGGGCTTCACGATCCTGACGGCGGCGATCCTGAGCTATCTCGGTTTGGGGCCCCCGCCACCCGATCCTGACTGGGGTATGGCGATCGCTGAAAGCCGCCAGTACCTTCCAGAAAACTGGTGGTTCGCGACCTTTCCCGGTCTTGCCATCTTTCTCGTGGTGTTCGGTTTCAACCTGCTAGGCGACGGGCTGCGCGACATCGTTGACCCGCACCTGCGCCGTTCGCGCTAGGGAGAAACAGAGACGGTGACCGATGTCTGATCGTATTCTCGAGGTTTGTGATCTCAAGATCTCCTTTCGTACCGATGAGGGACTGGCGTCGGTTCTCGACCACGTCGAGCTCAGGGTCCCGCGCGGCCACATCGTTGGTGTCGTCGGCGAGTCAGGCTGCGGCAAGTCCACCCTGCTGCGCGCCATCCTCGGCATCCTGCCGGTTACCGCCACGGTCGAGCGCGGCGAGATCATCTTTGACGGCGAGGATCTGCTCTCTCTCGATCATCGGACGATGAGCCGGCGCATCCGTGGGAAAGCGATCGGCTTCATTCCCCAGGATCCGTTCCTGGCTCTCAATCCCGTCTTCCGCATCGGCACCCAGCTGTTCGAGATTATGCGCTGGCATGCGTCCGCCGAAGGCGGAGAAGACAGCGCCGAGACCGCTGATGGGCTGTCGATATCCCGTCGCTTGCTCACCAGAAGTGTCCGCAAAAGCCATCGCCAGCGTCTGCTTGAGGTGCTACGCGCCGTGCAGATCCCGGATCCTGAGACAGCGCTGGAGCGCTATCCCCACCAGTTCAGTGGTGGCCAGCGGCAACGTTTGTTGATCGCTGCCGCACTCGCCTGTCGACCGCGAATGCTGCTTGCCGATGAGCCGACCACGGCGCTCGACGTGACGACACAGCTTCAGATCCTCAAACTGCTGAAACGGTTGGTCAACGAGTTCGGTCTCTCGATGCTGTTCGTCACCCACGACTTCGGCGTCGTCGCCCAGCTCTGCGACGAGGCGAGCGTCATGTACGCCGGCCAATCGGTGGAAAGCGGCACGACAACGGCAATCCTCAATGCCGCGCGTCATCCCTATACGCAGGCGCTGATCGATTGCCATCCCGACCGCTCGAGCGCCCAACGGGGGATCCCCGGCATGGTCCCTTCTCCCCTCGCGCCACCATCTGGCTGCAGGTTCCACCCACGCTGTCCGTCGGCCCTCCCTGTCTGCCAGGCGGGGCGTCCGGTGCGGTCTGTCGACGAGACGGGGCACACCGTATGGTGCGTGCTCTACAACGGAAACCAACCACAACAGGCGAATACCCTTGGCTGAGACCGAGATCATTCTGGAAGTCCGGAACCTGCACACTCTGCTGGGTGGCACCAAAGGCATCCTGCAGACGCACAGGCCTCCCGTGCGTGCCGTGGCCGGTGTCAATCTTGCCATTCGACGCGGCGAGGTGTTGGGCGTGGTTGGGGAATCGGGCTGCGGCAAGTCCACCCTCGGTCGGACGATTCTCGGCATCCAGCGGGAGACCACGGGTACCATCCTCCTAGACGGGCAGGTGGTCAGCGGTCTGCCACCACGCCAAGCGCGCCGGATACGTCACGATATCCAATATGTGTACCAGGATCCCGGCGCCTCCCTCGATCCCTGGTGGAGCATCGGCCGGACCCTGCGTGAGGCTCTGAAGATCTGCCAGGTGGGAACGAAGGCCGGCTGGGACGAGCTCATCGACAAGGTGCTGACCGCCGTTGGGCTGGAACTTACCGTCAAGCGACGCTATCCGCACGAACTCAGCGGTGGCCAGTTACGCCGCGTCGGCCTGGCGCGGACGCTCATCCTGTCACCGCGGCTGGTGATTCTGGACGAGCCGACGGCGGGCCTCGATCTGTCGGTTCAGGCAGCGGTACTGTGCCTCATCCGCGATTTACAGCAGCAGCTGGGGCTTACCTACATCTTCATTTCCCATGACCTTTCCGTGGTGCGGCAGATGTGCGACCGTATCGCCATCATGTACCTCGGCCGCATCGTCGAGCTGGCGAAGGCGGAGGACATCTTCCGCCATCCCACGCATCCATACACCCGTGCCCTGCTGGCTGCGGCACCACGTCTTGACCCGACGCAAACGGCCGACGAGTCGTTGATCCGAGGCGAACCACCCAACCCTGCGGAACTGCCGTCGGGATGCGCCTTCCACACTCGCTGTCCGTACGCTATCGATGCCTGTGCCCAGCACGTTCCGGAGTCGGAGCCGGTGACTGCTGGTCACACCGCCGCCTGTCTCCGCTGGCGGGAGATCGCCTTGTAGTGCCATCGCTAGGCCCCCTTTCACGAGTTCGGCTGTGATGACAGCTATGCGCGGCTTCGTCGGACACTTGGGAGGCGTCATACCTAGGGAGTCGTCCCCCCTGGGTTATCGCGGCGCCGGCGCAGGAACTGTTGAATCTCATCGACCATCGTATCAGTCCCGAGCAGTGGCTGTTCGGGCTCGGCCATGTCATAGGCCTGTTCAAGCCGTTTTATGTACTCTGCCAGCTCTGGATTACTATCAATCTGCTCGTGCAGGGAGGTCTCCAGCTCGGCGGTCTGCTCCTCAAGCATGCTCAACTCCAGTGGCAAACGCCACATCTGGCTCAAGAGACGTAGCATACTATGAATAACCTTCGGATATGCTCCTTGAATATAACTTGGCGTGCCGCCCCATAGGCCAATACCCTCAATACCCTGCTCTTGGCATAGCGCCAGTAAGTACGATTGAATGCTTGTCGGGCCTTCATAATCGGCCAGATCCACGTCGTGGGTTACCAACTCCTCCTGCAGGGTTGCATGCGTCATCACTGCAGAGATCCGTGGCACCCGAGTGTGAGGGGCGTAGTCGAGATAGCCCCCGATGGTGTAGAGTCGTTGCACGTCAAAGATCCGCATGCACTCCAGCACTGCCGCCGCAAATTGATCCCAGTGCAAATCAGGTTCGATGCCCTGTAGCAGGAGCAGATCGTGGGCCTCGTTTTGGCTCTGCCAGGCAAAGAGTTCATTGGTAGGGAAATGCATCGATTTCATGAGCCCTTGGTGAATGGTAACAATCGGGCGACTCGCCAGGGATGGAGATGAGTGAATGTACAGGCCATCCGAGGTGATCTCTCCGATACGTTCCGCTGCCAGATAAGATTTCAAAAACTCCACTACATCCGTGGATACCCCACCGCCGTTAGGCCATCCGGCGAAGCCTGCGACCAAATATGGTGTATGGAGTATGGGTTGTTTGGCAAGCACCAATTTTCCCATGACAGATTTCTCTACCTCCCTACTCTATAAGGAGCCCGCGTGGTGACAAGGGTTCGCGCCGTCACTGTGCCCAGGGGATCGTATACGGGAGCATTACTCGACGGCCTTTGCCCTGTCCTTCGTGTTCCCCGCAGGTGTTTGCGACTCCCATGGCAGGTAGTTGCCCAGTCTCAATACCTGCTACCTCGAGTGTTTCTTGATAACTACCAGCGGCTTTTCAGGAGGGCGAACGAATCTCTGCCTATCATGTTTTGTACCCTCGGGAGTTTTCTTCCGGCGAGCCCGTCCCTTCGAGGGTGGCGGTTTGTGGTGTGCCTCCTGCTTCTCCTGAATCTCACGCAGGCGGTTGGCAGCGATCCGTTGCTGGAGTGGAGTTCCTCCATCGGCCAGCAGTTGCTGGAAGTGCCGTTTGGCGGTCTCCAGATCGTTCTGGGCCAGAGCCTCGTTTCCTAGGCGAATTTCTTCTCTCACGTCTCCTCCTAATGAAGACAGGAACAACCTTGCAGATCGTAGTCGCTCGTGAACATCGTTGTGTCGCCGCTGTCTTCTGGTATTATACCCTATCCCTTATAACCTGCACTAATTCCCTGCAGAGGGCGACCTTGACTCGCCTGCAGGCCGAAAGGCGGCGATGGTGCGCAAATACGATGCCGCTGTGGCGTCAGGGGAAAATGGCATCACAATTGGCAGGTCAATCCCAGCAGCAGCAAATTGTCGTATGCGCTCTTGACATGCATCTGCGTTGCCGATCACTCCTAACGCTTCCACCATACGGTCAGAAATCTGCTGGCGTGCCCGCTTTCTGTCCCCACTTCGCCAGGCGCAGTGCATAGCGTCGATTTCTGTGGCAAATCCGAATCGCCGGAAGACCCGGCTATAGACGTCAGCCATGGCGTAGTTCGTGATGTCATGCCGTAGCCATGCGATGGCCGCGTCTCGGTCATCCGTTACACAAGTTCGCAGATAAAGGGCGATATCCACCTCCTCCAATTGACGTCCGGCATTCCTCGCTCCCACACCAATCTCAGCCACGACGTTCGGTACAGCCTCAAGGGGCACCCATGTGAGCAACACACCATCAGCGATGGCTCCCGCCAAGCGCAGCATTTTTGCATTCACGGCGGCGAGATAGAGTGGCACCTCTCCAGGGGCTTCCACACGCAGGCGAAAGTTCCGTGCCTGGTAGTAGTTCCCCTGTTGTAGAAGCCGTTCGCCCCGGAGTCCCCGGCGGAGCATCTCGACGTATTCCGTGATGCGCCCCAGCGGATGGTTCCATTCCAAACCATGCCAATCCTCTACGATAATCCGTGTACTTACCCCCAAACCCAGGAGCACGCGCTGGGGCGCGATGGTGTGCAGGCTGGCCACCGACATGATCATGAGTGCCGGCGTGCGGGTGAAGATCGAGGCGATACCTGGTGCGACTTTTATGCGCCTCGTCTGATGCAAAATGGCTCCGAGAAAGGTGAACACTTCCAGGCCATTAGCTTCCCCCACCCAGAGACTCTCGTAGCCCTGACGTTCAGCAAGCTGCGCCATTTGCATATAGACTTCCAATGGTACTCCATACTGCGGTACCATCGCTAATCCTAACCGTTTCATACCGTTCCTCTCTCCGGCCCTCTGCAGGATGCGCAGGTGGTATCCCAAGCATACTGACTCCAGCCTTGAGAAGCAACCCACCAAGGGATACAGGGGGGATGCGTGTAGCGCTTGTGATGAAAGAGAGAACCTATTAAGATGAAAAAACGCTGGAACGATCGATCCACGGCGGGAGATACGCGAACAGGAGACCTAGACATGGCACAGACAGGCAGCATGAATTACCAGGCGCTTCTGGCACAAACCGTGGCGGCATCGCCGCGCTCGGCCATAGGACAACTGTATCCATACGACTTTGCCGTGGGCCATCCGGCTCCCGAGGCGCTGCCCCTGCAAGAGTTGTCGGAAGCGACGGCCCGTGCTCTCGACCGTGAAGGGCGTGACCTCGCGCACTATCTCCCGGCCGAAGGCCATCTCGGCCTGCGGCAGCTCATCGCCCGCAAGATGGCGCTCCACGAGCGGGTGCATGTGGACCCCGACCAGATTATTGTGGGCAACGGATCGCAGCAGCTCATTGCCATGCTCATCGATTGCTTCGTAGATCCTGGTGATACCGTGCTGGTTGAAGAGTTTACCTATGTTGGTACCCTTCGCCTGCTCCGGCGTGCCAAGGCCAGCATTGTCGGCGTGCCCGTGGATGACAAGGGTATGCGCACTGACTGTCTGGAGGAGACACCTGCGTGCCTTGCGACGACAAGGGGTGCAACCAAAATTCATCTATACATTGACGAATTTTCACAACCCGTTGGGGGTTGATCTCAGCGTCGACCGCAAGCGCGACATGCTGCGCTTAGCCGCAGCGTATGGTGTGCTGATCGTCGAGGACGATGTCTATGGTGACTTGCGCTTTGAGGGAGAAGCGTCGCCTTCTATGCTGTCGATGGACACTACGGGTAGCGTGGTCTGGCTCGGAACGTTCTCGAAGATTATGGCCGCTGGTTTGCGCCTTGGGTGGGCGGTAGTTCCTCCTGGGCTCTTCCCCTATCTGATCGGTCACAAGCTTGACAGTGGAACGAACACTTTTGCCAGCATGGTCCTGGCCGAGTATATGCAAGATCATCTGGAGCAACGCGTGCGCGATGTTACGGCGGTCTATCGCCAAAAGCGCGATGCCCTCTTGTCGGCCCTTGAGACCCATTTTGCCGGCAAGGCCAGCTGGACCCGACCCAAGGGAAGCATGTTTCTGTGGCTGACTCTGCCGGCGGGGATCAATACCGAGGCGTATCTGGATGCAGCCCGTGCCGCGGGTGTGAATTATTACCCTGGGGTGGCGTTTTCCGCTTCGGGTACAGCAGGTCAGCAGAATATGCGTCTGGCCTACGGTTATCCCCTCCGCAGCACCATTGAAGAGGGCATACGGCGTCTAGCTGAAGTCTTGCCAGTATAAGCCTTCTGCCACGTCGTTCATCTGAAGCATGGGTGACCTCCTGGGCGCTGCAAAGCGCCGCTATCGGCAAGGTAGGAGGTTCTAGGAGGCGTCCTTTACGTCGGTCTCGTCGAGCGCCAGTTTGCCGGGGTTCAGAATGCTCTGCGGGTCAAGACAGCGCTTGAGGTGGCGCAGCAGTTCCAATCCCACCCCGTGTTCACGAGCCATCAGCGGTGCCAGGCGCAGGCCTACGCCGTGACAGTATTCCATCGAGCCCTGGAAATCCTGACACACCATCAGCAATTCGCGATGCACGTCCGCCAGCAAAGCGATGTCACCTCCCGAGTAGACTACGGAAAACAGACCAGCATGGTCCCAGAGACCCGTTTGATGGGTCTGCAGGCCATGTCGAGTCAAGATTTCAAGGCACTGGCGACGGTACGAAAGGACGGCCGAGGGAGGGAGGGCAACGTGTAAGTAATCCAAGACGGGGCGCTGCGGGAACCAGGGTTCCCCAGCGGCGCGGGCCTCGGCATATGCGTCTCCAAGGGCATGGCGTTGCTCCCAGAAATCCTGTACCTCGCGCTCGGGTAGCCGTTGGCCCCGGTACTGCTCACAGATGAGGGTGGCTTCTTGCGCTTCGGCTTGCGCCACGCGCCGTGGGCCCTCGAAACTGACGAGTAGCGCTGCCGGTGGCTCATGCTCTGGGGTTGGATCTTGGTCTCCGTAATCGAGCAGTCCCGGGCGGAGGCCGGCCATCAGCAACGCGTTGATGGCCGCAAAGCCGGTGGCGAAATCTTGAAATTCCCACCCCTGCAACAGGCGCTCTTGGGGAATCGGGAAGAGGCGCAACGTCGCGCGAGTGACGATGCCAAAACAGCCCTCGGCGCCGGTGAACAGATGATGGAATGCCGGTCCCGTCGAGGATTTTTCTACCGCCCTGGTACGTAACACGTCGCCGGTCGGCAGCACGATCTCTACTCCTAACACCTGATCACCCATAGCGCCGTACTTTCCCCCCAGATATCCCAGGCTATTGGTCGCGATGGTTCCTCCCACCGTCGCTATGGCAACCGTCCACGGATCGTGCCCACACATCAACCCGTGCGGGGCCGCAGCCTGGTTCAGCTCGCGTATCGTTACCCCTGCGCCGACGTCGGCCATACGGTCGGCCGGGCGGATGTGTACCTCGTTGAGCCCACGTAGATCGAGCACGAGACCCGGGGCAAGCGAGACTGCTCCTCCCATCAAACCGCTTCCACCGCCCATGGGGATGACCGGTATGCGATGCGTGTTGGCCAGGCGGATCACTGCTACCACTTCTGGCGTGTTCTGAGGTCGCACGACACACAGTGGTTGTGCTGGGACTGCACCCTGGGGTAACCGCTCTGGATGGAGGGCGTCACGAGCGAAGAAAGCGACAGTATCATGGTCGGTACATATCCTCGAGGGGTCTATAACCTCGCGCAGCGCATTCAGTATCACGTCGGACATATCCTCTCCGATGTTGCGGTTGTTCCAGATACGGTGTGCGATGGCGCACCCACAAGCAGAAAGCTGTGTTTTCAAAGTATCCCCTACCCTGTGCGAACCTTCAACCCAATCGCCCATACCACGCTGGAATTTCCCTTCAGCTTATGCTATAACACCGCCTCCGATGCTGAAATCCTCGGGATGCAGCAACCAAACGAGGTGCGCGATGTGGTTTGGCTTGGCCTTACTGTCGGCGTTGTTTCAGGTGTTACGGAACATGTCCATGAAGCATCTGGGGCATGCGTTAGATGATACCATCAATGTGTGGGGCCGTTTTACCTTCATCTTGCCTTTCATGGCCGGGCTGGTTCTCTGGCATGGCGTCCCGCCGCTGCGGGCCGGCTTTTGGGTATATGTGATCCTTTTTGGGGTCTCTCAGACAATCGCTACACTGAGTCTGTCAAAGGCATTAAAGCTCTCGGATATCTCTATTGTCACCTCGTTATGGAAAATCAGCTTGCTCTTTCTCGTGATCTTTGCTTTCTTCACCCTGCAAGAAACCCCCTCGTTTCTGGGCCTCTTTGGGATCTTCGTGAGCGTGATTGGCGTCTATTTGCTCAACATTCAGAAGAGTCGGGCTTCCGTTTGGGCACCACTACGTGAGATCTTCGTCGACCGTGGCTTGCTCTATACGCTGCTGTCGGCGTTGTTTTACGCGCCATCGGTGGTCCTCATCAAACAAGTGATCGTACATTCCGACGTCTATTTTGCCAATCTCATGGCCTACCTTGCCGCTTCGTTGACTATACTTCCTCTGGTGCTCCAGCGCTCGACCAAACATTTTGTCCAGATTCCGCGCTACTGGCCCTCTTTCTTCGGTATGGGACTGTTTGCCTGCCTCTCCAGTGTGGCCATGGGCATTGCGTATCAGCTCACTTTGACCTCTTACGTCGAGGCGGTGAAGCAGACGGAGATCCTCTTCGCGCTGGCAATCGGCTATATGGTGTTTCACGAACGTGCTCGCGTGAGGGCTATTCTCCCTGGAAGCCTGACCATGATGCTAGGCATGATCCTGCTGAAGCTCGGCAGTTGAGGGGGGCGGGGGAGGCCATAGGGATAATGAAGATACAGTTCAAGTTTCCCCGCAACTCTGCCGATAAAATAGCGCATAATACTCGTATGCTATGTTACCTTTCGTTACGCGCATTGAGAGGGTAGTCAACCGTATACCTCGTTCTCCTGTCTTGGAGGACATGGGATGTTTAACCCCACAGCACTCTTGATCGATGCTTTTGTAGAGCGTCTCCAGCAAACATACTGGCGTACCTATGGTGATCTCGAGCCGGCCTACGTCGGGATCATCGGTTGGGCTGGACACATGGCTCTCGAGAACATCGCCAATAGCGATGCCCTGTACCACAACGTCGAACATACCATCATGGTTACTCTCGTTGGCCAGGAGATTCTCAAAGGTAAGCACTTACGCGAGGGAAGAGTTACCCCATACGACTGGTTACACTTTGTTATTTCACTGTTATGTCATGATATTGGGTATGTCCGCGGCGTTTGCCGGGACGATCGCCCTGGAGCGTACACTGATGGTCTCAATGGAACTACTGTGACCTTCCCTCCGGGAGCAACTGACGCCTCGTTGGCTCCTTTCCACGTAGACCGTGGCAAGCTTTTCATCCGTGAACGCTTTGGTGGCCACAACATCATCGACGCCGAGATTATCGCGGCCAACATCGAGCGGACGCGCTTTCCTGTCCCCGACGACAGTGATCACCAGGGTACGGCGGATTACCCAGGTCTGGTACGAGCCGCCGATTTGATCGGGCAACTCGCCGATCCCAACTACATGCGCAAATTCGCAGCGCTCTTCCACGAGTTCGAAGAAACCGGCACCAATGCGGAACTTGGCTATACCACCCCAGGCGATTTGTGCAATGACTACCCGACCTTCTACTGGAATGTGATCCATCGGTATATCCAGGACGGCTTGCGCCATCTGCGTGTTACCCAAGAGGGTAAACAGTGGATCGCGAATTTATACGCGCATGTCTTTGCGGTGGAACACCACGAGCCAATAGTTACAGCGACCCTCTAGCCTCTCTCTCCTTCCCCTCTCGTTATCTCTCCTGTCTTGTGCAGCCCCACATCCCCCATGGTATGATATGGCGATTCCATCTTCTGAGCCTCTCGATATGCGGTGGAGGGTGGTAGATGTTTAACCCCACAGCACTCTTGATCGATGCTTTTGTAGAGCGTCTCCAGAAAGCGTATGGGCGTACCTATGGAAATCTCGAACCGTCGTATGCGGGAATTATCAGCTGGGCTGGACGCATGGCCCTCGAAAACATCGCCAATAGCGATGCCCTGTATCACAACGTCGAGCACACTATCATGGTCACCCTGGTCGGCCAGGCGATTCTCAAGGGCAAACACTTGCGTGAGGGCGGTGTCACTCCGCGGGACTGGTTGCATTTTGTTATCTCGCTGTTGTGTCATGATATTGGGTATGTCCGCGGCGTTTGCCGGGACGATCGCGATGGCTCTTATACCACGGGCATCGCTGGCCAAACCATCGCTTTTCCCCTGGGTGCCACAGATGCCTTCTTGGCTCCCTATCACGTGGATCGCGGTAAGCTCTTCATTCGTGAGCGCTTTGGGGGCCATGCTATTATCGACGCAAAGGTCATCGCGGCCAATATTGAGCTCACACGCTTCCCCGTACCCGACGATAGCGATCACCAAGGCACGGCAGACTATCCAGGTCTCGTCCGGGCGGCAGATTTGATCGGCCAGCTCGCTGATCCGCATCATATGCACAAATTTCCGGCTCTCTTTTGCGAGTTTGCAGAAACTGGCGTCAACGCGAAGCTGGGATACACCAGCCCAGCCGATCTCCGTAATGCCTATCCAACTTTCTACTGGGGGGTGGTCTACCCCTACATCCAGGACGCTTTGCGCCATCTGCGTGTTACCCAGGAAGGGAAGCAGTGGATCGCGAATTTGTACGCGCACGTCTTTGCCGTCGAGCATCGTGAGCCGTAACAGGCCTCGATAGGCGGTAGAATGCCGCGTCTGCATGCGGAGCCCTACAAGTTCCCCGTCCAGCTCTTACTGGTGTAGTCCCTCTGGTGCTAGAGGGGTGATGCATGCCGGAGAATTGTGGAGGGGGGAGTTGACCAGACGGGTAACGGGGTGCATCTGCATTTGCGCGGGGGGGTAGGGCTGTAGCAGAGGCAGGAGAATGTCTGGAGTCTCAATGTTCTGATCCAGCCAGTATGCTTCGGCAGCAGGATCGAGCAGGACCGGCATACGATGGTGGACAGGTCGGAGTAGGGTGTTAGCCGTGGTAGTTAGAATCGTGCAGGTGTAGAGCGGTGTTCCTGTGGGAGCTTGCCATACATCCCAGAGTCCCGCAAAGGCAAAAGGCCGATGGCCGTGCAAGCTGATGTACATCGGCTGCTTGGTCTTGCCGAGGTGTTGCCATTCATAAAAGCCATCGGCGAGTACCAGGCAGCGCTGCCGCCGTAATGCCTGGCGGAAACTCGGTTTGTCTGCGACCGTCTCGACCCGGGCGTTGATCATGCGGTTGCCGATAGCCGGGTCCTTGGCCCAGGATGGCACCAGGCCCCAACGGGCGTACCTGGCGCGGCTGCCCTCCTCAGCATGTATGACGGTCAACACCGGTTGCCCAGGCGCAATGTTGTATGAAGGCGTGTACGGCAGATCCGTAGCTTGAAAGGCAAAGCGCTCTTCAAGGAGCTCAAGCCTGGCAGTCAGCGTAAAGCGGCCACACATAGCTCCCCTACTCCCCTCTTGTGGGTTACCGCGGCGAACGTGCTGTGAACATGCTGAACGGATACACACAGTAGTAATCTGGCCGGTTCAGGATGGCCTGTGAAGAGTCTGCTTCGCACAGCGTCGAACGCTGTTGCCAGTCGTGTGCGTCCAGGAATCCACGGATGCGCGTTCCCCAATTGCGCTCAAAGACGACATGTTGAATGTAGGCGCGGGTGATATCATCCAGCGGCGCTTGACGTTCCACCACATATGTCCGGACGCATTCGTCCACCAGTCCGGCTTCGCGCATAGCAGCGCGCGTCCGCTGCCGCCGTTCCTGAAACGACTGGCCACCGGCTTCGGGCTGATGATACTGCGTTTCGGCGCGCTGCAGTTGCTGTTCCAGGGCGGGATATCCAGGCAAAAAGAGAGCGGACAGCACCTGCGATTCCTTGATGATGATCTGCCCCCCGGGCCGTACCACACGGGCAAACTCTTTGAGCGCCGTGACTGGATCATCAATGTGGTGGAGAACGTCCGCGCACCATACCCAGTCAAACGTGTGGTCGGCCTCGGCGATCGCCGTGCCGTCGCCCTGCCGGAAGCGCAAGCGGTTGGGCGCGAGCGCCATACCCACGAGGTGAATGGCGGCATCGATGCGCTCAGCGGCGCGGTCAATACCTACAACCTGCCCCTCTGGCCCAAGAGCTTCCGCAAGCCACAGGGTGTATAAACCGACGCCGCATCCGACATCCAGTCCTCGCGATCCCGCAGGCAATTGTAGGTCGGCAATGGCCGCCCGCACCTCCGGTTCCTTAAAGCGGTTCATACGCTCCAGCATCATGGCGTAGAGCTGTGGGTCCTCCGCCTCGTGATGGTGCGCATCATGCCCAGATACCATGCCGTCCTCCCTCCGCGATCAGTCTGTCCGGCGAGTTGCATCCGGTGTAAGGATCGCAGATTTGTGTACTGTTGTCTACCGAAGAGCGCCCCGTGGCCCGCCTGGCTCGAAGGAATGCCAAGACCGCACCGCTTCCCCCGAGGGGCGAGGCGAAAATCGCAGCCCGGCCCATTTGACCACCTCGTCGATCCAGATCGGCTCTGGTGCATAAAAGAGCCCGTGTCCCCGACCGGTTTGGAAGACTCTTTCCTCGCTTGTCGCATTGGACGCCCTATCGAAAACCTCTTGGCAGGTTCCTGCTACATGATCGGTCAGGTCATAGAGTGACAGGACATGACCCTGTACCTCTGCGGCACGTTTCCTGAGGAACTTCACGTATCTCCCCCTGAACGTGCTCCCTCGCTTTCCACAACCGGCCATGACCACAAAATTCATCTTCGGCTCTGCCAGTTCGCTCGCCACCATCAACGCCATCAAACCGCCTTTGGAGTGGCCAATGACCGTGATGTGTTCTGGTGGCACACCCCGTTCCAACAGACGGCGAGCCTGACGTGCCACCTTGGTCGCGTATGATTTCTTGCTAACCTCTTCGAGGCGCGCTTCGCTGATTACTACAAAGTCTCTATCGGCGAAGGCGTGGACGATTCTGGCATACTCGTAGAGGCCGTGACGTGGGTGCGGGCGGTGCAAGCCGTGCCTCTCAAGCCACATACCGTGCATGTAGAAGAGATACCTCCGATCGAAGTCAATGGTTTCAGGAACGTTCGGAAGGGTTTTTCCCCCTATGCCAGTTTTAGTACTGTTGCACCCAACGGTGGCAGACAGAAGAAGCACCGCCACCGCCGACGTGACTCTCAACATCGACGTGTCATCCCGCTTGCCCGGCGGTGACCGCAACCGGCTTGGGGTTTATGACGGTCCGTTGACTGGCGGTAAGCGATGTCGATGGCATGGTGGGAACGAGCTGCCACTGGGGCTGTGCCGGTGAAAACGAGCGTTCGTGCCCACAGAGAGTCATTTCCCTCAAAGGTAACGGGATTATTTGCCGAGGCAGCATTTTTTGTACTTCCTGCCACTCCCACACGGGCACGGATCGTTGCGACCTGTGTTGGGAAAAGCCTTGACTTCCGTGGTCCGTACCAACTGCATCAGCCGTTCGAGTGGCTGTCGGGTTCGCCAGAGGGAGGCCAGCTTTGCGGCATAGGGTCGGCTGTATGTGAAGAAGCGTTTGTAGCCCGCACACAGATAGTTCAGACCCGCTTCGCCGTCTGGTGTCTGCATGAAGCGGTCTTTTGGGCACCCCCCGTGACACATGGTGAGAACCTCGCATTCCAGACAGTAGCGGGGTAACGTATCCCACTTGGCTCGTGCGAACTCTTGCTGCGCCGGGCTCTCGAGCAGGGCAACGAGTGGAGTCTCTTGGATGTTTCCCAGGCGATGTTCCATGTCGACAAAGTGATCACACGCAAAGAAGTCTCCGTTGTGTTCGATGACGGGAACATCACCACAGGTCTTTCGAAAGATGCACAGCGAATGCTCCTGCCCACGAGCCGGTCTGGCTGCTTCTTCGAATATCTGTACCATGATCCGCCCGATATCCTGGCGTACCCACTCGTCGAAGATGGTACAAAGAAAAGTCCCAAAAGCGTCAGCTGGCACGGTGTGGTGGCTCACGCCACCCTCCGCATCTGGCTGGGGTTCGACGAGGGGAAGAAACCCTATGTATTGACCCTTGATCTCCTTAAAGAACCGGTATACTTGGATGGGATACTGGACGTTCTGCGCGTGAACCACGCAGAGGATATCGCACGGGATTCTGTACTGTCGCAAGAGCTTATACCCTCGCATCGCTTGTTTGTAAGTGGGTTGCTGGCCTTTGGTCACGCGGTATTGGTCGTGTAACGCCTGCGGACCGTCCAGACTGAGCCCCACGGCAAAGCCTTCTGCCGCCAAAAAGCGGCACCATGCTTCGTCGAGAAGGGTCCCGTTCGTCTGCATGCTATTGCTGATGCGCCGGCCAGGGGGTTGGTGTTTGCGCTGGAATGCCACGATCTTGCGAAAGTAGTCCAGGCCCAGAATGGTCGGTTCTCCACCATGCCAGGAGAAGTTGATCACCGGCTCGGGAGAAGCATCGATATGCTGGACGATATACTCCTCCAAGAGGTCGTCGGGCATACGAAATGATTCGCCCTTTGCGTAGAGATGCTGTTTCTTCAGGTAGTAACAGTAATGGCAGTCGAGGTTGCAAATGGCGCCAGCCGGTTTCGCGAAGATCTGAAACGCGCGGGAAGCTTTGGCCACTGCCCGGTCCTCCATTCCCGGTCAAGAATGTACTGATGAGGTAGAGACCTCTCCGCGCTTACTGCGTAAGCGTACGACTTTTCTCTATTTTGGCCGGGATGCGGTATTCGCAGGGGACCTTAACCTGGCAGAGACCGCAGCCGGCAACGCTCGTTTCGTCGTTGTATGTGGTCTGTCTCGGCAGGTACCCAATCTGGTGCAGATAGTCCATGCACTTCATCTTATCGTGTCCTGCCTCGGAGATTGCCCCAGCAGGGCAGCGGGCGATGCAGAGGTTACAGCTCCCGTCGACGTAGAACAGGCAGTTTGCGTACGGGTCATCGGTTGTCCGCGGACTCGCCGGCAACGGCAGATCGGTGATCACACTGCCGCAGCGGTGAGCAATGCCACGTTCGGTAATGAAACCGTCAGAGAGACTGAAAGTGCCGTGACCAGCGGCGTAGGCGGTATGCCGCTCCGACCAGTTCGAGAAGGGGCCCTTCGCATTGCGCGAAGTTCGGAAGTAAGGTTGCAGGATCGGTGCCACTGCCAGGAATCCGGCCGCGGTGAGCAGTGCGGTGACGTGTCGGCGGAGGGCGTCGTTGAATTGCTCGCCATACCACCGGGTGTGTGACCACCGCCGTGAGGGCAACGCTTTTTCGGCCCGGTTCGATCTCCTTGTCTCCTGGGTGATCGGTAGTACCCAGCTCACCACGGAGAGCTTCTTGGGTATGTCTTGGGGACGCCTCTCCAGCGCTTGAGCCACCGCCTCGCGGGGAGTCAGATGCGTGGCGTCGATAATCGTCTTGTACTCGGTATAGAGAGGGTCATCGCCGTCGGCGAACCGAATCAATGGCTCGTCGAAGATGGTGAGCTCCCGTGTGGACGGCATCTTATTCAGCGGACTGGTCTTCACGAACGCCTTGATAGCATCCACAATAGCTTTGGCCGGCTCGGTCCGGAATCGTTCCTGTGCATGTGGTGACAGCACTTCTCACTTCCTCCCTTGAAAATTAGGATTTTCATCCTTCGTGGTGCCAAGCCATCGGCGTGAGCGGCTCCTCCCTTGTTCTGGCTCACCCTGCTCCTGCATCCCATCCCAGGTAATAGAACCTCCCATTCGTGTCCACTATGTACACCACCTGCGAGGAAAAAGGAAGCAGAATCACTGTCTGGTCCTCCATGAGTGCCCTGGGCACAGCCCACAGGGCTGCCCGTACCCCTGGCAGTGGTTGCTCCCTGGACTTGCGGTCAGAGCGCCAGAGAGGGTACTGTCCAGTGGCATATATATGGGGGAGGGTTTGCCGCAGTATTGGCGTCGGCAGGGAAGGGCATCCGTGGGTTATGATCCGCCACCAAGGGATTGCCGGAGCCGCTAGCGGCTCCATGGCTAACACCGTAGGCCCATGCCATGTCAGGTACCCAGAATATGGTAGCCGCCATCCACGAAGTGCACCGTACCGGTCACTCCGCTCGAGAGATCACTACACAGATATAGTGCTGCCTTGCCAACCTCTTCGGCGGTAATGTTGCGGCGCAGGGGGGCTTTTTCGGCATGCTGCTTCAGCATATCGGTGAATCCCGTAATGGCACGGGCCGAGGCGGTACGGACTGGCCCAGCGGAGATGGCGTTGACCCGGATACCCTGTGGTCCAAGGTCGTTGGCCAGATAGCGCACACTGTTTTCCAGCGCAGCTTTGGCCAGGGCCATTACGTTATAATTGGGCACAACCCGCTCACTGGCCATATATGTCAGGGTGAGAACGCTACTTTGGTTTGCGGGCATCAGTGGCGCAGCGCGCTGCACCACCGCGATCAGGGTGTAGGTGCTGATGTCCATGGCGGTGTGAAATCCCTGCCGTGAGACGTTGCGAAACGCTCCTTGCAGATCGGCACGTTCGGCAAATGCAATGCAGTGGATGAGAAAATTGAGCTGCCCGAATTCTGTCCGCAGGCGGTCGAACACAGCATCCACCTGCGCCTCATCGGTGAGTTCACACGGTAGTACCAGTGCGTCATTCCAATCACGCGTCAGTTTGTGCACTTCCTCTTTGACCCGTTCGTTCTGGTACGTGACTGCCAGACGTACGCCGTGTGCTTGCAGAAGATTCGCGATGGCATAGGCAATGGACCAACGATTAGCAATTCCAAGGACCAGCCCCGTTTTGCCGCTGAGATTCAAGTAGTTCATGTCGTCTATCCCTCACCAGTAGTACGTTACGTAACAACGCTATCCCTGAGGCCTGGCTGCCAGACATCGAGGGCGAGCACAGCTGCGTTCCCTGTGACTATAAGAACGCCATGGCTTCAGGTCAACTCCTGAGGCACACGATTTTCGTGACCCCTGAGAGAAAATGCGGTATAACGTCCACTGGACCCGGGTGATCACCATACGCGGTCCAGATCCTGAAATCACGATATGTCTGACCACCTGTATGGATGCAACGGTTGCAGTTTCTCCCCTCGGTGTGCGTGAACGCTGGCTCACGACCGGCTTACTAGGTATGGGGTTGATCGCCTTCGCGATCAATGCTTCCACCACCAACCTCATCCTGTCTAAGCTGATGACCAGTTTGCGCGTTGAGTTGTACCACATTCACTGGGTCATCACGGCCTTCGGTATTGCCCGCACGGTGACCATTCCCACCCTCGGTTGGTTGAGTGGGCGGGTCGGTCCGCGCACTCTGTATCTGATTTGTCTAGGGACCTTTAGTCTGGGGACTCTGGGGAGTGCTTTGGCCTGGGACTGGTCCTCGCTTATCCTCTTCCGCATCCTGACGGGCGCAGGTGGCGGCATGATCCCGCCGCTCTCCATGGCTATCTTCTACCAGATCTTTCCACCGAACCAACGCGGCATGGCTCTTGGTCTCTCCCTCATGGGATGGTCTATAGGCCCCTCTATCGGGCCGCTCATGGGGGGGTATCTCCTGGAGTTCGCCTCCTGGCGTGTCGTCTATGTCATGATATTGCCCTTAAGTGGTTTAGGATTCGTTTTGGCCTGGTGGTTTCTGCCGCTATTGCGGCGCCCGGAACAGCGGCGCCTGGACCAGTACGGCTTACTGAGCATGGCCGTTGCCGTCGCTACCCTCCTGTTAGCTCTGAGCCAGGGCCGGCGGGAAGGATGGGATTCGCAGTACATCCTGATGCTCTTCATCATCGCCGTAATTGCTGCCGGCGTTTTCATTATCATCGAGTTACGTCATACCGAACCGCTGGTTGAACTCCGCCTGTTTGGCTCCCTGCCGTTCGTTATGGCGATGCTTGTCATGTTTCTCACAACGATGGCCTTTCGCAGCACCGGACCGATGATCCCCGTGCTCATGCAACGCATTCTTGGCTTCGAACCACTCCTCGTTGCCTGGACCATGATGCCCGCGAACATTATCTATGGCATGACCGTGTTACTTGCGGGGCGTCTTTCTGATCGTCTCCCACCACAGCTTCTAGTGGTGGTGGGGCTCGCGATGTATGCGACGACCTTTATTGGCTATTCCGGGGTCAACGCTTGGACTACAGCGTTGACCATGACGACGTTTTTGAGCTTCCGCTTTATTGCCGAGGGTCTTATCGTCTCGCCCAACAATTTAACCGCTCTACGGGCTCTCCCCGAGAGTCAAGTTATGATGGCTTCGGGGCTCATAGGGCTTCTACGCAGTATTGCGAACACCCTTGGGCCAGCCGTCTCAGCAGTTCTGTGGGATCAACGCTTTGGGCGTCATATCCAGTACTACGCCGAAAGCAGTCCGGTGGACTCTTTCGGATTTACCATGGCGATGCGTGAACTGCAAAATATGCTCATATGGGGAGGAGAAATTGCAACCCAGATCTCCACCAAGAGCATGGCCCTCATGCAGCGTCGTTTGCAGGCGGAAGCCAGCACCGCCGCCTGGCAGGATTACCTCCTGTACAATGCCCTCATGGCTATATTTGCCGTGCTGCCAGCCCTGCTGGTCGGAAGTGGTCTCTGGAGATTTTTCCATTTACTGCCTCCAACAACGCGATCAGCCGCAAAGGAGGTTGCGCACAGCGCTCCTGCTGGCGCCAGTGCGCCCTCACCAGGCCTCATGAGCGACAACCGTCCTCACCGCTCATCCTGATTTCCCTTTTACTCGTTTCTCGCGCAGGCATGACTATTGACTCTTTGGTACGAACCGCAAGGTGTTTACCGGTTTGGTCACCAGTGGGTCGTATCAGTGAGGAGGATGGTGATGATCGTGGCCTGCGGTTTCCGCTTCTCTCTCCGTCTCGCCTAGAATAATGCGCAGGAGATTCGGTATGCCAGCAGGATCCTTGGTTCCTGCCCCGTAACCAATCTTTTCGACTCGCATCAGGGGAAAGGTTCCGAAACGGCTGACTACCGTCGTAAGAATGGCTGCACCAGTCGGGGTGGTCATTTCCAGGCAGGTATCGCTGGCATATGAGGGGCAGCCCTTCAGCAGTTCCAGGGTTGCCGGAGCAGGCACTGGGAGTAACCCATGTGCCGTGCGTACCAATCCGGAGCCTACGTTGATGGGCGAAGCCATCACCATCGACACCTTGAGAGCATGCAAGCCGATAACTGCTCCCACTACGTCCACGATCGAGTCCACTGCGCCCACCTCATGGAAATGTACTGCCTCGAGCGGTTCGCCATGCAAGTGCGCTTCCACCTCGCCAAGACGCCGGAAGATCTCCAGAGCCTCCTTCTGTACGGCGGGATGCAGCTTGCTTCCAGCGATCATTTCTACGATGTCGGTGTATTTCCGTGCTGGTTGGACCTCATCCACCAACACCTCAACCTTGGTCCCCCGCAAACCACCGCGCTTGACCGTACTGGCTTCCAGACGATACCCCGTCACCGGCAGCTTGGCCAGCTCCTCTCGCAACATGGCGAGAGCTACCCCGATGTCGACCAGGGCCCCCAGGGTCATGTCCCCACTAATCCCAGCAAAACAGTCAAAATAAGCTATGCGCATTGCCTCATAGTCCTTTCTACGGCCGCTCCTTATAGAGAAGATACGGTTTCGGTGGGCAAGTTATCACACCGCTCATGCTGGCTCAAGATAGCCGTTGGCCCGCCTTGGGGCTCCGTTTCACAATTCATGACCGGATTTCAACACGACGCTACAGCGGGTTGCAGACCCGCCTCAACAGAGGCTGTCGATAATTGCGATGCGCAACACTTCGGTCCGGTCGAATTGTGATACAATTCCAGCATCTTGATCTCTGGAGGTTGTTTGAGCATACCACAGCTGAGGAGGTCGCATGAAACGCCTTACCTATGCCTTGTTTGGATTGGGTCTACTGCTGGTCGGTAGTGGCTGTGTCGCCACCGCAGTGGGTGTTGGTGCTGGTGCTGGAGTGGGAACTTATATGTATATTAAGGGAGAGCTGCGGGCGACGTACAACGTGCCCCTCGAGCAAATCTGGCCCAAGACTTTGGCGGCGATGCGCGACTTAAAGCTGACCATAGACCGCAAGCAGATGGATGCGCTGGGTGGCACCATCGATGCCCGGCGA
>AMFO01002402.1_pt1 | contig 28047 bp, 32 predicted proteins | sample 552608 | NCBI WGS metagenome assembly AMFO01 (sample SAMN01893955, study PRJNA167987) | microbial mat metagenome | biome: hydrothermal vent | place: USA: Loihi, Hawai'I | collected 2003-05-01
TCCGGCAGCAGGTGGTTCAGCCAGCGAGCGCTGCTCTCCAGGCGGAGGAGCTGGATCAGGGCGCGGCGCACGGTGTCAGGAAGGGTCCGGTGTGAGAGGGTGCTTTCCTTCCCTGCGCACGATTGCCAGGGTATTCAGAAAGCGATCGACAGGGAGCAGGTCACGGGCGGTCATAGCCGTATCCCGTGGCGCAGAGCCTGTTCGTGGATGGGGTGACGCGGGGTCTCGGGGTCGAGCACCAGGATGTCGATAGGGCGGTCGCCCAGGCGTTGCTGCAGGCGGGCGACCATTTCCAGTGAGCGGTTCAGGGCGTCGGGAACCGGTATCGGGCTCTCGATCAGCAGGTCGATGTCACCGCCACGCAGGCGGTCGTCGACGCGCGAGCCGAACAGCCGCACCGAGGCCTGTGGACCGAAGATGCGGTGTGTCGTGTCGCGGATGACCATGATTTCTTCGGGGGTGAGTCGCATGGCGGGATTATAGCCCGCAGGATGGCGATGTCGGGCTGAAGCCCGTTCAGCAAATGAGATGTCCCGATTGTGGGTCGGCCTTGGGGTTGTCAGTCCGTCAAGCGCTCGACGGTGTATCGCAGCGTGGGCACGAAGGCATGGCCTGCTTGCAGCGCCGAGGCCAGCACCACCGGGTCTTCCACGTACTCATGGATCATCTGGTTGCGTAGTCGGCGCATGTCGATCCAGGCCTGGGCATCTTCGACCAGTCCCAACTGTTCTGCCCGGTCCAGATTTTCGATGAAGGTGGCGGTTTTCTCGCCGTGCGCGGCCAACCAGGCCGGCAGGAGCTTGTCTCCCAGGGTGTCTTGCAGGCGTCCGAAACGGGCGACGAAGGCATCCACCCGCTCGCTCAGTTCGACATCGCTGTCGAGCGAGGCGGCCCGCTGTGCATCGAATGGGCTCGAGAACAGCCTCTCATCGGTGATGCGGAGATGCTGGAGTTCCTTGCGGGCCAGGGTGGTCAGCCGTTGCAGGCGCTGCCGCAGGTCGGGTGCCAGGTTCACAACGGGATGCCCTCGCGTCGTGCTACATCATGGATGGGCAGGTGTTCGAGGTTCGGTGCGGCGAGTACGACATCGACCTTGCGACCGGCCATCAGACGGCTGACCCGGCCGGCGATGCGGGCCGCCAGGGGGGCAGGGTCACTCACCGGCCCGGGCAACTCCACCAGCAGATCCACATCGCCACCCCGGGCGCGGTCGTCCACCCGGGAACCGAACAGGCGCACGCAGGCGTCGTTGCCGGCCTGTTCAGCGACGATACGGCGGATCTGTGCGATCTGGTTGGGGGTGAGTCGCATGGCGGGATTATAGCCTGTGGGGCGTCCCATCCGTGGGCGGTGTCCTCGCCGCGAATGCTCTGTCACGAACGATTCGGCCCGAGGACGGACCTCCTACATGACCTGTGGGAGCGACGTCCCCGTCGCGAACCTTCGGCCCGGTAGGGTTCTCCTCGTCGCAGGGGTGAGGAAATTGTAGCATCGGCCGCTGTGCCAGGAAGGATGGTCTATGGGCTGTCCGCGCCCCCGTGCGCCGTAAAGGTTCGAACCTGCTTGTGCGAAGGCCATTGCCTTGGTCGGACATCGAGGGAATTGCTGGCCTCGAGGGCATCCGATAGGATGTCATCGCATCGTGATGTTCTCACATCAGATTCTGGGGTGAAAAATGCGCACAACCATTGATATCGACGATGACGTACTGGTGGCGGCCAAAGAGATCGCTCGCAGGCAGCATGTTTCCGCGGGCAAGGTGGTGTCGGCGTTGTTGCGCAAGGCGCTCACTGGCGGGGGGGCAAGTGAGGGGGTGTCCCTGACTGCGGTGGGCGGCTTTCGCCCCTTTTCGTCGCCTGATGCGCGGATCGTGACCAATGAGCAGGTTGACCGGCTACGTGACGAAGAAGGTATCTGATGCGCTCCTTGTTGGATGTCAACGTGCTGATTGCCTTGCTGGATTCGGGGCACCTGATGCATCGTACGGCGATGTCCTGGCTGGAACGCGAGATCGGGAGTGGTTGGGCATCTTGCCCCATCACGGAAAACGGAGTCATCCGGATCATGTCTCAGCCAGGCTATCCGAATTCACGGACGCCCGTCGAGGTTGCCGACCGCCTAGCAGAGGCCTGCTCCAGTCCACACCATGTGTTCTGGCCGGAAGATATCAGCCTGCTTGCGGGCAGCATACTGGATTGGGGACGGATACTTGGGCACAGGCAGGTAACAGATGCCTACCTGTTGGCGCTTGCGACACGCCATGAGGGGCGTTTTGTGACCTTTGACCAGCGGGTTTCGGTGGATACCGTGATTTCCGCCTCTGCAGAAAATCTATGTGTTATTTCCTAGCTGTCTCAGCGATCGCCGGTAGAGCGCCAGGGTCTGCCCGGTCATGGCCTCCAGGGTGTAATGGTGGTTCTCGGGGATCTCGGGCGGGTCGTCCAGGATGGCGCAGACGGTGTGGCGCAGGGCGTCTGGATCGCCGAGCGGGGTGCGTCCGGCAGGGAACAGCCGGGCCAGGATCTCGCCGACGCCGCCGTGGTCGTAGCCGACCACCGGGATGCCCAGGCTCAGCGCCTCGACCACGGTGCGGCCGAAGGATTCCGGTTTGGTGGAGAGTGACAGCACCAGGTCGCTGATGGCGTAGATCTCGCGGATGTCACTGCGCGCCCCGGTGAAGCTGATGTGATGTGCCAGTCCCCGTTCGCGGACGGCCTGGCGCAGTTCCTCGGCGTAGGCGCGGCGGCGCGGGTCTTCGCCGCCGACGATCAGGCCGTGCACCGGGCGGCCTTCGGCGATCAGGGCGCCGATCAGACCGATGAAGTCGTGATGCCCCTTCAGCCGGGTGAGCCGTCCGGGCAGCACGAGCAGGCGGCGATCACGTGTTTCGGGGAACTGTGCGCGGAAGTCCTGCCGCCAGGCCTCCGGTGGCTGGTATCCCCGCGGGAACTCGGCCGGGTCCACGCCGCGCGGGATCCGATGGATGCGCTCGGGCGGGCACTCGGGATAGTGGCGCAGGATATAGTCGCGGATGGTCTCGGAGACCGCGATCACCGCCTCGCCCCGGGTCATGATGGCACTGTAGCGCGAGACAGAATACAGACCGTGTACCGTGCTCACGCGAATCGGTCGGCGCTCTACTGGCAGGCCGCGCAGGGCCAGTTCCAGCACCCAGGCCGGCACTCGCGAGCGCACATGCACGATGTCCACCTGCTGCTCGACCAACAGGCGACGCAACGCCCGGACCTTCAGCAGCGTGGCCGGGTGCTTCCGGCCGGTGTCCAGAGCGAAGTGCTCACTGCCCTCGGCCTCGAGCTGTGCCACCAGCCGCCCGCCGGCGGAGACCACCAGCGAGCGGTGGCCCGCGGCGACCAGGGCGCGGGCCACCTCCAGGGTGCCGCGTTCCACGCCGCCGCCCTCGAGCGCGGGCAGCAGTTGCAGTACGGTCAGGCGATCGGCCATCGTTTTAGCCCGCATGTCTCACCGAGCATCGCGTCCCTGGCGTTGCCAATGGGCGGCTGGGCGCCGTTCTGGAGCGAGGGCCATAGCCGTCGCTATGGGCCGAGTGAAGAACCAGCCCAGGCGTGCAGGGGCACGCCAGGGAGGCGATAGATGGGCTGCAAGAACACGCCGTTTCATATACGCATCTTACGAAAATAGTCACTTATCGCCCGGAATTCCGCGATATGGGTGATGCTGCCCATCGGCCCGGTGGGATATGCGGGCTAGTATCTCTGTGGCGCAGCGTGCCGCCTCGTCCAGGGGCGGATGTTCGGTCAGCCGGTGGTCGCGCACCCAGTGCTCGAAGGGGGTGATCAGTCCGTCGGCGATCAGGCGGTCCACGCCCCGGCTGACCCGGGTGTCGCGGCGCCGGGGGACCGCCAGCAGGCCTACCGGCGCGCCGCTGCCCAGTGCCTCGTAGAGCATGGAGACGCTGTCCTCGCTGACCCAGATCTGCCCGGCCTCGCGCATGCGCTGCTGGATCTCGCCGGGTGCGCAGGCGGCCCAGTGCAGCAGGCGGGCATTCTCCAGCCCGTCCAGTCGTTGCAGGGTGTCCGGTGGGGTGCGTGGCGAGTCGCCGATGATGAAACGCACCTCGGGCCGGGCCGTCACCACCCGTCGTACCTGCAGGGCGATGGCGTCTGCATCCCAGTCGTGGTGGCGCGAGGGGCCGCCGAGCAGGATCAGCCCGGTGGCGGGGTCGTGGTGTTCGCTCGGGCGTACCCCGTGCAGTACGCCGCGGGTGGCGATCACGTTGTCGCGACGCGGTGGTCGATCGTGTTGCGGGATCAGGCACAGGTCGAACCAGCGCAGCGGCAGCGAGGGTTTCATCAGCACCACGATGCGTCCGCCGTGGGCGCGCCGTGCGGCCAGCGCGGGCAGGTGGGTGCGGTGGCCGGCGGCCAGGATCAGGTCGGGCGCTGGCAGCCGCTCCCCGGCGGGAAACTCGGCACGCAGCCACTGGCGAATGGCGTCACCCGTACTTTCTGCCTCCAGGTCGTGCGTGTGTACGGTGGTGCGCTCGGCCAGCGCCTGGCACAGGCCCTCGATCTGGGTACGGTGGCCGCGCCGGCCGTCGAGCAGGCGCCAGAGGACGAGGGGGGATGAGACAGGCATCAGGCAGGCTCCGTGATGCCCGAGGTGGTCGTGCTGACGGGGTATTGCATGGTGATACAGATCATGGCGACAGGTACCGAAAGACGGTGCCGAGCATTATGGGGATTCGTTGGGCTCATTGCAGTGCCAGGTCTTCGAATGTGCGTGCCAGCAGGGGCTCCAGCAGCTGCGCGCCCCACAGCGAGAGATGGTCGTCGTCGCGGTACAGTGATTGCCCCTGCCGTGCTGTCAGGCACCATTGTCCGTCGGGGCACAGCAGTTCGGCCGGGTCGAGTATCTGTACCCTGGCGGAGGCCAGTTGATCGAACAGTGTGTCGGCATGGTGTTGGCGTTCGCGGTGGGTGGCCAGTGGGATGCCTACGGTTTGCAGCGGTTCTCCCCGGAGCGCGGCGCGCACCAGCTCGTTGGGCACCCAGAAGGGGTATTCCGGCGCCTGGCGTACGATCACCACCTTCCGAGGTCCCGCCTGGAGCAATCGTTCGACGGTTTCCCTGAAGGCGGGAACGAACAGTTCGTGGCTGGCCTCTGCCGTGGTGGCGATGGTTTCGCGGTTGGCGTAGAAGGGCTGGCGGTTACGCGCATCCAGCGCCTTGGGGTCGTGGCCTTCGAGGTACACCGACCAGCGAGCGATCAGGAAGACCAGAGGGATCTCCCGTAGTTGCGTCAATAGTTGCTCGCTGCTGTCGAGGCAGGGGGCATGGGTGGCGTCCGGGTTGCGATCGGTGAGGTAGAGACCGACGACCGGAGGACAGGAATACACCAGGTAATTCCAGCCGTGGCGTTCGGCGATGCGGTCGAAGGCGGGCCACAAGGCCCCCATGTGGCTGTCACCCCAGAGCAGGAAGGTCGGGGGGCTGTCGGTCGGACCGTGCAGGCAGAGCAGGCCGCGTTGTGTGGGGCGAACAGGGGTGCAGCCCGGAAATTTCCGTTGCGACTGTTCGTACATGTCGGCCACGGGGGCTGGGAAGCGGGCGGCCACGCCCTTGGCGGCGTTGAGTGTCTTGCCGGTGATGGCGACCATGAGCAGTCCGGCGAAGGCGGCCCGCGCCAGATGCCGGTTGTCCTGCAATATCCGGTGGTGGCGGACCGGGTTCTCGATGAATCGCCAGGAGAGCACCGCCAGCAGCAGGGTGGCCAGCAGTACGCCGGCGAGCACGGGGGAGGGGAGGGCGTATCCCAGGAGGTGGCGCGTCAGGGCCAACAGGGGCCAGTGCCACAGGTAGAGCGCATAGGAGACGAGGCCGATGCCCACCAGTGGACGACGGGCGAGCAGGCGGGTGGCCATCGGGGTGCCATGGTTGCCCGCCAGAATGACCAGGGCCGCGCCACCGGCAGGCAACAGGGCAGCGAGGCCGGGGAAACGGGTGTTGTCGTCGAACCACCAGCAGGCGACGAAGATCATCAGCAGGCCGGTGGCGCCCGCCACCCCGGCCAGTGGCGGCGCCTTTTCTTTCCCCGCTTGCCAGGCCAGCAGGGCACCCAGCAGCAACTCCCATGCCCGGCTGTGCGGCAGGTAGAAGGCACCGACCGGATCATTGTGGGTCAGCCAGATCGAGGTGGCGAGCGAGGCGGCCGCCAGCAAGGGCAATACCGGCAGCAGGCGGCGTCTCGGCAACACCAGGAGCAATAGCAGCGGGTAGAGGATGTAGAACTGTTCTTCTACCGAGAGCGACCAGGTATGCAGCAACAGGTTGGATTGCGCCGGTGCGTCGAAGTAGCCGCTGTTGTGATAGAAGTGAATGTTCGAGGCGAACAGGGCCTGGGAAGCCAGGGTGTTGCCGAACTTGGCCAGCTCCCGGGGCATGAGCACGAACCAGGCCGCCAGCGCGCTGAACAGTATCACCGGGAGCAGGGGGGGCAGGATGCGGCGTGCACGGCGCAGCCAGAAGTTGCGCAGCGAGAACCGGCCTTGCGCATGGTCGCGCAGGATCACCGAGGTGATGACGAAGCCCGAGATCACGAAGAATACGTCCACGCCCACGAAACCACCGGGCACGCGCTCGGGCAGGGCGTGGTAGGCGATCACTGCCAGGACGGCGATGGCACGCAGGCCGTCGATGTCAGGCCGGTAGCGATAAGGCGCGGCGGTGCTCATCGATCGTCACCCAGCAGTCTGCCCAGGGCATCGACGACATGCGCCGAGGCCTTGGGGGTCCAGTGCGAGTCATCGATGTAGAAGGTGTCCAGTTCGCCGGCCTCGATGGCCTGGCGCAGGATGGCCTGGGTATCGACCAGCACGAAGCGGTGGGAGAGCCGGCGCCAGTGGGGGAACAGGGGATCGGGCGGGTAATCGCCTTGGGCGATGTCCGGCCGGTAGAGTTCGTACTTGGTGACCACCGGCATCACGATCAGGCCGATGCCCTGTTGGCCCAGCTCGTCGGCCAGTGCCTCGAGCCGGTTGTTCATGCGTTGCACGGCATCGGCGTTGTTGCGCGACACGATACGCAGGGCGCCCGGGGTGTAGAGCAGGTCCTTGCCGTCGCCGATGCTGAAGCGGCGCGCGCGCAGCCGGGTACGGCAGGCCTGGGAAATGAAGGCGCAGTCGTCCAGGTGGTACATGATGCGATTCCACCAGTGCTTGATGTTGCCGTCGTTGATCCAGGCCACATCGGGCAGGGCCAGCAGGTCGGGGATCGGTTGCGGTTCACCGAAGCGGTAGTGGGCGATCAGCGCCGCGCGTGAGGGCAGTCCCCGGGGAGGCGGGGTGTCGGCATAGCGCGAGACGATCTTGTACTGGGTCGATTCCAGCAGCACGTAACGCACGCCCCATTCCTGCAGCAGGCCAGCGCGCAGCAGGGCGCGGACCAGGTCCATGTCGTTGTGCAGGCCGGGGAAGCCACGCAGGTTGAGCACGTTCCAGCCCCAGCGACTGGCGATGAAGTCCTGGTACCAGGGGTTGGGGCCGCCGGCGCCCCCGTTGGAGAACGAATCGCCGATGGTCAGCAGGTCGATGCGTTGGTCCTGCAGATCGCCGGCCTCGAGGTGCCTTTGCGGCAGGGTGACCTGGGTGCGCCGGGGGTGCACCAGGTCCGAGATATAGCCCAGGCGTGCCAGGTTGCCGGTGACGATGCCGTCCTCGCGCTGCAGCAACTGGCGCACGGCAAACTGCCAGGTGAGTGCATGCAGCAGCACGAACAGGGCGATGGCCGTAATGAAACCAAGGACGAACTGGCGGGGCGAGATGGGGCGCATGGTTCAGAAATTGAAGTACAGGAATTCGCTGACCTTCGACAGGTTCATCAGGATGGCCATGAACACCAGGGTGACCAGCACCAGGCTGGCCGGTGTGGTGCGGAAGTCGCGCATCCACTGCTGGGAGTTGCGCAGGCGCAAGGTCACCAGGAAGGCGCCGATCAGTGCCACGTAGGGGGTACGGCCCAGTGTCATGTGGCCGAACAGGGTGGGTGCCATGTCGGCGAGTGCCTGGAAGGGGGAAAATCGCAGCAGCTTGTCGGAGAGGGTGATGCCCTCCAGTCCGACCATGCCGCGCAGGACGCGCAGGGCATCGTTCCAGCTGTTGGCACGGAAGAATACCCAACTGGCGTTGATGAAGTTGAAGGTGACAAACCAGGCCAGCCAGCTGGGCAGGTGCCCGCCGAGGTATCGCCAGACACGGTGTATCACCATGGCTGCCCCGTGCAGGAAGCCCCAGAACACGAAGGTCCAGCCCGCGCCATGCCAGAGGCCGCCGAGCAGGAAGGTGATCATCAGGTTTCTGGAGACACGCGCCAGGGAGCCGCGTCCGCCGCCCAGCGGGATGTAGAGATAATCACGCAGGAAACGCGACAGGGTGATGTGCCAGCGTCGCCAGAATTCCTGGATGTCGCGCGCCTTGTAGGGGCTGTCGAAGTTGAAGGGCAGGCGGATGTTGAACATCAGTGCGGCGCCGATCGCCATGTCGCTGTAGCCGCTGAAGTCGAAATAGAGCTGGAAGGTGTAGGACAGCGAGGTGGCCCAGGCGCTGAACAGGTCGAGCACCTGTCCACCGTCGAAGCCCGGCGTGGCCACGGTGGCGAAGTAGTCGGCAATGATCACTTTCTTGAACAGGCCGAGGGTCAGGATGAAGATGCCCAGGCTGATGTTGCGGTAGTGGAGCAGGCGTCCCCGGCGGCGCTGGAACTGCGGGATCATCTCCTTGTGGTGGACGATGGGGCCGGCGATCAGTTGCGGAAAGAAGGTGACGAACAGGGTGTAGCGCAGGAAGTCGTACTCGCGGGTCAGGCCGCGGTAGCTGTCCACCAGATAGGCGATCTGCTGGAAGGTGAAGAACGAGATCGCCAGTGGCAGGGCCAGCTCCAGGTGCGGCATCGGCAGGTCGGTGAGGCGTTCGATGTTGGTCAGGGTGAAATCGGCGTACTTGAAGAAGCCGAGCAGCCCCAGGTTGACCGCGATGCCGAAGATCAGGGCCGGGCGTCGGTAACGGGAGGCCCGGCCGACGATGTGTCCCAGCAGGTAGTTGAACAGCACCGAGAACAGCAGCAGGGGCAGGTAGCTCGGTTTCCACCAGGCATAGAAGACCAGCGAGGCGACGATCAGCCAGCCGGTGGCCGCCTCCGTCAGGCGCCAGCGGTTGAGTACGAAATAGCCGGCAAGGCTCAGGGGCAGGAACAGCAGCAGGTATTCGAGGCTGTTGAACAGCATGCGTTATACCTCGTGGGTGTGCGGACCCGTCTGTGTCCGGATCTGGTGGCAGGGGCTGAAAACTATCATGGTTGGATGCCCAGCTGCGTGGCCAGGGCCTCGGTGACGTGTCGCGAGGCCTTGGGGGTCCAGTGCATGTCATCGGTGTAGAAGGTGTCCACTTCACCGGCCTCGATGGCCCGGCGCAGGATGGCCTGGGTATCGACCAGCACGAAGCGGTGCGGCAGCCGCCGCCAGTGGGGGAACAGGGGGTCGGGCGGATAGTCGCCATCGGCGATGTCCGGCCGGTAGAGTTCGTACTTGGTGACCACCGGCATCACGATCAGGCCGATGCCCTGTCGGTCCAGCTCGTCGGCCAGTGCCTCGAGCCGGCTGTTCATGCGTTGCACGGCATCGGCGTTGTTGCGGGGTACCGCGTGCAGTGCCCCCCGGTAGAACAGCAGGTCCTTGCCGTCGCCGATGCTGAAGCGGCGTGTGCGCAGTCGGGTGCGGCAGGTCTTGGAGATGAAGGCGCAGTCGTCCAGGTGGTACATGATGCGATTCCACCAGTACTTGATGTTGCCGTCGTTGATCCAGGCCACATCGGGCAAGGCCACCGGGTCCTGTGTCGGGCGCGGTTTGCCAAAGCGGTAGTGGGCGATCAGCGCCGCGCGCGACGGCAGTTCATGGGGGGATGGCGTATCGGCATAGCGTGAGGCGATCTTGCGCTGGGTCGATTCCAGCAGCACATAACGTACGCCCCATTCCTGCAGCAGGCCGGCGCGCAGCAGGGCGCGGACCAGGTCCATGTCGTTGCGCAGGCCGGGAAAGCCGCGCAGGTTGAGCACCTTCCAGTCCCAGCGACTGGCGATGAAGTCCTGGTACCAGGGGTCGGGGCCGCCGGCCCCTCCGTTGGAGAAGGAATCGCCGATGGTCAGCAGGTCGATGCGTTGGTCCTGCAGATCGCCGGCCTCGAGGTGTTTTCGGGGAAGGGTGACCTGGGTGCGCCGGGGGTGCACCAGGTCCGAGATATAGCCCAGGCGTGCCAGGTCGCCGGTGACCACGCCGTTCTCGTGTCGCAACAACTGGCGCACGGCAAACTGCCAGGTGAGCGCATGCAGCAGCACGAACAGGGCGATGGCCGAGACGAAACCCAGGACGAACTGGCGGGGCGAGAGGAGGCGCATGGCCATGCCGATTACTCCCCGAACAACTGCGCCTGGTTGAGCCGATAATAGACGCCCCGGTGCGCCATCAGCGTCTCGTGGGTGCCATCCTCGACGACGCGCCCGGCCTCGAACACCAGGATGCGGTCGGCCTTCTGCACCGTGGACAGGCGGTGTGCGATGACCAGGGTGGTGCGGCCGGCACGCAGTCGCTCCAGGCCCTGCTGCACCAGGCGCTCCGACTCGGTGTCCAGCGCCGAGGTGGCCTCGTCAAGGATCAGGATGCGGGCATCGGTGATCAGCGCACGGGCGATGGCCAGGCGCTGGCGCTGGCCGCCGGAGAGCTTGACGCCGTTCTCGCCGATCAGGGTGTCGAAACCCTCGGGCAGGGCCTCGATGAACGCCAGGGCGCCGGCATCGCGCGCGGCCTGGCGGATGGCCTCGCGGTCGGCGTCCATGCCGTAGGCGATGTTGGCGGCGATGCTGTCGTTGAACAGGATCACCTGCTGGTCGACGAAGGCGATGTGACGGCGCAGCTCGGTCAGTGCCAGCTCACGGGTGTCGATGCCATCGAGCAGGATGCGCCCGGCGCTCACCTCGTGCAGGCGCGGGATCAGGCTCACGAAGGTGCTCTTGCCGCTGCCCGAGGCACCGACCAGGGCGGTGAAGCTGTCCGGCGCGATCTCCAGGTCCAGCGGCCCCAGGGCGTCGCGTTCGGCCTCGGGGTAGCGGAAGCGCACTCCTTCGAAGCGCAGCGCGCCGCGGGTGTCCGGCAGGCGGCGTGTGCCGTTGTCCTGTTCGAGCGGCTGGTCGAGCAGGGCGAATACGCTCTCCGCCGCGGCCAGGCCACGCTGCAAGGGATCGTTGAGCTTGGTCAGGCGCTTGATCGGCGAGAACAACAGGCCCAGTGCGGTGAAGAAGGCGACGAAGCCGCCCACGGTGAGCTGGTCCTCGGCGGCGCGGCCGGTGCCGATCCAGATCACCGCGGCCATGATCAGGGCGCCGACGAACTCGACGATGGGCACACCGATGGTGGCGGCGACGGTCAGCTTGAACTGTTGATGGCGGATGGCGCGGGCGATGCGTTCGAAACGGCGGCGTTCATAGTCCTGGCCACCGTGGATCTTGACCACCTTGTGGCCACGGGTGGTCTCTTCCAGCACGTGGGTCATGTCGCCGAAGCTGTCCTGCAGGGCGCGGCTGAGTCGGCGCTGGCGGCGACCGACGTATTTGGCGATCAGCGCCACCGTCGGCAGCAGCACGAAGGTGAACAGGCTGAGCTGCCAGTCCAGCCAGAAGACGTAGATCAGCAGCCCGATCACCGTCAGCGAGTCCTTGACCAGGGCGCTGAACAGCTGCACCCCCGCGTGCGAGATCTGGCTGACGTCGTAGGTGAAGCGCGAGATCAGGTTGCCACTGATGGTGCGTTCGTAGAAGGCGGCAGGAAGGGCCAGCAGGCGCTCGAACATCTGCTCGCGCAGGGTGTGCATCAGGTGCATGGAGATGGCGGCAAAGGCGGCGTTGCTGACCACCTGGGCCAGGCCACGGAACAGGAACAGCACGATCAGCGCCACCGGCGCCCATTTCATGTAGATGGGATCCTTCTCGACGAAGGTGCCGTCCAGCAGCGGCTTGAGCAGCCCGGGGATGCCGGCCTCCGAGGCGGCCAGCAGTACCATGCCGACGATGCCAGCGGCAAAGAGCTTCCAGTGCGGCCGGAAATAGCCCAGCAGGCGCAGCAGGGTCTGGCGGCTGGAGGGAGGAAGGGTCTGCATCAGGCGCCCCTCCTTGTCGCGGCAGCGGCCCCCTCTCCCCGGCCCTCTTCCCCGAAAACGCCGGGCAACATCCTCACAATGCCCCGCGCAACACGTCCACGACACGATCCTGGGTCTCGGGATCGAGATAGGGGTGCATGGGCAGGCTGACCACGCGCTCGGCCAGGGCGTGTGCCACCTCCAGGCTGCCCACGCTGCGGCCGATCTCGCGCAGCGCCGGCTGCTGGTCCAGGGTCACCGGGTAGTAGACCGCGCTGGGGATGCCGGCCTCGCGCAGCGTCTGCTGCACACGCTCGCGGTCTTGCACTTGCAGGGTGTACTGGGCGTAGACGCTGTCGTAATCGGCAGGGATATAGGGAGTGATGCAGTCGGCATCGGCGAGCAGGGCGCTGTAGCGGGCGCCGATCCGCGCGCGTGCCTCGACCTCCTCGTCGAAGATCGCCATCTTCGCCAGGATCACCGCCGCCTGCATGCCGTCCATGCGGCCGTTGATGCCCAGTCGTGGATGGTGATAGGGACGATCCTGTCCGTGGTTGCGCAGCTCGCGCAGGCGGGAGGCCAGCGCCTCGTCGTTGGTGAAGCAGGCGCCGCCGTCGCCGTAGCATCCCAGCGGCTTGGCCGGGAAGAAGCTGGTGCAGCCGATGGTCGACAGGCCGCAGGAGCGCCGTCTCTTGTATCGCGCGCCGAAGCTCTGTGCCGCGTCCTCGATCACCGGCAGGCCGTGGTCTGCGGCTATCTCGCCGATGGTATCCATGTCCGCGCACAGACCGAACAGGCTCACCGGCAGGATGGCGCGGGTGCGCTCGGTGATGGCGGCCACGATGGCGGCCGGGTCGATGTTGTAGGTCACGGGGTCGATGTCCACGAACACCGGGGTTGCACCGATCAGGCCGATCACCTCGGCAGTGGCGATGAAGCTGAACGGTGTGGTGATGACTTCGTCGCCCGGGCCGATCTCCAGCGCCATCAGCGCCAGCAGCAGGGCGTCGGTGCCGCTGGCCGCCGAGACGCAGTGTTTCACGCCGACGTAGGCGGCCAGTGTTTCCTCCATCTCGGTCACTTCCGGGCCGAGGATGTACTGGCCGTGATCGAGCAGGGTACTCAGGCGCTGCTCGAGATCGTCGCGGATGCGGAGCTGTTGGGTCTTGAGGTCGATGAACTGCATGGTCGGGTCACGTCGGGAAAAGCCGCATTCTATCAGGGAGAGGTGGGGCCTTATCGGCGCCTTTTGGCGGGATAGGGCGGGGGGCCGCCATCCGGGCGGGTCTTGAAGCGGCGGTGGATCCAGTTGTACTGCGCAGGCAGGCGTCGGGCCCAGTGTTCGAACAGGGTGTTGATGCGCGCAGCATCCTGTTGATCATCGCCCGACGGGAAGTCGTCGAGTGCGGGTTCGATGCACAGTCGGTAACCGTGGCGCTCGCGAAACAGCACGAAGGGAATCACCCGTGCGCCGCTGGCGCGGGCAAAGCGGCTGGTGGCGGTATGGGTCGCTGCCGGCACGCCGAAGAAGTCGGCGAACACCTTGCCCTTGTGGCCGTAATTCTGGTCGGGAGCGAACCAGACGCCTTCGCCCGCCTTCAGTGCGCGCAGCATGCCGCGCACGTCGTCGCGCGGGATGATGCCCAGGGTGTGGGCCTGGCGGTAGCGTTCGAACATGGCCTGGATCACCGGGTTCTCGTTGGGGCGGTACATGGCGTGGCAGGGGCGGCGTGCCCCCAGGTAGCGTCCGGACAGTTCCAGTGAGCTGAAGTGCGCGGTGAGGAAGATGGTGCCGCGGCCATCGCCCGACGGCGGCAGATGCTCCGCGCCTTCGATGGCGACCAGCAGCGACTCCAGCCTGGCCTGAGGCCACCACCAGGCCATGGCCACCTCCATCAGCCCGCGCCCCATGGCGACGAAGTTGGCGCGGATCAGGCGTCGACGGGTCTCTGGCGCCATGCCCGGGAAGCAACGTTGCAGGTTGATCTCGGCAATGTGGCGACGGCGCAACGCAAAGAAGTGGATGAGATGGCCGACGCCGGCGCCGACCGCCATGATCACCGGCCAGGGCAGGAACACGATCAGGCGCAGCAGGCCGAGCGCCGCCCAGCTGGGCCAGTGACGGGGATGCAGCAGGGGATCCGAGGGTCTCATGGGCGCGCAGTGTAGCGCAGCTGGTGCCCACGGCGCCGCTCGGGTAGTCTGGTGTGCTCCCGGTACGCACGCGCGCCCGACCCGCAATGTATGCCTTGTACACCCTTCTGCTGACCCTGACGTTGCCGTTCGCACTGTTGCGCTTGCTCTGGCGCAGCCGCCGCGCGCCGGCCTATCGTCGTCGGCTGCGCGAGCGTTTCGGTCGCCCCGGGATCGCGCCGGCCGCCGGTGGGATCTGGATCCATGCCGTGTCGGTGGGCGAGGTCCAGGCCGTCGCTCCGCTGGTCCGGCTGCTGCTGGACGCACACCCGGAGCAGGCGATCACCCTCACCACCACCACCCCTACCGGCTCGGACCAGGTGCGCAGATTGTTCGGCGATCAGGTATTCCATGCCTACATGCCCTGGGATCTGCCGCCCTTTCTCACGCGTTTTCTCGACCGGGTGCGACCGGCGCGCCTGCTGATGGTCGAGACCGAGATCTGGCCCAATCTGCTGCGCCTGTGCCGTGCGCGGGGCGTCGAGACCGTGCTGGCCAACGGCCGGCTCTCGGCGCGTTCGCTGCAGGGTTATCAGCGGCTCGGCGGTTTTGCGCGCCGGGTGTTCGCCGATATCGACCGGGTGGCGGCGCAGACCGAGGATGATGCCCGGCGGTTTCGGCTGGCCGGGGTGCCCGGGGAGCGGGTGGTGGTGACCGGAAGCATCAAGTTCGACATGACCATTGCCGCCAGTGTGGTGGAGCAGGTGGAGGTGATGCGCCGTCACTGGGCGGGGCGGCCGGTGTGGATTGCGGCCAGCACCCACGAGGGTGAGGAGGAGATCGCACTGGCCGCGCATGCACGGCTGCTGCGCCGCCTGCCGCAGGCCCTGCTGATCCTGGTGCCGCGCCATCCGGAGCGCTTCGACCGCGTGGTCTCGCAGATCATTCGTGCCGGGCACCAGCCGGTGCGGCGTTCGGCCGGGCAGCTGCCGGGGGCGGATGATCCGGTCTACCTGGCCGATACCATGGGCGAGCTGCCGGTGCTGATCGGGGCAGCGGACGCCGCCTTCATCGGTGGCAGCCTGGCGCGGGTCGGGGGGCACAACATGCTCGAGGCCGCCGCACAGGGCGTGCCTGTCTGCTTCGGACCGCACACCTTCAACTTTGCCCTGATCAGCCGCATGCTGCTCGAGGCCGGGGCTGCGCGCGAGGTCGGTGATGCCGAGACCCTGGCCGAGGTGGTCGGTGACTGGCTGTGCGATGCCAGCGTGCGTGCGGTGGCCGGCGAGGCGGGGCGTGCCCTGGTCGAGCGTAACCGGGGGGCCTTGCAGAGGCTGTATGCCTTGCTGGAGCAGGAGGTCCGTTCCTGAGCTGAGGGTTCGCGGCGGGGACGCCGTTGCCACCTGTAGGAGGCCCGTCCCCGGGCCGAAAGATCTCTCAATAGGTCGCCATCTGCGGATCGACCTCGCGCGCCCAGGCCTCGACGCCGCCGACGAGGTTGATGACATGGCGAAAGCCCCGGCTCTCCAGGTAGATCGCCACCTGGCGGCTGCGGATGCCGTGGTGACAGATCACCACGATCTCCTGCTCGGGATCGGCGGTCTCGGCCCAGGTCGGGATCTCGCGCATGGGCACCAGTTCCGAGCCCTCGAGGTGGCAGATGGCGTATTCCCAGGGCTCGCGCACGTCGAGCAGCTGTGGCCGGTGTTCATGCAGCCACGCGTCCAACTCGCGAGGAGAGAGATTCTTCAAAAGGTGAAATGCTCCGGGTGAGGGGCGTTTTTCAGCGGCGGCAGCAGGGTTTCGCACAGGCCCTTGCGCAGCAGGGTGCCGTCTTCGGCACGGGTCACCAGGATGGCGCACATCACCGGTGGTTCACCCTTGATCTGGAACATCCGGCCGCCGGGGGCGAGCAGGCGCTCCAGCTGTTCGCTGGGTTGTGGCAGCGAGCCGGTGACCGCGATCACGTCGAAGCTGCGCTCGGGCAGCTCGGCGGCGAAGATGTCGCCCGTCACCAGCTCGGCTTCGATACCCAGGGCGGCCAGGCGCTCGGCAGCGCGCGCACACAGTTCCGGAGAGATCTCGTAGCTGGTGACTTTGCCGCCGAGGTGAGCAAGGCAGGCGGTGACAAAGCCGCTGCCGGTGCCGACTTCGAGCACCCGGTCACCCGGTTGCACGTCCAGTGCCTGCAACATGATGCCTTCCTGCAGGGGCTTCATCATGACCTCGCCATTGGGCAGCGGCAGCTGGGTGTCGGCGAAGGCCAGGGGGCGCTGCTCCTCGTCCACAAAATGCTCGCGTGGAATGGTCTTGAAGACCTCGAGCACGCGCTCGTCAAGGATCTCGCACGGGCGGATCTGTTGTTCCACCATGTTGAAACGGGCCTTGTCTGTGTCCGGTGCCAGCATGCCTATCTCCGGTGCGGTCGAATGAGACGGCTTAAGCCTAAGGGGAATTCCGGCGGTGGGCAAGCAAAGGGCCAGGAGGCCCGTCCTCGGGCCGCACATTCGCGGCGGGGAGGGTGCCCCCTGCGGCAGGAGGCCCGTTCGGGGGCCGAAAGGGCAATAAGGAGGGACTATGTCGCGCGGGCAATTCCGAGTAGACTCCTCGGGAAAGCAGCCAGGGGCGCCCAGCGGACCGGCCGGTCCACGGGCTGAGAGGCACCCTCGGAACCTGATCCAGTCAATACTGGCGTAGGGAGGCTGAACCGGCGGGCATCGTGCTCCCGGTCTCCCCGCCAACGGAGACCCGTCATGAGCGCCATCCCGGAAGATTTTCTCAAGAAGACCGCCGAACTCTCCGAAGAGGTCACCCGGCCCTTCCCCAATTCACGCAAGGTCTATGTGCAGGGCTCGCGCCCGGACATCCGCGTGCCCATGCGCGAGATTGCCCAGTCGCCCACCCCGGCCAGCTTCGGCGCCGAGGAGAACCCGCCGATCTACGTGTACGACACCTCTGGACCCTATACCGACCCCGAGGTGGAGATCGACCTGTTGCGCGGCCTGCCCGAGCTGCGTAGTGCCTGGATCGAGGAGCGCGGGGATACCGAGCCGCTGCCCGGTCCGACATCGGAGTACGGCCGTGCTCGTCTGGCCGACCCGGACACCGTGCACCTGCGCTTCGAGCATGTGCGCGCGCCGCGCCGGGCGAAGCCGGGGCGCAACGTCACCCAGATGCACTATGCGCGCCAGGGCATCGTCACCCCCGAGATGGAATACGTGGCGATCCGCGAGAACATGAAGCTCGACGAGTTGCGCCGCGACCCGCGCTACGCGAAGCTGCTGAAGCAGCACCCGGGACAGTCCTGGGGTGCGAACCTGCCCGAGGAGATCACCCCCGAGTTCGTGCGTGACGAGATTGCTGCCGGACGCGCCATCATCCCTGCCAACATCAACCACCCGGAGCTGGAACCGATGATCATCGGCCGCAACTTCCGGGTGAAGATCAACACCAACATCGGCAACTCGGCGGTTACCTCGGGCATCGCCGAAGAGGTGGAGAAGATGGTCTGGTCGGCGCGCTGGGGCGGCGATACCCTGATGGACCTGTCCACCGGCAAGCACATCCACGAGACCCGCGAGTGGATCCTGCGCAACGCGCCCATGCCGATCGGAACCGTGCCCATCTACCAGGCCCTGGAAAAGGTCGGTGGAAAGGCCGAGGAACTCACCTGGGAGATCTTCCGCGACACCCTGATCGAGCAGGCCGAGCAGGGCGTGGACTACTTCACCATTCACGCCGGGGTGTTGCTACGCTACGTGCCGCTGACCGCCGAGCGGGTCACCGGTATCGTCTCGCGCGGTGGCTCCATCATGGCCAAGTGGTGCCTGGCGCATCACCAGGAGAACTTCCTCTACACCCATTTCGAGGAAATCTGCGAGATCATGAAGGCCTACGACGTGTCCTTCAGTCTCGGTGATGGCCTGCGCCCCGGTTGCATCGCGGATGCCAATGACGCCGCCCAGTTCGGCGAGCTGGAGACGCTCGGCGAGCTGACGCAGATTGCCTGGAAGCACGACGTGCAGGTGATGATCGAGGGGCCGGGGCATGTGCCCATGCAGATGATCAAGGAGAACATGGACAAGGAGTTGCGCGACTGCTTCGAGGCGCCCTTCTACACCCTGGGGCCGCTGACCACCGACATCGCGCCGGGCTACGACCACATCACCTCGGGGATAGGCGCGGCCAACATCGGCTGGTACGGCACCGCCATGCTCTGCTACGTGACGCCCAAGGAGCACCTGGGCCTGCCCGACAAGGACGATGTGCGCGAGGGCATCATCACCTACAAGCTGGCGGCGCACGCCGCCGATCTGGCGAAGGGTCTGCCCGGGGCACAGATCCGCGACAACGCCCTGTCCAAGGCACGCTTCGAGTTCCGCTGGGAGGATCAGTTCAACCTGGGACTGGACCCGGAGCGCGCGCGCGAATACCACGACGAGACCCTGCCCAAGGACTCGGCCAAGGTGGCCCATTTCTGCTCCATGTGCGGCCCGCACTTCTGCTCCATGAAGATCACCCAGGATGTGCGCGAGTACGCCGAAGCCAAGCGCTTCAAGGACGTTGCCGTCGCGGTCGAGGAGGGCATGAAGGAAAAGGCCGAGGAGTTCCGCCGCCAGGGCGCGGAGATCTACAAGCCGGTGTGACGGCGGTGCGCGGTCGCGGCGGGGTTCAGCCGTCCTCGCCCGACTTGCGCAGGAAATAGAGCAGGTAGAACACGCCCATGCCCAGCATGAAGGCGAGTACCGCCAGGGTCAGGATGCCGGTCCAGTCGTTGAAGAGTTCGCCGAATACGTCCATCGTCACTGCCTCCTGTATTCAACGGTCGGAACGCTCTCAGGGTAGCCCGTGACGGGGCAGTATGTTTTGATGATGATCAATCGCCGCTTGGAGAGAGTGTCATGACAGAACCCGTGATCGCACAGAAGAAGCCCGTCATCGTCGAGCTCGAGGCCGGCAAGGAATACTGGTGGTGCGCCTGCGGGCGCACCACCACGCCGCCGTATTGCGACGGCACCCACAAGGCCCTGGGCGACTGAAATGGGCCTGCTCGACCGGGTGGCGGGCTGGTTGCAGGCCGCTGAAGACGAAGCGCCGGACGACGAGCGCGCCCTGCACCTGGCCTGCGCGGTGCTGCTGTTCGAGGTGGCGCGTGCCGATCACGATTTCGACGAAGCCGAGTTCGCACGCCTGCGCGAGCTGTTGCGCACGCGCTGGAACCTGGAGCCGGCCGCGCTCGAGGAACTGCTGGAACAGGCGCGTCGCGAATCGGCCGAAGGCGTCTCCCTGCACACCTGGCTGGACACCCTCAACCGGCGGCTCTCGCGCGAACAGAAATACCGCCTGTTGTACGACCTCTGGTCGGTGGCCTGGGCCGACGGCCACATCCATCACTACGAGGAACACCTGATACGCCGCCTGGCCGACCTGCTGTACGTGCCGCACAGCCAGTTCATCCGCGCGCGCCACGAAGCAGGTGAGACCTGAGGGGCGGAAAACCACGAAGGGCGCAAAGGATGCGAAGGTTTCCAAGGGGTAACCACAAAGCACGCGAAGAGCACAAAGATTTCTTGAGCGGCCACTTCGGTTGAACCGCCTTCGTGCCAACCGGCAAGGCCGGCGTAGAGAGAACCGCGAAGGACGCAAAGATTTCCATGGGGTACACGAAGGGCACAAAGATTCCCGAGTAGTCTCAGGCCCGATCCGACAACAGGCATTTCCGGAAAAACTGCTGGCTGTCAGGTCAGAGCGTGACGACTACAGTCCATGAACATGGACGCTTCGTGGTCTTTGTGATCTTTGTGGTGAATTCTCGTGCACGGCCTGGAAACATCCCACGTCCCCGCCACAAAACTTTCGCGTCCTTGGCGCCCTTCGCGGTTTCACCCAATAACCTTCGTGTGCTTTGTGTGCTTTGTGGTTTTCCAGATCAACCAAGCACCAACACGACCAGCTCGCGTGGGCCGTGGATGCCCCAGGTCAGGGTCTGTTCGATGTCGGCGGTCTTGGACGGGCCGGTGATCAGCAGGGCGTTGGTGGGCAGGCCCTGTGCCCAGCCCTGGGCGCGGATCGCGGTCGCCAGGTCGGCATGCAGGTTCGCGGCATCCAGCAGCACGATGTGCAATGGCGGTACCAGCGACAGCAGCCGGGGTTCCTCCGGGCTGGGCCAGAGGATCAGGCTGCCGGTCGCGGCAATCGCCCCTCGACAGCCGGTGATGCCGGCATCGATGTGGTCGAACAAGGCGTCCTTCCACTCCTCCACCGGGTGGTCGTAGCGATGCAGGTTCACACCCGGGATGGGATGTGCCTGCAAGGTGTGGCCGATCTCCCCGGTGCCGGCGAGCAGGTTGCCGACCCCGCGCGCCGGCAGCTCGCGCGCCAGCCAGCCCATCCAGTCGCCGTCGCGCAGGCGATGCACCTCGCCGCGCACGGCCTCGAGGGCGGTGCGAAACCGGGCGATCAGCGTTTCGCCGTCGGCTCCCGCTGCCAGGGATGGCGCGGTGGTATCCGGCGCCTCGCGCCGCACGGTGCGCAAGCGTTTCAGGATGTGGTCGCGTGCTTCATTCATCGGAGAACCCCGCTTTCCGCGCCAGTCGGTGCAGATCGCGTGCCGCCGGTCGCGGTGCCTCGCGCCAGCGTGTCCAGGCCCCGAGCCGCCGCGGCGCGAGCCTGCGCAGCGCTGTGAGTAGCTGGGCCAACCAGCGGTAGCGGCGAGGGTGGGCGTAGATCGCCGTCCACAGTCGCCACAGCAGCGCCTCACCACGGTGGCGCAGGCGGCCCGCGCCGGGGAGCGGCGAGTCGGGGCGAGGCTCGATGCCCTCGGCGCGCAGCTGGTTGATCAGGCCGGGCAAGGGGATGGCCACCGGGCAGACGTCGCCACAGGCGCCGCACAGGGTGCAGGCGGACGTCAGGCTGCCGCCGGCCTCGAGTCCCAGGCGTTGTGGTTCGAGCAGGGCACCGATGGGGCCGGGATAGACACTGCCATAGGCGTGTCCGCCGACCTGCACATAGACCGGGCAGTGGTTGATGCAGGCGCCGCAGCGGATGCAGCGCAGGGTGTCGGCGAACAGTGGATCGGCATGGATGCGTGCGCGCCCATTGTCGAGCAGCACCAGGTGCACCTCGCGCGGGCCGTCGAGTTCATCGGCACGCCGCGGGCCGCTGATGAAATTCACATAGGTGGTGATCGGCTGGCCGGTGGCCGAGCGGGTGAGCAGGTCGAGCAGGGGCGGCAGCTCGTCCAGGCGCTCGATCACCTTCTCGATGCCGGTGATCGCGATGTGCAGCGGTGGGGCACTGGTGCTCAGGCGGCCGTTGCCCTCGTTCTCCACCAGCACCAGGGTACCGGTCTCGGCCACCAGGAAGTTCACTCCGGAGATGCCGGCATCGGCCTGGGCGAAGCGCCGCCGCAACACCTGCCGCGCCTCGGCGGTGAGGCCTTCGATGTCTTCGGTGGCCTCGCGCTGCGGGTGGTGGGCCTGGAACAGGGCCGCCACCTCGTGCCGGTTCTTGTGGATGGCGGGCGCGACGATGTGCGAGGGTGGCTCACCGGCCAGTTGCACGATGTATTCACCGAGGTCCGATTCCACCACCGCGATGCCGGCCTCGCCCAGGACGTCGTTGAGGCCGGTCTCCTCGCTGACCATGGACTTGCCCTTGATCACCGAGCGCGCGCCCGCCCGGCGCAGCAGGTCGAGCACGATGGCGTTGGCCTGTGCGGCGTCCTCGGCCCAGTGCACCTGGATGCCGTTGGCCGTAAGGCGCTGCTCGAGGCGTTCGAGCAGCTCTGGCAGGCGGGCCAGTGCGCGGGCACGGATCGCGGCGGCGCGTGCCCGGCGCTGCGCGAAGTCGGTGGCGTCGGGGAGGGCCGCGGCGCGCTTGGCGCGGATGCCGTCCATCGCGGCGCGGAAGTTGCGCCGCACCGGGGCCTTGCCCAGCGCCTCGCGAACACGGGCGCGCAGGGCTGTCATCGAGCCGGGTACGTTCATGCGCTGCGCTCCCATAGGAATTCGGCGATGTGCTGCACCGGCAGGGTGTCACCGCGCTGCGCCAGCCGGCCCTGCAGGTGCAGCAGGCAGCCGGCGTCCTGCGAGAGCAGGCGTTCGGCGCCGGTGGCGAGCACGGCGTCGCACTTGCTGTCGGCCATCGCCGCCGAGAGGGCATCCTGTTTGATGGCGAAGGTGCCACCGAAGCCACAGCATTCCTCGGCGTGTGCCGGTGCCAGGCACTCGACGCCACTCAGCTGCGCGAGCAGACGCTCGGCGGAGGCGTTCGTGCGGGTCTCGCGGCGCGCGCTGCACGAGTGGTGCAGGGCGACACGCACCGGCTCGCCGCGATCCTGCAGTACCAGCCCGGCGCGATCGAGAAACTCACACAGCTCGAAGGTGCGCGCGGCCAGTGCCCGGGCCTGCGCCTCCTCGGGCTCGCCGGCGAACAGCGCGGGCCAGTGGTTGCGGATCATGCCGGCGCAGGAGGCCGAGGGCACCACGACCGGCAGCTCGCGCGCGAAGGCCGCGAGCTGGGCGCGTGCCACCGCCCGCGCCTCGCGTCGGTAGCCGCTGTTGAAGGCCGGTTGGCCGCAACAGCTTTGCGCCTGCGGGAAGAGGGGGCGGAAACCGGCGCGCTCGAGCAGGCGCAGCGTGGCCATCCCGGCCTCCGGGCACAGCAGATCGATCAGGCAGGTGCCGAAGACATAGACTTCGTGTGTCTCTGTAGTCATCTGTCGAGATCCAGGTGATGGCGCAGCCGGGCGAAGGCCTTCCGCAACTGGCGCAGGGTCTGCGCGCTGGCCTCGGCGTCCAGCCCGCTGCCGGTGATGATGTCGGTCAGTTCACGGCCGAAGGCGTCCATCGCCTGTTCCAGGCGCTCCACCGGGATCTGTGATGGGCGGGCCGGCGGGGTGTCGGCCGTGGGGGCGGCTTCCAGCGGCTCGATCGTGGCCGAGCGCGGCACCAGTCGCCGTCTCCCGCCCTCGACGGGGTCGGCCTGCAGGGGGGTGGATTTCACCCAGGTCTGCCCCTGCCAGGTGAAGCGTTGTCCGATGGCCAGTTGCGAGAATTTCATGGCGCTATTGTAGTCGGCGGGGTTGCACGGGCGCTATGCTTGCGCGCCATGAACAGATCCATGTCCAAAGATTTCATCCGTCTCGACCGCCTGCTGGCACAGGCCACCGGTCTGTCGCGCAAGCAGGCCGGGATCGAGATCCGCAAGCAGCGCGTCACCCTCGACGGTGAGGTAGTACGTGACCCCGCGCTGCGTGTGCCCTCTGATGCGGTGGTGCGCTGGCGTGACGAGCCGGTGGCGCTGGCGGGTCCCGTCTATCTGATGCTGCACAAGCCGAGCGGATTGGTGTGCGCGCGGCGCGACCCCATCCATGCCACGGTGCTCGACCTGCTGCCCCCCGAGTTGGCCGCGCGGGTGCATATCGTCGGTCGCCTGGATCGCGACACCACGGGCCTGCTGCTGCTCACCGACGATGGTGACTGGTCGCATGCGGTCACCTCGCCGCGACGCGGCTGCGCCAAGGCCTATGTCGCCGAGCTGGCCGAGCCCCTGGTGGCAGAGGCCGAGGCACGCTTTGCCGAGGGTATCGTGCTGCGGGGCGAGCAGCGGCCGACCCGGCCGGCCCGGCTCGAGCGTCTGGATGAGCAGCGCGTACGGGTGATCCTGCACGAAGGGCGCTATCACCAAGTGCGGCGCATGTTTGCAGCGCTGGGCAACCGGGTGTTGCGCCTGCATCGGGAGTCGGTCGGCGGGGTAGTGCTGGATCCCGAACTGGTGCCGGGGCGCTGGCGTGCCCTGAGCGATGAAGAGATCGCGCGGCTGGCGGATTGCCGCGCACGGGCCGAGGGCGAGGTTTGACGTGGCGTGCCCGGACTGCAACCATCGGCAGATTGAAGGGGGATAGGGGATTATGACGAGATCCCTGTTGCCCTGGGTGGGCGTGCTGTTGCTGGGTGTGGCCGGATTTCTTGGCGCACGCTATCTGTCGGTGCCGGAAGCGGTGCCGCGCATCGGGCCGGCACTGGCCTGCCATCTTTCGGATGGGCCTTGTCGGCATGCGCTGCCCGATGGCGCAGTGCTGACGCTGACCTTGACGCCCCGTCCGGTGCCGCTGATGCAGCCGGTGCGCGTGGTGGTGACCATCGACCGCGCTGACTGGCGGCCACTGACTGGCGATATCACCGGGCTGAACATGCCGATGGCGCCCAATCGCGTGCGCCTGGAACCCGCCGGCCCGGGACGCTGGGAAGGCGAAACTATCCTGCCGGTATGCAGTCAAAGGCAGATGCACTGGCAGTTCGCCCTGCGTCTCGAAGGGGGAGGGCGGAGCTGGCAGATTCTCGACGATTTCCACACCCGACGATGATCAGCCAGGGGGCGAGAGCCCTGGCAGGCAGAGAGAGGACGCAATGAACAAACCACTGGTCACGATGATCTGTGCCGCCCTGTTCGCATACGCAGGATGTGCTGGCGCGGCGGACCTGGCCGCGGGCAAGGCGCGCTTCGTCGTCTGCGCGGGCTGTCACGGACCGGACGGGACGGGTAATGCCGCCCTGGGGTATCCGCCGCTCGCCGGCAAGGATGCGGCCTATGTCGCCGAGCAGCTGCGGGCCTTCAAGTCCGGCAAGCGTGACAATGCCACCATGCGAGCCATGGCCAGCGGCTTGAGCGATGACGACATCGACAACGTGGCGGCCTATGTCGCGACCCTCCAGTAGGAGGCCCCTCTCCGGGCCGAACGTTCGCGACGAGGACGCCGCTCCCACCCGCAGGAGGCCCGTCCCCGGGCCGAACAGACCGGATGGCGTGCGCGAAATCGTGTGCGGATTGGCAGTTACATCAGAATTTCCTTATAATTGCGCGCTGATTCGCCAACTCGGTTTTTTTGATCTGTGGGGAAAGCCATGAAAAAAGTACTGTTCGCCGTATCCATGATCTCTTGTGTGGTCGCCGCGCCGGCCATGTCCGCGGGTGATGCCGCTGCCGGTCAGGCAAAGTCCGGCACCTGTGCCGGTTGTCACGGCGCGGATGGCAACAGTGTGGCTGCCAATTTCCCCAAGCTGGCCGGTCAGCACGAGAGCTATCTGCTCAAGCAGCTGCAGGACTTCAAGAGCGGCAAGCGCAAGGATCCCACCATGACCGCCATGGTGGCGCCGTTGAGCGAGCAGGATATGGCCAACCTGGCCGCCTATTTCTCCAGCCAGAAGGTCAAGCCCGGCAAGACGGCCGAGGACAAGCTGGAACTGGGACAGACGATCTATCGTGCCGGCAACGCCACGTCGGGCGTGGCAGCCTGTGCGGCCTGCCACTCGCCCACCGGCAGCGGCAATCCGCAGGCGAAGTTCCCCGCGCTGAAGGGCCAGCATGCCGAGTATGTGGTCAAGCAGCTCAAGGCCTTCCGCAGCGGTGCGCGCGGCAACGATGCGGGTTCCATGATGCGTGGCGTGGCCAGCAAGCTGACCGATGCCGAGATCGAGGCGGTTGCCCAGTACGTCCAGGGTCTGCAGTGATCCGGCGATCCGCATACATCGCGTGAGTAAGGAGGCGGCCGCTGGGCCGCCTTTTTTGGTCGGGGCAACGGGGGAGCGGAACCCGGAACTCGGAGCCTGGATTCCGGTTCCAAGGGATGATCCGACCCGGTGAGACGGCTAAACTGGCAACCAGGGGTTGCCCTGGATCGGACAACAAGAACCTATCAGGGAGTCGAAAACGTGAAACATCTGGCAAAGCTTCTGTTCGCATCCGCGCTATTGTCTCTGGCATCGCTTGCCGTGGCAGTCGAGTTCGAGGAGAACACCCACTACGAGGTGCTGCTGCCCGAACCGCCCGTGGGCAAGCCCGGCGACAAGATCGAGGTCATCGAGTTCTTCATGTGGACCTGCCCCCACTGCTATCACTTCGAGCCCTTCGTCAGGAACTGGTTGGCCAACAAGCCGGACGACGTGGAATTCGTGCGCGTACCCGCCATGTTCGGCGGTGTCGCCAATCTGCATGCCAAGGTCTACTACGCCCTGCAGGCCATGGGCGAGCTGGACCGGGTGCATGCGGCCTTCTTCAACGAGATCCACGAGAAGCACAATCGCCTCAAGGATCAGGATGCCATCGAGGCCTTCCTGCGCGGACAGGGAGTGGACATCGACAGGTTCCGCCAGGCGATGAACTCCTTTGCGGTGGCCACGCGCACCAACCGGGCGGCCGCACTGATGCGTCGTTACGGGGTGCGTGCCGTGCCTTCGCTGGTGATCGACGGCCGCTACCGCAGCGGGCGCGGGCTGGACTTTAAAGGAATGGTCGAACTGGCCGATTTCCTGGTGGAGCGCGTTCGCAGGGAACGCCAGGAAGAAAGTGAATGAGATAGATGGACAGGTCGGAAACCGCGAGTATCGCCACTCCTTTCAGTCCGAGCGCCGGCCAGCGCCTGCGTCTGCTGAGTTACAACATCCAGGCAGGGATCGATACCAGCCAGTTTCGGGACTATTTCACCAAGGGCTGGCGGCACGTACTGCCCAGCCGGCATCGTATCCACAACCTGGACCGTATCGCGCAGGTGCTGCGTGGTTACGATCTGGTGGGACTGCAGGAGGTCGATGCCGGCAGCCTGCGCAGCGGGTTTCTCGACATGACCGAGTATCTGGCGCAGCGTGCCGGCTATCCCTACTGGTACCGGCAGGTCAATCGCGACATCGGCATGATCGCGCAGAACAGCAACGGCTTTCTGAGCCGTCTCGCACCGACCCGGGTCAGCAAGTATCGCCTGCCTCCCGGTAACGGCCGTGGCGCCATGGTGCTGGAGTTCGGCGAGGGTGAGGACGCCCTGCACGTCTGCACCCTGCACCTGGCACTGTCGCGGCGCCACCGGCGCCGCCAGCTCGACTTCATCGCCGAACGCCTGCGTCATGCCGAACACGTGGTGGTGATGGGTGATCTCAACACCAGTTGCGACACCACCGAGTTCCGGCATTTCGTCGAGCACAACGGTCTGCGTGAACCGGGTTGCAGCAAGCCGACCTTCCCCAGCTGGCGTCCGGTGCGGCGTATCGACCACATCCTGGTCTCCGATTCCCTGCAGGTGCTCCATGCCCGGGTACTCGACTACCCGTTGAGCGATCACCTCCCCGTGTGTGTGGAGCTGTTGATCCCCGAGCGTATCCATCTGGCTGCTTGAGGTCGCCATGAGTGATCAGGAAAAATGGCGTGATCGCTATCTGCAGCTGGCCGAGCAGCTCGATGGCGAGGAGAAGCGCCGCCAGGAGGCCGAGCGCGAACTGCTGCGTCTGATCTCGCGCCTGTGTGTGGCCACCAGCGGCCTCGACCCGTTGCTCGACCCGCATCTGTCACGCCTGCGCAAGGCGGTCAAGAAAGGCTCCCCGGAACGCCTGATCGAGCAGGCCCAGGAGCTGGGTGATGCCCTGCTCAAGGCGCAGGACGACCGGGTTCAGGGCGATCTGTTCGAGCGCCTGCTCGCGCACTCCTCGTTGTCCTCGAAACAGCTCAAGGTGGGATCCCCGGGTACCGAGCTCGAATTCGCCCTATAGTGAGTCGTATTACAATTCACTGGCCGTCGTTTTACAACGTCGTGACTGGGAAAACCCTGGCGTTACCCAACTTAATCGCCTTGCAGCACATCCCCCTTTCGCCAGCTGGCGTAATAGCGAAGAGGCCCGCACCGATCGCCCTTCCCAACAGTTGCGCAGCTGAATGGCGAATGGCGCCTGATGCGGTATTTTCTCCTTACGCATCTGTGCGGTATTTCA
>AMFO01000255.1_pt1 | contig 27883 bp, 20 predicted proteins | sample 552608 | NCBI WGS metagenome assembly AMFO01 (sample SAMN01893955, study PRJNA167987) | microbial mat metagenome | biome: hydrothermal vent | place: USA: Loihi, Hawai'I | collected 2003-05-01
AGAATTGGTCGACGGCCCGGGCGGCCGCAAGGGGTTCGCGTTGGCCGATTCATTAATGCAGCTGGCACGACAGGTTTCCCGACTGGAAAGCGGGCAGTGAGCGCAACGCAATTAATGTGAGTTAGCTCACTCATTAGGCACCCCAGGCTTTACACTTTATGCTTCCGGCTCGTATGTTGTGTGGAATTGTGAGCGGATAACAATTTCACACAGGAAACAGCTATGACCATGATTACGCCAAGCTATTTAGGTGAGACTATAGAATACTCAAGCTTGCATGCCTGCAGGTCGACTCTAGAGGATCCCACCCTTCGGTGCATGCTGCATCCACCGCTACGCGAGGACGACGGCGAGGTGCCCTACCGCTGAGCCGCAGACTTCGACACCGCAGACCGCGGCCGCTCTCTTGGGCCGGCGTGCCCTTCGCCCTTGCCATCCGCGTCAGGCGGCGCGACACCAGAGTGATGACCACGCATGCCAAACACGGGCCTCGGCTGCGCCGCGTGCCCGACGGCGATGATCGGGAGCGCCTCGTCTGCCCCGAGTGCGACTACATCGTCTACGAAAACCCCAAGAACGTGGTGGGCTCCGTTCCCATTCACGACGGGAAGGTGCTGCTCTGTCGGCGTGCCATCGAGCCACGGCGTGGGTATTGGACGCTGCCCGCGGGCTTCATGGAGCTAGGTGAGTCGCCGGCGGAAGGCGCCGCGCGCGAGGCCATGGAGGAGGCCGAAGCCGATCTGGTGATGGACGCGCTGGTGGGCATCTACTCGGTGACGCACATCGGACAGGTGCACTTCTTCTATCGCTCCACGTTTCGCGACACGCCGCATATCGCCGCAGGTCCCGAGAGCCTCGAGGTCGCGTTCTTCGACATGGACGAGGCGCTCGCCTTGGACCTCGCGTTCTCCACCGTGCGCTACGCTCTGAAGGACCACCTCGCCTTGCCCATGGACATGCCCTTTGCGCCCGTGGAGCGCACGCTGGGCGTCCGACGCACGACGAGCATCTCATCGCCACCGGCCGTTCGATAGCAGATGCTCCTGTGCTGGACGCTCGCCGCGGCGACGCTCGATCGACGTGGGCTGCGCGCCCCTCCGCCGCTCCGCTTCGACGCCATCGTCGTGCTCGGTTGTCGCGTCGTCGGGGGACGCCCTTGCGAGACCTTGGTGCGACGAGTCGACCGCGCCTCCGCCCTCTACCGCGCGGGCTTCGCCGACAACGTGATCGCCACCGGAGGCGTGGGGGAAGACTCGGGGGGCGTGAGCGAGGCCGCGGCGATCCGTGAATTGCTCGTGGAGCGCGGCGTGCCCGACGCGCACATCCTGCTCGAAGCGCACTCCACGACGACACACGAGAACGCGAAGTTCGCGGCGCGGGTCTTGCCCGGCGCGAGCGTGCTCGTGGTCACGGACAGCTACCACGCGCTGCGCGCCGAACGCGTCTTCCAACAACACTTCCCCGAGGCCTACGCCGTCGGCTCACGAACTCGAGCAAGCGTCCGCGTCAAGGGGGCGCTGCGCGAGGTCTTCGCCCTCGCGCGCTACGGCGCGTTGGGACGGATCTAGCCATGGCCAAGACCGCCCTCGACGTCTTCTTGATCACGCGTCGGTGGCGGGACACGGACGACGGACTGCGCTTCGATCTCTGGGGCCAATCGAATGTTGGCCCCGTGCACCTTGTGTTCACTCGGCAGCGCGCCAACTTCTTCGTGGAGCGCCACGTCCCGACGGTCAGCGGGACGCGTCGAGAGGTCGCGCTGAAGAGCTTCGCGGGGCGCGACGTGGACGCCGTGTATTTCCTGAGCCAGCGCGCCCTGCGCCGCGAACGCGAGGCCGTGCGCGCCGACGTGCGCCAGACCCTCGAGGCCGACCTGAAGCCCGTCGACCGCTTCCTGATGGAGCGCTTCATCACCGGCTCTTTGCGCGCGCGCGGCGAGCTCATCCACCGCGACGGGCACTTCGAGCTGCGCGATCCCGAGGTGCAGAAGGCGGAGTATCGGGTGGCGCTGAGCTCGCTCTCCTTCGACATCGAGACACACGGACTCGAGGGCGAGCTCTTCTCCATCGCCTGCGCGGGCGTCGGTGGCGACGTGGTCTTCCTGCGCCGTGACGCCGACGCCGGGATGGACCTCGGCGCGCACGTGCGGCACCTGCCCGACGAGCGCTCGGTCATCGCCGCCTTCCTCGAGCACGTCGCCGCCGCGGACCCGGACGCGCTGCTCGGTTGGAACGTGGTCGAGTTTGATCTCGCCTACCTCACACGGCGAGCCGAGGCACTGAAGCTGCCCTTTCGACTTGGACGTGGCGGCGGTCGAGCGCGCGTGCTGCCGCCCTCCAACGACTCGTCGCCGAGCCTGTGCCTGATGCCGGGTCGTGTGGTGCTCGACGGCATCGCCTCGCTCAAGTCTGCCACCTTGAGCTTCGAGCGCTTCAGCCTCGAGCACGTGGCGCAGGCGCTGCTCGGACGCGGCAAGCGCATTCATCACGGTGGCGATCCCGTGACGGAGATCAAGCGCCTATACGACGACGACCCCCAAGGCTTGGTGGACTACAACCTCGAGGACGCGCGCCTCGTGCTCGACATCTTCAAACGCGCGCACCTCTTCGATTTCTTGATCGAACGCCAACACCTGACAGGGCTTCCCCTCGACAGGCAGGGAGGATCGGTGGCCGCCTTCGACCACCTCTACCTGCCGCGGCTCCATCGACATGGTGTGGTCGCGCCGGACGTGGGCTCTTCGAACAAGGTGCCGTCGAGCCCGGGCGGCATGGTGCTCGATTCGTCGCCGGGCCTGTACGAAAACGTGCTCGTGCTCGATTTCAAGAGCCTCTACCCGAGCATCGTGCGCACGTTTCGCGTGGACCCCCTCGGCCTCGCCTTCCCAGGCGACGACCCGGTGCCGGGCTTCGACGGCGGATCCTTTCACCGCGACACGCACATCCTACCGGGGCTGCTCGAGACGTTGTGGCGAGCGCGAGACGAGGCGAAGAGGAAGCAGGACGTGTCGCTCTCGCGCGCGATCAAGATTCTGATGAACTCCTTCTACGGTGTGCTCGGCACGCCGGGCTGTCGCTTCTTCGATCCGAGGCTCGCGAGCTCGATCACGCGACGCGGTCACGAGGTGATCCGCGAGAGCCGCACGCTGGTCGAGGCGCGCGGGCTGCCCGTGATCTACGGCGACACGGACTCGATCTTCGTGCACGCCGGCGAGCGCCGCGAGCAGGCCTGCCTGGAGCTGGGCGACGCGCTCGCGCGCAGCCTGAATGCGCACTTCCGCGAGCGGCTGAGCGAAGAGTTTAGGCTCGAGAGCTTTTTGGAGATCGAGTTCGAGACGCACTACTTGCGCTTCCACATGCCCACGCTGCGCGGCACGAGCGAAGGCAGCAAGAAGCGCTACGCCGGCCTGGTGCGCGCGAAGGACGGCGGAACGGAGCTGGTGCTCAAAGGCCTCGAAGCCGTGCGCACCGATTGGACGCCGCTGGCGCGCCGCATGCAGCGTGAACTCTACCAACGCGTCTTCACGGGGCGCCCGCACGAGAGCTGGCTGCGCGAGCTGCGCGACAAGCTCTACGCCGGCGAGCTGGACGAAGAGCTCGTGTACGAAAAGCGCCTGCGCCGCAGCCTCGACAGCTACCAGAAGAACGTGCCGCCCCACGTGCAGGCCGCGCGCAAGGTCGGCCGACGCGTGCGCGAGATCCGCTACGTGATCACCCGTGAGGGTGCCGAGCCCGCGGACGCGCCGCACGCGCCGCTCGACTACGACCACTACGAAGAGAAGCAGCTCGCGCCCGCCGCCAACACGCTCCTGCGCGCACTGGACCAGAGCTGGCAAGACGTCGCCGGCGCGCAGCTCGCGCTGTTTTGACGCGGTGTCGGCTGGCTATCGTGCCCGTGCCCGTGTCCGGGTCCGTGTCCGGGTCCGGGTCGTGCCGCGACATCGCTTGCACATCGGACTGACGACCCATTTCGCTGTAGGGCCCGACGCTCGCGCGGGCCGCGTATTGTTGGACGCATCGACGTCTCCTTTGCCGCCTGCACGCACACGGTTTCGCTGCCGCGGGTGCACCTTGGAGCGTACCGGATGTCACCCATGTCTCCGGTACACCCTCCGACTTCCATTCGTGCTCGGGCCGGCGCCGCGACGCACCTACTTCAAACGCTCGTGCCAGTAGTTGGGCCGGCGAGCTGGGTGAGAGATCGCCACGATCTTGCGATGCTCTCCATCTCCAGCAACGAACACGAGGTAGGGGAAGCGCGTGACGACATACTTGCGCACATGGAATCGAGAACCGGACAAGAGCGACCCGGCGGCGGGTGCCTCTGCGGCGAAGTCCACCGTCGCCTCGATCGCCAGGAAGAACTCCTGGCCGAGCCCAGGTCGCTGGGACTCGTAATACGCGACAGCTCGGTCGAACTCGGCAATCGTTTCCGGCAGAGCGACGAGCTTCACTCGAATCCGTGCTTGGCCCGAATCCGGCGCTTCGCCTCGTCCCAGTCCACGGCGACGCTCTCACCACGCTCGTTGCGCTCGAGCCGACGCATGATCTCTTCGCTCCAAGCCCTCTCCACGTGTTCTGGAGAGTCCCACTCGAGGCTCGTGATCAAGACCTCCACCAACGCTTCGCGATCCTCATCGGGGAGGGACAAGGCTTCGTCCAGGATCTTCTTGGCGGTCGAGGTCACCAGGACAGTCTGCGAAGCCCCAGACCGAGCCGCCACCAGCCACTCGCGGAAGGGCTCGAGCGCGGCGGCGTGACGACCAGCGAAGTCGTCGTCTTCGAGGGTGGCGAGGCCGTGGCGGAAGAGGCGGTCGGCTGTGGTCTCGCGCAGGCGCACGAGGACGGCGTCGTCCTTCGTGGCGGCGTCGTCAGGCTCGCCGAAGCGCGCGGCGCCCAGGTCGCAGACGGCCATGCTGGCCAGGAGCGCGTCGTAGGCCTTCAGGCCGCTCTTCGGACCGGCCGCGGCGAGCAGGACGTTGCCCAGGTAGGTCAGCTCCTCGATCACGGCGACATAGCGCTCGGGGTGCGTGCGGCGCAGCACCTGCATCGCGACCAGGAGGGGAGACGAGAGCGTGGGGTCGGGCGCGGCTGGCTCAATGAAGGTCGCGGGTTCGCGCGTGGCACCTGCGTCGGGCAGTAGCTCGAGCAATGCTGGCGCTCGTCGGCGCAGACCCTCCAGCCACGCGGGCGCGCTGGGCGTGAGCATGCCGACGTCGAGTGGGGGCAGGTGCCGGAAGTAGGCCTTGGTGATGGGATCGCGCTCGTCGAGTGGATCGCCGCGACGCGCCAGCGCCAAGAAAGCGCGCGCGTCGGGGGACGAGACGTAGCCCCGCTTCGCGCGGCGCTCCTCGCGCTCGTCGGCCGCCTGACCTTCCACGATGTGCTCTTCGGAGAGGAACTCGGCGAGATCGCCTTCGTCGTCCAGGATTGCCTGGCTGACGTTGGCGCAGACCTCGAGCACGCGGCGCAAGAGCTCGTGATGATCGCGGTCGAGCGCCAAGAGCGCGCCGAAGATCAGATCCCACGCCGACGTCTCCCGCGCAATGAGCGCGTACTCTTCCCACTCCTCGTACTGCACGCGGCCGAGGGCGCGCTCCGAGCGCTCCACCTGCTCGTCGCCCGCCTTCATGCGCAGCAAGAGGTCGTCCATGTCCAGCACGAGCACCAGCTTGGACACGCCCAAGATCAGCAGCTCCTGCGGCATCTCGCTCAGGCACTCGGCGACGAAGGTCTCGCCCGCCTCGGACATCACGGCCAGCCAGAGCACGAAGCGCTTCGCGTCGAAGCGCTCCTCCTCCTCGAAGTCCATGCGTCGCCACAGGTCTTCGTCGAAGACGGCGTGGAGCTGCTCCGGCCGCGTCAGCGCCACCAGCTCGCCCGCGTCTTCGAGACCGACCTCGGAGATCAGCTCGAGCAGGCTCGCTGGCTGAAGCTCACGAATGGACGCGGCGAGTCGCGGCGCGTCGAGCACACGCGCGAGCAGCGAGCTGGAAGACGGAACGCGGTAGCGAGCGAGGCGAGCCATGGGACCTCCTACGAGCCACAGCCTGGATCCAGACGGGTCTCTGCGACAGCTGTTGTCTTCGGGGCGAACTGGCTACAATTGGCGGGTCGGCGAGAGCAGCGCCCTACTCGATGGCGCGCAGGTCCGGTCGGTCGACGCCGAGCGAGAACACGGCGGGGGTGCCGATGGGCGCGTCGACGGTGAGGGTCTGGCCGCCGTCGTACTCGGCGCCGGTGAAGACGTGGAACCAATGACCCGCGGGCAGGTAGAGTTCGCGCCTGGTGGCGCCCTCTTCGATCACGGGCGCGACGAGTAGGGTGTCGCCGAACATGTACTCCTCGGCCTGACCGACGACGTTGGGGTCGTCGGGGAACATCAGGACGAGGTGCCGCACGATGGGCATGCTGCTGCTGGCCGCCTCGCGGGCGGCGGCCTCGAGCTCGGGCAGCAAGGCTTGGTGAATGCGCGCGAAGCGGGCGAAGTGCGCGGTGGTCTCCGCGTCTGAATCCCAGGCCCAGTTCTCCGCGGCGCGCAGGCCTTCGTGGGTGCGCATCACGGGCGTGAAGGCGCCCAGCTCGGTCCAGCGCATGAAGAGCTCCTTGGTGCTCGGGCCGCCGCTATAGCCGGCGATGTCGTGGGTGACGTAGGGCACGCCGGAGAGGCCGAGGTTGATCATCGCGGGCACCACCGTCGGAAGACCATCTGTCGGCGAGAAGTCCGCCTCCTGATCGCCGATCCACACGAGCTGTGCGGTCGCCTGGCTGCCGAGCCAGCCCGAGCGCGAGAAGATGGCGTAATCGGTGCCGCGCTTGTCGCGCATGGTGCCGTTGTTCAAGGACTGCCAGCGCACCGGGTAGAGGTCGTGCTCCTCGCGCGGCGGCGCGCCATTGAAGAGCATGGCGTCGGGCGGCAGCTCCTCGCCGTAGTCGGCCATCCAGCCATCCATGCCGTAGTCGTCGATCATGCGCTCCATGAAGCCGCGCACATAGGCGTTGGCCGCAGGGTTCGTGAGGTCGGGCAAGGAGCTCGGTCCCTTGAGCGTCGGGAAGACGTAGGAGCCGCCGTCGGGCGATTGGATCAGGAGGCCCATGGCGTCCATCTCCGCGTAGTGCTCGAGGCCCATCACGACGAAGGGGTTGATGTAGCCGAGGAAGTGTTTGCTCCGCCCATGCAGGTTCGCGATCGTGCCGGCCAGATCCGGGTAGAGCATGTCGTCCGCGATCCAATGATAGATGATGTCGATGAACGAGGCTGTGATGTCCTGGCGGCCGACCCAATCCTGCGCCCACAGCGTCGTGTAGGGCACGTTGGCCGCGTCCAGCGCGTCGGCCTCGGCGAGCACGGCCGTGTCGCCACCCTGGATGCCGATCCACGGACCCCAGGCCCACGCGTCGGGCTGCTCGGGCCGGCCGTAGCGATCACCGAGCTCGCGCACCACGTCACGCGGCGTCGGCCCGTGCAAGACGTGGAGGTCGATCGTCGGCTCGTTCTCGACCTCCATCCAGGCGACGTGTTCGTCCGTCGCGCACAGGTCGACCAGCACGCGCTCGTTGGTGTCGATGACCAGGCCGTAGCCGCGCGCATCCATGAAGTAAGGCATGGGGAAGTAGCTGTCGTGGCGCTTGCCCGTGACGCTCCAGACGCCGCCCGTGCGCCCCACGCCCTGCTCGCGCACCCACAAATCGAAGGCCTCGCCACGCTGATTGGTCAGCTCGTACTGCGCGCCGAAGCCGAGGAAAGACGAGTCCGCGTCGCAGGCCAGCGGCAGGGCGAGCGAGCCCAACGGATCTGTGCCGTCGTAGCTCAGGGAGACGTCCGTGGTCTCGGGCGTGGGCCCGGGCGTCACCCGCAGCGTGACCGTGCCCGCGTCGCCGCGGTACGTCGCCACCACCGTGCCGGCCTCCAGCGTCGCGCCCTGGTAGTCGCCAAAGGGATGCTCGGTCTCGTGACTGCGCCGGAACCGGAAGAAGCCCCAGGAGAAGTCCGTGTGGGCGTCGTAGAGACGGCCCAGCGGCGCGACCATGTCCGAGGTTGCGAACACGTGCCGGCCGTCGACGGTGATGTTGACCGCGCCCTCGGCGCTGACGTCCACGACTTCGCCGCTGGGCAACGTGAACGTCTGGGCCGGCGGATGGCTCGCGCACGAAGCGGCGAGCACGACCGACAGCAGCGCGAGCGCGCGGCGCAGCGAAGAGGGCATGAACGAATGAGAGGCCATGAGAAGCGGCGCGTCAATGGGACGGTGTGCAGCAACGGACGGAGCCCTACCTGCAGTCGACGCCTCGACCGTGGTATTCACGAAGGGTGATCGACTGTCGCAGTGGTGGACTCGAACGCGTCGGCGCGCCGCAGCCCGAGCGGCGGCTGGGCATCGACCTCGTGCGGATCGTGGCCGCGCTCGCGCTGCTCTTCGCCGGGCTCGGCGCCAACACTCGCGCTCACGCGCAGACGCCCGCGTGCACGCTGGCGGGACCGACGGTCCGTGCGGTCTGGTCCCATGCCACCGAGGGCGCTCCGAGCGCAAGGCTGGCCGCGCCTCTGCGTCGGGTCGCAGACGTTCCGCTCCCAGGTGGGGCCGTGCGCTTCGACTATCAGAGCCTCGATCCAGACACGGGCCGACTCTACGTCTCGCACATGAACGCGGGGCAGCTCGTGGTCTTCGACACGCGTGCCCGCCGCGTCCTCGCCAACCTCGAGGGCTTCCCACGCGTCACGGGCGTGCTCGCCGTCCCGGCAGAGGGCCGCGTCTACGCCTCGGTCCCGGGACGGCACGAGGTCGCGGTCATCGACGCGGACTCCTTGGACGTCGTGGCCCGCGTCGGCGGCGCGTCCTTTCCCGACGGCATCGCCTACGTGCCGGCGCAGCACCGGGTCTTCGTGTCGGACGAGTCGGGTGAGCGTGAGCTCGTCATCGACGCGCGGACCAATTCGCGCATGGCGACCATCGCCCTCGGAGGCGAGGCGGGCAACTCGCACTACGACGCCACCTCCCACTGCGTCGTGGTCGCGGTCCAGACGCTGAATCAGGTGGTGTTCATCGATCCGGCTTCGGCGCGCATCGTTCGACGCGTCCGCCTGGACGAAGCGGTCGAGGCTCCTCACGGCATGTACATCGACAGCGCCCATCGCCTGGCCTTCGTGGCTGGAGAGGAGAGCGGCACGCTGGGCGTCCTCGATTTGCGGACACTGCGCCTCACCCAAGTCGTTCGCGTGGGTAGAGGCCCCGACGTGCTGGCCTTCGATGAAGGACTCGCGCGCCTCTATGTGGCCTCCGAGTCCGGCGTGGTGTCGGTCTTCGGCGAACGGGCCGCGAGGCTGACTCCGCTGGGACGGCTGCGCCTGCCGCACGCGCACACGGTCGCCGTGGACTCCACTTCCCACGCGGTTTACCTCCCGCTCGAGAATCGAGGCGACCACCCCGTGATGCGCATCATGGAGGCGATCGTCACACCTCCGTCGTGACGGCACGCATCAGCGGCGGCCGCACGACGAGCGCGAGGCGAGGCGCCACGGCGGCTCGAATCGGGGCGTCCTGGAGAGCGCGCGGGATGGACCGTGCGACGAGGAAGATGGCCACCACAGGGGAGATGAGAAGGCCATGAAGGCGATCAGAGCCAGCCGAAGAGAGTGGGCGATCTGAAGCTCCCGGCGAAGCGGCACCCCGTTTGACATCTCGGTCGGCGACCGGCTACGCAGGGGGCTCCGTATGGGCCGCGGACAAGGAGGTGCGATGCGTTCTCTCTCAGCTTTACTCTCGGCGATGACTTTCGCTGGAGTCGTGGCGTGCAATGGCGGTCATGGCGGCTCCGGCCCCAGCGGGCTCTCTCCCGACGTGCGACCGCGCAGCGCGCCGATCGAGTTCGTGGGTATGAAGATCACGCGTGCGACCAACGACGCGGACTTCCTCGCAGTCGCCGGGCCGATCTTCGGCGAAGCGGCGCGCGGCGGCACCATGCACCACGACTTCGAGCTGCAACATGGCGTGCTGCTTACGGTCACGCCCGACGCGCGCACGGCGGACCAGGTGGTGATCTCCCTCGACATGATGGCTCCGGAGACGGGTGAGCGACGTACCATCGCGCGCCTGCCGGCATCGCTCGCCTATGGGCAGGTCTTCATCGACACGGTGCGCGCGGCGCTGGCCGAGACGCAGGCCCACCTCGACACGATGAAGACCTGGCACCTCGAGTACAACAGCGTCAGCCCCAACGGCGGCCGCTTCATCCTACAGGTCGCCTTCGATCAGGACACGACCGCGACCCAGATGAGCTTCGAGACGCAGAGCCCGAGCACGTCGCTCTCACCCGGAGAGGTGAACATGCCGGCCTTCTCGGGTGAGCCCTACGAGAAGATCTCCGGCACCGTCTTCTTCGAGCTCTCGCGTGACGAATTCGACTTCTTCAGCAAGCGCGCCTACGGCATCACGGGCGGCGCCGGGCAGAACTTCGATGACTTTCAGCTCTTGCCCCATCGCTGGCTGCGTCTGACCATCACGCCGCGACTCGCGGACGAGCTGGTCGACGTCGGCTTCGAGGCGGTGACGCTGGATGGGCGCCGCCTGCCGCTGGCGAAGGCACCCGCCTCGTTCGTCGCCGGTGAGCAGTTCCGACAGAACGTCTTCCTGATGGTCGACAATATGAACGCGCAGGAGGCCGCCGAGCCCGGCTCGTCCACGCCCTTCGAGGTGCCCTTCCATTATGACGACCCCGAGGGCGGCGGCGTGGTCAGCGTGATCGCCCAGGGCGAGCACGGCGTGTTTCGCATCGCCTACGCCGTGGAGTCCCCCATCCAGCGCCTGCGCGACGTCGAGTTCGTCCCCTACTCCGGCACGGTCGACATTCCGGCGGCGCTGCCGCCACCCATGAGCAGCAGCTGCGCCGACCTGGGCAGTACGGAGGCCCTCTCCGGCACCTTCCGGGTGAAATTCGACGCCAGCCCGACCGTGCGCAGCAGTATGGCGCTGACGGATCCGCTCCGTGGACCGGTGTGGGCAGACATCTATCGCGCAGCGGACGTGACCATCTCCGGGCCGCGCGACGGCGCCATGTCGGTCGCCAGCTTCCACGTGGACGCGGTCGACGTCACCAACCCCGACGCGCTGCCGGAGCAGATGCTCGACTTCACCTTGCCAGCCGGCGACTACCAGATCCTCGGCTTCATGGACATCGACGGCAACGCCGATCCCGCAAACCCGCAGCCGGATCCAGGCGATCCGGTGACGCTCCCAATCGGTCGCTACAAGATGGAGTGCTTGGTGCAGCCGGTGACCGTCGAATTCGCGCTCTTGCTGCCCGACGGATTCTGAGCCGCATGGCGAGAAGCGAGAGGGCGCGAGGGTGGCGCGGGCCGGCGTGGCTGCTCTGCGTCTTCGCGGCCTGCGGCTCGGGCGGAGCGCCCGCCGCAGGGAGCGGCTCGAGCTCGATCGTGCTCTCGCCCGACGAGGCCACGCTCTGGCTGACCTCGCCGGACGATGACCAAGTGGTGCAGGTGAACGCGCGGAGCCTGGAGCCGCTGCGCACGATCGCGGTGGAGGGCGCGCCCCAGCACCTGGCGTGGGCGCGTGACCGCCTGCTGGTCACGCTAGCGCTCTCGACCGAGGTCGCCTTCGTGGATCCGGCCAGCGGCGTCGTGACGCGCGTGGAGGTGCCCTGCGGAGGCACGCGAGCCGTGGTCGCCGGCGCCTCGAGCGCCTACGTCTCGTGCCCCAACGACGATCGCGTGGTCGCGCTCGACCTGGACGCGACGACCGTCGAAGGTTTCTGGCCCGCGCCCGGGCGGCCGACCGCGCTCGCGCTCTCGGGTGACGAGCTCGCCGTCTCCATGTCGCGACGGGGGCGCTTCCAGGTGCACGCCCTGCCCAGCTTCGAGGTGAAGGAGACGGTCGATCTCTCGCGCGGAGGCGGCGTGGACGCGGACCAGGTGGATACGCTGGCCGTGGGGCCTGGGGGCTTCCTCGCGGCCTTCCAGCAGGTCGACCACGACGGCGATCGCGCGCGACCAGCCGAGCAGGGGGGCTATGGCAGCGTGGTCGACGGATCGCCGCGCATGGAGCCGATGCTGCGCGCGAGCTGCGGGTCGCGCTACGCCGTGTTCGACGGTGGGCCGCGGGTGTTCAGCGGACCGAGCGCGCTGGCGCAGGGTGACGGTCGGCTGTGGGTGGTCAACCGCTACATGGACGACGTCGCCGTCCTGCCCTGCGCTGGCGGCGGCGCGCGCGACGGCCGGACGGGGCACCTGGGCACGGTGCGCGTGGGGCGCGGACCGCGCGGCATCGTGCTGAGCGCGGACGGGCAGCGAGCGTTCATCGACGTGGGCTTCGACCACGCCGTGGCGCGCGCCGGAGTCGCCGACCTCGACGGTCGCGTGCACGACGCCGAGGCCGAGCTGCGCCGCGACGTCACGCCCGTACGCCTGGACGACGCCGCCGTGCTCGGACGATCGCTCTTCTTCGACGCGGTGAACACCCACCTGACGCCGAGCGGCGTCGTGACCTGCGGGAGTTGCCACCCCTTCGGCGGCGACGACGGGCTGCGCTGGTTCCTGCACGCGCCGGGCGTGGGCCCCAAGCTGCGGCGCACGCCACCGGCCTGGGGAGCGCGCCCGAGCATGGAGCCCTACCACTGGGACGGCGAGTTCACCGACGCGCGCGAGCTGGCCCACGGCGTGATCCTGGCGCTGATGAACGGCGACGGCCTGCTGATCGACACGGGCGCGATCGCCGCTTGGATGGCGGAGATCCCGCTGCCTCCGGGGCGCCCGCTGAGCCCGAGCGAGCGCGAGGCCGCCGGCCGCGGCGAGGCCCTCTTCCGAGGGGAAGCGGGCTGCGCGAGCTGCCACGCGGGCGACGACTTCGTCGATGGACTCAGCCACGACGTCGTGCCCGCCTCGAGCGATCCCGACGGCGCGCTCTCCCAGGTCTTCACGCCCAGCCTGCGCGCCGTGCGCGCCCGCGCGCCCTACCTCCACGACGGTCGCGCCGAGACGCTGCGCGACGTGTTGACGCGCGACAACCCGGACGACGCCCACGGCACGACCTCGACCCTCGACGACACCCAGATCAACGACCTGCTGATGTACCTGGAGACGCTATGACGCACGCACGACGAACGACCGCCGCCGCGACGCTGATCCTGCTCGCCGCCTGCGGAGGCGGACAGGCGACCTCGGACGCCACGGTGGACGCGAGCGCGGACGCTGGCCTGGACACCTCGGTGCCGCCGCCTCCGGACGTGATGGGGCTGAGCACCTTCCCAGCAGACAACGCCGTGGACTCCTCCGATCCGCGCTTCGAGGGCCAGCAACGCTTCCTCTGGGACGCCTGGGGCACGGAGGTGCTGGGCGAGTGGCCGCCCGCGGACTTCATGCTGGGCCTGATGACGAGCGAGCCGGACGTCTTCGGTGATCAGTTCGCGGGCTTCGGCTTCTTGCCCGATCCCGGCGACGACCTGCCCGTCGGCTTCAAGCGCGGCCTCGACGATCCTGCGCAGGTCCACGAGACGTGCGCCATGTGCCACGTGGGTCGCCTGGACGACGGCAGGCGCTGGCTCGGCGCGCCCAACCGCCAGCTGCAGTTGGGGCGCTTCAAGATCGAGGTGAACGCGCGCTGGGTCGCCGCCGGCAACCCGCCGCTCTTCACGGACCTCGAGCTGACCAAGAACGCGGGGCTCGGGCCAGGTCGGATGAACGCCGAGACCAGCGCCTACCCGCAGCTCGTGCCGGCCGACTTCCCCGTGTACTACGCGCTGGGGCAGCGCACGCATTTGAACTACCTGGGTACAGGCGCCGACGTGCGTACGGAGGCGTCGCTCTCGATCTTCTCCTTCGGCGCTGGCGCACCCAACCGGCGCGACGCGATCGTGCCCTTCCCCAGCGACGCGCGCGTCGATCCCTTCCTCGACTTCTTCGGCAGCATCGCGCCGCCCGATGCGCCTCCGGGCGACGACGCGCTGATCGCGACCGGCCGCAGCGTGTTCGATTCGGCGCGCTGCGGCGAGTGCCACCACGTCGACGACATCGGCCTCGACCAGGTCACCACGCTGGACACGAGCGACGCGGGCATCGAGCGCTATCCAGGCGATGACCCGGCCTTCCCCAACGGCTCGATCCGCACCAGCCCGACGCATCGCTTGCTGCAGGACGATCCGGCCGCGGGTACGGGTGGAGACCGCGGCTTCGCCGACCTCATCCAGTTCATCATTCAGCACCGGCTGCGCGTGAACATGACGGACGGTTACCGCGTGAGCGATCTCCATGGCCTGTGGACTTCGGCCCCCTACCTGCACGACGGGTCGGTGCCGACGCTCGAGGATCTGCTGACGCCCGCCGCGGATCGCCCAGTGGTCTTCATGCGCGGCGACTTCGTAGTCGACACCACCATCACGGGCAACGGCAACGGGGGGCACGAGTTCGGCACGGAGCTGAGCGCGAGCGACAAGAACGCCTTGCTCGCCTACCTGCGCAGCCTGTGACGAGCGAACGCACGCGGGCGGCAACGGAGGCTCAGTGGGCGCTGCGCTCGGAGGCCGCCTCGCGGAAGGTGCGCGCGACGATCAGCACCAGGGTACCAAGGCCGACGGCGCCGAGCACGTAGAGCGCCGGGCCGTGCAGCAGCGAGGCGAGCATGGGCTCGGGTACCTGCCGTAGCAGGATGTAGGCCGCCATGGCGAGCACGAAGACGCCGAAGGCGCGCCGCAGCGCCCTGGGCGCGATACGCTCCGAGAGGGCGACGCCCGCGATGGAGCCGACGATGGCCGTGGCGGAGAGAAGCAGCGCCGTGGCGACGGGGATGTCGACGTGGGTGAGCTGGCCGGCAAGGCCAGCGCCCGAATTGAGCGCGATGATCAAGAGCGACGTGCCGACCGCCTGGCGCATGGTGAGCCCCGCGAGAAACACGAGCGCCGGGACGATCAAGAAGCCACCGCCGGCGCCGACCAGGCCCGTCAACATGCCGACGACGAGCCCCTGGATGGCGAGACCCCAGGCCTTGTTGTCGACGAAGAAGCGCAGCGGCCGACGCTCGCGCTTGGAGCGCAGCATGCCGACGGCGCTCACGGCCATCAACGAGGCGAATAGGACCATCAAGGCAGGCCCGGGCACGAAGGCGCTGAGGCGGCCGCCGAGGAAAGCGCCTGCCATGGCCACGGCGCCGAAGCCGAGGCCGACGCGCCAGCGCACGTTGCCCAGACGGTGATGACGTACGAGCCCGCTGAGGCTGGTCAGACCGACGACCAGCAGGGAGGTCGCGATGGCCTGCTTGGGCGGCAGGCCGGCGACGTAGAGCAGGATCGGCACGGTGAGGATGGAGCCGCCACCGCCGAGCAGCCCCAGCACCAAGCCCATGATCACGGAGAGGATGGCGGCGGTGACGATCACCTCAACCCCGCGCGGCGGTGCAGCGGGGGAAGCCGGGACCGTGGGGCTCGCCACAGGCGTCGCGCCCCTCGCGTCGCCAGGCCATCATGCCACCCGTTAGGTTGTGTACGCGCTGATAGCCGCGACTGGCGAGAAACGCGGCGGCCTGGGCCGAGCGAGCACCCGAGCGACACACCACGAGTACGCGCTCGTCGGGTCGGATGCTGAGACTGTCGAGGCGCGAGGGCAGCACGGAGACGGGCAGCAGCTCAGCACCGGGCAAATGTCCGAGCGGGCCGTGGAACTCGTCAGGACCGCGAACGTCGAGCACGCGATAGCCGCTGAGGTCACCCACCTCGTGGGGTGAAGTGCTGACGAAGGCAGAGGAAGTACGAGCGAAGGAGAATCCGAAAGGCATGTCTGTTTCCTGGTGGCTATGAGCGAGTCAGTTCAGGCGGTGACGTTGGGGAGCAAACCGCAACGCAGGTTGGCGGGGACAGCGACGTCCATCAGCTTGGGGTTGGGTAGGTTCAGGCCGTTCATGAGCGCGATGAATTCCTCGCGGCTGGCGACCTGCAGGCGTGGGTTGTGCGCTCGCTCCTCGGCGATGGTGCTGACAGTGAAGCCCCTGTAGTCGTGGCCGGGGTAGACGCGCGTCTCGTCGGGCAGCGTGAGCAGCTTGTGGAAGATCGAGTCGTACTCGGAGCTCGGATCGCCATTTTGGAAGTCGGTGCGACCCGTGCCGCGGATCAGTAGCGTGTCGCCGGTGAAGACGCGGTCACCGAGGCGGAAGCTGTAGGAGTCGTCCGTATGACCAGGCGTATACATTGCCTCGATGCGCAGGTCGCCGACCGTGATGACCTCACCGTCTCGGAAGGTACGGCTGACGCATTCAGCGCGGGACTGCTCACCCATCAGGGTGATGGTCGAGGCGCGCTCGCGCAGCATGCCGAGCGCGGTCACGTGATCGGCGTGGACGTGGGTGTCGATGGCGTACGCCAACTTCACGTCGAGCTCGCGGGCGAGCTCTTGGTAGACATCCACCTTCTCCGCCACGGGATCGAGGATCAGGGCGTCGGCCCCGGGGCCGTCGGCCATCAGGTAGGTGTAGGTGCTGGTCGGGGCGTCGTAGAGCTGTCGGAAGATCATGCGCTCACTGATTGCAGGGGGCGTGCCAGCGCCCACGAGGCATGGCCCGGCGACAGGCGGGCGATTTCACGAGGAAATATGACGCAACGTTTCGCAACCATCGCATTAATGATTCACCTTGTGGTCCAGACTCGTTTCATGAGATGATACACATATGAAACAGAACCAGGGCGCGCGACTGGCCGCATGGCTGCGCGAAGTGGGCGCGATGGAGGCCTTCGAGGCGCTGGCGGCGCTGTGTGACGACGGGGCCCTCTTCGCCGTGAACGCGGAGCGCGAGCTGGTCTTCTGGAGCGAAGGCGCGCGCGCCCTGCTGGGCTACGAGGCGGAGGAGGTGCTGGGCAAGCACTGCCTCACCATCAGCCGCTGTGAGGACTGCATGCGCGGTTGCGGCATCGCCGAGCACGGCGAGGTCAGGAACCACCCGCTCGAGCTGCGCCGCGCCGACGGGCGCGCCCTCTCCATGCGCAAGACGGCGCGCGCCTTCTTCGACGCGCGGGGAGCGTTCGCAGGCGGCATCGAGCTGTTGGCGCCGACGGGACGCGCGCAGGAGATCGTGACCCCGGCGCCCGACGCCGAGGTGGAGTTCCACGGCATGGTGACGCGTGACCCGGCCATGCGTCGGGTGATCCAGACGATCGTCAACGTGGGCGAGACCGACGTGACCGCGCTGGTGCGCGGTGAGAGCGGCACGGGCAAGGAGCTGGTGGCGCGCGCGCTGCACGCCGAGAGCCCGCGGCACAACGGGCCCTTCGTGGCCGTGAACAGCGCTGCCCTGACCGAGACGCTGATGGAGAGCGAGCTCTTCGGTCACGTGCGCGGCGCGTTCACGGGCGCGCTGCGGGATCGCCCCGGGCTCTTCGCGCAGGCCAGCTCGGGGACGCTCTTTCTGGACGAGGTGGCCGAGCTGCCGCTCGACGTGCAGGCGAAGCTCTTGCGCGTGCTCGAGGCGCGCGAGGTCGTGCCGGTGGGTGGCGAGACGCCAGTGCCCGTGGACGTGCGGGTGGTGGCGGCCACGCATCGTTCCCTGCGCGGCGCGGTGAAGACCGGGCGCTTCCGCGAGGACTTGATGTACCGACTGCGCGTGGTGCCGATCTTCCTGCCGCCGCTGCGCGAGCGGCGCGAGGACGTCGAGGTGCTGGCGTGGCACTTCATCCGGAGGCGCAACCTGATGGGGCGGCGCCGGGTCGAGAGCGTGAGCGCGGAGGCGATGCGGGCGCTGATGGACTACGGCTGGCCCGGCAACGTGCGCGAGCTGGCCAACGCCATCGCCTACGCCTTCGCCGTCAGCCGCGGCGCCGAGATCGGGCTCGACGATCTGCCACCGGAGCTCAGGCAGGAGGGCCTGTCGTTCGCGCAGCCGGGGGCGGCCGACGCGTCGGCAACCGACGCGAGCGAGGCGCCCGCGGCCATGCGCGACGCCACCCGCCGGAAGCAGATCATCGAGGCATTGCGCCTCGAAGGCGGCCACCTCGGACGCGCCGCGGGGCGCTTGAACGTGAGCCGGGCCACACTCTGGCGCTGGCGCAAGCGCCTCGGAATCTGATGCGAAGCGTCCCCAGAGGGTGAGCGAAGCTTGCTAGAGGCTGTGATACCGTGAGCGCGGGGATGGAGCGAAGGACCAGCGCGCACAGCGATGCCCGACGATGACACAACCTACGATCCCTATCGGGAGCTCTTCGAGCGATCGGCGGACGCCATCCTGATCATCCAAGGGGAGCGCTTCGTCGACTGCAATCGGGCCGCCGTGGAGATGTTTCGAGCCAAGAGCCGTGAACACGTGCTGGAGACGCATCCTTCGGAGCTGAGCCCGCCGACGCAGGAGGACGGTGCGGACTCGCGCGAGAAGGCGAACCGCATGATCGCCAAGGCCTTCGCCGAAGGCGTGCATCGCTTCGAGTGGGTGCATCGACGCGCTGACGACACCGACTTCCTGGCGGAGGTGTCCCTGACCAGCGTGCAGGAGGGCGGTCGCGCCACGCTGCACTCGATCGTGCGCGACATCTCGGACCAGCGTCGGCTGGAGGAGGAGCTGCGCCACACGCACAAGATGGAGGCGCTGGGAAAGCTGGCGGGCGGCATCGCGCACGACTTCAACAACCTTCTGGTGGCGATCCTGGGGCACGCCGAGCTCTTGGGCATGGAGCTCGAGGAGGGGGCCGCCGCGCAGGCACACGTGGCACAGATCCGCAACGCGGGAGAGCGCGCCGCCGACCTGGTACGTCAGCTCCTGATCTTCGGGCGCAAGGATCGACCGCGGACGACCGTCTTCGACCTGGCAGAGCTGGTGCGCGAGTCGGAGAGGCTCCTGCGCCGACTGATCGGCGAAGACGTGGATCTAGTGCTCGAGGCCGGCCACGACACGCTCACGGTGCGCGCGGACGCGACGCAGCTCCAGCAGGTGGTGCTGAACCTCGCCAGCAACGCGCGGGACGCCATGCCACGAGGTGGGCGCTTCGAGCTCTGCCTGCAGCGGCTGACGCTGGAAGAGGACGAGGTCGAAGGGCTCGCGCCCGGCGCGTACGCGGAGCTCCGAGCCACCGACACGGGCGAGGGCATGGACGCCGAGACCTTGCGACGCGCCTTCGATCCCTTCTTCACCACCAAGGAGGTGGGCAAGGGCACGGGCCTCGGGCTGTCGACGGCTCACGGCGTGGTCCAGCGTGCCGGTGGCCGCATCCTGGCAGAGTCGGCGGTGAACGAGGGCTCGAGCTTCCGCATCCTGATGCCGCTGACGGAGGAAGACGCCGACGCCGACGCTGAGGCGCTGGAGCCGCCGGTCGGGGGTGACGAGACCGTGCTCCTGGTGGAGGACGAGGGCGTCGTCTCGTCACTGCTCGTGGACACGCTGGAGACAGCCGGATACCGCGTACTGCACGCCCGCGACGGGCGTGAGGCGCTGACCCTCTACAGGGCGCAGCCGGACGAGGTGGACCTGGTACTCAGCGACGTGATCATGCCCGGGCTCAGCGGACCGGGGCTGCTACGCGCGCTGGCCGGGGCGGGCCATTGCCCGCAGGCGCTCTTGATGAGCGGCTACACGGGCGACGCCATCGAGCGCGGCGGGGGTACGCCGCCGGGCGTCGAGCTGCTGCGCAAGCCCTTCTCACCGAGGACGCTGCTGCGGCACGTGCGCCGAGCGCTGGACACCATCCGGGATCCGACGCAATGCGCCGAGTGGCTGGCGCGCGGAACCAAGGCTCTCGTGGAGCAGGAGTAAGCGACGTCCTCGATCGAGGCTGCTATGCTCCGCGCGTGCCACGGTCGTCGGTCGTCTCGCGTATCGCCCACGAGGTGTCGGAGCACTCTCCGAGCCTGATGCCGCCCGCCATGGGGAGCGTAGCCGAAGCGAGCGCCGCCGGATCGAAACCGTGGTGGGAGACGCTGTCGGAGGATTTCAGCCGGCGCCCCGAGCCCTTTCAGCTCGCGCTGGGTGACGCGCTGAGCGTGCGCGCCTCCGCAGCCTCGGACGTACTGGTGCGCACGGCGGCGGCGGCGATGGTGGCGGGTCTGGCGATGCCCCTCGGCTACCACCCTTGGCGCCTGCGCCAGGCGCTGAAGGATCGCGAGACGTATCGCGCGCTGGTGGACGGCGGAGACGCCTCGGCCTTCTTCCGCGCGCCGGAACGCGCGGCGAAGGTGCATGTGCGGCGCTCGAAGACCTTCCCTGATTTTCGCCCGGTGGGCGGACGACGCGAGATCCTGACCTTCGACAGCCCCTTCATCCCGACCGTGGCGTCGCAGCATCGCGACTACCTGAAGCACCGCCACAACCGGCGGGCGCACGCGCGCTACTTCCGGCACAAGGGGGGACCGCGGCCGACCATCATCGCGATCCACGGTTTCAGCGCGGACCTCTACCTGGTGAACGAGTGGCTCTTCGCGCTGCCCTGGTTCTTCCACATGGGCTGCGACGTGCTGCTCTTCACGCTGCCCTTCCACGGTCCGCGGCGCATGAACGGCAGCCTCTTCTCGGGGCATGGCTACTTCGCGGGTGGGCCGTCGCGCATCAACGAGGCAGTGGCGCAGTCGGTCCTGGACCTGCGCGTGCTGATCGACTGGCTGGAGCGCGAGCGCGGCGTGACCGACGTGGGCGTCACGGGCGTGAGCCTGGGGGGCTTCACGGCCTCGGCGCTGGCATGCGCCGAGCCGAGGCTGAAGTTCGCGATCCCCAACGTACCCGTCGTGTCGCTGGCCGATTTGGTGCTCGAGTGGGAGCCCATCGCGACCATCGTGCGCTCGGCGCTGAAGGCGATGAAGCGCGACATCCGTGACCTGCGCGAGCTCTTGGCCGTGAGCTGCCCGCTTACGTGGGCGCCGGCGATCGAACGCGACCGGCTGATGATCGTCGCGGGCGTCGGCGACCGGCTCGCGCCGCCCAAGCATTCGCGCATCCTGTGGGATCACTGGGACAGGTGTCGCATCCATTGGTTCCCGGGGAGCCACCTGCTGCATCTTGACCGCGGCGCCTACCTGAAGGAGATTGCGCGCTTCCTGGGTGAAATCGGCTTCCTGCCCGCAAGGCGCTGAACCCGAGCCCTGACCTCGTGCCATCCGGGCCGCGCCCGCCGCAGGTGCGGCCAGCGCCAACGCGGCACCGTCCATGTGGACGCGCGAGAGCGCCAGGACGCACGACGCGTAAGCACTTTGCCGGTAGACTCCGGGCCCTATGCGCGCGCACCTCCAAATCTCGCTGGTCCTCACCCTTGCGCTCGGTTCGAGCCTTACCGCCTGCACGGCTGGCGGACTGCCTCAGGGCCTGGGGAGCCCGACACCCCTGGACGGAGGACCGCGCATCGTATGGGATCTGGGCGCCGATCCGCTGCCCGAGCTGCCCCTGCCGAACGACGTGGCGACCTGGCCCGATCCGACCTCACCGACCGGGCTGCGCATCAACGTCAGCCTGGTCGCGCCGACGCAGTTCGAGCGCGACACTCGGCGCCACTTCGACGAGCTGGACGGCTGGGGCACGTTCACGCCCGTCAGCGTCTCCTTCGACGCGCCGATCGACGTGCAGGATTTCTACGACCGTCAGGGCGGCAGCGATCACTTCGGCGCCAGCGCCTGGGCCAACCACGCCGTCTACCTGATCGATCTGGACACGGGCCTGCCCGTGCCCCTCGACGTGAACAGCGGCAACTTCCAATACGTGCTCGACAACCCGTCGCAGTACTGGGAGAATGACCCCCACGCGGGCGAGTCGAACCTCATCCTGGAGACACGCGAAGAGGACGTGAACGGCAACGGCGTCCTCGACCCGGGCGAGGACACGGACTTCGACGGCGTGCTCGACCACCCCAACACCTTCGACGGGCTGGCGCCCGCCGACCCCGCGCAGCAGGTGGACGACACGGTCTGGTTCTACGAGCGCGAGACGAACACGCTCCTGCTGCGACCGATCATCCCGCTCCACGGTCGACACCACTACGCGGTCGTCGTGACGGAGCGCGTGCGCGGCGCGGACGGGCTGCCCGTGCGCTCGCCCTTCGATGCGCGCCAGCACGTGGCGCAGCGCGAAGACCTGGCGTCTCTGCCCGACATCTTCCGTACACGCCCCGACCTCTACGGCAGCCTGGCCGATGAGGGGTGGGACGGCGTCGCCTTCGCCTGGAAGTTCACCACCCAGTCGACGACCAACGACCTCGACGCGCTGCGCGCGGGTCTCTACGGCGACGGCTCCATGGGCTGGCTGCACGACGAGTTCCCCACGGACTACGCGCCCGCGCCCATGCAGGGCGGTCGCGCCGCCGACGGCTGCATGAACGGCGGACCGCAGCTCTACGTCGCCACGGCGGATCAATTCATCCGCGCATTGGACACGGTGGCCCGGACGGCGCTCGGCTTGAACCCCGCGCAAGCGGACGTCGTGCGCCTCAGCTACGGCAACCTCAGCCACGTGGTCATTGGCTACTTCGACACGCCTTATTACTTAGGCGATCCCTACCCGGCGGCGGGCACTTCGAACATCCACGAGGTGTTCGAGATGAACACGGCCAAGGGTGAGGCGCGTGTCGTGCACCAGACGATCACCTTCTTGGCCTTCGTGCCCAAGGAGTCCGCGAGCCAGTCGCAGCCCTTCCCGGTCGCGTTCTACGTGCACGGCCACGGCAGCAACGCGGCCGAGCCGCTGCCGTTCGCGGGCTTCATGCTCGAGCACGGCGTGACGGCGGTGATGATCAACGCGGAGAACCACGGCCTGGCTCTGCCCGCCGGCACCGACATCATCGTGCGCAGCTTCTTCGCGAACGAGTGCCTCAAGCCGATGTTCGACGCCATCGCCAGCGGGCGCGCGCACGACATCAACGGCAACGGCGAGGTCGACAGTGGCGGCGACTTCTGGACGGCCTACGTCTTCCACACGCGCGACGTCGTGCGCCAGTCCGTGCTGGACAACATGAGGACGCTGCAGCTGCTGCGCTCCTTCGACGGTCGCGCGGCGAACCCGGTCACCTTCACGCACGGGCCAGCGGACCACCCGATCGACTTCGACGGCATGAACCCAGGCGGTGGCGGTCCGATGATCGCCGGCGATTTTGACGGCAACGGGCGTCCAGACTTCGGGGGACCCGACAACCGCTACTTCTTCACCGGCGGCTCCCTTGGCGGCATCGTGAGCGGCGTGACGGCGGGCGCGGAGCCCGCGATCCAGTCGTCGGCGCCGATCGTGGGCGCGGGCGGCCTGATGGACGTAGGCGTGCGCACCGTGAACGGCGCCGTGCTGCCCGCCATGCACCTGCGCATGATGGGCCCCTTCGTGGTCACGGCGCCCAAGGCGGAGCGTGGCGAAGATACGGCCTGCGCCGACGGGGAGAACAGCCTGTACTGGCTGACCAACGACGTGGCGAGGAAGGCGCGCACCGAGTTCGCGTGCGCGAACGACACGGACCTGGCCGCCGACTCCGTCCTTATCGTGCGTAACTTGAGCAACGGCGAGGTCGCCTGCGGCGGCGCGGTTGCCGGCTCCGTCGGTCACTTCCGCGTGCCCATCGCGAGCGACGCGAACGACCTGATCCAGGTCGAGTTCTACCACGCTGCGGCGATGGACATCGACTACGCCGACTGCCACTTCCGCTCGGGCGAGCGCGTGCCGGACCGACAGATCACGAGCTGGGAGAGCGGCAACGGGCACGGCAGCGCCCACCTCTGTCGCACCTGCGGTCAATTCCAGCAACGGACCTGGAACCTGGGCGACTCGCTGGTCGCGCCCTCCGAGGGCTTTGGCCTTCGCCGGCAGTCGCCGGATCTGAGGCGCCTGCTCTTCCTGGCGCAGGTCGGCCTCGAGCCGGGTGATCCGATCAATTACGCGCGGCGTGTGCTGCTCGACCCGGTGCAGGCGGCCGACACCACGCCGCACCCGGTGAACCTGCTGGTGGTGAATTCGGTGGGCGATCCCAACGTGCCAGTCTCGACGGGGAACGCCTACGCGCGCGCGGCGGGGCTCTTGCCCTTCATGCCTGCCGACGCGCCGGACGACTTCGCCGACTACCGCGCGCCCGCGAGCTTCGAGGGGCGCTACCCAGGGATCGCGACGCCCAACGACGTGCTGATCCAGCATCACGTGCTCGAAGGCGTGGACCGGCTGAACCGCAACCCGATCGCGGGCGGCCCCAGCCAGTACCTCTTCGACGCAGACGACATGTCCGAGGGCAGGCAGCGCTTCAACGCCGCGGGCACCCATCAGGAGACGGATCCCATGGCCGAGTCGTGGCAGGCACCACGGCTGGATCCGCCTCTGCGTTGGGTGCGCTCGAGCCGCGCCGTAAGCTCACCGACGGACGATGTGTGGTCACCCCGAGTCGGCGCAGGAATCAGCGGCCTGTTGAACAACTACGCCATCCCGAACGGCGTCCACGGCTTCGACGAGATCGTCTACCCGCCTGACACGCCCTGGGACACGTCCCAGTTCATCATCAACCTGGTCGCGCGCTATGGCGCCACGGGCGGCACGGACATCCGCTACTACACGGATCCGGCGGGCTACACGTGCCTGGAGAGTTCCTCCTGCGACTTCAGCGCGCCCGCCGCGCCCTGAGCTCTACCCGGTCCGCCGATACTCCGTTCTGCAGTCGTGCACTCGTTTGGCAGTCGTGCGCCGAACTGTGCCGCCGACGCTGCGCCATGGCGTGAATGCCAGGACACAGTGCGGGTGTGCGGATCTGGCCATCCGGCCGGACGGGCGCTCCAATTGCGGCGGTTTTCGCGGCGTTCGCGTTGGCACCACACGTGCAAGGGTGACCAGCACACTCGGAAGGTCATCATGAATACACGCAGCTTCAGCCTCCTCGCTTGCCTCGCCGCCCTGGCCGCGCCCACGTTTGCCCACGCGCAAACGGTGATCGTCAACGCACAGCCCGCGCCCGGCTCCGCGGCAGCGCTTGCGCCCGCACAGGTGCCCAACCAGGCCGCCGCGCAGGCGCCCACACAGGCCGCGAGCGGACAGCCCTGCGTGATGGTGCTGCCCGACGGCAGCCAGACCCAGTGTCCCGTGATTGTGGTCCAGGCCGACCAGGCACCGGCGCAGGCGGTGCCGCCTCCGCCCGTGGCCCCGCCGCCCACCATCGCGCCCGCCGCGCAGCCCTATCCGGTGTATGCGCCCGAACCGCGCCGGCGTCGCGCGCGGAGGCACCGCATCGCCTACCGACAGGGCATGACCGTCCCTCCCGGCGCCCAGATCGTGGAACATCGGCGCCTGGGGCTCCTGATCCCCGGCATCGCCATCTTCGCCGCGCACTACCTCTCCGTCGCCATGTACGGTCTCTCGACCGACGGCTCCTTCGACGCGAAGAACTACGTCCCCGTGATCGGACCGCTGCTCACGCTGGACCGCGCCAACTACCAAGTGGGTCGCACCGTCCGGATCTACGACAGCCTGATGCAGGGCGTCGGACTCACCCTCTTCCTGCTCGGCATGCGCAAGCGGGCCTACGTGGAGTGGCGCGCCGACAACGGCGCGCAGCGCAACTTCGCCGTGGTGCCCGGGGCCAGCCCGGACGGCGCCTCGGTCAACGCGATGCTGACGTTCTAGCTCGTTCCCGGTCCAAAAAGGCTCCCTTCGGCTGGCTTGCGGCGTGCGGCCGTCCCCGGCGTTGCCGAGCCCCGGAAATAGCGCTGCGTCGCACCGAGAGGTGCGCCCAGAACGCGCGCGGGACTCGTCGCCTTGCGGACGACACCCACGGCGCTGCGCCATCCTCGGTCCGCTTTTCGGACAGGGAACTAGCTCGCGCTGGCTCGGAACTGCGCCATGGTGTGCCATGGCGCAGTTCCGGCTCGGCCCAGGGCACTCTGGAAGCATTCGCACAACCAGAATCTCTCGCGTTTTCCGAGGGGCAGGAGATGGCCCGAGGCTTGCTTCGCATCAGGGAACCCGCGGCGTCGTGCCGCCGGTAGAACTTCTTGGAGCCCCTCATGCGGACACTCACTCTCCTCGCTGGCGCGCTGGCCGCCAGCATTCTCATCCTGCCTCGCCCGGTCGAAGCCTGTGGCGGGTTCTTCTGCGGCCAACAGCCGGTCGACCAGAGCGCGGAGCGCATCCTCTTCGCGACGAACGCCGACGGCTCGGTGACGATGGTCACGCAGATCAGCTACATGGGGAAGGACGACGACTTCGCGTGGATCCTGCCCCTGCCCGACGTGCCCGTGGAGGGATCGCTGGCAACGTTTCCGCAGGCAGCGCTGGTGTCGCTGGACGCGAACACGGGCCCGCAGATCCAGCCGCCCTACGACTGCTTCTTCGCGGACGCGGGCGCTGCCCCGCCGAGCGCTGGAGGCACGACCCCGGGCGGCGGCGTGACGGTGCACCTGCGCGCCGAGGTCGGCCCCTATGATGTGGTGGTCGTCGAGTCGACCGATCCGTCCCAGCTCGTGACGTGGCTGCGCGACAACAGCTACCGCGTGACCGACGCGATGGTCCCCTACATCGAGCAGTACACGGCCGATGGCATGAAATTTCTGGCGCTCAAGCTGCGGCCCGACGCCAGCGTCAGCGACATCGCTCCCTTCGAGATGACGCTGCCCGGCGGCGCCCCCGGCGTGCCGCTGCGCATGACGGCCATCGCCGCCGAGCCCGAGATGGGCGTCGTGGTCTTCGTGCTGGGCGACCAGCGGTATCAGCCGGCCAACTGGCCCGAGCTGACGATCGATCCGGCGGACATCGTGTTCGACTACTACGACTACCGGAGCAACTGGACGAGCCTGGTGGCGCGCGCCGTGGACGAGGCAGGCGGTCAGGGCTTCGTGACCGAGATGGCGGGCCCGACGGCGCCGCTGGCCGACCTCGCCCGCGCCACGACGCCGAGCGACCCCGACCAGCTCGCGGCGCGAGAGGCGCTGCTCGCCCTGCTCGACACGCACCCCTACATCACGCGTATGTACACGCGCCTCTCGGCCGAGGAAATGGTCAGCGACCCGATGTTCCGCCGCTCGAGCGAGGGTGACGTGGACCGCTTCATCGCCATCCCGAGCACCGACACCCCCATGTGCAGCTACGCGGGCGGCCCGCCCGACAGGCCCTCTCCCTGCGCGTTCGCCGCGTGCGGCGCCGGCGGCCTTTGCCGGGCGGCGACCACGGACGCGGGAACGGTCGCGGGCTGCGCCTGCGTGCCCGGCGCCACGGCGCGCACCACCAGGGGTCCCGACGGTCGCGCCTTCGTCTCGTGTCAGGACATGCGCATGAGCTTCCTGAACCCGGGGGATCGCCCAGTCGCGACCGAGCCGCCCCTGCCCGACCCCTGCGTCGGCGTGGACTGCGGCGCGGGCCGCTGCGTCGCGATCAACATGACGCCCACCTGCCGCTGCGACGAGGGCATGGTCGCGGTCGGCAGCATCGACGGCACGACGGGCGCGCGCTCCACGAGCTGCGTCACGCCGGACACCCCCGTGCCCGGGGGCTTCTACCGCCTGCGCCTGCCGAACCGTCCCGCGAGCCTGCCCGCCGGGCGTACCGTGCTCGTGCCCGACGCGGGCTCCGGCTGCTCCGTCTCCGGCGGTCACGCGAGCGGCCTCGGTACGCTGGGCCTGCTGGGCTTGGCGCTGCTCGCCATCCGGCGGCGCAGGGGCTGAACCGTGCGCGCTCGCCTCGCCCTCGCCACGCTGATCGTGCTCTCCGCTGCCGCCTGCACAGCAGGCGCGCCGGCGGAGGGTGTGCTCACGCTGGGTACGGGCGAGGCGGCGTTCGCGCCGCTGGTCGACGGTCAGGACGTCGACCTCACCGCGGGCGCGCAGGGCGGACACCACCTCTGGCTGAGCATGCGCACGGAGGGACTCGCGGCCGGCCGCTGCGACCTCCACATCAGCATCTGGGCCGAGGGCGATCCGGACAACGCGCAGAACAGCTGGGTCGGCGTCCGCATGAGCCCTGCGCCCGACGGAGCGCCCGGTA
>AMFO01002397.1_pt1 | contig 27517 bp, 30 predicted proteins | sample 552608 | NCBI WGS metagenome assembly AMFO01 (sample SAMN01893955, study PRJNA167987) | microbial mat metagenome | biome: hydrothermal vent | place: USA: Loihi, Hawai'I | collected 2003-05-01
CTCTCCTCAGGGCTTTTGCTGCTAGCCGTGATCTACCTGCCCCCGCTGAACCCCATCTTCGACACCGTGCCGCTGGGTTGGGCCCAATGGCGCATCATCCTCGGGCTTCTCTTCGTCCCTGCTGCCGCTGCCGAGGGGCTGAAAGCCCTGCTGGCCCGTCGACGAAGGGCTTCTTGAAGAGCCACCTTCCTTCTTATCCGCCGTTATCGCACACGCGCAGCGCCTCCGGAAAACCGGACCGCTTCTTCTCATGGTAAAATCGACATTTGTTGGTATCCTTGCCAAGGAGCATCCCATGGCTTTTCGCGAAATCCCACCCAACCACTTCAGTTTGCCCAAGCGCATCGAGCGACTGGGCGAACTTGCGTACAACCTGTGGTGGACCTGGAACCCCAATTCCCAGCGCCTCTTCACCCATATCGACAAAGCCTTGTGGGAAGAGACCGGGCACAACCCCATTCGCTTTCTCCGGCAGGTATCCCGCGCCCAACTGAACGCCGTGGCCGCCGACCGCTATTACCTGGCCCTCTACGATCGCATCCTGCGCCAATTCGACGCCTACCTCCAGGCCAAGGACACCTGGTTCCGCCGCCAATACCCCGATGTGCAGGGCACCATCGCCTACTTCTCCACCGAGTTTGGGCTGCATGAAACGCTGCCCATCTATGCTGGTGGCCTTGGGGTGCTTTCGGGCGACCATCTCAAAGAAGCCAGCGACCTGGGGTTGCCCCTGGTGGCTGTGGGGTTCTTCTACACCCATGGCTACTTCACCCAACGCATCTCCGACGACGGCTGGCAGGAAGCCTTGGGCGTGAACCTGGCCTACGAAGAACTGCCCATCGTGCCCCTATACGAAGAAGACGGGGTCTCCCCCCTCACGGTTTCGGTGACCTTGCCCGGCCGGGAACTGCGCCTCCGCCTCTGGAAAATCCAGGTGGGCCGGATCCCTCTGTACCTGCTGGACGCCGATGTGCAGGACAACGCCCCCGAGGATCGGGCCCTGACTTCCCGCCTGTACCTCAGCGACCTGGAACTGCGCATCGCCCAGGAACTCGTCTTGGGCATCGGCGGCGTGCGCGCTTTGCGCCGCCTGGGCTATGACCCCACGGTGTGGCACATGAACGAGGGGCACTCGGCCTTCATGACCCTGGAACGCATCCGGGAGTATGTGGCCCAGGGCCTTTCGTTTGCCGAAGCCAAACAACAGGTGGCCGCGCAAAATGTGTTCACCACCCACACGCCGGTCCCCGCGGGCAACGATGAGTTCCCCGTGTGGCTGGTGGAGAAATACTTCGCCCACCTGTGGCCGGAACTGGGCCTGACCCGCGAGCAATTCCTCGACCTGGCCCGGCAACAACACACCTGGGGCGAAACCTTCAGCATGCCCATCCTGGCCTTTCGCCTTTCGCGCTTCCGCAACGGGGTGTCGGAACTCCACGGGCAGGTGGCCCGTCGCATGTGGCACTTTCTCTGGCCCGACCGCCGCGAGGATGAAGTCCCCATCAGCCATGTGACCAACGGCGTCCACCTGGAATCCTGGCTGGCCCGCCGGCTCACCATCCTCTTCGACCGCTACTTAGGCCCGGACTGGCGGGAACACATGGACGACCCCGCCGTATGGGAGCAGGTGGAGCGCATCCCCGACGCGGAACTGTGGACCGTGCATCGTCACCTCAAGCGCAAGTTGGTGGCCTTCATGCGCGAGCGGGCGCGCAAAATGTGGCTGGAACTCCGCGTGCATCCGGTGCAGGTGGTCGCCGCCGGGGCGCTGCTCGATCCATACGCCCTGACCATCGGCTTTGCCCGCCGCTTTGCCACCTACAAGCGGGCCAGCCTGGTGCTGCGCGACTTCCAACGCCTGCTCGAATTGCTCAACCGCCCCAACATGCCGGTTCAGATCATCTTCGCCGGTAAAGCCCACCCCGCCGACGAACCGGGCAAGCGCCTCATCCAGGAGGTCTACCGCAAGGTCAAACTGGCCGAAAACGGTGGCCGCCTGGTCTTCATCGAAGACTACGACATGAATGTGGCCCGCCACCTGGTGCAGGGCGTGGATGTGTGGCTCAACACGCCCCGTCGGCCTAACGAAGCCAGCGGCACCTCGGGGATGAAGGCGGCCATCAACGGCGTGCTCAACTTCTCGGTGCTCGACGGCTGGTGGCGCGAAGGCTACAACGGGCACAACGGCTGGGCCATCGGGGAAGACCGCGATTACGACGACCCCAACTTGCAGGACGAAGCCGACGCCGAAAGCCTGTACGAGACGCTGGAAAACGAAATCATCCCCATGTACTATCACAAACGCTCCTCGGACGGTCTCCCCGGCGAGTGGATTGCCCGCATGAAAGAGTCCATTCGCACCGTAGCCCCCCAGTTCAGCACCCGACGGATGCTCAAAGAATATCTGGAACAACTTTACCTGCCCACCATTCAGGACCAACCCGAAAAGGTTTCCAAAGGCTTGTAAAGGCTCCGAGGAGGCACGATGTTCGCCTGGGCACCGCGCACCCTCTGGGGCGCCGCCGTGCTGTTGTTCTTCCTGCGCCTGGCAGGGTTGGCGCTGGACACCTTACGCCTGGCAGCCATCGCCCGCGGCCACAAGGCCTGGGCATGGCTGCTTTCCTTTCTCCAGTCCATCCTCTTTCTCCTGGCCCTGGGCATGGTGACCACCTCCCTCAAGCACCCGCTGCCGCTGATGGGCTACGCCCTGGGCTTTGCCACGGGGAGCGTGTTTGGTATGATACTGGAGCGCCGCCTGATGCCCGGCCATTTTCATCTGCGCATCATCAGTTCCCGCCGGGGTGGCGCCGTGGGCCAGGCGCTGCGCTCAGCAGGCTACGCCTTCACCGAAGTGCCGGCCCAGGGGCGCGACGGCACGGTAACGCTGATCAACATTGGCGTCATTCAGCAGGAACTTCCGCGGGTGTTGCGGCTGGTCACGGAGGCCGACCCCGACGCTTTCGTCACGGCTGAGACGGTGCGGCCCATCCGTCGCGGCGTGTGGCGGAGCGGCATAGGAGGGCAACCATGACCCATCTCCCCTGGCTCGCCGGGATCGGTTCGGCGCTGCTGATTTTCGGTTTGCGTATCGTGGATGTATCTGCGGCCACCTTGCGCCTGCTGTTCGTCATCCGCGGGCAGAAAGCCCTGGCCTGGGTGTTGGGCTTCTTCCAGGCCCTGGTCTTCGTGCTGGCCATCAGCCAGGTGCTCACCAATCTGGACAACATCCTCAACATGGTGGGCTACGCCGCCGGTTTCGCCACCGGTACCGTGGTGGGCATGTGGCTGGAAGAGCGTCTGGCCGTAGGCTACGCCCATGTGCGGGTGATCAGCCCCCGCCAGGGGGCCGTCCTGGCTCAAAGGCTGCGCGAGGCCGGCTTTGCCGTCACCGAAGTAGCCGGGCGCGGACGCGACGGCACGGTCACCGTGCTCAACCTGAGCGTTACCCGCCGCCAGGTGCCCGAGATCCGCGATTTGGTGGCCCGCCTAGATCCCAACGCCTTCATCACCGTAGAAGAAATCCGCCCCTTGCGCCGGGGTTACTTCCGGGCATAGCGGGCTCCGCCGCTCCCGGCAGGGTCCCGGCACCGCAACGCATCCTTCTCTCTCTCCCGCCGCGGGATGTCGAGCGCCTGTGGCGAGAGACGCCTTCTGACGCCACCTATGACCTTCGAGAGAACACGAAACCGCCGCGTTGTCCTCCTTCTCGGGTGGGCCGCCTTCGGCGTGTTGATGCTGACCTCCTGTCGTGGTCCGGTCGCTCCGACGCCTCTTCCTCCTTCGCCCACACTTCTTCCCACTCTCACTGCCTCTCCTCTTCCTTCCCCCCTCCCCACCAGCCCGACGCCTCCGCCTGACTTGCCCACGCCCACTCCAACTTCTACCCCTTGCGCTGGCCCCGTTTGCGTGCTGCCCGGCCATTTTGTGCTGGCGTGGCCGGTTCCGCCTCCCGATGCGGCTACCCTGGCTTACTACCCCTTCGGCGGCACGGCCCGCGGGCGCCGGGACCCACACCACGGCTTAGACCTCCCTGCCGCGCAAGGCGATCCCGTGCTCGCCCCGGCCTCCGGCGAAGTGGTTTTCGCCGGCCCCGACGACGACCCCCAACATCTGCTGGCGCTCTGGCCCAACTACTACGGCCAGGCGGTGGTGCTGCGCCATACCTTCCCTGGCCTGCCGCAACCGGTGTTCACCCTCTTCGGCCACCTGGAGACCATCACGGTAGCCGTGGGGCAACGGGTGGCCCAGGGTGACCTGATCGGCACCGTGGGTAGCCGTGGCGTGGCCATAGGACCTCATCTGCACCTGGAAGTGCGTCTGGGCCAGAACACCTACGACGCCGTACAGAACCCCCTACTCTGGCTGCGCCCCCCCGAGGGAACAGGCGTGGTCGCCTGGCGCATTACCGACCCCCAGGGGAACCCCATCTACTTCAACGGGACCTCTTCCGCCGTAAGCGTGGCCCCTGCAGATGCCTCCTCCACTCCCCTGTACCTCGAAACCTACGCCGACCCCAATCTGGCCGGCGATCCCCAATGGCGCGAAACCCAGGCCTTGGGCAACCTGTCCGCCGGAATGTACCACTTGCAGGTGGTCGCGCTGGGATGCCCGCAAGAATTGCCGCTGACCGTGGAGGCCGCACGGCTCACTGTGGTGCACTGGAGGCTGCTCCCTTGTCCTTGACGACTTCCAGCCCAACCCCACTGCGCCGCATCCCGGCCCTGGATGGCGTCCGTGGGGTGGCCATCTTGATGGTGGTCGCCTATCATTATGTGGCGATTCCCATCCACCAAAGCCCTTCCCCTCTGCTCCAATGGTTACGCCGCCTGCTGAGCCGAGGGGGAACGGGGGTGGACCTCTTTTTCGTGCTTTCAGGCTTTCTCATTGGGCGCATCCTCATCTACCATCGGGAGGCCCCAAACTACTACCGCGTGTTTTACCTCCGGCGCATGGCACGGATTTTCCCCGCCTACTATGAACTTTTGCTTCTTTTCCTGGGCTTTCGTTGGCTGGCCCACCATTTCCCTCTCCTGGACCTGGACCCAACCCTCTTCGCCAACCCCATTCCCTTTGAGGCTTACCTCTTCTATGGGCAAAATCTGGCCATGATTTTGCATGGCACCTTTGGGAACGAGTTTCTCGCCATCACCTGGTCCTTGGCCATCGAGGAACAGTTCTACTTGTTCCTCCCCTGGCTGGTACGAATCACCTCACCCAAACGTTTCCCCTGGATCACCCTTTGCTTTTTGGGACTGCCTCTCTTGTTGCGCAGCACCCTGGGCGGTGAAGGGAAATTCTACGGCTTCATGCTAACCCCATGGCGGTTCGACGCCCTGTTCTTCGGCGTGCTGTTGGCGGTTATCGAATCACGCGCTCGCCTCCCAGCCCAGTGGAAAAAGGCCCTCCCCTGGGGATTCCTGCTCCTGACGACCCGCTTCTTCTACCTCTCCTTCTCCGAACCGTTGGGGAGCACCGGACACCTTTTCTTCAACGCTCTCCTCTATGCTACCCTTTTGGCGTGGATACTCAGCGAAGAACAAGGGAGGATGGCTCGCCTGTTCCAGAAAGCCTGGCTACAAAAGATAGGCACGATTTCGTACGGGATCTACCTTTTCCATCAACTCATCAACGGCCTGCTTCATGCCTGGATTTTCCATCAGCCCCCTCGATTCCAAGACTTGCCCTCGATAGGTGTCACCCTGTTGGCGGCCGGGGTGACTTACGGCATCGCCTGGGTGAATTACCATCTGCTGGAAAAACGCTTCATAGACTGGGGCCATCGCTGGCGATACGCCACTCCCGCTCGGAGGATAGACGCGGAGCGACCGTCCCTTGCCCAGGCCCTGAGCAAGTAGTGCGCCACGACCCGCGCGTTCGCCTCGCGGGCAGAGAAAAAACAAGCAAGGAGGAAAACGATGGGCCTCAAACCCGACCACTGGATCCGCAAAATGGCTTTGGAGCACGGTATGATCGAGCCCTTCGTCGACCGCCAGGTCCAAACCGGCGTCATCTCCTACGGGCTATCGTCCTATGGTTATGACATTCGCGTGGCCGACGAGTTCAAAATCTTCACCAATGTCTTTTCCAGCGTGGTGGACCCCAAAGGCTTCGACCCGCGCTCCATGGTGGATTTCAAAGGCGATGTGTGCATCATCCCGCCCAACTCCTTCGCGCTGGCCCGCTCGGTGGAATACTTCCGTATCCCGCGCAATGTGTTGACCATTTGTCTGGGCAAAAGCACCTACGCCCGTTGCGGCATCATCGTCAATGTCACGCCCTTCGAGCCGGAATGGGAGGGTTATGTCACGCTGGAAATCTCCAACACCACCCCATTGCCGGCCAAAATCTACGCCAACGAAGGGATTGCTCAGGTGCTCTTTTTCGAGGCCGACGAGGAGTGCGAAATTTCCTACGCCGACAAGAAGGGCAAGTATCAGCGCCAACAGGGCATCGTGCTGCCACGGATGCTGCGGGAAACGGACTGACCCCAGGGGCGAGTTTTCGCCCTGGAGAGCGGCCACGCCCCGGGTTTCCCGCCTCCCGCCCCACCGGACCCGAAAAAGAAGCGTTCTGTGGTATCCTTTGGAGACTGTGAGGGTCCCATGATGCTTTCTCGGCGCGATTTTCTCAAACTGGCCACCCTGAGCCTGGGCACGCTGGCGCTGCGCCCACTGACCCGGCTGCTCCCCTGGCAAACCTTTCCCGAAGACACTCCCTTGGGACGCGTGTGCGTCGGCGGCAAGGTGGAAGCCAAGGTGCGCCCCGATGTGGACGCGCCGACGGCCACCGTGCTTTACGAGGATGCTGTGGTGACCTGGCAGCGGGAGGTAGTGGGCCGCAACCCTTATCGCGTCAGTCAGCGTTTCGTGGAGACCGAGAAAGGCTATGTCTGGGCGCCCTATCTGCAACCGGTGCGCTTTCGGCCCAACAAGCCCTTGCAGCGGTTCCCCTATGCCGCGGATGGGATGTGGGTGGAAGTGAGCGTGCCCTATGTGGACATCATCCTGGACAATCCTCCCGCACGCTCGCCCTGGCTCAAGCACACCTCGCGGCCACGCCTGTATTACAGTCAAATCCTTTGGGCCGACGCCATCCGCACCGACGAAAACGGGCTGGTGTGGTATCGCGTGGGCGACCGTTACGGCAGTTACGGCGACTGGTTCTGGGCCCGTGCGGAAGCCTTCCGCCCCATCGCCCCGGAAGAACTGGCCCCCATCGCCCCCGATGTAGAAGAGAAGCGCATCGTGGTCAATGTGACCTATCAGACGCTCTCGTGTTACGAGGGTGGGACCGAAGTGCACTTTTGCCGCGTGTCCACCGGTGCCAAGTTCAATGCCGCAGGGCAAGCAGTGGACAAGTGGGCGACACCCTTGGGCACCTACCCCATCTGGCGCAAATTGGTCAGCGTCCACATGAGCGGCGGGTCCACCGGCGGGGGGTACGATTTGCCCGGCATCGGCTGGACCTCCCTCTTCGCCGACAACGGCGTCGCCATCCACAGCACCTTCTGGCACAACAACTTCGGCGTGCCGATGTCCCACGGTTGTGTGAACGCCCGGCCCGAAGATGCGCTGTGGGTCTTTCGCTGGACGAGCCCCTCTGTGCCCTACGATCCAGGTGATGTCACGGTGAGCATGCCCGGCGGCACGAAGATCACCGTGATCGAAGGGCTGGGTTGAAAAAACTCCCTTCCCATGGAAGGGAGGGGACTTTCTTCAGGAGGTAGCATCCATGCAAGTCACCGCAGGTTTGGCTTTTCTGGCGGGTCTGCTTTCCTTCCTCTCGCCTTGCGTGTTGCCGCTGGTACCGGCCTACATCGGCTACCTGGGCGGGATGGCCATCGGTTCTCAGGACGAGGAAACCCCGGTCTCGCGCGGTCGGGTGTTCATCCACGGCTTGGCCTTCGTTCTGGGGTTCAGCGCCGTGTTCGTGCTCCTGGGCGTGGGGGCTTCGGCTTTGGGCGGCGCTCTGTACGACTTGCGCTTCTGGCTGGCCCGTATCGGCGGCCTGATCGTCATCATCTTTGGCATCCACACCATCGGCATCTACCGCATCCCCTTCCTGGAACAGGACCTGCGGCCCGAGATGGAGGTGGAAGGCAAAGGGCTGCTCTCGTCGGCGCTGATGGGCGTCCTCTTTTCGGCGGGTTGGTCGCCCTGCGTGGGGCCGGTGTTGGGAGCCATCCTCACGCTCTCGCTGCAAGGCGGCTCGGTGGCTCAGGGCGCGCTCTTGCTCAGCGTGTACTCCGCGGGGCGTGGCCGTGCCTTTCCTGCTCACCGCCCTGGCGTTGGAGCCCGTGGCCAAACTCATCCGTCGCTATAGCCGCGTCTCCCGCATCGCCGAAATCGTCATGGGCTTGCTGCTGATCATCGTGGGCGTCATGCTGCTCACAGGCACTTTTGCGCGCCTGGCTCAACTGGGCAACTTCTTCGACTTCGGGCTGTGATGCGTCACGATTGGCGCACCCCTTTCCTGCGGAGCCTGCTCTTCTTCCTGGGCTTGGCTTTGGCCGTGGTGGTGGGCAATCGCCTGCTGCACACCGGCGAGCGGCCCGTCGTGGGATACCCCGCCCCCACCTGGGAACTGAAAGACCTCCAGGGGCATCCGGTAAAGTTGGAAGACTTCCGTCCGCGCCCCGTGCTGGTGAACTTCTGGGCCGTCTGGTGCCCGCCCTGCCGTGCGGAGATGCCTTTGCTCGACTGCCTGGCCCGCCAGCGAACCGATGTGGGCGTCGTCGCCTTAGATGTCGGCGATAGGGCGCAGGAAATCCGCGCCTTTCTCGCCGCGCAAGGGCTCACCCTGCCCGTGGCTTTGGACACCCAAGGGGCCGTCGCCACCCGCTACGACGTCCATGGGCTACCAACCACCTTCTTCCTCGATGCGCAAGGCAACATTCGTTTTGTCCATATCGGCGCCCTCGACGAGGCCACCCTGCGCCAAGGGCTCACCGCTGCTGGAGTCGCCCCATGATCCGCGTGACCATTTACACTCGCGCCGAGGCCATGGAAGCCACCCAAAAGGTGCGCGACCTGCTGGCCGCGCTGCAAGATGAAATGCCCCACGAAGTCACCGAGGTGGATGTGGGTGAGGATGAAGCCCTGGCCCGCCGCTTGGGTGAACTGCCTCAGGTGCGCATCGGCCCCTATCGTCTCAACCCGCCCTTCGACCGCACCCGCCTGCTCATCGCCTTGCAGGCGGCCCGGGATGGGCAACGGCAACGCGGGACCACCCCCTCCACCACGCCCTCCCCACGGGCCGTAACCACCATCGAGCGGGCGGTCTGGTGGTTCGCCCATCACTGGCCCTTAGTGTTCAATCTGTTGGTAGCACTGTATGTGGGGGGCGCCTTTGCCGCCCCGGTGCTCATGCACTTCGAGGCCGAAGCCCCCGCCCGCGTGCTCTACCGCCTCTACGGCGGCGTTTGTCACCAACTGGCCTTTCGCTCCTGGTTCCTCTTCGGCGAACAACCGGCCTACCCCCGCCAATACGCCGCCCCGCCGGGGTGGCAGTCCTTCCAGGAAGCCACTGGGCTGGACGAAAGCGACCGCCCCCAAACCCTGCTTGCCGCGCGCCGCTTCCTTGGCAACCCCCGAGTGGGCTACAAGGTGGCCCTTTGCGAGCGCGATGTCGCCATCTACGGCGCCATCCTGCTTTTCGGCCTGCTCTTCGGTTTGCTGCGCCGACACATCAAGCCCCTGCCCCTGGCCCTGTGGATCCTCATTGGCTGGGTGCCCATCGCCGTCGACGGCTTCAGCCAACTCTTCAGCCAGACCCCACTCCACCTGTTGCCCTTTCGCGAAAGCACGCCTTTGCTGCGCACCCTCACCGGCTTTCTCTTTGGGTTCACCACCGCCTGGTTTGGCTACCCTCTGGTGGAGCAGTCCATGGCCGAAACCCGGGAACTCATGGCGCCCCGGATGACAGGCCACAGACCCGCCGAACCCCGACGCTGAAGGAACCGCCCATGCCCTTTGTGGAACAACCGCCCCTGAAATACTGGATCGCCTCCATACTGGCCGAAGCCGGGATCCCCCATGGGGTGTTCACCCGCCACGGGGGAGTCAGCCCCCCGCCCTGGGATTCCCTCAATCTGGGCAACACGGTGGGGGACGAGCGCCAGCGGGTGCAGGAGAACCTGCGCCGGGTGTTCGCCGCCCTGGGGCGGCCTTTGGCCTCGCGCTACGATGTCTGGCTGGTTCACAGCGCCACGGTGGTATGTGCCCACACCCCACGTCCCGACGAACGCTCCCACATCCAAGCCGATGCCATTCTGACCAATCGCCACGATTTGACCTTGGTCATGCGCTACGCGGACTGCGTGCCCATCCTGCTGGCCGACCCCGTGCAACGGGTGGTGGGCATCGTCCATGCGGGGTGGCGAGGCACAGTGCTTGGAGTGACGCGCCAAGCCATGGAGCAAATGGTGGCCTGCTACGGCTCCCGCCCCGAAGACATCCTGGCCGCCATCGGCCCTTCCATCGGCCCGGACCACTACGAGGTGGGCGAAGAAGTGGCGACCCAGGTGCGGGCCGCCTTTGGCGAGCAGGCCGAGGCCCTGCTGCCCCAACCGGGCGGGCGGCGGGTTCACTTTGATCTCTGGGGGGCTAACCGCTGGCTGCTGGAGCAGGCCGGCGTGCGGCATATCGAAGTGGCCGAAATCTGCACCGCCTGCCATCTGGAAGACTGGTACTCCCACCGCGCCGAAAAGGGGAAAACCGGGCGCTTCGGCGCGCTCATCGCCCTGCCGGAATAAAAAGACCTGACAGGTAGCACCACCTGCCAGGTCCAACCAGCAAAACCAGCGCCTTGCCGGCCTACATCATCTCCTCCAGTTGGTCAATCCAGCCGTTGATGATGTCAAAACCACCCTGCCAGAACTCCGGCCGACTGACATCCACGCCGGCTTCAGCCAACATCTCCATGGGCGGCTTGGAGCCTCCGGTGGCCAACAGGTTGATGTAGCGTTCCTTGAAGGGTTCGCCCTCCTCCTTGTAGCGCCGGTAAAGGGCCAGCACGAGCAACTGGCCAAAAGCGTAGGCGTACACATAGAAGGGGGCATGGTAAATGTGCGGGATGGAGACCCACTCCCAACGGAACTCGTCGCTCAACGCCACGGCGTCGCCAAACTGATCGCGCAGGTTGTCCATGTAGGCTTGGGCCAGATCCTCCACCGAGGCGCCCTGCTGCACCATATCGTGGGCCTGCTTTTCGAAGAGGGCAAAGTACGCCTGACGCAGGATGGTGGCGTAGTTGTCGTCCACCTGGCGGAAGAGGATATCGCGGCGCACGGTCTCGTCGCTTTCCTGTTCCAGCAACGCGTCGATGAGGATCATCTCGCCAAAAGTCGAGGCGGTCTCAGCCAACGGCAGGGGAGCATGTTGGGTGAAAAGGCTGTGGTGGGAGGCCAGCATCGAGTGAATGGCATGGCCAAACTCATGGGCCAGGGTGGCAATGTCGTCAACGCGGCCTTGATAATTCACCAGCACCCAGGGGGTCAGGTCCGGGGTCACGGTGGAGCAAAACGCCCCGCCCGTCTTGCCTTTGCGCACCTCGCTGTCCAGATGATGCTCGGCGAACACCCGCCGGGCCAGATCGGCGATGCGGGGGTCGAAGCGCTGGAAGGCATCCAGCACCATCTGGGCCGCCGTGGGGAAGTCATAGGTTTTGTCCGACTTTGCCACCGGGGCGTAAATATCGTAACGACGCAGGCGTTCCATCCCCAGCACGCGGGCCTTGAGGCGGAAGAAGCACCGGAACACCTCGGCGTTGTCCCGGCAAACCTCCAACAGGGTATCCACCACCTCATCGGGGAGATGGTTGTGCAGATTGCGCACCGAGATGGGGCTGGCATACTTGCGCAGCAGCACATTCTCGTTGTACCAGTCCCGCACCACGGACTGGTACATCTGGCCCAGGATGGCCCCATCGTTGCCGTACACCCGATAGAGTTCCTGATAAGCGCGGGCCCGCAGATCGGGGTCGTGATGACGGGCGTACACCATCAACTCGCCCCGGGTGAGTTCCTTGACCTCGCCATCCACCTCCAGGCGGAACACATAGCGATTGGTGATGGCGCTGTAAAGGGTGATCAGCGCGTTCACCCCGGTCACATCCTTGAGGTTGATGATTTTCTCCTCCGCCTCGCTCAGGGTGTGCGGGCGGTAGAGGCGCTGCTTTTCCAGGTAATAGCGATAATCCCCCGCCTCCGCCATCAGGCGCTGGGCGTTCTCCTCGTCCAGGTTCCGCCACCAGAGTTCGACGAAAAGCAGCCGATTGCTCATCAACGCCATAAACTGGCGCACCTTCCCCAACATGTTCTGCGCTTCCTGGTCCTGGGTGTTCTCGGAAAAGCGCAGGCTGGCGTAACCGTGAATGCGATACGCCAGCCGGCTGAGGTCTTCCATTTCGCGGAGCAAGGCCATAAACTGCTCGGCGGGGATGTCGGGGGTCAACTTATCGCGCCAGGCTTCGATGGCGGCGACGCGTTTCTCCACCTCCTGAAAGGCTCGCTCCGCCTCCTGGGGCGAGGCAAACAGGTCCGCCAAACTCCAACGCTCTTGCTGGAAAGTCACCGGAGCGTCCATCGTTCCTCCTTCTCGACGCAAAAGGATTGAGTGCCCCTATTGTACTGCAACGCTGGGGAGAATCCGGGGGCTCACCAGAAGCAAACAAGCCGGACACTGGGGCCAGCGCCGCCTCCAGGCTTTATTCGCCCATTTGTGGAGACACCGCCCCCTGCAAACACGCGATGAGGTCGCGCGCGGGGCCTTCGGGCTCCTCCCAGGTGAAAGCCACCACGGGCGTTTGGCCCAGCGGTTCGGCACTGAGCACGGCCACCTTTTCGACGCGAGAGGCCACCTCGGGCGGGAGATCCGCGGCCACCAACCAACGGCCAGGCAGCAGGGCCACACCGCCGGGCACTTTCGCCAGGGCCTCCAGAGCGGCTCTGGGCCCCGGAACCACTTTGGCCTGGGAAGCGGGGGGTACACCGAGAAGCAAGTCCTCCAGCACGGGATAAACCAGATCATCTCTATCGGGCGCCCAGAGGCGCACCCCTTGAGCCTGGCCACCCAGATCACGCCAGTCCGTTATCCATCCCAGGAACAACCGCCGCACCTGAGCGGGGGACAAATCGCGCACCGGGTTGGCGCGCGAGGTCACCGCCCACACCGCCTCCTTGCCCAAGGCGAAGGCGTGGGCCTTGGCGGGCGGAGCGCCCCAGGTGAGATACACATCCGCCTCGGTGGTGGGCAAGGCGCGCACCGCCACCTCGTGCACCACCAAGGGAAGATCCCATGTGCGGGCACAACGCTGCAGATCCGCATCCCAGGGCGTCAGGTCAGGGGGATGCGCCACCACGAGGAAGGCCGGCGTCGTGGGCGTGGGCATGGGCGTAGAGGTGGGGGTCGCCGTGGCGCAAGCCGTGAGCGCCAACATCCCCAACAGCGCCACCATCCCCTGCCAAAGTTTACTACGGCGTAGAACCGCTGCCAAACCCCGTTGGTGATGCACGACCGGCCCTCCCAAAAGCGTCTTCAGAACAACAGCAGCGCCGTCAATCCCAGTAAAGCACAGTATACAGCAAACACCGTCAGATTATGGCCCACCAGGTAACGGAGCAGCCAGCGGATGGAAAGGTAACCGCTCACGGCCGCGGTGAGGAAGCCCACCATCAAGGGGGCCAGCGTTGCCGAAGCCGGTTGCGGTTGCCGGAACAAATCGACCAACGCCAGGGCGCCCGCGCCCAACATCACCGGCACACTCATCAAAAAAGAAAAGCGGGCCGCCGTGGGGCGATCCAGGTGCCGATACATCCCTCCGGCGATGGTCGAGCCGGAGCGTGACACACCGGGGAACAACGCCAACACCTGGAAGAGGCCCATCGTCAAGGCGTCTTTGCCCTGGAACTGCGACCAGGCGCGTTTCTGGCGGCCCAGCCTGTCGGCGCTGAACAGCAGCAGGGCCGTCAACAACAAAAAAAACCCCACGGCCCGCGGGTTGGTAAAGGTGTCCTCGACCCGGTGCTTCAACAACAATCCGCCCACCACGGCGGGCAGCGTCGCCAGGATGAGATACCACCCCATGCGGGCCTCCAGGGTCGCCCAGGGCTGACGTCGCCAAATCCCCCGGAGCCAGGCCATGGCGATTTGCTCCAAATCGCGCCAGAAGTAGCCGATCACGGCCACCAGGGTGCCCACCTGCACGAGCACATCGAAGGCAAAGGTATCGCCGCCGTAAAAGCGCCAGCCTAAAAACTGCGGCACCAGGGCCAGATGCCCCGAACTGGAAATGGGAAGGAACTCGGTGAGGCCTTGCACAAGGCCCAGGACGAAGGCTTGGAAAAGGGTCATGGAAAATCCTCACAAGGGCCGTGGGATGCACGCCGAAGCGTGGAAAGGCCATGCTGCCTTTTCAGGAAGGCACGGCTTTCAAGAAAGCGTCTGCCCAGGCGGTGAAGCGGCCCTCCAGGATGGCCCGCCGCATCTCCCGGGTGAGTTGCGTCAGGGTATGGATGTTGTGGATAGAGAGCAGGGTGGCCGCCAGCATTTCCCTGACCACGATCAGGTGCCGCAGGTAGCCGCGGCTGAAATGGCGGCAGGTGTAGCAGGTGCAGGTGGGGTCGATAGGCCGCGGATCGCGGGCGAACTCGGCGCGCCGCAGGTTGAGCCGCCCACCGTTGCGGAGCATGGCGGCGTGGTGGCGGGCCAGGCGGGTGGGGAGCACGCAATCGAAGATGTCCACGCCGCGCCGCACGGCCTCGACCAGGTCCTGCGGCGTGCCCACGCCCATGAGGTAGCGCGGCTTGTCGGGGGGAAGCACCGCGTTGACCACCTCGATCATGGCGTACATCTCGGCCTTGGTCTCGCCCACGGAAAGGCCGCCGATGGCGTGGCCGGGGAACCCCAAGGAAGCGATGAACCGGGCCGACCGTTCACGCAGGTCGGGAAACACGCCGCCCTGCACAATGCCAAAGAGGGCCTGATCAGATCGCGTTTTGGCGGCCAGGCAGCGCTCGGCCCAGCGGTGCGTGCGCGCCAGGGCCTCTTCGTTGTAGGCCCGGTCGTAGGGGTCCGGGCACTCGTCGAAGGCCATGATAATGTCCGCACCCAGGTTTTCCTGAATGGCGATGGCCTTCTCCGGGGTGAAGCGATGCACCGAACCTTCCAGAGGGCTGCGGAAGGTCACGCCATCGTCGTCCACCTCGCGAATCTTCGCCAGGGAGAAAACCTGAAAGCCCCCCGAATCGGTGAGGATGGGATGAGGCCACTGCATGAATTCGTGCAGCCCCCCCAGCGCCGCCACCACCTCATCCCCCGGGCGCAGGTAAAGGTGAAAGGTGTTCGCCAACACCAATGAAGCCCCCACCTCCTCCAGTTGGGCGGGGGTCATCGCCTTGACCGTGGCCTGGGTGCCCACGGGAGCAAAGACCGGCGTGGGCAACGCCCCGTGCGGCGTGTGGAACACCCCGGCACGGGCCTGACCATCGGTAGCGAGCACCTCAAAAGCAAACAAATGGGTCATGTTCTCCTTCGCCACGCAGCCAAGTTTACAGCCAAACCCATTGTAACGCCAGCAAAGCCACCGGCAAAAGCACCAGGGTCAAGGGCAAACCGACCCGCAGATAGTCCCGCGGTTGATAATGCCCCGGCCCCATGACCAGTAGGTTGGCGGGATGAGCCGTGGGGAGCAAAAAAGCCAACGACGCCCCGACGGCCACGGCCATCGCTAGGCCGCGGGGGTCGAGCCCGTGGTGCTCCGCCGCCGCAATGGCCAGGGGCGCCAGGATCAGCGCCGCTGCCTGTCCGCTGATGATTTGCGTCAGCGCCACGGTAAGCACCAAGAACACCGCCGCCACCGCCCAGGCCGGCGCGTGGGGGCCCAAAGGCCGCAGCATGGCCTCGCTCACCAGCGCCGCCGCCCCAGTGCTTTGCATGGCCTTGGCCAGGGGGATCATCCCGGCCACCAGGAAAATCACCGACCACGACACATTTTGATAGGCCTGGTCCGGGTGAATCACCCCGGTAAGCATGGCCCAAAGCATCCCCAAGAGCGCCGAGAGGGCCAGAGGCATCCAGCCCAGCACTGCGGGCAGCAGGGCAATTAGCATGGCCGCAATCGCGGCGGCGGCTTTGGCCCGATTGCGGGATGGGCGCAGCCCCACCTGGGCCAAAAGGGCGAACTCCTCTTTTTCATCCAGCAACCGCTGCAGGTTTCCCGGCGGTCCGTGAAGCAGCAAAGCATCCCCGGCCTGTAGCGGCAGGTGATGCACGCGATTCATGAACACCTGCCCCTGCCGCCAGACCATCAACACCAGCACCCCATAGTCGCGCCGCAGGCGCAATTCCTGGGGCGTCTTGCCCACCGCCCCGCCATGGGGGTTCAGCGTCACCTCGACCAGGGCCGCCTGCTCATGAATGAGGGGCAAAGGTTCGTCGAGGGAAACCGCCTCCAGGCCGTAGGCTTCCAGCGCCTCTGGGCTCACCCGGCCGCCCACCAGCCAGATATCTCCGGGGCGCAAACGCCACCCGCGGGGGATGCGGGCTGTGGGGTAGGCGCGCTCGTCGCGCAGCAACGCCACCGGGGTCCAGCCCAACTCCCGGGCCAGTCCGGGGCGGCGGGCAGGGCGTCCCACCAGCGAAGAGCCTTCTCGCAGGCGCAACAGGTGCAACCCCTCGTCCAGCGGATATACCGACCCCAAATCGTGGAGCGTCCAGCGATGCGGCCCCGGCTCCTCCTCCCCACCGTCGCCGTTGGGCAACAGATGGGGCACCACCCACACCATGAACAGCCCCCCCACGAACACCAGAGGCAAACCTACCGGGAGGAAGTCCAACACCCCATAGGGCGCATATCCGTGGGCCTCCAACGCAGCGCTGGTCACCAGATTGGCCGTGGTGAGCAGCGTGGCCGTCCCCCCCAACAAGGTGCCGTAAGCCAGGGGGATGAGCACCTTGCGCAGCGAAAAGCGCGGATCGCGCCGCGCCAGAGCCGCCACTGGTGGCAGCAACACCGCAGCCGCGGCGATGGTGTTCATGAACAACGAGAGCAGGGCCGCCATGCCAAAGGTCGTGGTCAACAGCCGCTTTTCCGAGCCACCGGCCCAACGAGTCAGCGTTCGTCCCAGGATATCGGTCACCCCCGTCAGTTCCAGCCCTTTGGTCAACACAAACACGGCAATCAACACCACAATGACCGGGTTCCCCAACCCCCTCAGCACTTCCTTGGCCGGGATGATCCCCGAAAGCGCCAGGGCCGCGGCGACCAGCAGGCCGACCACATCGCCCCGCACGCGCCCGCTGATCAACAGCACCGTGGCGGCCACGGCAATTCCCAGGGTGAGCCAAATCGCAACCATAACGCTGGGCATTATACCCGTCTTTCCCCGTTTGTGCTACAATCGAAGACGCTTACCGCCACGATTCGGTAGGTCCCATGCAGGAGAGGATGCCATGACCAGCAGCGGCCCCATTTTGGTCGTCGAAGATGTGCCCCATGTGCGCGATTTGATCGTGATGACCCTGCGCTTCCAGGGTTACGAAGTGTTCGCTGCCGCCAACGGCGCCGAAGCGTTGGAAAAAGTGGCTCAACGCCCCCCCGCGTTGGTGGTCACCGACATTTTGATGCCTCGCCTGGACGGCTATGCCCTGGCCTATCGCCTGCGGAGCGACCCTCAGACGCGCCACATTCCCATCATCTTCATCTCGGCCACCTATGTCACCCCCGAAGACAAGGCCTTTGCCCAGCAATTGGGCGCAGCGGAATTCATCGAAAAGCCCATCGACACCGACGAATTCCTCCTCACCGTGGCCGAAATCCTCGCCGCCCAAGAAGAACATTCCTTGACGCCGTTGGACGAAAAGGCTTTCTACCAGGGCCACAAAGAACGCCTGCAGGCCAAACTGGCCCAGAAAAACCGCCAGATCAGCCGCCTGGAGCGGTTGCTTCCCACCCTGCCGGAACCTCAACGCGATGCCTACAAGGCCATGCTCCAGGAAGCCCTGACCCACCGGCAGGCCATCCGCGAAGAATTGGCCGAAATCGAGGACCATTTGCAGGCATTGGCGACCTTGGAACCGGGGGACGCATCCTCGTCCGAGGGTTAACGCCCCTCCCCCCTGGCCTCCGGGCCGGACCTCAGGGGCCGGCACCGCTCCTCAGGGTCAGCCCTGCCTCCAAATCCATTCACCCCCAAAGGAGCGCCATGCAACCCACGCTGGACGACCTCATCCTCCTGGCACGACAGGCGGGCGTCATCCTGCGGCACGGCTTTGGCCGTCGCCATCAGGTGGATAGCAAAAGTCACGCCATCGATCTGGTCACCGAGGTGGATTACCAGTCGGAAGCCTTTTTGCTCGGCCAGATCCGGCAAAAGTTCCCCGGCCACCGCATCCTGGCCGAGGAAAGCGGGCTGAGCGCCGGAGAGGGCCCCTTGTGGCTGGTGGACCCGCTGGACGGCACGGTGAACTACGCCCACGGGGTGCCCATCTTTTCGGTTTCCCTGGCCTACACCGAGGGCGGCACGGTGATGCTGGGCGTGGTGTACGACCCCATGCGCGACGAATGCTTTGCCGCCGAGCGCGGCCGGGGGGCCTGGCTAAACGGAGGCCCCATTCATGTCTCGGATACCCGCACTCTGGGCGAGAGTCTGCTGGTGACCGGCTTCCCTTACGACATGTGGAGCAACCCGGAGAACAACCTCGACAACTTCGCCCGCTTTGCCGTGCGCACGCGCGGGGTGCGACGACTGGGATCGGCGGCGCTGGACCTGTGCTATGTGGCCGCCGGGCGCTTCGACGGCTACTGGGAAATCCGCCTCCAGCCCTACGATGTGGCGGCCGGGGGACTGATCGCCGCCGAGGCCGGTGCAGTGGTGACCAATCTCCACGGCGGCGAGGACTACCTTTCGCCCCCGCAATCCATCCTGGCCGCCAACCCTCACCTGCACCCTCAAATGCTGGCCGTGCTGCGCGAAACGGCATCCCCTGCAGGAGGTGAACCATGAAGATAATGGCGAAAATCACTGCCGCGATTTTTCTCTTTTTGGGCGCTTTGCTGGTCCTGGGCGGCCTCGGGATGGCGTTGACGGCCTGGGCCAAAGGGGCGGCCATGCCCCTCAACCCCTCCCCCTTCTTCGGCAACACTACGGCCTGGATGCGTTGGGTTCGGGTGCTGGCCGCGGGCATGGTCGCCTTCCAGGGCTTGCTGCTGGGCGCTTTGGGTCAGGCCTTGTGGCTGCTCGCGGATATCGCCGCGGGGGTCGCCTCCCGCGCGTGAGGTGCGGTTACCGCGATGAAAACCCTGAAAAGCCTCCTCAAACCCGACAAGGCCAAAGGTCTGGTGGCCGTGGTGTTGCTGCTGCTCATCGCCCTGGGATGGGGGCAGAGCTGGGTCTTTGCCGACCGGGCCGCCCCTCCGCCGCCCTGGGCCTTGCCGGAGCCGTTGGGCATGCTGGCCTGGACCGTAGCCATGTACCTCATGGTGCCGGTGATGATGCTCAACCTGCCGCTGGTCCTGGCCTTTGACCTGGATTTGTTCCGTGTGCCCGGGCTGGCAGCCGTGCTGGCGGTGGTCATGGCCTACCTTTGGGCCGTGTTCTTCGTCACTGCCATCCGGATTTTGCGGCGCCAGGGCGCGGCAGGCTGAGGCAGATGCGGGAAAGCCAAGGGGAACACCCAGAAGTAGGGTATAATGAAGTCACGAACCGAGTGGGGCCATCCAATCTAAGGAGAACAACATGACTCAGAAAGACCCCTTCCGCGAACCCCGCGAGAAGATTCGCCGTCAACAAGAAACGCGCGAGAACCGGGAAACCGCTCAACAGCACGCCGCGGCCGTCAAAGCCCAAAAGGAACTCATGAACCGCCGTTTGGCGGCGGCTCGCGCCAAGACCGCCCAGCGGGTGAAAGAAGAGCAGGCCGCGCAGGAAAAGGCCACCCTGCCCGTGGAATACACCGTGCAATCCGGCGACTCCCTGAGCGCCATCGCCCTCAAATTCTACGGCAACGCCGCGCACTGGGAGGCCATCTACAAAGCCAACCGCCAACGCATCGACAACAACCCCAGCCTGTTCCAGGTGGGGCAGGTGTTCACCATTCCCAAATTGAATTGAAGCGGCTTGTCCACTCCAGACCCCATCTTTTCGATGGGGTCTTTTTCCGTCCACATCCTTTCCCTTCGCCAGGAGGTGCTGCAATGAGCGACTACACCACCATCCTTACCGAGGTCCGGGGCAAAGTGGGGCTGATTCGTCTGCATCGCCCCAAGGCGCTGAACGCCCTCAACCGCACGCTCATGGGGGAACTGGTGGCCGCCCTGCAAACCTTCGACGCCGACCCGAACATCGGCGCGATGGTGATCACCGGCAGCGAACGGGCCTTCGCCGCCGGGGCCGACATCAAGGAAATGGCCGAGGCCACGCCGGTGGACATGCTCAACCGCGAATACATCGAACTGTTCGACCGCATCCGCGAGATCAAAAAGCCCATCATCGCCGCCGTATCCGGCTACGCCCTGGGGGGCGGCTTCGAGTTGGCCATGACCTGCGACATGATCGTAGCCTCGGAGACGGCGAAGTTCGGCCAGCCGGAGATCAACTTAGGCATCATTCCAGGGGCAGGCGGCACCCAGCGGCTCACCCGCACCGTGGGCAAGTACCTGGCCATGGAGATGGTGCTCAACAACCGCACGCTGAGCGCCGAAGAAGCGGCCCGCTTCGGGCTGGTCAATCGCGTGGTGCCGCCTGAGCGTTACCTGGACGAGGCCCTGGAACTGGCGCAGCAAATCGCCGAGCGTGCGCCCGTGGCCGTGCGCATCGCCAAAGAGGCGGTCAACAAAGCCCTGGAGACTTCGCTCACCGAGGGGTTGGCCTACGAACGGCGGGTGTTCTACCTGCTCTTCGCCACCGAAGACCAGAAAGAAGGCATGCGGGCTTTCATCGAAAAGCGCAAACCGGAGTGGAAGGGGAAATAACCGTCTGGCCGGTCGAAGGTCAGCCACTAACAGAGTTATTGCAGAATAAGCGGGGAGGCAGGTCTTCCCCTACCCAACTTGGGTTCTTTATGCGGCGCTTGCTGCGTGGGCCCGCTTCTGGAGCCGGGGATTCACAATGGCCAACACGGCCCGGAAGACATCATCCCAAAGCGCCACGGCATGGCGGAAGACTTCAGCCAGGGCTTTGAAATGCTTGAAGGCCGCAATCGTGTTTTCTACCACGATGCGTCCTCGTGAAAATTCTCGGTTGAGCCACTTTTGCTCCTCATTGAGGGGATGGTTCTTTGACCTTTTGAACGGCGTGACGACACTGTGGTCGGGAAGATCCTCCTGGATACCCTGATAGCCGGCATCGCCGCCTACGACAACGTCTTTGGGGATCTTGTTCGCCACACCCGATTGCGTAAAGAGCCGGCGATCGTGCATCGAACCCGGCACCGAACGGCTCACATCCCGCACAATCCCCTCTTCGTTGACCACGATTTGCACTTTGCGCGTGTGCCGCTTCTTCTTGCCGGAGTAGTGCTTTTTCTGGGTCTCGTAATCCTTTGAACGCCTTACCGGCTGCTCGGTGGCATCCACAAAGGCAAACAAATCAGGGTGTGTTCCCCGCACTTCTTCGATGCTCTTCCCCCGCTTAGGTGGCTCAGGCCAGCCCAAAGTGGCTTCCCCCACCTCGCGCAGCGCCGCCAACATCCTGCGGGTGTAGCGACTCACCGTCGCTTTGTCAATGCCAAACAAATATCCCAAGGCTTCTGTGGTCAGGTAGAGCCGTAACCATACCAGGGTCAGTAATAACTGCTCACGTAACCCCAACACCGGTTTCCTGCCGCCTCCGATGGCTCGTTGCCGATTGGGGCGGGAGAGCCGTTGACGTTCTCGTTTTTCCCAAACCGGCCTGACACTTTCCAACAATTCCTCGAATTCGGCCACGCTCACCCCGGTGAACCCTTTGAAGATGCGTGGTTTCTTGCTGAGGTTTTCAAAAGTAATCATGCGTCCTCCGCTTTTCTTCGCCTCTTCCGGAAGTATGCCACCCCAGTTTACAACCTTTCGCGTTATTCCGCAACAACTCTAACGAAAAAGCCACCGAGGTGCGCTCTCGGTGGCTTTTGTTGTGCGTCGCCTTTGGGGCGCTAATTCGCCTGGGCGGGTTGGTTGGCCGGGCGGCTCTTGACCGCCAGGCGGAACCCCAAGAACATCAGCACCGCGCCCAACAACTCGCTCACATACAACCAGTCCGCCAGGCCGGCCCGCAGCAGGGAGCCCCCCATGGCCGGGCTCAACGCGCCGGCCGCGATGAGGATGTTGCCCACCATGCGCTCCAGGAGCACCTGTTTGCGCCAAAAGAGGTAGGCGGAATAAATCGCCCCGCCCACCAGGGTCAAGGTGCCGTACAGGTTGAGCAGGATGGTCAAAGTGAGCATCATCCCCGAGCGTCCCAAGATGTCCTGATACTGCGAAGAGACGGGCAAAGCGGGCTGGAAGTCGGCGGCTGCGGGCAGGATGGGCGCGGAGAACACCAGCACCGCCGCTACCAGGGAGACCGCCAGCAGCACCCAGGCGCTTCCCTTGGCCCACCGCCCCCGACGGATCAACAGGAACACCGTGCCCTGCCCCAACCAGGCGGCCGTCAACATCGCGCCGCTGAGATACCACAACTTGAGCACCCAGGCGTTGAAGGTCAGGCCCAGCAGCACCTCGGCCAGGGTGCCCAGGCCATACCAAGCCAGGCCCATCCCCCACCAAAGCAGGTGGGCGCCTCCCTTGCGGCGATAACGCTGCAGTACCGCTGCGGCAAACAGCAAAGTCACCAGGGTGGACAACGCCGAGATCCAATGCATGACTGCCTCCTCCACCGCTGCGGGGCACTCCGCTGAGCGAAAATCCCTTCGCCGGCCGGGAGCCCCGCCTCAGGGCAACAAACTCAACACCACAACACCCACCAGCCCTAAGGCCAACAGGGCCAGGGCAAGGGGCACCAGCCAGCGCATCCAGGGCGCGGCAGAAAAGCGTGACGAAGGACGCTTTTCACTCATGGCGGCCTCAGATCAAGTCGATTCCTTCAGGCACAATTTCATGTAAATGCTGACCAGGCTGCGAAGCACCTCATCCGTGAAACGCATGACACGCCGGGTGAGCGTGCTCCACACCGTGGCCGAATGCACGGTAGAGGCCTCAAAAGCCTTCAGCAAGGCCTCGAACACCCCATTGCGGAAAAAGGTGAAGGCGTCCACCGCCTCTTCCACGGTCAAGTCAAACTGCCGGGCACGCATGGCGTACTCGTAGCCCAAAGAGCGCGCCTCGGCCATCCCGGCCTGCTCGTTGCCGGTCAGATACACCAACAGGCCTTGCATCAATGCCTGTCCGGACTTGCGATACGCTTCTCGCGCTCCCCCATCGAGTTTCTGGAACCATCCTTGCTTGGCCAGTTCCCCTTCGGTAATCTGCCAGCGGATGTACTTCAGCGCTTCCTGGAGCACCTGCTCCGCCTGGGCGGCATCCCCGTTGGCGCGCTGGGATTGCAACCACAACTCCACTTCGCTTCGCCGAAACCGGCGATGCCCCCCCTGGGTTCGGTGCACCGGCATTTTCCCCGAGTCGGCCCAGTTGCGCACGGTGCTGGGATGCACGCCCAACAACTGAGCTACTTCGCCTAAAGTCAGCCATTCTTTTGCCATGGGTTACTCCCTCGATTTGGATACATTTTAACTTTAGTTTCCGCTAAGTGAGTGGGGAAGGGGCAAAGCGAAACAGCCAGCCAAGCGGCTGGAGCACTTTGACAAGGCGATATCAAGGTTCGGAAGCAACGGTCAGGTCGTTTTCTGGGCCGCCTGACGCCGATGGGCCGCTGCGCCTTTGGGCAGATGGGCCGTGACCGAGGCTTTTTTCCGAATTCGCTCTGGCAAAGGGTGCGAACTTGGAAAAAGTCGGCCTTGGAGCGCCCGGCGCAGCCGCCCTGGGGTGCGTTTGGGGTGCCGGTCCCAAAAGCCGGTGGGACGCACCGGCAAGATGGCGGCCAGGAAACTCTGGATCGAACCGGCCAGCAGGGCGAGTTCGGGCAGCCGATGACGGCTTTCTTCGGCCCAGACGAACTGACGGTGGGCCCCGACCATGTGCTTGGCGGCGAGAGGAATCTGCTCCACCGGCCAGCGATCCTGGTACAGGGCCTTGATGTCTGCGGGTTCCAACGGCAAGTCGGTGGCCAGCAGCCAGGGTTGGTCGTAGCGTGGATCATAGATGGCTACGACCTGAAAGGTGGGCTGCTGGCCCCCGGGCACTTCTCCAGGCAGGAGCAGATTGCGCCAGATGTGCGCCCGGAACTCGCGGCCTTCTTCAACCCAGGTGACCTCGTGGTCAGGCGGTGTGGCGGCGATGGTGTCGCCCTTGTAGGTGCGTTTCAGGGGCCGCACCCATTCCCCATATGTGGGTGGCCGTCCGCGTCCGCGGTAAGGAACGACCTCGTTGCGCCGGGCGGTGAAATTCTTGGGCAGCCGCAGCACATAACCCTGTATCCCGGCCTCCCGCACCTGACGCAGGGAGAAGCCTGCATCCAGGACAGCCGCCTCATCCTCCGCCAGTAGGCGGGCCACCTTTTGTAGCAGCGCAGTTTTCAATCCGGCTTCGGTGGGGTTGTCCGGAGCCACCCGCAGGATTTCACGAGGCACGGCCAGACGCTGACCGTTGAGGCTACCGGTCGCCCCCACCAACCCGATGAGCACGGCGGGCAGGGCTTTCCCGGCGGGGGCGTAGTAGTGCTTGCTCCCCAGCCCTTGCAACTGGGGACGATAGAACGCCGTGATATCCACCCCCACCGGACGATAGCCGCCGTGGACATGGTATTGCCAGCCTTCCAGCCCCTCGATGTAGCCCTGCCAGATGCGCAGCAGCGTGGTGATACTCCACACGCCGTAACGAAAGGCGGCCCAGGCGCGCCGTATAGCCTCCTTGTCCAGGCCACTGGCTTGCAAGGCCGGAAAGAGCGCCCCGCGCGAAGCCAGTAAGTGCCCGCTGACCAGCATCCAGAGAAAGTGTAAAAGAGCCAGATTGGTCCCGATAGGCAGGCTTTCGACGACCGCAGCCAGCGTTTGTATGGTAAGATGGGTTGCAGACATGGCCTCTTCTTTTGGGTAGGGTTGAGCAACCCCAATTTACCACGAGTTGAGGCCATGTCTACTTGTTTCCCTTGACTCAGTTAGCGGAAAGTAAAGTTTAAGATGAGTGTCCGAAAAGGGCCACCAAACTTTTCGCACATTCAGATGAAAGAACCTTAAGAGCAAGAGCCGTGGGCAAGAAAGAGAAGATCCCTAGTGTGAGACCTTCTCCTCCTCGTCCACGGGTTGTTGCGCCACAACGGTCAGGTTTGCCCGTCTTCCACCACCGGCACATGCCGATGCCAGTCGGTGACCAACTGGTACGCATGGGTCGCCCGAAAGAGCGCCTCCTCCCGGAAAGGTGGGGCCATCAACTGCATCCCGATGGGCAAGCCCTGGCGGTCAAAGCCCACGGGGAAGGCCATCCCCGGCACGCCGGCCAGATTGGCCGGGATGGTGAAAATGTCGGCCAGGTACATGCTCAGCGGGTCGCCTTGCTTCTCCCCAAGGCGAAAGGCCGTGGTAGGGGCCACAGGGGCGGCGATGAGATCCACCTGTTCGAAAGCGCGCTCGAAATCGCCCTTGATGAGCGTGCGCACCTTCTGCGCCTGGCCGTAGTAGGCGTCGTAGTACCCGGCCGAGAGGGCGTAGGTCCCCAGCATGATGCGCCGCTTCACCTCCGGCCCAAAGCGACGCCCACGCGTGCGCCGGAAGACCTCCCACAACGCGTCGGCTTCTTCCCGCGGCCCGTAGCGGATGCCATCGAAACGGGCCAGATTGGCCGAGGCCTCGGCCGGCGCGATGAGGTAATACACCGGCACGGCGTAGTCGGTGTGCGGCAGACGGATTTCCTGCACCTCCGCGCCCAAACCAACGAGCACCTCCACCGCCGCCCGCACCGCCTCGGCCACCTCGGGCTGCACCCCTTCGGTGAAATACTCGGCCGGTAGCCCGATGCGCACACCATGCAAGTCCGGCTCCCTGGGCAGGCTCACCTCGGGCACGGGCACATCCATGCTGGTGGCGTCCAGGGGGTCATACCCCGCCATGAAGCGGAAAATGGGCAACGCATCCTCGGCCGAGGGGCTGAGCACGCCCACCACATCCAGCGAGGAGCCATAGGCCACCAGGCCGTAACGCGAGACCCGGCCATAGGTGGGTTTGAGGCCCGTCACGCCACAGAAGGAGGCTGGTTGCCGCACGCTGCCGCCGGTATCCGTGCCCAGGGCGACCGGCGCCAGACGCGCCGCCACCGCCGCCGCGCTGCCGCCGCTGGAGCCGCCGGGCACCCGCTCCAGATCCCAGGGGTTGCGGGTGGGGCCGTAAGCCGAGTTCTCCGTAGAGGACCCCATGGCGAACTCGTCGGTGTTCGTTTTCCCCAGTATGATCACCCCGGCGTCCAGCAGGCGTTGCACCGCCGTGGCCGTGTAGGGCGGCACGAACCCTTCCAGAATGCGGGAGCCGCAGGTGGTGGGCATCCCGGCCACGGTGAGCACATCTTTCACCGCCAGCGGCAAGCCCAACAGAGGCGGAAAGGCTTCGTCGGGGTGCTTGCGCGCCTGTTGCCGACGCCGATCCGCCTCACGAGCCGCCTCCAGCGCCTGCTCTTCGGCGAGGTACAGATAAACATGCAGCGCGCCTTCCCAGCGGTGCGTCTGCTCCAGATAGGCCACCACCAGTTCTTCGCTGGAGAACTCACCGCGTTGCAACGCGGACAAAATCTGCGGCACAGTCAATCGAGAGACATCAAGGCCATTCATGGGCTCATCCAAAAGGGGGGAGATGCGGAATTCGCCGCGCCCTGCTGCGGCAACACGCCCCGTTACTCGAACACCGGCGGCACGCGGAACTGGCCGTCTTCCACCTCCGGAGCGTTGGCCAGCAACGCGTCACGGGGCAGGCCGGGGCGCGGCTCATCGGGGCGCAACACGCTGCGGGGCGGCAACACACTGGCCGTGGGCGGGATACCCTCCGTATCCACGGCCTGCAGGCGGGCAAAGTACTCCAGCACCGCCGACAACTGCTGGCGATACTCTTCCACCTCGGCCTCGCTGAGTTCCAGCCGGGCCAGGGCTGCGATATGGTTCACCTCTTCTCGGGTAATCATGGTGCAAATTATACCTGAGGCGGGCCAAAAAACAAGCGCCCGCGGCGGCAAATTCCACAAAAGCCGCTTGCACGGCGGCCGAAATTCGGCTACACTGAGTTTACCTTCTCCCGGCAGGAGCCTCCCATGTCCCTCTTCCATGCCACGGCGTACATCGGCATCATTCCGGCGGCACCCGGACACCCGCTGACCTATGCGGCCCTCGACGCCCAGGGCGACCTGCTGGCTCTCGGGCAGGGACACAGCCACGAGGTACTGGCCTTTGCGGGGGGACAGCGGGCGGCCTTCGTCGCCCTGGCCGGCCCCAGAAGACCCGCCCAGGGCC
>AMFO01000072.1_pt1 | contig 27513 bp, 26 predicted proteins | sample 552608 | NCBI WGS metagenome assembly AMFO01 (sample SAMN01893955, study PRJNA167987) | microbial mat metagenome | biome: hydrothermal vent | place: USA: Loihi, Hawai'I | collected 2003-05-01
ATGTGCTGCAAGGCGATTAAGTTGGGGTAACGCCAGGGTTTTCCCAGTCACGACGTTGTAAAACGACGGCCAGTGAATTGTAATACGACTCACTATAGGGCGAATTCGAGCTCGGTACCCGGGGATCCCACCCCATGGGCCACCGCGTCGGCCCCCACCTGATGAGCCACATCCACCAGATACTTGGCGATAAGCGGACGGGCGATGGAGGTACCTAACAGGTACTTGCGCTCATACACCGCGCCGGCCCGCAACACGCGGAAGAGGTACTCGCTGGCGAACTCGTCGCGCAAGTCCTTGATCACGATTTGACTGGCGCCGCTGGCCAGGGCCTTTTCCTCCAGACCCTCCAACTCGGCGCCCTGGCCCAGGTCGGCGGTGAAACAGACCACCTCACAGCCATAGTTCTCCTTCAGCCAGGGGACGATGACCGAGGTGTCCAGTCCGCCAGAGTAGGCCAACACCACTTTTTTCACCTGGGGCTTTGCCGCTGCACTCATGCCGAACCTCCTCAGAGATGATGAAAAAAGCCCTCCTTCCGGGGGAAGGAGGGCTACGAACTTACAGTGCACGCACGTCTGGCGTCAAGGTACATGCGCCCGCACCCGCCTTTCCCACCGGGGAAGGGGGCTCTTACGACGAGGACGACGGACGCGCAACTCGTGGTTCATCATGGAGCTGGTTATACCAACGCCCTACGGTTCTGTCAAGGCAAAGCCGGATAAAAAAAGCGTAAACGACGCCCCACGGCCCACAGAAGGCCGGATAAGGGAGCATGACCCTCTCCATGTCGCCGGTCCAGGGGCTTTGAGGCGTGTGCAAGTGATAGGTTTCGATGAGCACTTCAACCATGCCATTGCTTTGCCAGCCCAAACTCTGGAAAAACGCCGCCTGATCCGAAAACACCATGCACAGCACGCCTTTGTCCATGTCGTATTGCCAGGTGCCGCCGAAGTCGGGGACCAGGTTGGTACCTACCCATTCACCATTTTCATCCTTCCCGTTATGGTGTTGCCACTGAAACGACCGTCCGGTTCCGGAGGTTGGATTGTTCAGGTCGATGATCACGGCATGGCTGTAATCTTACGGCGGAAACGGCCCGGCGAAAGCCGCGCAAACCTGCGCCTTTTGCTGGGTGCATTTCACCTGCACATCGAGCACATCAGCCGCGGGATCGTCCAGGGGTTGGTTGGTGTTGCGATCCACGGTGCTCCCCCTGCGCAAGTTCGGCGTGAGTGATGGGGCAGGGGTGGCCGTAGGCGTGGAGGTGGGGGCGAGGGTGGGGGTGGGCGTTGGCGTCGCGGAGGCCTCCTCTACCTGCTTCACCTCCGGTATGTCGGCCAAGGCCCCTGGTGGCTGGGTTTCCTTCGGCGCCCTACCCTGTAGGAAATTCCGAATCCCCCATATGACGAGGATGGCCAAAAGAAGCAGGACGGCGAAGGCAGCCACGAGCCAAATCCATCCCTTTCTTCCACGAGGTCGTTTTACAGACGATTGGGGAGAATACATCGGGGAGCCACTCATCAGGAATCTCCTTTCCAGGCTGTCCCCAGGAAGCCGGGCACTTTCGATGCTCCCTTGCCCCCCATCCGCTCCCCTTTATGCCCTATCCAGGGGCTCCGAAACTACCTTATGAAATAAGAATAGCATCTCCTAAAAAAGTCAACTCATGTTCTTCCAAACGCTGTCCAAATTCCATGAAAATCGGGTGAAAAACTGAGCACCCCAAGAAAAGGGCGATCCGAAGAAGCAAAAGAGGGCCATCGCCGCTGCCAGAGCGGCCCAGAATGAGCCATGTTTTGGTAAACTATCTTCACTGCCGAGGCTCCCTCACTCACTTCGAGGCGGCCTGGGCACCCGCGCCGGGCAGATGGCCAACCGGCACCTTGCCCCAAACAGCACCATCCCCAACGCGCTGGGGTTGTTGTAACGAACGGCGCTGATTTCCGTCCTTACCTTTGAATCCAGGGAAAAGAAGCCCCATGGAAGCCCAAGAACTCCTGCAACGCGCTGCCGGAGGCGACGCAGAGGCCTTTGGCGATTTCTACGAACAGATGCTGGAGCGAGTATACCGGTATGCCTACTACAGGCTGGGCAACGAGCGCGACGCCGAGGACCTCACCGAAGAAACCTTTGTGCGGGCATGGGAAGCCCTGCGGAAGACCGGGCGGGTACCGGACTACCCAGAGGCCTGGCTTTTCCGCATCGCCCACAATCTCATCGTGGACCACCACCGCGCCGCCCGCCCTGAAACGGACCTGGCCTCAGCGCCGCCCCTCCCCGATGGAGGCCCTGGGCCTGAAGAGCAATTACAACAACGGGAAACCCTGAAGGATCTGCTCCACCACCTCAGGCGTCTTCCCCCCCAATGGCAACAAGTGTTGGTGTGCCGCTTCATCCAGGGCATGAGCCACGCCGAGACGGCCAAAGTGCTGGGCATCGCCGAAGGGCATGTGCGCGTATTGCAATATCGTGCCCTGCGCCGATTGCGTGAGATGCTTCAATCTCAAGAGGTAGAAAATCATGGAACAACCCATTCCCCGGTCGGATGAAGAAATCATCGAGGCGACGCTGGCCGCCGGACTGCGCGCTGCCGAGCAGGGGGAAGAGGCTCTGCAAGACTTTCTGGCCATGCTGGAGCCGGAGGTACGCCAGGAAGTGGCCCCCTTGCTGCAGGTGGCCCTCACGCTGCAAGAAGCCCCCGAGGTCCAACCGCGCCCCGCCTTTCGCCGCCAGGCCCGGCGACGTCTGTTGCGTCGCATCCGTCCCCCATGGTTTGTAACGTTTTGGCGCGATCTCCGTCTTTATGGGCGAAGTTCAACAATAAAAACCCAAAGGAGGTTCGCGATGACTTGGATCGCGGTTTTGGTCGCTATGGTCACGGCTTTGTTGGGGGGCGGCGGGGCGGTCTACGCCTCGGAAAGCGCCCTGCCGGGTGAAGCATTGTATCCGGTCAAGACAGCCGTCGAAAAAGTGCAACTGGCGCTGGCCGGGCCGGAGCAGGATGTGAACCTGCTGGCCCAGTTCACGCAGCGCCGATTGGAAGAAGTTCAGGCGCTGGCCGCCCAGGGCCGCTACGACGAGATCCCGGTAGCCATGGCCCGCTACCAGGAGCAGGTGCAGGCCCTGGTGCAGGAGATGACCCAAATGGGGCAACCGGACCCCGAAGTCGTGGGGCAAAGCCAGACGATGCTGGCGCAACACCTGCAGGTGTTGCAGGTCCTGGCCGAACAGGTGCCGCCTGAGGCCCGTCCGGCGCTGGAGCACGCGCTGCAGGTCTCCCAGCAAGGGCTGGAAACGATGCGGCAGCATGTACCCGGCCAGGGAAGGGGCACACCCGGCCCCGGTGGCCAGGGCCCCATGGGCAGCCCCATGCCCGGCGGCCAGGGAAGGGGCACCCCGATGGGCAGCCCCATGCCCGGTGGACACGAGAACGGCAACGGGATGGGTACCGCCATGCCCGGCGGTGAGATGGGCACGCCCATGGGCAGCCCCATGCCTGGCGACAACGGCAATGGTATGGGCACGGCCATGCCCGGTAATGGCGGCGGCATGGAAACGCCCATGCCCGGCGGCAATGGCAGCGGCATGAGCACCCCCATGCCCGGCAGCGGTGGCTGGATGGGGACCCCTATGCCCGGCAACGGCGGGGGCGGCATGGGCAATGGTGGCCCCGGCAACGGCGGCATGGGCGGCGGCCACTAACCTCGACCGCGCCACCCCAACTTGGCAAACACCAGGCGACTGACTGCTCACGGTCGCCTGGTGTCTTTTTTTACAAGGCCTGTCCTGGCGCACGAAGCACGCATTTGACTTTCTGCGAGGCTGGGATTAAATAACAACCCATTTTTTCCTCGTCCCATCCCACTTGCATGGGGGTTCGCCATGACCCGAAAGCCTTTTGTCCTGCTCGTCTCGCTGTTGCTCGTGCTGAGCATGGTTTGGCGGCGGCGGCTCCAAAGCCACGCCCGCCTCCAAAGCCACCGAGGCGCCGGTGGCCGAAGCCTCCGAAGCCCCCGCGGCCTCCGAGGGTGCAGAGGCCACCGCGGCTCCAGCAGCCACCGAAGCCCCGGCCAAACCCGTCACCATCGAGGTCTACTACCCGGTGGCCGTTGACGCCCCCATCGCCAAAATCCTCCAGGGGTACATCGCCGACTTCCAGAAACAATACCCCAACATCACCGTGAAGCCGGTGTTCGCGGGCGGCTACGGCGATGTCAAGACCACCATCCAGACGACCATTGAAGGCGGCCGCAAGCCCCCCGCCCTGGCCGTGATGCTGGCCGCCGACCTGTTCGACCTGGTCAACGCGGACTACATCATCCCGCTGGACGACTTCATCAAGGCCTCCCCCGACGGCCAGGCTTACATCGATGACTTCTACCCCGCCTTCATGGCCAACTCCAAGTACGACGGGAAAATCTGGAGCATCCCCTTCCAGCGCAGCGTGGTGACGCTGTACTACAACGCCGACCTTTTGAACAGGAAGGTCTCCAACCGCCCGACAGTTGGCAGGCCCTGGCCGAAGCCGCGCAGAAACTCACCATCCCCGACCAGCGTTGGGGCATCGAGTGGCCCTCGGGCTGGCCTTACTGGCTGTTCCAGCCCCTGGCCATCGGCAACGGCCAGAACATCATCAAATCGCCCACCGAGGTGATCTTCAACGACCCGAAGGTCATCGAGGCCGTGCAGTTCTACATCGACCTTTCCCACAAGTACCACGCCATGCCGGAAGGCGTCCAGAAGAACTGGGGCAACGCCCCAGCCGATTTCGCCAAGGGCGCGGCGGCTATGATCGTGCACTCCAGCGGTAGCCTGAGCGGCATCCTCTCCCAGGCCAACTTCAAGGTGGGCGTCATGGCCGTGCCGGGCAAGGAGCCGGGTACCTACGCCACCGTCACCGGCGGCGGCAACTTTTACATCTTCAAAGGCGTCTCGCCCGAAGAACAGGAAGCCGCCTGGAAGTTCATCCAGTTCGTCACCCAGCCCAAATACGCCGCCGACTTCAGCATCCAGACCGGCTACATCGCGGCCCGCAAGAGCGCCTACGACACCGACGCCATGAAGGCCTACATCGAGAAGGTGCCTCAGGCCGGGCAAGTCAAGGACATGCTGCAATACGCCGGGGCCGAACTGTCGTGCATGAACCTGGGCAAGGTGCGCAACATCTTCCACAAATACCTGCAGGCGGCCTACAACGGCGAAATGACACCCGAAGAGGCCATGCAACAGGCCCAGAAGGAAGCCGACGAGGCCCTGTCCATCTTCAAGTAACCCCGTAGGCTGCGGGCGGGGAAGACGGCCAGCGAGCCGTTTTCCCCGCCTGTCTGTTTTCCCCGACGGTTCCCCGCCAGGAGGAGCCCTGCCATGACCGCCGTCCCCCACGCCATCCGTCGCGGGCGCAAGGCCCCGTGTGGCTGCCTTACCTGCTCATCTCCCCCACCCTGCTTATCGTGTTGGTGTTCACCGCCTGGCCCACCGTACAGGCCCTCTACACCAGTTTCTTCCGCCAATATCTCAACATCGCCAAATTCCGCACCCCCACCTTCATCGGCCTGGGCAACTACAAGCAACTGTTCACCAGCGCCGACTTTCACGAGGTGTTGCGAAACACGGCCATCTATGTGCTGGGCACGGTCCCGGCCAGCGTCATCCTGGCCTTTCTCTTTGCCCTGCTGGTCAATCGGGCCGTGAAGGGCATCGGCCTGGCGCGCCTAGCCTTCTTCTATCCCACCATCCTCCCTATGGTCAGCGCGGCCACCATCTGGATGTTCTTCTTCACCCCCGATTACGGTCTGTTCAATACCTTTCTGCAGGCGCTGGGCTACCACGGACCGCAAAACTGGTTAGGCAATCCTCACCTGGCCCTGCTGGCGGTGATGATCGTCGCCATCTGGAAGCAGGCGGGGTATCTGATGATCTTCTACCTCGCCGGCCTGCAGAACCTTCCCCAGGATGTCTTCGAAGCCGCAGCCATTGACGGGGCCGGTTGGTGGACGCAACTGTGGCAAATCACCTTCCCCCTGCTGCGCCGCACCACCCTCTTCGTTTCCACCATTGCCATCATCGACGCCTTCCAGGTCGTGGACCACATCTTCGTCCTCACCCAGGGCGGCCCCAGCCAGGCCAGTTCGGTGCTGCTTTACTATCTCTGGCAGGTGCGCTTTGAAGACCAAAATGTGGGCCTGGCCTCGGCGCTGACCGTGGTGCTGATCGTCATCATGCTGAGCATCACCATCGCCAACTTCCTGCTTTCGGAACGGGAGGGGGCCTGATGATGAGCGCGAAAGCACGCAAACGCCTGATCAACCTCTTCCTCAACCTGCTCACAGCTCTGCTCGCCCTGGGCTGGGCCTCCCTCATCGTGTGGGCCGTGGTGGTCTCCTTTCGCCCGGCCAGCGAGCCGCTGGGACGAGGCGATGTGTGGTTTGGGCATCACCTCACCCTGGCCAATTACCTGAAGGCGCTCTCACTGGCACCCTTTGGCATTTACTACCGCAACACCCTCATCATCGTGGGCATGATCCTTGCCGTGCAATTCGGCTCGGCCTTCGGCACCTTTTTGATGCGGCAGGCGTTTCTGGAAGTGCCGCGCGACCTGGTCGACGCCGGCATCATTGACGGCTGTTCGTGGTGGCAACTGCTGTGGCATGTGTACCTGCCGCCCTCCATCCCCACCCTGATTGCCTTTGCCCTCTCCTCCCTCACCTGGCACTGGAACGAGTTCCTCTGGCCGCTGGTAGTGACGCTGAGCGAGAAATCGCGGCCCCTGACCATCGGGCTGGTGCGCTTCACCCAACTGGGCGAAATCGGTGCCCGCTGGCCCCTGCTGGCCGCCGCCACGCTCATCGTGGTCGGCCCCCTGCTGGTGCTCTTTTTGCTCTTCCAGCGTCAGTTCATCCGCAAATCCTCCACTCCGGCCTGAAATAGCGTCAGAGCGCGCCCGATGCAGGGCCACCACCCGCCGCCGCCTCCGAAAGCGATGCGGAGGGACGGCCAGGCCCAACGCGCCACGCGATAAAGGAAAGGGTGTAAGGGATGCTCAGTGCCCAGATCAGCCAGCCACAATGGGTGCTGTATAATAAAATCAGGAAGTTCGTTTCCCGAAAACACACCTTATGTTCCAACCAACCCTCATCCGTTCCAAAATCACACCGCCGACCCCTTCCTCCCGGCTCTATGTCCGCCCACGGGTGCAAACCGCCCTCCAGGCTGCTCTGGAACACCGGCTCACCCTGGTTCAAGCCGGCGCAGGTTGTGGCAAATCCACCGCCTTGCTTCATTTGGCGCAGGCCCATCGCCCCACCGCCTGGTACCAGACGACCCGGGAGGATGCGGACCCTCTTGTGTTTTTACTGCATCTGACCCACAGCCTGCAACGCGCCTGCCCAAAACTGAAATCCCTCCCCCTGCCTCTTCTCGAACTATGGGATATTTCCAGGGGGCCCTTTCCTACCGAAGAAGCCGTCAACCGTCTGCTTAATGCACTTCAGGATCTCAACACCCCTTGCCTCATCATCCTGGATGACATACACCGTGCGTTAGCGTAACATTTGCGCAATCAGACGCGGAAGCACAAAAAACGGCCATTTGTTGCGAGTTTTTCTGCACCCCTGCGGGGTAGGGCTTGGCGGCAGACGAAGCACTTGGCCCGCAAAGGCGCTGCCGTCAGTGAACCTTAACAACTTACCTGCTGAACTCTGGCTGATGTGAGCGGAGACATGGGCGCCAACACGCACCTGGCGCTTGATGCCCAACGGACGCACATCCAAGGCTTGCTCGTCCGGCTGGGGCAGACTGGCCAGCCAATGGGTGGCCCAGCGGATGAAGTTGGCGGCAAAGACGACGAAGTGCTCCTGGAGAAAGATGGCCGGTTCCGAGCGTACCTTGAGGCGCTGCAAATGGAACACCTGCTTGCCCTCTTTGATCCCGGCTTCAATGGTTTGCCGGCCGTTATAGTGGGTGAACCAGGCCGCCAGGTCTTCCGTCACTGTATCGCGGCCGAAGTGCAGCAACGCACTGTGGCGGAGGGTCTGGCCGGTGTGGAACCGTTCCAGGGCCACATCCAACGGGTAAGGGCAGCCGGGGAGTTGGGTTTCCTGCCAGGCCACCATCTCGGCGTTTTTCCCCACCCGTTTCCAGGCCGTTTGCTCGTCGGTCTGGCGCTTCAGGTAGTCCACCACGCGGTGGCTGTAGGGCTTGGTATACACTTCATAGCCCATCTCGATCAGCAGGGTGAGGTTCTCATAGGTGCCAAAGCCCGCATCCAGGCGAAATTCGGCTTCCACGGGGTCGGGATTGGCAGCGTTGTCCCGCTCGAAGCGTTCGAGACGCTGTTGTAGGGCTGCTCGCTCTTGCTGTTGGCGGGCCTGGCACTGGCGCGTCTTCTCCAGACGGCGTTGGGCCGTAGCAAGCGCGGCCTCCCGGCGGCGCAGGCGCTTTTGGGCCGTTTGTAAGCGCTTGCGGGCCTGGGCCAGACGGCTGTAAGGGCGCTCCGGGCGGTCTTTGGCCTGATAGCGCTGTTCCAACGCGGCCAGCTGCTCCTGGCAAGCCCGTTGTTGCTGTTGAGCGGCGGTCAGCCTTTCCTGAGCCTGCCGGAGCGCCTTTTCCTGGGCTTCCAGGCGGCGGCCGGTGGCGGCCATGGTCTGCTCGAACAGCCGGAGGCGTTGGTGCAACAGGTCGGTGCGCCGCCAAGGGCGCACGCCAAGGCGTTTTTCGGCGGCCAGGACCAGGGCTTCGGCCTGGGTACAGGAGACGGTATCGCCGGGATGATGCTCGACCGACAGCCACAGCCGCCCATAGGTGGGGCTTTCCAGGCTGACCAGGGCGGCCTGATAGCCCAGCCGGATGTCGGTGTTCATGTGGCCGTAGGCCGCGTTGGGGTAGGTGCGGCTGGTGTTGGACACCGGTAGGCCGGTCAGGTCGCCATCCAAACGGATACGGCGGCCCTGACGACGCAACTGAGCCAACTCCGCTTCGAAGAAAGGCCGGCTGATCTCTTCCAGGGCCTGGACCACCTGGTGGGCCTCGTCCCAACTCAGGGCCTTCAGGGTCCGGCTGACGCCTGTGTAATCGGCCCACCCTTTCTGACACCACGCTTCGGCCACCGCCCGGTCTTTGTCCAAGGGATGGGCTGCCCGGCTGATGTCTTGCAAGTGAGGCAGTCCGGCCAGGATGGCGACCAGAAATTCCAGCACTTTGGCCTGGGGCGTGTGCTGATAGGTTTTCTGCTTCAGGGAAAGGCGCTGGAAGCGTTGGGGCAAGCCAATATGCTCGGCAAAGGCGCCCCAGGCCACCAGCAAGGCATGTTGGGTGTATGCGCTGGGCTTTTTGTGTCCGCTCATGACCATTCCTTTGGTTACACAAGAGAATGATCATGAGCATACAGCCTTTGAGTTCAGTTGGTAAGGTGCAGAGAAAAAGTCTCATTGTGAGGCCGTTTTTCGTGATCTGGCCTCTGGTTGCGCAAAACTTACGTTAGGCTCCAACGAAGTTCGCCTTTTGCTCAACCGCCTTATCGATTTGGCCCCCGCACATGTCCATGTGGTGCTGGCCTCACGATTCCCGGTAGAACTGCCACATCTGTCCCGCTGGCGGGCCCAGGGGGAAGTGCTCGCCTTCGACCAAACCTTGCTGACCTTCCGCGAAGAGGAAATCGGTCGTCTGTTCGCTGAACATTACCACTATCCTCTGACGCCCGAAGAGGTGCACCTGCTGCACCAGGTAACCGAAGGCTGGGCCATTGCCTTGCATCTGGTGTGGCAAGGACTGCGCACCGGGGCCATTGATTCGGTAACCGAGGCCTTCGAACGGGCCGACGCCCCATTGGAGCAACTGTTTGAGATTCTGGCTCACGAAGTTCTGGCCCAGCAGCCCGAGGATGTGCGCCGCTTTCTCGTCCAGGCCGCCACACTGCGCCGACTGGACCCGCAAGCCTGCACCGCGCTGACGGGCCGACGTGATGTAAGCGAAATGCTGGCCTATTTGGAGCGGCACGATCTCTTTGTGGTGCGGCAAGAGGATGGAGTCTCCCGCTTTCACTTCATTGTCCATCGTTTCCTCCGCCGGTTGGCCTCACCGCAAGAACGCCAGCGCTGGCACCGCCAAGCCGCCGTGTTCTACACCACCCACGGCAACCCGGAAGAGGCGCTTTACCACCTCATCAAAGCCCAAGACTTTGCCCAAGCCGCTTCCACGCTGCAGGTTTTCGGGCAACACTTGCTCGAGCAAGGGCGCCTGGACACCTTAGCCGCCTACCTGGGCGAAATTCCCCCCGAAGTGCTCCACACCCACCCCACCCTGCTGTTCTACCTGGGCGAACTGGCCCGGCTGCGCAGCCGCTTTGACGAAGCGCTGGCGTGGTACCGTCAAGCCGAAGCGTTGTGGCACGAACGCGGGATGCGAAGCGAGGTAGCGCGGGCCTTACGCGGCCAGGCCCGCGTGTACCTGGACACCGTCAACCCTTCGCAGGCCGAGGCCCTGTTGCAACAGGCGCTAAGGCTAAGCGACGGGATCGCCGACCGGGAATCTCTTGCTCGGCTATACGAACTCCTCGCCGAGAACAAACTCAACGCCGGTCACCCCGAAGAGGCCGAAGATCTACGCCAAAAAGCCCAACAACTGCGCGACGCTGGACCTTCCGATACCCAACTCGTCTTCCGCGTCCTCCTGCGCACCGGACGCCTGGAAGAAGCCCGCCGCCGCCTCATCGCCCAAGCCCAAGAGGAACAACAACGTCCCGTCCAAACCCCGCGGGCCCATCGCGAAACCCTTCTCTTGCTCTCCTTAGTTTACGCCTTTCTGGGCGAAGGCCAAAAAGCCCTACAAACGGCCAAAGCCGGCACCCATCGCGGCGAAATGCTGGCCTCGCCCTATGTCACGGCCGTGGGCCACATGCGTCAGGGCCACGCCTTGATGGTGCTGCCCGATGCCCCTCGCTACGCCGAAGCCATCGAACACTTTCAGCGCGCGGTGGATATCTCCCACACCCTGGGTGTACCGCGGCTGCGGGTGGAAGCCTGCTGGGGCCTGTGCCGCGCTTACGGCTACACCGGGGCCCTGAAGCGCGCCGTCCAGGTCGCCCAAGAAGGCCTCCACATCGCCCGAGAGGCGGGTGACGAATGGATCGCCTCTTTAGTCAACCTGGCTCTGGGGGCCAGCCTGGCCCAGGCCCAGCGATGGGAGCAAGCCACCACCTGGCTTCACGAGGCCGCCCGGGGCCTCACCCAGAGCAGCGACTCCTTTGGCCTGACCGTGACCCGCCTCTGGCTGGCCTGGATCGCGCTGAAGTCCGACCCGGCCCGGCTGGAACCCTACCTTGCCGCTGGTTTGCGCACCGCGCGCGAACAAGGCTACGATTTTCTCTTCTTGCGCCCCACGCTGTTAGGGCCGCCCGACGAGCGCCTCTGGCTCCCTTTGCTCATCGCCGCCCGCGACCAACATATCGAAGCCACCTACGCTTCGCATTTGCTCGGCCAGTTGGGCCTCCCCCACATCCTCCACCACCCCGGATACCAACTGCGGGTGTTCACCTTGGGCGCCTTCCGGGTCTTCCGTGGCTCGGTCAAGATTCCCCCCACAGGTTGGCGTCGCGAGAAAAGCCGCCAATTGTTCCAGTACCTCCTCATCCATCGCCACACGGCGGTGGAGCGCGAGCAGATTCTCGACGCCCTTTGGCCCAATCTTTCCCCCGACACCGCCCTGCGCAACTTCAAAGTGGCCCTTAGCCTACTCTACACGGTCTTGGAACCCGAACGCACCCCAGGGAGCCCCTCGGCCTACATCGTCCGCGAAGGCACCACCTACCGTCTGCGCCCCGAGGCCGACCTCTGGCTGGACGTAGCTGAATTCGAGGCTTTGGCCCAATCTCCCCACTCTGCCGACCTGGAACGGGCTTTGCAACTATATCGCGGGGACTTCCTCCCCGACGCGCGCTACGAACCGTGGGCCGTGGCCGAGCAGGAACGGCTGACCATGCTCTATCTCCAGGCAGCGGATGCCCTCTGCCGCGCTTACCTGGACGCTGGACGGTTCGCCGAGGTCATCCCCGTCGCCGAACGCATCCTGACCCAGGACAACTGCTGGGAACGCGCCTACCGCTATTTGATGCGCGCTTACACCGCCATGGGGGACACCGGACAGGCAGCCCGGGCTTACCAGCGCTGCCGGGAAGCCCTAACCGAGGAACTGGGCATCGAACCAGGTCCCGAAACCCAGGCTCTATATCAAGCGTTGCTGGCCCGCTCTTAGCCCCCTGCCTTCCAAAAACAACCCTTCCCACAAGCGGGTAACTCCAGGGTAACCGCCCAGGCGTATGCTCAGAATAGAGAAGGCTTTCTCTGCGCTGGCGGTTTGCAGGGCGAGCGCGCTGTAGCCTTTTCATCCCCAAACAACCCAATCGGCGCAGATTTTCCTGAAGGAGGCGAAACGCTATGCGGCTCAAAGACCGTGTCGCCATCGTGACCGGTGGTGGTCGAGGTATCGGCCGCGCCACCGTATTGCGCTTTGTCCGCGAAGGGGCCACCGTGGTGCTGTGGGATGTGGACGAACCCGCGGGCACCGCCCTGGTCAAAGAGATCCAGAGCCAGGGTGGGCAGGCCCTATTCCAACGAGTCGATGTGGCCGACACTCCAGCCGTGGACGCGGCTGTGGACGAAGTCGTCCACCGCTTTGGTCGGGTGGACATCCTGGTCAACAACGCCGGCATCCTGCGCGACGGGTTGCTGGTCAAGGTGAAAGACGGCAAAGTGGTCAAGCGGATGAGCGACGAGGACTTTGAGGCCGTCATCCGGGTCAACCTCAAGGGGGTGTTCGTCTGCACCCGCGCGGTGGTCCCCCACATGATCCGCCAGGGCTATGGCCGCATCCTCAACGCCTCTTCGGTGGTCGGCCTGTTTGGCAACTTCGGCCAAACCAACTACGTGGCGGCCAAGGCCGGTGTGATTGGCATGACCCGCGTGTGGGCCCGCGAACTGGGGCGATACGGGATCACGGTCAACGCCGTCGCCCCCGGCTTTATCGAAACCGATATGACCCACAACATGCCCGCCAAAGTGCTTCAAAGGATGGTGGAACGCATTCCCCTTTCCCGTATGGGACATCCCGAGGACATCGCCGCCGTGTACGCCTTCCTGGCCTCCGAAGAGGCGGGGTACATCAACGGCGCGGTCATCTCGGTGGACGGCGGTCTGGTCGTCGGCACCTGAAGGAGGAGGCAGGCCATGTGGAACGTCCCGGACTGGCTGGCCCGCCGGGCGCAACTCTCCCCTGAGCGGGTGGCCCTGTTCGACATCCAGGACAACAACCGCGCCATCACCTACCGCCAATGGAACGCTCAGGCCAACCGCACGGCGCATTTCCTCCAACAGGTTCTGGGCGTCGGGAAAGGCGACCGGGTGGCCGTGCTGGCGAAAAACAGCGTGGCGTATCTGGATATCTGGTTTGCCCTGGGCAAAATCGGCGGCGTGCTGCAAAACCTCAACTGGCGGCTCACCCCTTACGAACTCCAAAACATCGTGGCCGAGGCCCAACCCAGGGCCCTTATCTACGACCCGGAATTCACCTCCACCGTGCAGGCCCTGGAGGATGCCCTTCAGGATCCCGCCCTGCATTGGGTCAGTCTGGGAACCCCTGCAGCACCCCATCATCTGGAATTTACCCAGCGGGAAGCCTACCCCGACACACCCCCTCCCCGCCCGGCCCTCTCTCCAGAGGACCCCTGGGTGCTCTGCTACACGGGGGGCACGACCGGCCTGCCCAAGGGGGCCATCCTTTCCCACCGCGCCATCACAGCCAACGCGGTGAACACCATCGTCTCCTGGGGGCTGACGCCCGAAGACGCCACCCTGCTCAACGCGCCGTTGTTTCACACGGGCGGCCTCAACGTGTTCACCGCCCCCCTGGTCTATCTGGGCGGCACCAGCATCGTGAGTCGGGAGTTTGACCTCGAGCAAACCTTCGACTGGCTGGAAAGCGGCCAGGTCACGGTGTTCTTCGGCGTGCCCACCATGTTCATCATGATGCAAAACCACCCCCGGTGGGAAAAAGCCGACTTCAGCCACCTGCGCTTCGTCATCAGTGGCGGTGCGCCCTGCCCACGCCCGGTGTTCGAGCGCTTCTGGGCCAAAGGCGTCGAATTCAAGACCGGGTACGGCCTCACCGAAGCCGGCCCCAACACCTTCTGGCTTCCCCCGGAGCAGGTGCGGTCCAAGCCCGGCGCCGTAGGCTATCCCCTCTTTCACGTCGAAGTGCGCGTGGTGGACGAGCAAGGCCGCGATTTGCCCCCCGGCCAGGTGGGCGAACTGCTCATCCGCGGGCCTCATCTTTTCTCTGGCTATTGGAACCGCCCCGAGGAAACGGCCCAAGCCCTGCGCGAGGGCTGGCTCCACACCGGCGACTTGGCGACCTATGACGCCGACGGCTGCTTCCGCATTATGGGACGGCGCAAAGAGATGATCATCTCCGGAGGCGAAAACGTCTATCCCGGCGAAATCGAATCCGTGCTTCACGGGCATCCGGCCATCGCCGAAGCCGCCGTGGTCGGCGTTCCCGACCCCAAATGGGGCGAAGTTCCCTGGGCCGCCGTGGTACTGCGCCCCGGCCACGAACAGAACGCCGAAGCCCTGCGAGCCTACTGCCGCGAGCGACTGGCCGGGTACAAAGTGCCCAAGCGTTTCATCTTCCTGGACACCTTACCCAAAACCGGGGCCAACAAGGTGGACAAACGCCGCCTGAAGGCCCAACTCCTGGACACCCCTTCCCCATAGGAGGCGAACCATGCCCACCCTGGAAGCCCATGGTATCCATATCGCTTACGAGACCCACGGACAGGGACACCCGCTGGTGTTCATCTCCGGCGTGGGGTACTCTCGCTGGTTCTGGCGGTATCTCATCCCGCTCCTGATAGATCACTACCAGATCATCACCTTCGACAACCGGGGCGTTGGGGAAACGGACAAGCCCCCCGGCCCCTACACCGTGGCCCAGATGGCCGCAGACACCGCCGGGCTACTGGACGCCCTGGGTCTCTCCGGGGTGTATCTCTTCGGCCACTCCTTAGGCGGGTTCATCGCCCAGGAACTGGCCATCCAGCGCCCCGACCTGGTGGCCAAACTGGTGCTGGCCAGCACCAACCACGGCGGTCCCGAGGCCATCCCCGTCACGCCTGAAGCCCTCCAGGCCATGACCGACCGCAGCGGCACGCCGATGGACATCGTCCAGCGGGGGATTCAGGTCGCCACGGCCGAAGGGTTCGCCGAGCGGAAGCCCCAGGTGGTGCAAGACCTGGTGGCCTACTGGATGAGCAACCCCATCCCCCCCGAAGCGTACCAGGCCCAGGTCATGGCTGGCGCCGGGATGGGACTGCTGACCAAAGAAGAGGTCAGCCGGCGCATGGCCGCCCTGACCATGCCGGTGCTCATCCTCACCGGCGACCAGGACCGCGTGGTCCCGCCGGGCAACGCCGACCTGCTCAAGGCCAAGATCCCCCACGCCGAGGTGCGCATCATCCCCAACACAGGCCACCTGTTCCCCCTGGAGGACCCCGAAACCACCGCGCGCATCCTGCGGGAGTTTTTAGGATAGCCGAGGCCAACCCATGAAACGTCACCCCCAAATCCTCAGCACCGGCAGTTATGTGCCCGAGCGGGTGGTCACCAACGAGGAAATCGACCGCCTGCTGGGTGTGGAGACCAGCGCCTGGCTCATCGAAAACGTAGGCATCCGCGAACGGCGCTGGATGACCGAAGACCAAACCACCTCGGACCTGGTGGTCGAAGCCTGCCGCCGCGCCCTGGACAAAGCCGGCGTGCGCCCGGAAGAGGTGGATTTGCTCATTGTTTCCACCGACACCCCTGACTATCTCTCGCCCAGCACCTCGGTCGTCGTCCAGCACAAACTGGGGGTGGTCCACGCCGGTTGCTACGATGTAAACAGCGCCTGCGCCGGTTGGGTCACCGCCCTGGACCAGGGCGCCCGCTATTTGATGACGGACCCCACCCTGCGCTATGTGCTCGTCGCCGGTGGATACGGCATGAGCCGCTTCCTCGACCTCACCGACAAATACACGGCCAACCTGTTCGCCGACGGCGCTGGCGCAGCCCTGCTCACCGCAGGCCCGGAGCCCGGCTTTCTGGCGACCACGCTGAGGGCCATCGGCGCGTATCACGATGCCCTGGGCATCTACACCGGCGGCGCTTCCCGCCCCTGCACCCCCGAAAACCTGGCCCGCTTTGGCCCGCCCAGGGTGCAATTCGTGCGCAAGTTCCCCAAAACCTTCAACCTGGAGCACTGGCCCTCCCTCATCCGCCGCACGCTGGACAAGGCCGGGCTTACGGTGGACGACGTGGGCCTCTATCTGTTCACCCAACTCAACCTGCGCACCATTGAAGCCGTCATGGACGCCCTGGGGCAACCCATGGAGAAGACCCACTGGGTGATGGACAAATGGGGCTACACCGGCTCACCCTGCGTGGTCATGGCCCTGGACGACGCCATCGCCCAGGGGCGTGGGCCCAGGCCAGGGGAGCCGGTGTTGTTTTGCACCTCCGGCGGCGGCATCTCCTTTGCGGTCTCGGTGTGGCGCTGGACCGCGCCCTGAGGGGCCTTTGCAGGAGGAAGAGCCATGTACATTGGCGACTACCTGGCCCGACGGGCCCTGTACACCCCCAACGCCCTGGCCTTCGTGGACCACGGCAAACTGGAGCCCTGGCGACTGACCTACGCCGAAGCCCATCGCCTGGCCAACCGCCTGGCCCACTTTTTGCAGCGCCAGGGCATCGGCTACCGCGACCGCGTTGGCATCGTGGCCCGCGACGGGGTCGAACACCTCCTCCTCTTCGCCGCCTGCGGCAAACTGGGCGCCATCCACGTCCCCTTCAACTGGCGGCTGCACCCCCGCGAAATCGCCGACCTGGTGGCCCAAATCACGCCCAAGATGCTCTTCTACGGAGAGGAATTCGCCGACCGCGTGGCCGCTCTCGACACCCCCACCCTGGCTCTGGAAAGCCCCACCTTCGCTCAAATCCTGCGCGAGGAGCCCGACACCCCCATCACCTACGAGGCCCTTGAGGCCGAAGACATCGCCGCGCTGCTCTTCACTGGGGGCACAACCGGGTTACCCAAAGCCGCCATGATTTCCCACCGGATGATCGGCTGGAACACGCTGAACACCGTGATCCACGACCTGCGCCATGAGGATATCTATCTCAATGTCTTTCCCCTGTTCCACACCGGCGGCCTGTTCGTGTACACCTTGCCCAACCTCATCCTGGGGGGCACCACCCTCTTCGTGCGCGAGTTCAACCCCGAGCAAGTGCTTGCGCTCATCGAGCAAGAGAAAGTCACGGTGTTCGCCGGTGTGCCCACCATGTACCAGATGCTCACCCAGGCGCCCAATTGGGCTGAAGCCGACCTCTCCTCGCTACGGTTCTGCACCTCGGGCGGGGCTCCCCTGCCGGTACCCCTGGTGGAACAGTACACCCGCGAAAAAGGCATCCGCTTCAAACAGGGGTTCGGCATGACCGAATTCGGCCCCGGCATCTTTGCCCTGGCCCCAGAAGACGCCATCCGCAAAGCCGGTTCCATCGGACGGCCCAATTTTTACATCGAGGCCCGCATCGCTGACGACAAAGGCCGCTTCCTCGGCCCCAACGAGGTGGGCGAACTGGTGCTCAAGGGCCCCTCCATGTGCTCAGGCTACTGGGGCAACCCCCAGGCCTGGCATGAGGTGCTGGACGAGCACGGCTTCTTCCACACGGGCGACCTGGCCCGCTACGACGAAGAGGGGTACTTCTACATCGTTGACCGCAAAAAAGACATGTTCATCAGCGGCGGCGAGAATGTGTACCCTGCAGAAATCGAAAAAGCGCTGTACGAACACCCTGCCGTGCACATGTGCGCCGTGGTGGGCGTGCCAGACCCCAAATGGGGGGAAATCGGGGTGGCCTTTGTGGTGCTGAAACCAGGGGCCCAGACCACCCAGGAAGAACTGCTGGACTTTCTGCGCGGCCGCCTGGCCCGCTACAAAGTGCCCAAGCAGGTGCGCTTTGTAGACCATCTCCCCCTGTCCGGTGCCGGGAAAATCCTCAAGCGGGAACTGCGGCGCCAGTTCCTGGCCGGCGCCATGTAACTCCAGCGTAACCCACCCATGGCATACTGAGGGCAACCCTGTCGGGCCGCCGCTTTGCCGGGGGCCCAGTTCGCTCGCTGTCTCTCAAGCAAAAGGAGGAGAAGAACCATGTCCCGCAGACCACGTTTCACCATGGGGCTGACCCTGATCCTGCTCCTGGGGCTGATGCTCAGCGCTTGTGCCAAGGCCACCCCCACCCCCGAAAGCCCGCCGGAACCCACCCAGGCGCCGGCTGCCACCGAGGCACCTGCCGCCACCGAAGCCCCCCAACCCACGGCAACCGCGACAGAAGCCCCCAAGGAGCCCATCAAAATCGGTGTCCTGTCCGACCTGAGCGGCCCGCTGGCCCTGTTCGGCAACGAAATGTGGGAAGGGCTACAAATCGGCTTTGACTACGCCACCGACGGCACCATGACCGTGGCCGGGCACCCCATCGAACTGATCATCAAGGACGACACCAGCGATGTGGAAGCCGGTACCGCGGCCGCCCGAGAACTCCTGGAATCCGAAGGCGTGGACGTCCTCATCGGGAACACCAGTTCAGCCGTGGCGCTGCAGGTACAGACCATCGCAGACGAATACGGCGTGGTGTACTTCGCGGCCCCGGCCGCCTCCCACGACATCACGGGCAAGAACTGGAACCCTCACACCTTCCGGGTGTGCCGCGACTCGGCCCAGGATGCCCTCACCATCGCCGGTTGGGCCCTGAAAAACGTGGGCCGGCATTACATGATTTTGGCCGAGGACTACGCTTTCGGCCAGGCCACCGCGGCCGGGTTCAAACTCACCTTCGAGGCGTTGGGCGCCCAGGTGGACGAGCCCATCTTTGCCCCCAGCGACACCACGGACTTCACGCCTTACATCCAGAAAATCCTGGAAGCCAAGCCCGACGGCCTCATCCTGATTTGGGCCAGCAATACCTCGGCGAAAATCCTTTTCGACCAGTTGACCACCCAGGGCGTCACCGGCAACATCCCCTTCATCACCGGCTTCTCATCCAACGACCTGACCAAACTGCTCGACCCCGGCATGATCGGCTCGGTGGGGCTCATCGTTTACCATTACACCCTCCCCCAAACCCCGGCCAACGACTATCTAGTTGAGCAGTATCAGGCCCGCTTCCAGAAATACCCAGACCTGTTCAGCGAATGTGGCTTTGCCACCGCCCAGGCCGTGGTGCAGGCCCTTCAACAAACCAACGGCGACACCACGGACACCGCCCTCATCCAGGCCTTGGAAGGGCTGACCTTCGACGGGCCAAAGGGGACCTACACCATCCGCCCGGAGGACCACCAGGCCCTGGCCCCCATGTATGTGGTGCGCCTGGTGAGTGTGGACGACCCCCAAGAGCGGTTCTTTGAACTGGTGGAAGAGGTGCCGGCCGACAAGGCGGCGCCCCCCTGCACGGCGCCCAACTGCACCAAATAAACCTTCCGGATCCCACCAAGGGGGTGCCACCTCATCCTGAGGTTGCGCACCCCCTTTGAGGTCCAGTCTATGGATGACACCGTGCTGCTGGAAACCCAAGACCTGAGCAAGCATTTTGGGGGGCTGAAGGCCGTAGAAGGGGTCGATCTGCGCGTGCGTCAGGGCTCCTTACACGCCATCATCGGCCCCAACGGCGCAGGCAAGACCACCCTGCTCAACCTGATCTGCGGCCACCTGCGGCCCACCCGAGGGCGCATCTTCTTCCAGGGACAGGAGGTCACCGGCGCCTCCCCCGACCGGATGGCCCGCATGGGGATAGGCCGCACCTTCCAGGTCACGCAACTTTTCCCCAGCCTTAGCGTGCTGGAACACGTACGCTTAGCCGCCCACGCCTCCTTGAGCGGCCACTGGCGCTGGTGGCGCGACTATCGCGCCTGGCAAGCGCCCCTGGAGCGGGCCTGGGCGACGCTGGAGCGCGTGGGGCTGAAAGAGAAAGCCTGGCTCCCGGCCACCGCCTTGCCCCATGGAGACCAACGCCGCCTGGAACTGGCCATGGCCTTAGCCCAGGCCCCCCGGCTCATTCTGCTGGACGAACCAGCCGCAGGGCTGTCGGTCGAGCAGATCCCCGCCTTGATGACGCTGATTCGCTCCCTGGTGGATGGGCACGTTACGGTGGTCCTGGTGGAGCACAACATGGAAGTCGTCATGCATCTGGCCCAGCGCATTACCGTCATGCATCAGGGGCAAATCCTGGCCGAAGGCACGCCTGCCGAAATCGCCGCCAACCCCGAAGTGCAGTCGGCTTACCTGGGCACCCTTTACAGCGAGCGCACCCCCTTCTCCGGGGAGGGCCCATGAGCGAACCGTTGCTCGTCGTCAACGACCTTCACACCTACATCGGCCAGCAACACATCCTCCAGGGGGTCACCTTTGAAGTGCCGGCCGGGGCCGTCACCACACTGTTGGGGCGAAACGGCGCCGGCAAAACCACCACCTTGCGCAGCATTCTGGGCCTCTGGCGTCCTGCCCGGGGCTCGGTGCGCTTTGCCGGCCAGGAACTGGTGGGCCTGCCCACCGCCACCATCGCCCGCCTGGGCATCGGTTACGTCCCAGAACACCGCGCCATCTTCAGCCGCCTGACCGTGGAAGAAAACCTCCGGGTGGCCGAGCGGCGCAAGGGCGAACTGGAAAAACGCAAGGATTTTCTCTTCCACCTGTTCCCGGATCTGAAACGCTTCTATCGCTGGCCAGCCGGGCAACTCTCCGGCGGGCAACAACAAATGCTGGCCATTGCCCGCGCGCTGGTCCCCGAGAATCGTCTGCTGTTGATCGACGAGCCCAGCGAAGGGCTGGCCCCGGTGATTATCGAGCAACTCATCCAGGCCCTGCAAGCGCTCAGCCAGGAGACCACGGTGCTGCTGGTGGAGCAAAACCTGCACGCGGCACGCCAACTGGGGGACTTTTACGTCATCCTCGAGCATGGCCGGTCGGTGCACCATGGGCCGATGGCCCATCTGGTACAACAGCCGGCGTTGATGCGCCGTTACCTGGGGGTGAGCCTATGAAACCACACCTCGCCTGGGAAAGTTACCGCGGCCCACTCCTCGCCGCCGGTGCCCTGCTGGCAGGGTTCGTCCTGCTGGATTTCATTCTCTTTCCCCCGGCCCAAGTAGGGGTGATTGTGCTTTCCGGTCTGTATCAGGGGATGTTGTTCTTTCTGGTCGCCGCCGGGCTCGCCATCGTGTTCGGCCTGCTGGATGTGCTCAACCTGGCCCAGGGGGCTTTCTTCATGGTGGGCGCCTATGTAGGGTTCGGCGTGTATCGTCTGATAGGGCCCCAGATGTCGGTGGGGATGCGTTTCCTGGCAGCGTTGGTCACCGCCCTGGCCGTGGGCGCCCTGCTCGGCGCACTGGTGGAGCGGTGGCTCATCCGTCCGCTGTACATTCGCCCCACCTTCCAAATCGTGCTCACCTTGGGATTGGCCCTGGTGCTGCGCGAAACCGTGCGCACCCTCTACGGCCCGGCAGGACTGATCCCCATCACCCCTCCCGAGTGGCTTCAGGGCACGGTGTCCGTCTTCGGCGCCACCTTCGAGCGCTATCGCCTCTTCATCATCGGCATGGGCTTCATCATCATGGGCAGCGTGTTGACCCTGCTGCACCGCACGCGGTTGGGCATCATCATTCGCGCCGGGGTGGAAGACCGCGAGATGGTGCAAGCCCTGGGCATCCCCATCCAGCGCATCTTCACCTTGGTCTTTGCTCTGGGGAGCGCCATTGCCACCCTGGGAGGCATCATCGCCGCGCCCTACATCGGCGCTTACCCCGAAATGGGCGACGTGTTCCTACTCAACGCCATCATTGTGGTCGTCTTGGGCGGCATGGGCAGTTTTGAAGGCACCGCCGTAGCCAGCCTGTTGGTCGGCGTGGCCCGGGCCACCGCCGAACAGGTCTCCTTAGACTACTTGGGGACGCCGCTCCTGGCCAGCGTGTCCATTTTGCTCATCATGATCCTGGTGCTGCTCATCCGCCCCAGCGGCCTGTTCGGGAGTGAAGGATGACCCATCGGCCATCGGACCGCCATGTTGTGCTCATCGCCCTGGGCTGGCTCCTGCTTGCCCTGGGCCTCCCTTACCTGAGCGCCCTGCTCACCAGCGCGCTCACCAGGCAAACCCTCCAGACCGTGGTTTGTGCGCCAGGTCGTAACCTCCCTGCCCTGGTGGGTCTGGGCGTGCTGGCCCTGCTTGGGGCGCTTTGGCTGTGGGGCCGCCAGCAAGCCACCCCTTGGGGGATAGCGCTCCACCAACATGGGCTGCGGCTTTGGGGGCTCACCCTTCTGATGTTCTTGCCCGCCCTTTTGGCCTGGGGCACCCAATCCTCCGCGTGCAAACGGGGCGCCGCCTTCTTCTGGGAATCTGTTTTCATCGAAACCTTCATCCTGGCCATCCTGGCGGCCAGTTACAATCTCATCTTCGGCTTTGCCGGCATCCTCTCCTTCGGCCACGCCGCCTTCTTCGGGCTGGGGGCCTACACCGTGGGCCTGCTGATGAAGCACCTGGCCTGGCCTTTGGGCTTCGCCGTGCTGGCCGCCCTGGCGCTGGGCGGGCTGTTGGGGCTCTTCATGAGCGGCGTGGCGTTACGCATCCGAGGGCTCTATTTTGCCCTTTTCTCGCTGGCCCTGGCCGAAATCCTTCACCTTCTGGCAGCCAACCGCCTGCTGGTCAACCTCACCGGCGCCGAAGACGGCTTCGTCTTCACCGTGCCCGACTGGATCAACCCCGTCCGCCATCGGCTGCTGTTCTACTACCTGGCCCTGGGCTCGCTATGCCTGGCCTTCATCTTCATCTACCGCCTGATGCATTCCCCCACCGGGCGCATCCTGCTGGCGATCCGCGACAACGAAAAACGGGCTCAAACCCTGGGGTACGCCCCCTTCTGGTTCAAAACCTTTGCCCTGACCGCAGGCGGCCTTTTGGCCACCTACGCCGGGGTGCTGCGGGCCCTGCTGAACAAAGGCGCCAGCCCCAACGTGCTGGGGCTGGACTTCACCATGGATCCCTTGCTGATGACCATCCTGGGGGGCACGGCCAGCTTTGAAGGGCCCATCTTGGGCGCCTTTCTTCTGCGGCTGGCCGAACACCTGTTGCGCAACGCGGTGATTCATATCGGCCCCTGGCGCTTCAACCTGGGGGAACATTGGGCCCTGGTCCTCGGCCTGCTGTTCATCGTCGCCGTGCTGGCCTTCCCGCAGGGGATGATGGGGTGGCGCAGAACCCGCTCCCAGGGTTAGCCCCTCACTTCAACCTTCGGCCCGACCGCCCTTCCCACGGAGCGCCACCACCCGTCGGCCACGGAAAAGCCCAGGGGGCACCACCAGCCCCAACTCGCGGTAAAGGGTAAGGGGGATGCCGATATCCGCCAGCCACAGCGGGGCGTCCACGGCCCACAAACCGGTTTTGGGTAGGGCCAGGGTGAGCACCTCCACGGGCTGGATCTCGGGGGTTCCCGCTGCGCCCGTGGTCGCATCACGCCCCGAGGGGAGGTCCAGACTCAAGACAGGCGCCGACGCCTCATTGGCCGCTTCGATAAGATCCGCGTATGGAGGACGTGGGGCTCCCCGCAGGGAATACCCCAGCAAAGCATCGAGGATGACAGCCGCGCCTCCCAAGGTCTGGCGGGCCTGGGGCAAGGTCACAGGGCGAACGCCCATGGCCGTGAGGATACGCCACTGGGCGGCTGGTGCCGGGGCCAGGCGTTCGGGCGGCTCGGCCAGCAGCACCTGCACGGCATAGCCCCGGTTGAGCAGATGCCGGGCGGCGCATAACCCTCCGCCGCCGTTGCCGCCGCGCCCGGCCAGCACCACCACCGGACCCGCGCCGTCCAACCGCTTCAGGTGCACCTCGGCGCGCCCGGCCAGGGCCGCTCCGGCGTGTTCCATCATCTGCAGCACGGTCAGGCCATACCGGGTCTCGGCCACCGCGTCCACCCGGCGCATGGTGGCCGCGTCCACCGCGGGGACCACCATCCCCTCTGGGGTGACAAAACGAACGGTGTCTTTGCTCTTCATCACCCTCGCCCTCAAGCCTGTGCTTCAGGCCGCCCATCTCGCGCGGGGGCAGATAAGCCCAGCAAAGCCGCGGCGTATGCCCGCAAGAGGTGCCGCATCGGTCCAGGGCGCAACATGCGTCCCAGGACCTGGCGATAATACCGGTGGGCCGAGACCGCGTCAAAGAGAGCGGCCCGCAACTGGGGGTCCCGTTTGGCGGCCTCCACCACCGGGTCCAGGCCTCCCCAGCGGGCGGCCAGAATCACCAAGAGCCGGACCAGTTGGCCATACCCCTGATCCCCCAAAATGTCCCGATTCGCCCGGCGATAATGGGCGTGGAATGCCGCCCGAGAGATCCCATAGCGCACCATGGTCTGCGCCGCACGGAGCCCGGTAAGCACCGCCGAGGTCACGCCCTTCCCTTTGAAGGCCCGCACCAGCCCGGCCGCATCACCGATGAGCACATAGCGGTCGCCGTAGTATCCCCGGGCCAGCGAGCGGGGGAAGCGCCCCTTGAAGAAACGCAAGTCGCGTGCGTCATAGGCCCCCGCGCGCTCCAGGTTGGGCAGCACCGCGCGCACTTCCGGGCGCCGGAGAAAGGCCGCCATCAACGCATCGGTCACCCGAATCCCGGCGATGTTGATGGTCAAATGATTGCCTTTAGGGGTCACGGCGCCAAACTCAATGCGCGGATCGGGCGGCAAAAAGGCGTGAATGCGTTGGCCAAAAGCGGCCATGCCGTCCTCGCCGGGATGGTACTTGGTGACCACGGAACTGAGGGCCAGCGGGGGCCGGTATGCTGTGGCCCGCCGAAAGAGCGCCGCGGTACCCTCATCCATTCCAAAAGCGCCCACGACCACATCGGCCACCAAAGAGTCGTTCTCGGTGTACACGCGCACATGGTCGGCGTGAAACTCGACATCCGTGGCGCGGGCGTGCAGGATGTGCACCCCCCGGGCCGCCGCCTGCTGCAACATGTAGGCGTCGAACTGCACCCGCCGCAGGGTGTACGAAGGCGCATCCTGCTCGCCATCGAGCACGATGCTGCGCCGGGTGGTGTGCAGCACATACCCCCGCACCTCCGAGCGCACCAGGTGGTGGGGGAATGGCACTTCCAGTTCGCGTTCCAGCAACTCGGGCAGGGGAGGGGAAAGCACCCCGGCGCACTGGTTGTAGTGCGACTCGCCGGCGAAATGTTTGCCCTCAACAAGGGTGATTTTCAGGCGACGATTCGCCTGGCGAGCAAAGCGCTGCAACGCCAGCGCCGTGGCCACACCCCCCGGCCCGCCGCCGATGATGACCACATGGGCCCCATCGGGCAAAGGTCCCAAACCGACAGGCGGGCTCATGCGCACCGTCCTCGACTCAAATGACACCCCAAACGAAGCAAGGCGCGTGGGTGAACGCTCAACCAAAACAGGCGACGGTAGGGCTCGTCACCGGTAAACATACCCCAAAGGACGCGAATGTGCAAGCGCTGCGCAGGGGGCAGGCGCAATTCCGTGCGCAGGCAGGCCTTCCAGGCAGCCAGCAGCCGGGGCAGGCGCAGGGTGAGTTGCCAGCAGGCGAAAAGCAGGCGTCCGTAAGCGTTGTCGCGGACGATGCGCCGACACAGCGGGGCGTAGTGGCGGGCAAAGGCACGGTGGTCGATGCCGTGAAACACGGCGGTGTGCATGGCGGCCCGGGCGGTGCGGAAGGCCGATCCCATGCCGTCCTTGTACAGGCGAGTGACCGCAGCGTCGCCCACGGCCACCCAGCGATCGCCAAAATACCGCCGGGCCGGGGTGATGGCGATGCGAGGGGTGCAGCCGCACAACGAACCGCCGGCTTTCAAAAGAAGGGACAGGTTCTGGGCGTCCAGAAACTCCTCCACGGCCTGCGTGCTCAGCCCCTCACCAAGCAAGGAGATGTTCAAATACCCCCCTTTGGGAATAAGGGCGCCGAATTTGAGCCCCCGAGGCTGGCGGAAGAACATCTGCACCTGATCCGCGGGCCAATCGGGCGGGCGGAGGACCTCGTCCTGGGCCATGACCGCAGTGGCCGGGGGAAGGTAACCAAAGGCGCCATCCAGCGGCGGGCTGCTGTTCACTCCGGTGGCCAGCACCACCAGGTCGACCGGGTAGTCTTCCCGGGCCGTGTGAATCAACGGGCGCCCGTCGGCCTCGCGATACACCCTGCGCACCCGTTGAGGGATATGGCGCGCGCCATGCGCCACGGCCTGCTGCAGGAGGAAGGCGTCAAAACTGGCCGGGGCATTCCCCAGCGGGCGCTGCCGGGGGCCACCGCCGCGGTAGACGCTCAAGATGCGCCGTTGGGGGTCGGGTTGCGTCAGGGTCCAGGTTTCGTCGTCCAGCACGATGGTATAGGCGCGCAGATGCGCCTGGATCACCCCCTCTGGGATGGGCATCCCCAGGCGTTCAAGGTGGCGCACCAGGTTGCTGGAGACGATGCCGGCGCAGCGGTTGCAGCCCCGGGGGCCGGGCAAACGGAAATCCCGCGGCTCGAAGAGCAGAATCTCCAACCGCAAACCGGCCTGGGCGGCAAAGCGGGCGAGATGGATAGCGGCGAAACTCCCCGCCGGGCCGCCGCCCACAATGCCCACGCGATCTCCAGAAGACAGGCAAAGGCGCATCCGATTCCCCAGGGTGGGGAGCAAGGGAGGAGCAGCGCACCTCCTTGCCTTGGTAAAAACAGACCTGTGTTGCTTTCAGCGGGACGAGCCTCGACCAGGCCGGAAAACGTTGGCCGGGGCTCAATCTACCGTGGAGGGGTCCTCCGCGGAAGGCTCGGCCGCCGAAGGGGTCTCCTGATCCGAAGGCTGGAAATAATAGCCAAACCCACGGGCATTGAGAATATACCGGGGATGAGCCGGATCCGGTTCGATCTTCTGCCGCAAGAACCAGATATACCGCCGGACATACCCCACCTCGTCCAGATACTGCGGCCCCCAAACCCGACGCACGATCTCCTCAGGGGAAAACACGCGACCGGGCTCCTGCATCAAGGTCACCAGAAGTTTGTACTCGGTGGGGGTGAGGGAAATGGGTTTCCCCTGCCGGGTGACCCGTTGGCTGGCGAGGTTGACCATAATGTCCCCGCGCTGGAGGATGTTCTCCTCGCCCGTGCCCATTGTACGCCGTGTCCGGTGGGATCCTCTAGAGTCGACCTGCAGGCATGCAAGCTTGAGTATTCTATAGTCTCACCTAAATAGCTTGGCGTAATCATGGTCATAGCTGTTTCCTGTGTGAAATTGTTATCCGCTCACAATTCCACACAACATACGAGCCGGAAGCATAAAGTGTAAAGCCTGGGGTGCCTAATGAGTGAGCTAACTCACATTAATTGCGTTGCGCTCACTGCCCGCTTTCCAGTCGGGAAACCTGTCGTGCCAGCTGCATTAATGAATCGGCCAA
>AMFO01000976.1_pt1 | contig 27495 bp, 31 predicted proteins | sample 552608 | NCBI WGS metagenome assembly AMFO01 (sample SAMN01893955, study PRJNA167987) | microbial mat metagenome | biome: hydrothermal vent | place: USA: Loihi, Hawai'I | collected 2003-05-01
ATTCATTAATGCAGCTGGCACGACAGGTTTCCCGACTGGAAAGCGGGCAGTGAGCGCAACGCAATTAATGTGAGTTAGCTCACTCATTAGGCACCCCAGGCTTTACACTTTATGCTTCCGGCTCGTATGTTGTGTGGAATTGTGAGCGGATAACAATTTCACACAGGAAACAGCTATGACCATGATTACGCCAAGCTATTTAGGTGAGACTATAGAATACTCAAGCTTGCATGCCTGCAGGTCGACTCTAGAGGATCCCACGGGCCTGCGCAAGAAAGCGAAGATCGAGGTTCCCGGGAAGAAAGCAGCCAACGGCGGCTGAGAGCCGTCGTTGCCGGGGGCGGCCACTACGTGGCCTCCCCGGCCTGAGCCGCTACTCCTCGTCCTTCTTCTTGCGGCCGATGGCGTGCAGCGGCACCACCTCGGCGGCCGGCTTCTCGTCGGCGTAGTAGGGCTTCTCGCGCACGGCACCGGCGGCGTCGGCCAGCTCCCGCTCGCGCGCCGCGATGAGGGCGAAGCACTGCTTGATGTCCTCGATGGTGCTCGGGGAGAGCGGGTGCTTCATGGTCTTGAACTCGGGGGTGGTGTCCTTGACGATCTGCGCCAGCACCTTGCGCATCACCATCAGGATCTCCCGTTCCTTCCTGCTTTCGTCGCTCATCTCGAATGTCCGGAAATGGGTTCTGGAGACGAGCATACCCGAACAGCTTCCCTGATTTCCACGGGGTAGCCTCTCAGTCGAAGAGAGTCTCCATGGAGAAGCCCTGCTGCTCCAGGATGACCCGCAGCCGCCGCAGGGCGTCGATCTGGATCTGGCGCACCCGCTCGCGCGTCACCCCCAGCTCCCGGGCCACCTGCTCCAGGGTGGAGTTGTCGTAGCCCTGCAGCCCGAAGCGGCGCACCACCACCTCGCGCTGCTTCTCGGAGAGCTTCTCCAGCCACTCCTCCAGGTGTTCGCGGATGTCTTCCGCCTGCAGGAACTCGGTGGGCTCCCGGTTGTGCTCGTCGGCGATGTTGTCCAGCCGGGGGCGGTCGCCCTCGCGCCCCTGGGGCACGTCCACCGAGGTGACCCGCTCGTTGAAGCCCAGCATGCGCTCCACCTCCTCCAGCGGGCGGTCCAGCAGTTCGGCGATCTCCTCCGCCGTGGGCTCGTGGTCCAGCTCCTGGCTCAACTTGCGGGCGGCGCGCAGGTAGACGTTGATCTCCTTGACGACGTGGATGGGCAGGCGGATGGTGCGGGTCTGGTTCATCAGCGCCCGCTCGATGGTCTGGCGGATCCACCAGGTGGCGTAGGTGGAGAAGCGGAATCCCTTCTCGGGATCGAACTTCTCCACCGCCCGGATCAGGCCCAGGTTGCCCTCCTCGATGAGGTCGAGCAGCGCCAGGCCGCGGTTGAGGTAGCGGCGGGCGATCTTCACCACCAGCCGCAGGTTGCTCTCGATCATCCGGGCCCGGGCCGCCTCGTCCCCCTCCCGGATGCGGCGCGCCAGCGCGATCTCCTCTTCGGCGGTGAGCAGCTTGGCAGCGCCGATCTCGCGCAGGTAGAGGCGCGTGGCGTCCATCTGCTCTCCCTTGCGCGCAAGGGAAGAGGCTTCGCCGATGACCTCTTCGCCCTCCTCCTTCTCCATCTCTCCTCCTGCAGTTCGGCGCCCCGGCGGGCGCTCAGCCCCTGGGCAGATAGGCCAGGGGATCCACGGGCTTGCCGTAGCGGCGGATCTCGAAATGGAGCAGCGCCTTGCCGGCGCTGTTCACGCCGAGGTCCGAGATGTGCTGGCCCCGCTTGACCTTCTGCCCCTCCTTCACCAGCAACCTGCTATTGTGGCCGTAGGCGCTCAGGAACTCGTTGTTGTGCTTGATGATGATAAGCTGGCCGTAGCCGATGAGTCCACTGCCGCTGTAGACCACGGTGCCCGCCTCGGCCGCCACCACCTTCTGCCCCCGCTTGCCGGCGATCTTGATGCCGTCCTTGTCCGGATCCCGGTAGGAGAAACGGGAGACCACGGTGCCCCGCAGGGGCCATTGCCAGTGCAGGGCCGCGGCCGCCTGCTTCCGTTTCTTGGTGGAGGTGCTCTTCTTCTTCCGGCTCGTGGAGGTCGTGGCACTGCCGCGGCTGGAGGTGCTGCGCCGGGCGGTCGAAGTGGACCTGGAGGCGGTGCTGCTCTTGGGCGGCTTGAGCCGGAGCAGCTGCCCCGGGTAGATGGTGTAGGGGCTCTTCAGCCGGTTCCAGCGCGCCAGGGTGCGGTAGTCCACGCCCGCGCGCCAGGAGACCGACCAGAGGGTGTCGCCCTTCTTCACCCGGTACCAGCTGCCGGTGAGCCTGGTGTGCTGCGCCTTGTGCGCAGGCGTGGAGGATACCGGGGACGTCCTGGGCGGTGTGCCGCAACCGGACACCAGCACGACGAGAAACAGCACTGCCGGCAGCGGCCATGTCCATCGAACCCCGAGCGAACGATCATGGCGCATGCCCAGTCTCCCTCTACGGCGACCCGTTCCGGTAGAAGAGAACCGCCAGCGCCACCAGCACCACCAGGCCCCAGCCGATCCAGTCCATGTAGCGGTGCAGCCGTTCCTCCATGGCCGGCCCGCCCCAGGCCATGAGCCCGGCCACCAGGAAGAAGCGCGCGCCTCGGCCGATGACGGAGGCGAGCACGAAGGGCAGGAAACTCATGGAGATGACCCCCGCGGTGATGGTGAACACCTTGTAGGGGATGGGCGAGAAGCCGGCGACGAAAACCGCCCAGAATCCCCAGCGGTCGAACCACTCGCGCGCCAGCAGGTACTTCTCGTAGTAGCCCGCCTGCTGCAGCCAGCCGGCCACCAGGTCAAAGGCCAGGGAGCCGATGAGGTAGCCCAGCACGCCGCCGGCCACCGAGGCCAGGGTGGTGAGCAGGGCGAAGCGCCACGCCTTCTTCGGCTGGGCCATGCTCATGGGCGCCAGCATCACGTCGGGCGGCACAGGGAAGAAGGAGGACTCGGCGAAACTGAGCGCGCCGAGGTACCAGGGCGCCCTCGGGTGGCGGGACCACGCCATGGCGCGCCGGTAGAGGGCGGAGAAAAGCTTCAAGAATCCACCCCGCCGAGGAGCGGCACGAAGTTCACCGGCTCCAGCAGCTCAGTGTCGTAGCCGCGCGCGGTGCGCGTCACCCGCACCAGCGCCTGGCCCTCCGCACCGCCGATGGGCAGCACCATGCGCGCGCCGGGGCGAAGCTGCTCCACCAGCTGCCGGGGAATGCCCTCGGGCGCAGCGGTGACGATGATGCCGTCATAAGGGGCGAACTCGGGCAGGCCGATGCTGCCGTCGGCGTGGCGGGGGTGGATGTTGCGCAGCCGCAGCAGGCGGAACCTGGCCCGCGCCTGCTCCAGCAGGGCGCCGATGCGCTCCACGGTGTAGATGCGCCGCACCAGGGGCGCCAGCACCGCCGTCTGGTAGCCCGAGCCGGTGCCCACCTCCAGCACCCGGTCCAGCTCGCCGCCATCGAGGAGCGCCTCGGTCATGCGCGCCACGATGTAGGGCTGGGAGATGGTCTGGCCCATGCCGATGGGCAGCGCCGTGTTCTCGTAGGCGCGGCTGGCCAGCGCCTCCTCCACGAAGAGGTGGCGCGGGATGGTGCGCATCACTTCCAGCACCCGCTCGTCACGGATCCCCTCCCGGCGCAGGCTGTTGACGAGCCGCTCCCGGGTGCGCTCCGAGGTCATGCCGATGCCGCTCTGCAGCAGGTCCATGTTCATGCCGTCCCCTCCAGCCACTCGGCCACCCGGGGAATGGCGTTGTGGCGGGTGAGGTCCACCTGGATGGGGGTGACGGAGACGAAGCCGTTGCGCACGGCGTGGAAGTCGGTCCCCTCCCCCGCGTCCTGCTCGGGACCGGCCGGCCCCACCCAGTAGATGGGCCGCCCGCGGGGGTCCAACGCCTTCACCACCGGCTCCGCCTTGTGGCGGTGGCCCAGGCGGGTGGCGCGGAACCCCTGGATCTCCTCCCAGGGAAGGTCGGGCACGTTGACGTTGAGAATGGAGTCGGCCGCCAGCGGCCGGCGCTGCAGCCGCGCCACCAGCTCGCGCGCCACGCGGGCGCCGGTCTCGAAGTGGCGCGGGGCGTGGGAGTCCATGGAGACGGCCATGGCGGGATAGCCGAGAAAGCGCCCCTCGGTGGCCGCCGCCACGGTGCCCGAGTAGATCACGTCGTCGCCCATGTTGGCGCCGGCGTTGATGCCGGCCACCACCATGTCCGGCTCCTCTTCCAGCAGGCCGGTGATGGCCAGGTGGACGCAGTCGGTGGGGGTTCCCTCCACGCGGGTGATCCCCTCCTCCACCTGCTGGGCGCGGATGGGCACGTCCAGGGTGAGGGAGTTGCTGGCGCCGCTGCGGTCACGGTCCGGCGCCACCACCACCACCTCGGCCAGCTCGCCCAGGGCGGCCGCCAGCGCCTTCAGGCCCGGCGCCTGGTAGCCGTCGTCATTGCTGAGGAGGATGCGAAGCGTCATGCGCCGAATTCTACTGAAAAGCACCGCCGACCACACCATGAACAACCTTGGGGCTGCTAAAATTTGCCAATGGGTTCCGGTGACGAAAAACAGGACGACGATCTGAGTCTCTTCCGCGAGGCCATGGGCGATGTGGAGCCCCTGCGCCACGACAAGGCCGCACCCTGGCGCCGGCGCCACAAGCCTGTGCCCCTGGAGCTCCCCGGCGATGCGCAGCCCGGCGACGAGTTCGGCGACACTGCCGAAGAGGCCCCCGAGTTCCTCGAGTTCCGCCGCCCCGGCATCCAGCACCGTCTCTTCCAGGACCTGCAGCGCGGGGTGATCGAGCCCGAGGCGAGCCTGGACCTCCACGGCATGCGGGTGGACGACGCCCGCCGGGCGCTGGGCCGCTTCCTCGACCAGAGCCTGAAGGCGCGCCGCCGCTGCGTGCGCATCATCCACGGCAAGGGGAAGCGGTCGGGCGGCCAGCCGGTGATCAAGCAGCGGGTCAACCAGTGGCTGCCCCAGCGCCGGGAGGTGCTCGCCTTCTGCTCCGCCCCCCGCTGGGACGGCGGCACCGGCGCGGCCTACGTGCTGCTCTCGCGCAAATGGGGTGGCGGATAGGCAGAAACTCACTCCGTCTCCACCACCTCCCGCAACACCGCCGTCGCGTAGCTCCCCTTCCCCAGGAAGAACTCCACCATCAGGTCGCCCCCCTCCAGCGACCACTCCAACGCCCCCACCATCACCCGCAGGGCGCGGCGGTCCATCTCCAGGCCCGCCCGTTCCAGCCCCTCGCGCCAGGGGGCCATCTCCGCCAGCGCGGCCGACTCCAGGGCACCCGCCTCGCCCTCCGGCAGCAGGCAGCGCCCCGCACGGCCCCAGAGCGGACCCGTGGGGTGGACCTCCCCCGCCACCAGCCGCCGGTCCAGGGTATCGTCAACCTCGGCGCGAAACTGGGCGCTGCTCCCCTCGGGCTGCAGCACCTCGCCGGGCAGCACGCGGTTCCAGTCGCCACGGGCCACCCGTTCCGCCAGCACCCGGTTGAAGAGGAAGGCGCGGGCCGCCGAGAGCCAGATGGCGCGCTGCTCACGCGGCACCCGGCGCAGCTCGCCCCGGAACAGGGCCAGGGCCCGATCCAGGTTGCCGCCATCCCGGCCGAAGCGCTGGCTGCCGAACCAGTTGGGCGCGCCCGCCTCGCCGATGCGCTGCAATCGTTCCGCCAGCAGGCCGGTGTCGCCCCGGAAGCCGCGCACCCGGATGCGGAAGCGGTTGCCGCGCAGGGCGCCGCGGCGCAGCTTCCGGTGGTGGCGGGCGACCGAGAGCACGACGAGGCGGTCGTCCTCCAGGGCGGAAAGATCGGGGTCGGCCCGGCCCGGCAGGTGGACGGAGAAGGTCTGAACGGTGACGGCGTTGCGGTCCTTGAGGCCGGCCCAGCTCACCTCCCGCGGCCGCACCCCCGCCGCCCGGGCGATGCGGCGAGCCACCTCCACGGTGTTGAGGTTGCGCTTGCGCACCCGCAGCAGGAGGTGTTCCCCCTCGCCGGAAGGCTCGAAGCCCAGCACCTCCTCCACCCGGAAGTCTTCCGGCTCGGCGCGCAGCGTACCGCTGCCCGCCACGCCGCCCCAGGCACGCGGCAGGTCGAGAGTGGGGTCAGCCACCGGCCAGCAGCACCACCGCATGGGCGGCGATGCCCTCGCCGCGCCCGGTGTAACCCATCTTCTCGGTGGTGGTGGCCTTCACGTTGACCCGCTCGACGCCCACCTGCAGGTCCGCCGCCAGGTTCCCGCGCATGGCGTCGATATGCGCCCCCAGGCGCGGTTGCTGGGCGATGACGGTGCAGTCCAGGTTGCCCACCTTCAGCCCCCGCTCCGCCACCGCCGCCATCACCTTGCGCAGCAGGATGCGGCTGTCCACGTCCTTCCAGGCGTCGTCGCTGTCGGGAAAGTGGCGGCCGATGTCGCCCAGGGCGGCCGCCCCCAGCAGGGCGTCGCAGATGGCGTGGACGAGCACGTCGCCGTCGGAGTGAGCCACCAGGCCCTGGTGGTGGGGAATGGTCACGCCGCCGATCACCACGTGGTCGCCGGGGCCGAAGCGGTGGGCGTCGAAGCCGTGGCCGATGCGCAGATCGCTCATGTTCGCAGCTTGAAGAAGGGGGAAGAAAGGCCTTATGTTACCTGTTCCACCGTGAACCTGTGGCAGGCACTTCCATGAGTGAGACCCGCAGCGACACCGAACGGCCCTTCGCCACCCCCGCCAGGCACCGCGCCACCCGGCGCAACCCGCCCGCCGTGCGCCCGCGCCCGGGGCGGAGCGTCACCGGATCGGACGACTGGCAGCGCACCCTGGCCCGCGCCGTGGAGCTGCTGCGCGATCCCGGCTGGGGCGTCATCGACGGCTTCCTGCCCGACTCCCTCTGGCGGGAGCTGGCGCGGCAGGCCCGGGACGGCTTCGAGCGGGGCGACTTCCACCCCGCCGGCATCGGCGAAGACGCCGAGGTGACCGCCGGCGTGCGCGGTGACGCCATCCGCTGGCTCTACCCCCGGGAGGCACAGGGCGCGGAGCGGGCTTTCTGGGAGCGTATCGAACAGCTCCGGCTCACCATCAACCGCAACCTCTGGCTGGGCCTGATGGAGTACGAGTGCCACTACGCACGCTACCCCGCGGGCACCTTCTACCAGCGCCACCTCGACCGTCTGCGCGACCGGCCCGAGCGCACCGTGACCCTCATCACCTACCTCAACGAGGAGTGGACCGAGGCGGACGGCGGCGCCTTGCGCATCTTCCCCGAAGGCTCGGAGCCGATGGAGATCCTGCCCCTGGGCGGCCGCGCCGTGGTCTTCCTGAGCGAGGAACTGGAGCACGAGGTGCTGCCCGCCCGCCGCCCGCGCCTGGCCCTCACCGGCTGGTACCGCCGCCGCGCCTACCAGGGCAGGCTGGTCTGAATTGGCCGCGCCACCACCCCTCTTCGACAGCCACTGCCACCTGGACTTCCCGGAGTTCGACCCCGACCGCGACCAGGTGATCCGGCGCGCCCGCGCCGCCGGCGTGGTGGGCTTCGTCGTCCCCGGCACCACCCGCGCCCGCTGGGAAGGACTGCTGGAGATCACCGGCGCCTGGCCCGACCTCTACCCCGCCCTGGGACTCCACCCCTGGTTCATGGACCAACACCGGCCCGGCGACCTGGAGGAACTGAAACGGCTCGCCGGAACCATTCGCCCCGTGGCCATCGGCGAGATCGGCCTGGACTTTCAGCTGAAGGAGTACAACGCCCAAACCCAGCTCGACCTGCTGCAGGCCCAGCTGCGCATCGCCGCCGACCTGGACCTGCCGGTGATCCTCCACGTGCGCAAGGCCCACGACCCCATGCTGAAGGCCCTGCGCAACACCCCGGTGAAGGGCGGCGTCTGCCACGCCTTCAACGGCAGCCTGCAGCAGGCGGAACGGTACATGGAACTGGGATTCTGCTTCGGCTTCGGCGGCATGCTCACCTACCCCAACGCCCACCGCCTGCACCGGTTGGCGCGGGAGCTGCCGCTGGAGCGTATTGTGCTGGAGACCGATGCGCCTTCGATGGCGGGGGTGACGCACCGGGGAGAGAGGAACAGCCCGGAGTATCTGCCGGAGGTGGTGGAGGTGTTGGCGGAGATTCGGAAGGAAAGAAAAGAGCTCGTGGCCGAGGTGACCACGGCAAATGCCAGGTTGCTGTTCAAAGACCGTGTTTTGCCCCCCGGTTCCGAATAACACACAAATGGACCGGAAAACCCGCCTCATTTATCATTTGCTCGCCCATTTCGACAACGAGATGCATGCGAGGGGCTTTTCCGCGTCGCCCACGGGCAACCGGAGTGTAGCCTGCCGCCCTTGGAGCACCGGCAGTCACTCCGGTCTCCGCCCTCTTCCATTCAACCGGCGTCCGGGAAACGCCCCGCCCGTTGTGCACCCTGGAATTACGTGCGGTCAGGCCACCTGGATTTCATAATCCTGCATCGTCCCTCCTGAGGCGGTTGCCTGCAGTGTCTCATCAACATGCACGCTTGAAGCGGGGAACAGAACCCCCCGTCCAAGACGGCAACCGACTTTTTCAGATTCAGAAATTATGATTTTCTTTTACTGGGTAACTACAGGAAAAAACAACCATGAAACCAGCATTCATCATCATTTTATGGACTACCATATTCAACCTGGTGCAAATCGAATCTTTATCGGCGGACGAGAGCCTAACAAAAAGCAAAGCAATCGAAATGGTCATGAAAAACCCGGGTTATTTCAAGATCCTGCCCCTAAGATTCAGAAAAGACAAAGACATCGTTCTTGCCGCCGTCGAACAATCGGCCTGGTTATTGGAGTACGCAGATGACTCTTTAAAAAAAGACAAGAATTTCATGCTGGACGCCATTGATCAAAACCTTAATGTTCTGGAGTACGCAGACGATTCCCTGAAAAAGGATGAGTCATTCATGTTTTCTGCCGTCATTCAAGACGGCAATGCCTTGAGATACGCAGACGACTCCCTGAAAAAAGACCAGACCATCGCCATTGTCGCCGTCACACAAAATGGAAATGCCCTGGAGTATGTGGACGATTCCCTGAAAAAGGACAAAGATGTTGTTTTTTCGGCGATTAATCAAGATGGACGCGCCCTCAGACATGCAAGCAATATATTGAAAAAAGACAAGGAAATCGTTATTGCCGCCATTACAGAAAATCCTTTTGCACTGGAATATGCAGACGATTCCTTGAAAAAAGACAAAGAGGTCGTAGTCGTCGCTGTCACTAAAACCCCCGCCGCATTGGAATATGCGGATGACTCCCTGAAAAAGGACAAAGATTTTATGCTTTCTCTCATCAAACAAGACGGTTTGGCATTGGAACATGCGGACGACTCTTTAAAAAGAAACAAAGAGGTCGTCATCACCGCCGTTGCAAACAATGTGCATGCATTGGAATATGCAGATGAATCCCTGAAAAAAGACCCGGATGTACTAAATGCGGCCCACCACGGCAATGTTTTCAATTTACTATTAATAAAAAAGATACTTGAATCTGACCAGAAGAAAAACGACTAGCATGAACGAAAAATGCCCGCATTCCGCGGGCATTTCCATTTTTCCGGTTCGCAATTTTTTACATATCATCGCAAATCACCGGCGGCAAAAAGCTGCGCGATGAAAAGCATCGCTTTTTGCTATCCGAGCAGATTCAGCCTGGCAGGATTGTTACTTAACCAGATCTGATTCATCATATGCCCTGATGGCACCGATTGTTGTCTTGTCAAACCATAGCATGCAATTCATTATTTGCAGCGGCATCACACCTTCTTCATAAGAAATAAAATAATCGGCAAGAAGAAAATCATCTCTAGGCATGGAAAAACGGGAAAAAACAACTCCATCGTTGAGTTTATTGACCAATTCCAGCTTTTCTTCTCGACTTCGATCCTCCTTGAGGCCAAAGATTGACATAAATTTCAACAACTGTTTCTCGCTGTCCACCGAAATTATATGGTGAACTCCTGATGGCCCTTTTATCCTTACATCCCCGTCGCTGTCAAGTTCCGGCTTCATGTAGGCCGCTTTGAATAGTTCATGCATTTTTTCATTGCTCATTTCTTCTGGGCTAATAATGTCTGTCATTTTCTTGATCTCCCGTTTTCATTTTCAGGTGTGTTTATGTTCGGTAATTTTTGTAAGCCTAACGATAAATCTGGGCGGCACAAATAGTACGCAGCGCAGTTTGCGGAATCTTCTCCTGATAAAATTGACATCCGTTCAAACCGCCAGGCTTAACTCAAAGGCAACTTGCGATTTGTAATGACCCCCTGATTTTTACAGGTTCTTCGACGTTTCAAGTGGATTCCAAGATTTTTCCCGCCGGGCTGGCGATCAGGTAGATCATGGTCATGAAGGTCTCGGTATTGCGGTAGCCCCTGGCTCTTGCGCGTGCGGCCTGGAAGAGCCCGTTCAGGCCTTCCAGACGGGCATTGGTGTAGGTAGATGTCCATCGCCTGACGACCCGTTCCGCATGCGTGCGCAAGGTCTGTAAGGCCTTGCGCACCGGCTCCAGCAAGTGGGATTCCCCAACCAGTTCCAAGGCATAGTTGATGAACCGCGTGATCCGCCATTTCGCCGCTCTCGCTGTCAGTGCCTGCCGTACCCAACGTAGCCGCTCCTTGACCCGCCAGGCGGTCGCCGTGTCCAACCCCTGTTCCAGCAGTTCCGCCATGGCCTTGAGTTGATGGGTGGTCAGATGGTCGACATCGCCGCGCTTGAGCACGGCCCACCGAAGGTGCTTGGGCAACGGCTTTACACGTCCCTCCGCCTTGCGCACCTCATCCAGGGCACGGGTGAAGATCTGCACGATATGGAACCAGTCCACCGTCACTTGAGCATTCGGCAGCTGCTTGGCGATGCCACTGAGAAAGGCGCCGGACATGTCACACACCACCTCCAGGATCTGTTGGGGCTCGCCTTGGTGAGTCTTCAGGAAGCCCTTGAATGCCTTCAGGGTTTCCTTGCCCTTGCCCGGTGTCACAAACAGTACCGGCTTGTCACGACGCTCCATGTCGATAAAGACAGTGACGTAGTTATGACCCCGCTTACTGGCGGTCTCGTCCAGACCAATGGCCTGCACCGCCGACAGGTCGAAAGCGGCCACTGCCTTGGCAACATGGTGCTGCACGATGCGCCACAGACGCTTGTCGGTGATCTCCATGATCCGGGCGGCGGCATTGACCGGCATCTCCCGGACCAAGGTCAGTGCCGCCTGCTCGAACAGCAAGGTGAACGCGCTGCCTTTGCGCGCCCAAGGCACCTCTGCGAGCTTCACGCCGTGCTCTGGACACTTCACCCGCGGCACCGAGGCGTGCACATAGCAGTGATGCTGGAAGAAGTTCAGATGCCGCCAAGTCTTCTCCTGGAAGTCATGCGCAGCACAGGCCTTGCCACACACCGGACAGGCATACTTCGCCCCGCGATCCGCCTTGATCGTCAGATGCAGCTCATGCGGTTGCTTGTCGGTATCCAATCGCTGATCCACCAGCTTCCAGGGAGCCTCTATGCCCAGCCCAAGGAGCAGTATCTGATTGCCGTCCATTCCGGTTCCTCATTGCTGATTCCCCAGGTAATCTGGCACGGGTTCCTGGATAAATTCCACTCGAAACGTCGAGGAGCCTTTTTACACACCTTACGCAGCAATTTGCGCAGGCACTCCATATCTGAGCGCCTAGTGCGGCCGCTCGGTGTGGTAGTGGCGTATCCAACGCCCAATCGTAAGCTTCCCCTGAATCCGGACAGGCCTAAAGTAGAGTCTTCTGGTTATTCTAAGGCAAATACAGTTACAGGCACCGCTCGCGGTTCCGCAAATAAAACCCCGCCAACTCCAAATCCCCCGGCCGCGTAATCTTGATGTTGTCGGGATGCCCCTCCACCAACAACGGCCGGTAACCGGCATGTTCCATGGCACTGGCCTCATCGGTGACGGCAACGCCTTTGGCCAGGGCCCGCTCCAGGGCGTCACGCAGGGTCTGCAGGGGAAAGAGCTGGGGGGTGAAGGCGTGCCAGATGCGGCTGCGGTCAAGGGTGGTCTCGACGCGATCCTGGCCGTCGGCCTGTTTCATGGTGTCGCGCACGGGCATGGCGAGGAGGCCGCCCTCTTCGCCCGAGGCCAAGTCGATGAGGCGGGCCAGGTCCTCGGCGCGCAGGCAGGGGCGGGCGGCGTCGTGGACCAGGACGCGGTCGTCAGGGGCGGCGGTTTCCGCCAGCAGGGCCTGGAGGGCGTTGAGCACCGAGTGGGCGCGCTCCTTACCGCCTTCCACGCGCTGCACGCGGGGATGGTTGGCATGTTCACACTGTGCCCAGAAGGGGTCTTCGGCGCCCAGGGCCACCACCACGCCGCGGATGCGGGGCTCGGCCAGCAGCACCTCCAGGGTCCAGTCGATGACGCGGCGACCGACCAGCTCCAGGTACTGCTTGGGGATCTCGGCGCCCATGCGCCGGCCCACGCCGGCAGCGGGCACCACGGCCCAGTAGTTCATTCCCCTTCCCCCGCGGGCACCACCTGGTAGAAGGTCTCGCCCTCCTTGATCATGCCCAGGTCACGGCGCGCGCGCGCCTCGATGGCATCCAGGCCGTGCTTGAGGCTCTCCACCTCGGCGCGCAGGAGGGCGTTGCGCTCCTCCATCTCGGCGATGCGCGCCCGCTGCCGTTCGATCTGCCGTTCCAGGCTGGCCACCTCCGCCAGGCTGCCCCTCCCCACCCAGAGGCGGTACTGCAACACCAGCAGCATCACCACCAGGAGAAGGGCCAGCAGGCGCAGGGGCCAGGGCACGGGATCACTCCAGGCCGGGGAAGGCCCCGCGTCCGGCGTAGACGGCGTCCGCGCCCAGCTGCTCCTCGATGCGCATGAGCTGGTTGTACTTGGCCACCCGGTCGGAGCGGGAGAGGGAGCCGGTCTTGATCTGGCCGGTGGCGGTGGCCACGGCGAGGTCGGCGATGGTGGTGTCCTCGGTTTCGCCGGAGCGGTGGGAGATCACCGCGGTGTAGCCGGCCTGCTTGGCCATCTCGATGGCCTGCAGGGTCTCGGTGAGGGTGCCGATCTGGTTGAACTTGATGAGGATGGAGTTGGCGATGCCCTTGTCGATGCCCTCCTGCAGGATCTTGGTGTTGGTGACGAAGAGGTCGTCGCCCACCAGCTGCACGCGCTGGCCCAGGGCCTCGGTGAGCTGCTTCCAGCCTTCCCAGTCGTCCTCGGCCATGCCGTCCTCGATGGAGAGGATGGGATAGGCCTCCACCCAGTTCTGCAGGTAGTCGATGAACTCGGCGGAGTTGAAGGAGCGGTTCTCGGAGGCCAGGTGGTACCTGCCGTCGCGGTAGAACTCGGAACTGGCCACGTCCAGTCCCAGCCAGATCTCCTCGCCCGCCTTGAAGCCGGCCTTCTCGATGGCCTCGAGGATCACCTCGATGGCTTCCTCGTTGGAGCCCAGGTTGGGAGCAAAGCCGCCCTCGTCGCCCACGGTGGTGGCCAGGCCCTTGCCGTGCAGCACCGACTTGAGAGCGTGGAACACCTCGGCGCCGTAGCGCACCGCCTCGCGCATGCTGGGCGCGCCCACGGGCAGGATCATGAACTCCTGCAGGTCCACGCTGTTGTCGGCGTGGGCGCCGCCGTTGATGATGTTCATCATGGGCACCGGCAGGCGGTAGTCGCCCTTGCCCAGGTACTCGTAGAGGGGCTCGGCGCGCTCCTGGGCGGCGGCGTGGGCGGCGGCCAGCGACACGGCGAGGATGGCGTTGGCGCCCAGCTTCGACTTGTTGTCGGTGCCGTCCAGCTCGATCATGCAGGCGTCCAGCCCGGCCTGGTCGGCCACGTCCCGGCCCTTCACCGCGTCGCGAATGGTGGTGTTGACGTTCTCCACCGCCCTGAGCACCCCCTTGCCGCCGTAACGGGCGGGGTCGCCGTCCCGCAGCTCCAGCGCCTCGCGCGAGCCGGTGGAGGCGCCCGAGGGGGCCACGGCGCGGCCGATGGCGCCGTCGGCGGTGTAGACATCCGCTTCCACGGTGGGGTTGCCGCGGGAGTCGAGGATCTCCCGCGCTCTTACATCGATGATTTCCGACATTTCTGCTCCAGGTTTTTCGGTTGGTTTCTATGCTGTGTTGAATTCTGTTGGCGTGTTGGGCCGCATTCCCCGTAGAAGCGGCGCCCCTGCCGCGAACATCTTGAGTTCGGCCCGGGGGCGGGCCTCCTACAGGAGGTCGTCTTCGATGAAGGGCCGCGCCTTCACCACCCGGTCGAGCTCCAGCAGGGTCTCGAGCAGCGCCTCCATGCTTCCGAGGGGCCAGGAGTTGGGGCCGTCGCTGAGGGCCTGGTCGGGGTTCTCGTGGGTCTCCATGAAGAGGCCGGCCACGCCCGCCGCCACCGCTGCCCGCGCCAGCACCGGCACGAACTCGCGCTGGCCGCCGGAGGCCTTGCCCAGGCCGCCGGGCTGCTGCACCGAGTGGGTGGCGTCGAAGACCACCGGGCAGCCGGTGCCGCGCATGATGGCCAGCCCGCGCATGTCCGAGACCAGGGTGTTGTAGCCGAAGGAGACGCCCCGCTCGCAGACCATGATGCGGTCGTTGCCGGCGGCGCGCGCCTTCTCCACCACGTTGGCCATGTCCCAGGGGGCGAGGAACTGCCCCTTCTTGATGTTCACCGGCAGCCCCTGCGCCGCCACCCGCTGGATGAAGTTGGTCTGGCGGCAGAGAAAGGCGGGCGTCTGCAGCACGTCCACCACCGCGGCCACCTCGCCCAGCGGCGTGTCCTCGTGCACGTCGGTGAGCACGGGCACACCGATCTCGGCCTTCACCGCCTCCAGCGCCTTCAGCCCCTCCTCCATGCCGGGACCGCGGAAGCTCTCGTGGGAGGAGCGGTTGGCCTTGTCGAAGGAGGACTTGTAGATGAAGGGGATGCCGAGGCGGTCGGTGATCTCCTTCAGCCGCCCCGCGGTCTCCAGCGCGGACTGGCGGCTCTCCACCACGCAAGTGCCGGCGATGAGGAACAGGGGCCGGTGGGGGCCCACCTCGAAACCGCAGAGTTCCACTAGCCTTCCCGCTTGCCGCGCTGCTCCAGGGCCGCCTCGACGAAGCCGGTGAAGAGCGGATGGCCGTAGCGCGGCGTGGAGGTGAACTCGGGGTGGAACTGGCAGGCCAGGAACCAGGGGTGGTCCGGCAGCTCCACGATCTCCACCAGGGTGCCGTCCACCGAGGTGCCGCTGATGCGCAGCCCCTTCTCCTGCAGCACCTCGCCGTACTGGTTGTTGAACTCGTAGCGGTGGCGGTGGCGCTCGATGATGCGCTCCTTGCCGTAGAGCCTGCGCGCCAGGGAGCCCTCGGCCAGCACGCACTCCTGGCCGCCCAGGCGCATGGTGCCGCCCAGGTCCACGTTCTCGTCGCGTGTCACCACCGAGCCGTCCTTCTCCAGCCACTCGGTGATGAGGGCGATCACCGGCGCCGGCGTCTCAGGGTCGAACTCGGTGCTGTGGGCCTCCTTGAGGCCGGCCACGTTGCGCGCGAACTCGATCACCGCCACCTGCATGCCCAGGCAGATGCCGAGATACGGAATGCGGTTCTCGCGGGCGTACTGCACGGCGGCGATCTTGCCCTCCACGCCCCGCTCGCCGAAGCCACCAGGCACCAGGATGGCGTCCATCTCGGCGAGTGCCCCCAGCCCGCCCTGCTCGAACTCCTCGGAGTCGAAGTAGTGGATGTTCACGCGGGTGGAGGTCTGGATGCCGGCGTGGGTGAGGGCCTCGTTGAGCGACTTGTAGGACTCGGTGAGGTCCACGTACTTGCCCACCATGGCGATGTCCACCTCGCGGGTGGTGTGCATCAGGCCGTCCACCACCCGCTGCCACTCGGAGAGGTTGGCCGGGGGCACGTGCAGCCCCAGCTGCTCCACCACGATCTGGTCCAGCCCCTGCTCGTGCAGCAGCAGGGGGATGCGGTAGATGGTGTCGGCGTCCACGGCCGAGATGACTGCCCGCTCCTGCACGTTGGTGAAGAGCGCGATCTTGCTCCGCTCCCCCTCGGGGATGGGCCGGTCGGCGCGGCAGAGCAGCACGTCGGGCTGGATGCCGATGGAGCGCAGCTCCTTCACCGAGTGCTGGGTGGGCTTGGTCTTGATCTCGCCCGAGGTCTTGATGTAAGGCACCAGCGTGAGGTGCATGAAGAGGGCGTTCTCGTGGCCCAGCTCCACCCCCATCTGGCGGATCGCCTCGAGGAAGGGCAGCGACTCGATGTCGCCCACGGTGCCGCCGATCTCCACCATGGCCACGTCGTAGTCGTCGGCGCCCAGGCGGATCTTGCGCTTGATCTCGTCGGTGATGTGGGGGATCACCTGCACGGTGCCCCCCAGGTAGTCTCCCCGCCGCTCCTTGCGGATGACGCTCTCGTACACCTGGCCGCTGGTGAAGTTGTTGTGCTTCCCCATGGTGGTGTTGACGAAGCGCTCGTAGTGGCCCAGGTCCAGGTCGGTCTCGGCGCCGTCCTCGGTGACGAAGACCTCGCCGTGCTGGAAGGGACTCATGGTGCCCGGGTCCACGTTGATGTAGGGGTCGAGCTTGAGCATGGTGACCCGCAGGCCGCGGGCTTCGAGCAGCGCGCCGAGGGAGGCGGAGGCGATGCCCTTGCCGAGGGAGGAGACCACACCGCCCGTGATGAAGATGTATTTCGTCATGGTGCCCTGGCCGGGGAGGGAAACTGGGAAAACGGACGGGGTGCAACAGTACCAGATGGCGCCCTTTCTCTCAACGAAAAGGGCGATTTCCGGTGGCTATCCACCGCGATCTGACCTATATTCGGAGTTCGCTTCCCGGTGCACTCGCCGGGCGACGCTATTGCTCCGGCCCCGCCTCCGCGGACCGGGTTGATAACGACAAAGGAAAGGGAACGCCGGCCCGGCTCCGGGCCGGTTTCCTGGACAACCACCACAGAACGAGGAGTAGTTGCATGCGAATCACCATGAAAACCCTGGGCGCTCTCGCCATCACCGGCATGGCCGCGCTCTCCGTTTCCACCGCCAGCGCCTGGTGGGGCGGCCCCTGGGGCGACCGGGGTTACAACAACTGGAACAACATGTCCGACTGGATGGGCGACGGTACCGGCGACGCCGACTTCAACATGTACATGCGCGGCCGAGGCGACAGCCGGGCTCGCGGTTACGGCTACAACCGATACAACCGCTACCGCGGCTACTACCCGCCGCCCTGGGCCTACGGCCCGCGGGCCAACGTTCCCGGCGCAGCGCCCCAGCCGCCCCAGGGCCCCGGCACCCCGGGGCCCGGCATGCGCATGGGTCCTCCGGACGGCAGGGGGCCCGGCATGATGGGCAACGTGCCCCGCGGCCAGGGTCCCGGCATGGGGCGAGGCCCCATGCGCCAGGGTCAGCCCGGCGGCCCGCACATGGGGCCCGGTGGCATGGGCGGGAGACCCGGCGGCATGATGGGCAAGGGTCCCAAGGGGCCCGCCGGCCCGGCGCCGCGCAAGTAGGCCGGTCCTTACCCGGAGAAAGCCGCCGGCAGCTGCCGGCGGCTTTTTCATGCAAGAAAAATACCCGATAAGAATTCGATCGAATTCAAAAACAAAGATCGTTGATCAAAATCAGAAATCGGTGGAAAATAGGCCCACCTTAACCAGGCCAGCCGGCATCGGGAGCGCGTCTTGGCACCAAACAAGGTCATCACTCTGAACAAGATCCAGATCGCCTGCCAAAGCTGTGGCCTTTCCAACATCTGCCTGCCGCTGGGCCTGGAGAGCGACGACATCGACCGGCTGGATGCCATCGTCCAGCGCAACCGGCCGCTGCGGCGCGGCAACCACCTGTTCCAGACGGGGGAAAAGTTCAAGAGCGTCTTCGTGGTGAAGACCGGCACGGTGAAGACCTACACCCAGTGCCCGGACGGCAGCGAGCAGGTGATCGGCTTCCACCTACCGGGCGAGGTGATCGGCCTCGACGGCATCGAGCTGGGCAAGTACATCTGTTCCGCCAAGGCGCTCGAGACCTCCGCCATCTGCGAGATCCCCTTCGACAAGCTGGAGGAACTCACCGCCACCATCCCCAACCTGCAGCACCAGATGTTCCGGCTGCTCAGCCGCGAGATCAGTAACGACACCAGCCTGATGGCCCTCCTGAGCAAGAGCACCGCCGAGGAGCGGCTGGCCGCCTTCCTGCTCAGCCTCTCCATCCGACTGCACAGCCGCGGCTTCTCCGCCACCGAGTTCAACCTCAGCATGTCGCGCCAGGAGATCGGCTCCTACCTGGGCCTTGCCCTGGAGACGGTGAGCCGCCTCTTCACCCACTTCCAGGAGGAGGGCATCCTCAAGGTGAACCGCAAGTACGTGGAGATCCTCGACCTGGAGAAGCTCTACGCGCTGCTCTCGCACCAGACCGTCTGCCTCGAAAAGCTGCGCGCACCCTAGGCGCCCTTCCCCGGCCCGTCGTTCCATGGCCCCACGTCACATCCCCATCGTCCTCTGCCGCAACTGCGCGCTCTACAAGACCGCCCTGGTCCTCGGGCTGGAATCCCCCGAGCAGGAGGCGCTGGACCAGGTGGTGATCCGCAACCATCCCATCGAGAAGGGGCAACCGCTCTTCTATGCCGGAGACCCCATCCGCTACCTCTACCTGGTCCACTCGGGCTCCTGCATCAGCTACGACGGCAACGAGCCCCGGCAGGTGCGGGGGTTCCACCTCCCGGGCGAAATCGTGGGCATCGAGGACATCGGCGAGGAGAGGCACAGCCACTCCGCCTGTGCCCTGGAGAACGGCTCCCTCTGCCAGCTCGACTTCTCCCACCTGGAGGAGGCACTGGCGCCGGAGGAGCTGATCAAGGTCCAGCGCTACCTGCTCTCCACCGCCGCCGGCCACGCCCGCCAGCTCCAGAAAGAGCGGCTCATCACCGGGCTGCCCAACGCGGAGCAGCGGATCGCCGCCTTCCTCTTCAACCTGGGGCAGCGCTTCCAGTCCCACGGCTTCCCCGCGCTCCAGTACCGCCTGCCCATGTCCCGGGAGGAGATGGCCAGCTACCTGGGGCTGGCCCCGGAGACCGTCATCCGCATGCTCAAGAAGCTCGCCTCGAAGAATCTCGTCCGGGTGCGGACCCGCCAGGTGGAGATCCTGGATCCCGAAGCCCTGCAGGCCCTGCTGGCCTGAGCCGCCGCCAAATCTGACAAAAGTCAATTTGGGGGCGAAAAACTGATATTTCTCATATATCGGACTCCCGATCTCTGTATAATCCCAAAGCCGGGAACTATTCAGCCGGAAAGCGGTCTCGGGCGGCCGCATTCCGGTTCGGCAGGGCCCTGCGCTTCAAACTTTTGGGTTGTTTTTTCGAAACTTGGGAGGTTTCCGTGGAAGAAACAAAATACAACTTCGACGTCGTCCGATGGTTTACCATCATGGCGGTCGTCTACCTGGTGGTGGGTACCCTGGTGGGCACCTACATCGCCTCGGAACTGGCCTGGCCGTTCCTGAACTTCGACATCGCCGAAATCACCTTCGGTCGCCTGCGTCCGCTGCACACCAACGCGGTGATCTTCGCCTTCGGTGGCTGCACCCTCTTCGCCACCTCCTTGTATGTCGTCCAGCGCACGGGGAACACCTCCCTGTGGAGCCCGAAGATGGCATGGTTCACCTTCTGGGGCTGGAACCTGATCATCGTGGCCGCGGTCATCACCCTGCCGCTGGGCATCAACCAGTCCAAGGAGTACGCTGAGCTGGAGTGGCCCATCGACCTGGCCATCGCCGTGGTCTGGCTCTCCTGGGGCCTGAACTTCCTCATGACCATCGCCAAGCGCAAGACCAGCCACATCTACGTGGCCAACTGGTTCTTCATGGGCATGTTCGTGATGATCACCTACCTGCACGTGGTGAACAGCCTGGCCATCCCCGTGGGCCTGTTCAAGTCCTACTCCATCTTCTCCGGCGTGCAGGACGCCATGATCCAGTGGTGGTGGGGCCATAACGCCGTGGGCTTCTACCTCACCGCCGGCTTCCTCGGCATCATGTACTACTTCGTGCCCAAGCAGGCCAACCGTCCGGTCTTCTCCTACCGCCTGTCGGTGCTGCACTTCTGGGCCCTGATGTTCGGCTACGTCTGGCTGGGCGCCCACCACCTGCAGTACACCGCCCTGCCCGACTGGACCGGCTCCCTGGGCGCCGCTGTCTCCCTGGCCATGATCATCCCCTCCTGGGGTGGCGCCATCAACGGCATGATGACCCTCTCCGGCGCATGGGACAAGCTGCGCACCGACTACATCCTGCGCTTCATGATCATGTCCCTGGCCTTCTACGCCATGTCCACCTTCGAGGGTCCGGTCATGTCCTCCAAGACCGTGAACGCCCTCTCCCACTACACCGACTGGACGGTGGGCCACGTGCACTCCGGTGCCCTGGGCTGGGTCGCCATGGTCTCCGCGGGCGCGCTCTACCACCTGGTCGAAAAGCTGTGGAACACCAAGATGTACTCCTCCGCCCTGGTGAACGTCCACTTCTGGACCTCCACCATCGGCACGGTGATCTACATCACCGCCATGTGGGTCTCCGGCATCATGCAGGGCCTGATGTGGCGTGACTACGACGAGTTCGGCACCCTCACCTACACCTTCGCCGAATCCGTCGCAGCCATGCACCCCTACTACGCCATGCGCGCCATCGGCGGCGCCATCTTCTGGCTCGGTGGGGTCATCATGCTCTACAACGTGATCATGACCATTCGCCAGGCTTCCGCCCAGCGCAGCACCGCTGCCGCTGCCGCAGCCTGAACGGATTACAGGAGATAAACGACAATGGCTGACAAGATCTATTCGACCAAACTGCAGGACACGGCGGAGCGCAACGTCTTCGTCATGTTCGTGCTGCTCATGGTGCTGCTCTCCGTGGGCGGCCTGGTGGAGATCGTCCCGCTCTTCTACCTGGACGAAACCATGGAGCACAACAAGCACCCCGAGATCGTCTGGCAATACGACGTGCCGCTGGACCAGCGCAAGCCCATCAGCGTGGCCAACTTCCAGGTGGGTGACAGCATCACCTGGAAGCCCGGCGACGGCATCCGGCCCTACACCGCGCTGGAGCTGGCGGGACGCGACGTCTACCAGCGTGAGGGCTGCTATCTCTGCCATTCGCAGATGATCCGCCCCTTCCGTGACGAGAAGGAGCGTTACGGCCACTACTCGCTGGCTTCCGAGTCCATGTACGACCACCCTTTCCAGTGGGGCTCCAAGCGGACCGGCCCCGACCTGGCCCGGGTGGGTGGCAAGTACTCCAACGAGTGGCACTTCCAGCACTTGATGGCACCGCGCAGCGTGGTCCCCGAGTCGGTGATGCCCAACTACCCGTGGCTGGCCGAGAAGACCGTGGACGGCAAGGCGCTCAAGGCCCACATGGAAGGCCTGCGCATGGTGGGCGTCCCCTACACCGACGCCGACATCGCCGCCGCGGAGAAGGTGGACGGCGTGCGCGAGGTGGACGCCGTCATCGCCTACCTGCAGGTGCTGGGCACCATGGCCAACCTGAAAGACGACGTGGATTATCGTGAATAAGCTCCAGGAGTATTTCCACACCGACTGGTCGGCGATGACCCTGCACGACTGGATCGGTCTGATCGTTACCGTCGGGGCCTTCCTGGCCATGGTGTGGATCTACTTCTACGTCTTCAATCCGAAGAACAAGGAGCGACTCGAATCACAACGTCATATTCCCTTTGAAGAAGAGAATACGGACTCGGAGAACGAAAAATGAGCGAAAACAGCAATCCTCATGGTCAGACCACGGGTCACGTCTGGGACGATACCCTCGCGGAACTGACCAACCCGCCTCCCAAGTGGTGGATGTGGGGGCTTCACGCCAGCTGGATCCTGGTACTGGTGTACGGCATCTACTATCCCGCGTGGCCACTGCTCAACACCTACACCAAGGGCATCGCCGGCTGGACCGCCATCAAGGAGTACAAGGAAGACCTGAAGGAGGTGGAAAGCATCCGTGCCCCCTACGAGCAGAAGCTCAAGGGCATGAGTGCCGCCGCCATCCTGCAGGATGCCGAGCTGAAGGAGTACGTGAGCCGTTCGGCCAAGGTGCTCTTTGGTGACAACTGCGCCGCCTGCCACGGCTCCGGCGGCCAGGGCAACCCCGGCTTCCCCTCCCTGGTGGACGACGACTGGCTCTACGGTGGCACCATCGACGCCATCATGCAGACCATCACCGGTGGTCGCAAGGGCATGATGCCCAAGATGGGCGGCATGCAGCTCACCGCCGAGGAGATCGACAAGCTGGCCAACGCCATCTACAACGGCAAGGTGACCGAGGAGCCCCTCTACATGGCGAAGGGCTGCGTGGGCTGCCACGGCCCCGACGGCAAGGGGATGCAGGCCCTGGGTTCGGCCAACCTCACCGACAAGATCTGGCGTTTCAAGGCCGAAGATCAGCTGGCAAGCATCAAGTACACCATCACCCATGGGGTGAACGACGCCAGCGATCCCAAGACCCGCAAGGCTGAGATGCCCGCCTGGAGCGGCCGTCTCGATGAAACCCAGATCAAGAAGCTGGCCGTCTACGTCCACCAGCTGGGCGGCGGACAATAACAGCGATCCGCCCGCGGGGGCTGGTTCCCCGCGGGCATTCACGAAGATAGGGAGGGATAACCATGACAGATTGGGTTGCCATTGCATCCTACCTTTCCGTGGCATTTGCCATCGTGATGCTGATCTTCCTGGGCATCAAGCTGAAGAAACTGATGAACGAGAGCCACTCCGACGACTGAGTCGGGCATGTAAAAACACTTTTCCGACAAGGGGGCCTCGGCCCCCTTTAATTTCTTCTGGAAAAGCCGGTTTATTGTGAAATATCAGTGACTTCTCAACCACGCAATGGCAGCATTGCAACCGGTTCTGTTGTATCATTATCTGCTTATCTCGAAGCTGTCCCCGGGGCAGTCTTCCGGACATTCAGGAGAAGACCGTGAGCGAAACCGCTGGTTCCACCACACCGAAATACGAGGACGACATCTACGAAGAAGCCGCCAACTGGCACGTCAACACCGGCGACGAGAAGATCCACGCCAAGCGCGTGACCGGCAAGTGGCGGCGGCTCAAGTGGATCACCCACAGCGTCTGGCTGATCCTCTTCTTCGGTCCCTACCTGCGCTGGAACGGGCGGCAGGCGGTGCTCTTCGACATCCCCAATCGCCAGTTCCACATCTTCGACATCACCATCCTGCCCCAGGACGTCTGGATGCTGGCGCTGGTGCTGCTCTTCTTCGCCATGCTGCTGGCGGCGGTGACCTCCATCGCGGGACGCGTCTACTGCGGCTTCTTCTGTTTCCAGACCGCCTGGACCGACGTCTTCACCTGGCTCGAGGAGAAGATCGAGGGGCCTCCGGCCAAGCGCCGCAAGCTCGAGGAGGGCCCCTGGACGGCAGAAAAGGCCCGCAAGCTGGGGCTGAAGTGGTTCATCTGGTTCCTGATCTCGGTGCTCACCGGCATCAGCTTCGTGGCCTGGTTCACCGACGCCTACCAGCTCTGGCACGACCTGTTCACCGGGCAGGCCAGCTCCGTGGCCTACGGCGTCATCGCCCTGTTCACGGCGGGCACCTTCACGCTCGCCGGCAAGCTGCGAGAACAGGCCTGTTTCTGGCTCTGCCCCTACGCCCGCATCCAGGGTGTGATGTACGACAAGGAGACCATCCTTCCCACCTACGACTTCAACCGCGGTGAGCCCCGCGGCCGCCTGAAGAAGGGCAAGGTGCCCGAGGGCCAGGGCGACTGCATCGACTGCAAGCAGTGCGTGGCCGTCTGCCCCACCGGCATCGACATCCGCATGGGCCAGCAGGAGGGTTGCATCACCTGCGCTCTGTGCATCGACGCCTGCGACGCGGTAATGGAGAAGATCGGCAAGCCCAAGGGGCTGATCCGCTACGCCTCCCTGGACGAGATGGAGGGCAAGCACCAGCTGCCGCTGTACAAGCGCCCGCGGCCGCTCATCTACCTGACCATCCTCTCCCTGGCGGTGGCCGGCATCATCTACGGCTTGACCCACCTGGGCACCATCGAACTGAAGGTGCTGCACGAGCGGGCGCCCCTGTTCGTGCAGCTGAGCGACGGTTCTATCCAGAACAAGTACCGCATCAAGATCCTGAACAAGACGGACAAGGACTTCCATGTGAAAATAACGGCCGAGGGAATCGAGGGCATGGAACTCAAGGGGGCCGACAAGCCTCTATATGCCCGGAAAGGAAACGACACCTCCTACACGCTCTACATCAAGGCGCCCTCCAACGCCATCAAGGCGGAGCGCACCCCGATCACGTTCAGGGCCGTGGGCGTCGAGGACCCCACGCAACAGGCCGTTTACGAAAGCATGTTCTTCGCACCCAGATGACCAAGGTGATACCGGATGGCTGAATCCGTAGAGAAACGCAGACCCCGCATCTCCCAGTCCAACAAGGAGGCATTCCGCAACCCCTGGGTGCTGGGCTGGATCGCCGCCATCGCGCTGGTGATGCTGGTCAACGTGGGCTTCATCGTCACCGCCATCGTCACCAACCCGGGCCTGGTGGACAAGGACTACTACCGCAAGGGGCGGGACCTGGAACAGGAGTTCGTCGCCCTGCAGGAAACCCGCCACCGGCTCGGCTGGAAGATGAAACTGGACGCGGCCCACAAGCCGCACGTCAACCAGCCCGCGCGCTACACCTTCAGCGTGGTGGACAAGGCCGGCGTGCCCGTGGCGGGCGACCGCGCGGTGATCAGCGCCTATCGCCCCAGCGACGCCAGCTCCGATTTCGAACGTGAGATGCAGCAGATCGCGCCCGGCATCTACAGCGTCGAGCTCACCTTCCCGCTGAAGGGGATCTGGGACCTCACCGCCACCCTGCACAAGGGAACCGATGCACTGAAGATCACCCGCCGCATCAGCGTACAGGCTCCGTGACGCAAGACCGCCCGGGTGAAGGCTGCTTCCACTGCGGCCTTCCCCTGCCCCCCGAACCGGAACAGTTCACGGCCGAGGTGGGCGGCGAGAAGCGCCGCTTCTGCTGCTTCGGCTGCCAATCGGTGTGCGAGGCCATCTACGCCGCCGGCATGGAGGGGTTCTACAAGCGAACCCCCGAAGGCACCCTGCTGGCCCCCCCTCCCGAGCCGCCGAAGGATCTTGCCCTCTACGACCTGGAGGAGGTGCAGGAGGAGTTCGTCCACCAGGTGGGCGAGGCCCGCGAGATCAACCTGCTGGTGGAGGGCATCCATTGCGCCGCCTGCGTCTGGCTCATCGAGCAGGCGCTGAGCCGCATGCCCGGCGTGCTCTCCGCCCGGGTGAACCTCTCCGCGAAGAGACTCCTGGTGCGCTGGGACAACGGCCGCGTCCGGCTGTCGCAGATCCTGGAGCAGCTCGGCCGCATCGGCTACGCGGCCGTCCCCTTCGACCCGGAAACCGCCGAGGGGCAGCTGAAGAAGCAGAACCGCGCCCTGCTGTTCCGCATCGTCTTCGCCGGGTTCGCCATGATGAACCTGCTGTGGATCTCCATCGCCCTCTACGCAGGCGCCAGTGAAGGCGAGTTCCGCGAGCTGTTCCACTGGATCGGCCTGCTGCTGGCCACCCCCACCCTCTTCTACTCCGGCTGGCCTTTCCTGCGCGGCGCCTGGACCTCACTGCGCACCGGGCACCTCGGCATGGACCTGCCCATCGCCATCGGTGCCACCATCACCTGGGGCTACTCCACCTGGGTGACGGTGAGCGGCGCCGCGGGGCACGAGGTCTACTTCGACACCGTGGTGAACTTCATCTTCGTGATCCTGGTGGGCCGCCACCTGGAGGCGGTCTCCAAGCGGCACGCGGTGGCCGCCACCCAGCGGCTGCTGGACCTGCAGCCCCGCGTGGCCACGCTGCTCACCGAGGAGGGGGAACAGATCCTCTCCATCCGCCGTATCCGGCCCGGCGACCGCGTACTGGTGAAACCGGGCGACAAGATCCCGGTGGACGGCGTGATCCTGGAGGGACGGAGCACCGTGGACGAGGCCATGTTGAGCGGGGAATCCCGCCCCGTGGAGAAACAGCCCGGTGACCGGGTCTCGGCGGGCACGGTCAACGGCAACGGCGCCCTCACCGTGGAGGTCACGGGCACCCTGCGCGACACCGCCCTGGGGCGTATCATCCACCTGGTGGAGGAGGCGCAGGCCTCCAAGGCCCCCATCCAGTGCACCGCCGACCGCATCGTCCCCTGGTTCGTGGCGGCGACCCTCACCCTCGCCGCCGTCACCTTCCTGATCTGGTACGGTCGCGACTTCGAGCTGGCCCTGATGGCCGCCACCTCGGTGCTCATCATCACCTGCCCGTGCGCCTTCGGCCTGGCCACCCCCATGGCCATCGCGGTGGCGTCGGGCCAGGGGGCCCGCCACGGCATCCTGGTGAAGAACGGCGCGGTGCTGGAGAGCCTGGCCCACATCGACCACTTCGTCTTCGACAAAACGGGCACGCTCACCCGCGGCGAGATGCGCCTGGTGCGCCTGGAAGAGAGCGGTTCCGGAAAGGAACGCCAGCTGCTCTCCCTGGCCGCCGCCGCCGAACGGCTGTCGGAGCACGCGGTGGCCCAGGCCATCGTCGCCGCGGCCCGCGAGCGGGAAGTGGAGTTCGAAGACCACGAAGTGGCGGACTTTGCCACCCTGCCCGGCAAGGGGATCCGCGCCCGGGTGGACGGCCGCTCGCTGGCGCTTGGCACCGCTCGCTGGCTCGGGGAGCTGGGCGTGCAGCCGGACCCTGAGCTCATGGCAACGGCGAAGGCCCTGGAAGAGGAGGCGATTTCCGTGGTGCACATGGCGCTGGACGGGCGCCACCAGGCCATCCTGGGCATCGCCGACGAGCTGCGTCCCGATGCACCCGCGCTCATCGAAAATCTGCGTGCCGCCGGCATGCGCCTCACGCTCCTCTCCGGGGACCGCCGCGCCACTGCGGAAGCCGTCGCACGCCGCCTCGGCGGCATGGAGGTGATCGCCGAAGTGCTGCCCGAGGAGAAGGACAGGGTCATCCGGCAGCTCCAGGAAGGCGGCCACCAGGTGGCCATGGTGGGCGACGGCATCAACGACGCCCCCGCCCTGATCCGCGCGGACGTGGGGATCGCCATCGGCTCCGGCACCGACGTCTCGGTGGAGAGCGCCGATATCGTGCTCATGGGCGACGAGCTGGAAAAGATCCACCTGGCCAGCGAACTCTCGCGCAGGACCATCCGGACGGTTCGCCAGAACATCGGCATCTCCATCCTCTATAATGTCATCATGGTGCCGCTGGCCATGGCGGCGAAGATCACCCCGCTGATCGCCGCCATCTCCATGCCCATCAGCTCCCTGCTGGTGATCGGCAACGCCGCCCGCATCCGTACCCTCTTCAAGAAACGGTAAGCCATGGAAGTCATCTACACCCTCATTCCCGGCATGATCTTCTTCGGGCTGGTATTCGTCGCCATCCTCTTCTGGGCCATCCGTAAGGGCCAGTACGACGACCTGGAGGGTGACGCTCACCG
>AMFO01000073.1_pt1 | contig 27288 bp, 24 predicted proteins | sample 552608 | NCBI WGS metagenome assembly AMFO01 (sample SAMN01893955, study PRJNA167987) | microbial mat metagenome | biome: hydrothermal vent | place: USA: Loihi, Hawai'I | collected 2003-05-01
CGACCTGCTGGTCGTGGACGAGGCCTCGATGGTCGATCTGCAGCTCATGCAGGCGACCCTCGCGGCGCTGCCTTCGCGCTGCGCCCTGCTGCTGGTGGGCGACGCCGACCAGCTTCCCTCGATCGGTCCCGGCCAGGTGCTGGCCGACCTCATCGCCAGCGGCCGGGTGGCGGTCGCCCGTCTCGACGAAATCTTCCGCCAGGCCGCCGAAAGCGGCATTGTGGTGAGCGCCCATCGCGTCAATCGCGGCCTGCCGCCCCGCTTTTCCCACGACGGCCAGGCCGGCGACTGTTTCGGCGTCCGCTTCGAGCGGGTCGAGCAGGCCCGGGAGCTGCTCCTCGAACTGGTGACCAGGCGGATCCCCGAGCGCTTCGGGTTCGATCCGGTCCGCCAGCTGCAGGTGCTGTGTCCGACCAACCGCGGCCCGCTGGGCACGATCGAACTCAACCGTCTCCTGCAGGCCCGGCTCAATCCCTCGCCGTCGGCGATGATCGAGCATCGCGGCCTGCGCTTCGCCCAGGGCGACAAGGTGATGCAGACCGAGAACGACTACCAGCGTGAGGTCTACAACGGCGACATCGGCACGATCGTCGAGCTGGAGCGGCGCAGCCGCTCGCTCGTCGTGGACATGGAAGGTCGTCGGGTGGCCTATGGCGGCGCCGATCTCGACAGGCTGGTGCCGGCCTACGCGATTACGGTACACAAGGCGCAGGGCAGCGAATACCCGGCGGCGGTGCTGGTGCTGGCCCGCGAGCACGGGCGCATGTTGCGGCGGCGGCTGCTGTACACGGCGATCAGCCGGGCACGGCGGCTACTGGTGGTGCTGGCCGAGCCTTCGGCCCTGGAGCGCGCCATCCGCACCGCGGATACCGAGCGCTGCTCGCTGCTGCGCCATCGTCTGCTGGGTGAGGTCGAAAACGCATGACCACGGACCACGAGATCGAGACCCGGCTCGCCGCCGGTTGCGAGATTCTGCGCGAGGCCGGCCGGTTGGCTCTCGACTTTTTCGCACGGCGCGGCGAGCTCGCCGTCGAACGCAAGGGCCGCCAGGATCTGGTGAGTCGCGCCGATCGCGAGGTGGAGAGCCTGATCCGCGAGCGCCTCGCCGCCCGCTTTCCGGCCGACGGGGTGATCGGCGAGGAGCAGGGCGGCCGCCCCGGCAATCGTGTCTGGATCACCGATCCGATCGATGGCACCGCCAATTTCCTGCGCGGCATCCCCTACTGGAGCATGACCCTGGCCTTCGTCGAGAGCGGAAGACCGCTGATCGGTCTGACCTACGATCCGGTCCACAACGAGCTGTTCGCGGCCCTGGCCGGCGGCGGCGCGCGCCTCGACGGGCGGCCGATCGAGGTCTCGCGCGCGAGCAGCCCGGAGGAGGCCTGCGTGGCCCTGAGCTTCGCCTTCCGCACACCGGTCCCGGACTACGTGCGGGCGGTCGAACGGCTGCTCGCCGCCGGTTTCGACCACCGCCGCCTGGGCTCGGCGGCCTTGAGCCTCGCTCATCTCGCCGACGGCCGCCTGGACGCCGCCTTCACCCTGTACACCCATAGCTGGGACGTTCTCTCGGGGCTCCTTTTGGTGCGCGAGGCCGGCGGCAAGGTGACCGAATTCCCGGACGATCTCCTGGCGAGTGCCAGCGCGGCCGCCGCCACTCCCGGCATCGCCGAAGAGATCGCGGCGTGCACCGGCATTCCAGTGGCGGTCTGAGCCGGGGGCTCAGGAGGCGGCGATCCGTCCCTCGTCGAGCCGCGCGTAGACCGCCGCCAGCTGCTGGATCCGCCGGGTCATCGCGTACAGCCCGTTCTGGCGGCCGGGAGTGAGCAGGCGTCCGAGCCCGACGCGCTCGAACACCCCGGGCGGGGTGGTCAGGATCTCGGCTGGCGCTCGGTCGGAATAGAGGCGCAGCAGCAGCGCGATCAGCCCGCGCACGATGATGGCGTCGCTGTCGGCGCGAAGACGCAGGCGCCGGCTTTTCTCGTCGTATTCGGCGACCAGCCAGACCTGGCTCTGGCAACCCCGCACCTTGTTGCCTTCGGTGCGGTAGCGCTCGTCGAGAGCCGGCAGCGCCTTGCCCAGGTCGATGAGGTATTCGAGCTTCTCGCGAGGATCCTCGAAAAGCGCGAACTCCTCGACGATACGCTCCTGCTCCTCGGTGATGGCCGCCGCCCGGTCCATGCATCCGCCCCTTGTGACTCTCGCACCGCTCCATATGCTGGCGCCAACTCCCGGGTCAACCGCTCCGCTCGCACCACCCTTTGCAGGAGACCGCATGCTGCATCTGCTGGTGCTCCAGCACGGTCACGATTCGCCGCCGGGCCTGATCGCCGAGGAGATCGCGGCGTGCGGCGGGCGCCTCGATCTGCGCGGCCCCGCGCCGGCCATCGCACTGCCGGCGGACGCCGACGCGCACGACGGGCTGATCATACTGGGCGGGGTCGTGAACGCCCTCGACGACGGTCGGTGCCCGCACTTTCCGGCCCTTCTGGCGCTGATCCGCGCGTTCGCCGAGCGGAACAAACCGGTGCTCGGGATTTGTCTCGGCGCGCAGCTCGTGGCCCGCGCCTTCGGCGGTACCATCCGTCTCGGCGGCGCTCCCGAATTCGGCTTCGTGCCGCTCCATGCGTCGCCGGCCGCGGCGGCGGATCCGCTGCTGCGGGACATCGCCTTTCCGGTGCCGGTCATGCAGTGGCACGACGACACCTTCGACCTGCCGCCGGGCGCCGTGCATCTGCTGGAGAGCGCCGGCTGCCGAAATCAGGGCTTCCGCTTCGGGCGGTCCGTGTACGGTCTGCAATGCCATTGCGAGGTGATCCCCGCGGTGCTCGAGCCGTGGCTGGCACTGGCCGAGAAAACCGGCCTCGATCCGACGGTGGTGTCGGCGGTACGGCGGGCCGTGCCGCGGCTGCTGCCGCAATCCATGCAGTTCGGCCGCACCCTCGCCCGCCGCTGGTTGCGACTGGCGGAACGCCGGCAGAGCCGAGGCAGTGGCGGCTCCTGTTGATCCCATAAGTTGGCAATCGTCACGTCGCGGTCTAACGTTTGCGCGATCATGAACTGGATCCGTTGAATTTCCGAGTTTTTTAATGCTGCAGTGCTAGAGCAGCGATCGAGAGCTGCCCGATCATGGATATGCCTGTGGAATCCCGTTCTCCCCTTCTTTCGGTGATGCGCCGGCCGGGTGCCGCACGGCTGTGGGGAGCCGGCGTCGCGGTGAGCGTCATGCGCTGGCTGGAAATGCTCGCCTTCAGCCTGTTCGCGCTGTCCGAGACCGGCTCGGCACTGGTGGTGTCGCTCATCGTGTTCGCCCGCATGCTGCCGCTCTTGTTTCTCGGTGGCATCGTCTCCTCGCTGGTCGAGCGCCGCGATCGCCGTACCACCCTGCTGGTGGCCCTCGGCACCATGCTGGTCAGCGCCGTGGCCCTTTTCGGCGCCGCTCTGGCCGACCGCCTGAGCGTGCCGCTGGTGATGCTGGCGGCGGTGCTCGGCGGCATCTTCTGGGCGGTGGAAACGCCCCTGCGCCGGACCATGCTGGCCGAAGCGGGCGGCATGGAGCGCATCGGCCAGAGCATGGGCTTGGAGATCGCCACCAATCAGCTGACCCGCCTGACCGGAGCGGTGATGGGCGGCGCCATCGTCGCCCTGCTCGGTCTCGGTGGCATATTCGCCTGCGGGATCCTGCTTTACACGGCGGCCATCGTCCTGATTTCCGGCCTGGCGCGAAGCGCGCCATCGCGGGCGAACGGGCGCGGCCTGCGCGAAGTTCTCCGCGGGTTGACGGAAAGCATGCGCGAAGCGCGCCGCTCGGATCTGGTGATGGGCAGCTTGCTGATCTCGGCGGTCTTCAACCTCTGGGCGTTTCCCTATTTCGCCCTCGGCCCGGTGGTCGGCGAGCACGTCCTGGGCCTGGGCCCGAGCGGTATCGGCGTGCTGATGGGGATGGAGCCGCTGGGGGCACTGGTGGGCTCGATCCTGATCGCTTCGCGGCTGCATCCCCGCCTGTTCGCTCCGGTCTACGGCCTCAGCCCGGTGGTCTTCGTCCTCGGCACAACGGTGCTGGCGCTCACCGGCTCCAACCTTCTGGCCCACATGGCGTTGTTTGGGGCGGGGCTGGGCATGGCGGCCTTCGCGGTGATGCAGATGGTGCTGCCGATGTACGCGGCGCCACCCGAGATGCGCGTGCGTCTGGTGGGGCTGATGGCCATGACCATCGGCGTCGCGCCGCTGGGCTTCGCCCATGCCGGTCTTATGGCCGAATGGCTGGGCGCCCAGAACGCGCTGCTGGTGATCGCCGCCGAAGGCTGTATCGCCACGCTGCTCGTGCTGTTGCGGTACCCGGAGTTGTTGACGACGCGGCTGCGTCCCGAGGGCGTCGGCACCTCCGGCATCGGGGATTGATCGGCTTTCCGCAATCGACCAACTTGGCGTATGACGAGCCTCGACCGCCGGGCGTGTCGAGGTGCCGGCGGGGGCGCGTGTCTTTCGGGAGGTCACCACATGCAGCGCTGGACTTGGCTGGCTGTCGCCCTTTTCCTGCCGGTTACGCTGATCGCGCCGCACCCGTCCGCGGCCCAGCAGCAGTCTCCGGCCAATCCGACGCCGCCCGCCGCGGCGACCGGCCAGGCCGACGAGATCCAGGCTCTCATCGAGCGCATGCGCAAGAAGGTCGAGGACATGGGCAAGGCCGCGGCCGAAAGGGACAAGGCCCTCGAATTTCTCGAAAAACAGGTCGAGGAAGCGACCAAGGTGATCGGCACGAGCTCCCAGACCACCGAGGCCTTGCGCGAGAAGACCTCGGCGCTCAACGTCAAGCTCGAGGATATCGCCAAGGACCGCGACAAGCTGTCCTCGCAGGTCAGCGAGCGCGAAAAGCTGCTCGCCGCCCTCGAGCAGAGGGTGGCCGCGCTGACCGACCTCCTGGGTCTCCAGCGACCCGATCGGCACCGTCTCGGCGACAGCCTGGAGGCGCTGCGGGTCAAGCTCGATTCGACCATCAAGGACCGCGACGACCTCGCCGCGCGCCTGGCGAAGGTGGAGCAGGAACGTACCGCTTTGAAGCAGCGACAGGCGACGCTCGAGCAGCGGATCGCTGGCCTCGAGCAGGAAAGCCGCAAGCGCCAGGCGGAAGCGGAAAAACGAATCGCCAGCCTCGGCGGCGAGATCCGCGATCGCGAGGCCCGGCTGCGCGAGCTGGAGCAGCGCCTCGGCACCGGCCAGGAACGCATTCGGGCGATGAACGCGGAAATCGCCCGTCTCAACCGCCAGCTCGCGACCCTCAAGGATCTCCTCGGCAGCCTCGACGAGAAACTGCAGGAAGCGGACGTCCGCAACCAGCGGCAGCAGACGCGCATCGCCGATCTCACCGTCCGCCTCAACATGGCGCTGGCCAAGAAGGTGGAGGAGCTCAAGAACTACCGCTCGGAGTTCTTCGGCCGGCTGAAGAAGGCGCTCGGCGACCGTCCCGACATCAAGGTCGTCGGCGATCGCTTCGTCCTCCAGGCCGAGCTCCTGTTCCCCTCGGGCTCGGCCCGGCTCGATCCCGCCGGCGAGGCCGAACTGGTGAAGGTCGCGGATACCCTGAAGGAGGTGGCGGCGACCATTCCGCCCGACATCGACTGGGTGCTCAGAGTCGACGGTCACACCGACAAGGTGCCGGTCAGGCCGGACTCGATCTACCGCTCCAACTGGGAGCTTTCGACGGCGCGGGCGCTGACCGTGGTGCAATTCCTGATTGCTCACGGGGTGCCCCCGAATCGGCTCGTCGCCGCCGGCTTCGGCGAATTCCAACCGATCGATCCGGGCAACACCGAGGCCGCCTACCGCCGCAACCGGCGGATCGAGTTCAAGCTCACCGAGCGCTAGGAGACCGGCATGCCCGCGCGCGCCATCATCCTCGACTGCGATCCCGGTCAGGACGACGCGGTGGCCATCTTTCTCGCCCTGGCCTCGCCCGAGGAACTCGAACTGCTGGCGATCACGACGGTCGCCGGCAACGTGCCCCTGGCCCGCACCGAAGCCAACGCCCGGCGCGTGGTCGAGGCCACCGATCGCGAGGTGCCGGTCCACGCCGGTTGCCGGAGGCCCCTGCTGCGGCCGCTGGAGACGGCCGAGCGGGTCCACGGTGAGACCGGTCTCGACGGTTCGGGCCTGCCGCCGCCCGAGCGCCCCCTGGCGCCGACGCACGCGGCCGACGCCATCGTCGATCTGGTCACCGGCCGGCCGCCGGGTACGGTGACACTGGTGGCGACCGGTCCGCTGACCAACATCGCCATGGCCCTGATCAAGGAGCCCGGGCTGGCCGAGCGTCTCGAGGAAATCGTGCTTATGGGTGGCGCCATCGGTCTCGGCAACGTCACCCCGGCCGCCGAGTTCAACTTCTACGTCGATCCGCACGCGGCCGACATCGTGTTCCGGGCCGGGGTGCCGATCACCATGTTCCCACTCGACGTCACCCACAAGGTGCTGGTCACGCCGGCACGTCTCGAACGGATCGACGCGCTGGCGACCCCGGCGGCGCGCGCGGTCGCCGGCATGCTCGACTTCTACCGTCGGCACGGCCGTACCGGGGGCGCCGAGGACGGGCCGTTGCACGATCCCTGCACCATCGCCTGGCTGCTCGCTCCCGAGCTGTTCTCCGGTCGCGACTGCCACGTGGCGATCGAGACCCTGAGCCCGCTGGGGATGGGCCGCAGCTACGTCGACTGGTGGCAGACCGGTACGGAACCGGCCAACGCGCTGGTCATGAACGAGGCCGATGCCGACGGCTTCTTCGATCTGCTGGTGGAACGGCTGGCGCGTCTTTGAGCCGGCTGCGGCTACGGCTTGGGCTGCTGCTGGGTGACACAGTGGATGCCGCCGCCACCACCGACCAGATCGAGCGCGTCCAGCTGGACCACCTCGTGTTCGGGAAAGGTCGACGTCAGGACCTTGTAGGCGGTCTTGTCGGCGGCATCGCCGAAGGCCGGCATGACGATGCCGCCGTTGGCGATGTAGAAATTGACGTAGGAGGTGGTCAGCAGCCCACCCGATTGGCGCTGGCGGGGCTTGGGCACCGGCAGGGTGACGACGTCGAGGGCACGGCCGCGCGCGTCGGTCGCCTGTTGCAGCACCGCGAAATTGGCTTCCAGCGCATCGAAATGCGCGCCGTCGGGCTCGTCGCGTGCCGCCAGCACGACGCCGGGACGGGCGAAGCAGGCGACATTGTCCACATGGCCGCGGGTCTCGTCGTCGACCATGCCGTTGGGCAGCCAGATCACCCGCTCGATGCCGAGACAGGCGGCCAGTTCGGCTTCCACCTCCTCGCGGCCGAAGCCGGGATTGCGCGCGGGATCGAGGGCCGCGGGCTCGCACACCAGAGCGGTGCCTTCGCCGTCAACGGAAACGTTGCCGCCCTCGAACACCAGCGAGGAGAAGAAACTGCGCGCCTTGACGTGTTCCAGGATCCGCCGCGCCAGTTCGGCATCCTGCGCGTAGTCCTGGTAGAGCTCCCCCCAGCCGTTGAAGCGCCAGGCGACACCACCGAGCCGGCCGGCGCCGTCCAGCAGAAAGGTGGGGCCGGTGTCCCGCACCCAACTGTCGTCATGGGCCATCGGCAGGACCGAGACGCCCTTGCCGAGATAGAGCGAGGCGTCGGCGGCCAGATCCGGGCGCACGATCATCGTCACCGGCTCGAATTCGGCGATCGCTTTGGCGATCTGGGCGACGGCGCGACGGGCGGCTTCGAGACCGCCGTCCCAGGCGTCCTCGCGGCACGGCCACGCCATCCAGCAGCGCGCATGCGGCCCCCATTCCGGGGGCATCGCGAAACCGAGGTCCCGTGGTCGCTCCACTCCTGGCCTCCATCCCCTGTCCATCATGTTCAGGTTGCGGCATCCCCGCAACCGTGGCAACCACAGCTTAGCAAAGCCGACGCCGACGACGCCACGATCCTGCCGGGGAGGAACATGCCATGACCAGCCCGATCGAACAGCGCCTCCTTGAACTCGGCCTGAGGTTGCCCGAACTGCCGGCGCCGGCGGGCAATTACGTGCCCTGGGTCCGTGCAGGCAAGCTCCTGTTCGTCTCCGGCCAGGTACCGATGGCCGAAGGACGCATCGTCGTCGCCGGCAGGCTGGGCGAAAACGTCAGCCTCGAGGAAGGACAGCGCGCGGCGAGGCTGTGCGCGCTCAACATCCTCGCCCAGGCGCGGGCGGCGCTCGATGGCGACCTCACCGGGCTGGCCCGCTGCGTCAAGCTCGGCGGCTTCGTCGCCTGCACTGCTGATTTCACCGACCAGCCCAGGGTCATCAACGGCGCCTCCGATCTGATGGTGGCGGCGATGGGCGAGGCCGGCCGGCACGCGCGTTTCGCGGTCGGCGCCCCGGCGCTGCCGCTGGGCGCCGCGGTCGAAGTCGAGGCCGTCTTCGAACTCGCCTGAGCGGTGCCGGCGCACGGCCTGCGTCTGCTCGGCGGGATCGACGGCATCGCCGCCGACACCTGGGATTCGCTGGTGCCCGGAGGAAATCCCTTCGTTCGTCACGCGTTCCTGGCGGTCCTCGAGGAGAGCGGCTCGGCCACCGCCGAGACCGGCTGGCAGCCGCTGCATCTGCTGGCCGAGTCCGGAGGGCGCCCGTGCGGCGCGGTGCCCCTCTACGCCAAGAGCCATTCCTGGGGCGAATACGTGTTCGACCACGCCTGGGCCGACGCCTTCGAACAGGCCGGTGGCCGCTACTATCCGAAGTTGCTGGCGGCGGTTCCCTTCACCCCGGTACCGGGTCCCCGCCTGCTGGTCGCGGACGACGCTCCCGCCGTGCGCCGGCAGCTCGTGGCCGGGCTCGCCGAGACCTGCCGGGCATTGTCGCTGTCCTCGGCGCACGTCACCTTCTGCAGCGCCGAAGAAGCCGAACTGCTCGCATCCCGTGGCTGGTTGTTGCGCCGTGGCATCCAGTACCACTGGTTCAATCGCGGCTACCGCAGCTTCGCGGACTTTCTCGCGAGCCTGAAAAGCGGCCGCCGCAAGACCATCCGTCGGGAGCGCCGTGCGGCGGCGGCGAGCGGGCTGGAGATCCGCGTGCTGAGCGGAGAAGAGGTCACGCCGGCGGAGATGGAGGCGTTCTATCCGCTCTATCTCGCCACCGTCGACCGCCGCTGGGGCGGGGCCTACCTGACGCCGGCGTTCTTCCGGCTGCTGGCCGAGCGGCTTTCCGACAGGCTGGTGGTGATGATCGCTCGCGAACACGGACGGCCGGTGGCCGCCGCCCTCAACCTGCGCGACGACGAAGCGCTGTACGGGCGTCTCTGGGGGTGCCTCGCAAGCCACCGCTTCCTGCACTTCGAGCTCTGCTACTACCGCGCGATCGAGTTCGCCATCGCCCACCGCCTGCGCCGGGTGGAGGCGGGCGCCCAGGGCGAGCACAAGCTGCTGCGGGGCTACGAGCCGGTCTGGACCTGGAGCGCCCACCATCTCCGGGATCCCGGCCTGGCCGCCGCCGTCACCCGCTTCCTGCGGCGCGAGGAGCGTCTCCTGCAGCATCGCTTCGCCGAACTTCGGACGCTGCTGCCGTATCGCGAGACCGCTCAGGAGGACAGCAGGATGGCGTCCTCGGGCCGGAAGGAGACGTAGCAGGCCATTCCCTGTTCGAGCGAGGTCGGCTCGATGCGCGAGCGGTTGTGCCGGATGCACACCAGCCGCCGGCCGTCGCTGTCGACGAAAATGCGGCTGTGATCGCCGAAATAGGCGATCTGCCCGATCCGCCCGGCCAGCCGCAACGGCCCCGAAGCCGGCCCCTCGGTGCTCACCTCCATCTTTTCCGGGCGCACCGCCAAGGCCACGACCTCCGCCGGCGGCTCCCGCCCTGGAACCACGATTTCCCCGAGCCCGTCGACGACCACCCGTGCGCCGTCTGCGGTACGGGCCACGAGGCGGGCGTCGAAAACGTTCACCTGGCCGATGAAATCGGCGACGAAGCGGGTCCGCGGCTGTTCGTAGAGGGTACGGGGGTCGTCGATCTGGAGGATCCGCCCCTGGTTCATGACCGCGACGTGGGTGGCCATGGACAACGCCTCGTCCTGGTCGTGGGTGACGATCACGAAGGTGATCCCGACCTCGTGCTGCAGGCGCACGAGTTCGAGCTGCATCTCCTCCCTGAGCTTGCGGTCGAGCGCCGAGAGCGGTTCGTCGAGGAGCAGCAGTTTGGGCTTCTTGACGAGCGCCCGGGCCAACGCCACCCGCTGCTTCTGGCCGCCGGAAAGCTGGTCGGGACGCCGCTCCTCGAAACCCTGGAGCCGGACCATGGCGACGGCCTCGGCGACCCGCTCGCGGATCTCCGCGCGCGGCACGCCGGTCACCTTGAGTCCGTAGGCGATGTTGTCGGCCACGGTCATGTGGGGGAAGACCGCGTAGGACTGGAAGACCATGTTGACCGGCCGGCGATTGGGCGGCACGCGGGCCATCTCCTCGCCGTCGATCAGAATGCGGCCCTCGCTCGGCTGCTCGAAACCGGCCAGCACGCGCAACAGCGTGGTCTTGCCGCAGCCCGAGGGGCCGAGCAGCGCGAAGAAGGCGTTGCGCGGGATCGCCAGGGAGACCGCGTCGACCGCCGCGAAGTTGCCGAAGCGCTTGGTGAGACCCTCGATGCGCACGATCGGCGGATCGCTCATCGCACCTCCCCGCGGCGCGCCGGCGACTGCATGCGCATGGCGATGACGGTGAGCAGCAGGGTGATCGCGATCAGGACCGTGGACGCGGCGTTGACCTCGGGCGTCGCGCCGAACCGCACCATCGAATAGATCTTCACCGGAAAGGTGATGGTCTCCGGCCCGCTGGTGAAGAAGGTGATGACGAAATCGTCGAGCGACAGGGTCATGGCCAGGAGCGCACCGGCGATGATGCCGGGCTTCAGGAACGGGATCATGATGTGCCGGAGCGTCTGCCATTCGGACGCGCCGAGATCCTTGGAGGCTTCCTCCAGGGAACGGTCGAACCCTTCGAGACGGGCCCGCACCACCACCGCCACGAAGGGAAAGGAAAAGGCGATGTGGCCGATCACCACCGGGGCCAGGCTGGCCGGCCAGGGAATGCCGCCCATCATGCCGATACGGCTGAAGAACACCAGCAGCGAGATGCCCATGCAGATTTCGGGAATGACGATGGGCAGGGCGTTCGCCCCCTCCACCACGGGCTTGCCGGGAAAGCGGAAGCGCCACAGCGCGAGCGCCAGCAGCGTCCCGAGCACGATGCTGGCGATGGTCGAGATGAAGGCGACGATCAGGCTGTTGGTGAAGGCCTCGATCAGCGAACTGTCGGCCATCGCCTTGGCGTAGTACTTGGTGGTGAAGCCCCGCCAGACGATATTCCTGCGGCTGTCGTTGAAGCTGAAGATCACCAGGATGACGATCGGGGCGTAGAGGAACAGGAAGGTGGCGGCGAGCCAGGCCTGCACCCACAGCCGCCGGGTGTAGTCGAGCGGTCCCCGCGGCGAGCGCACCCTAGCCATGTCGTCGTCTCCTGCCGGCCAGCCAGGCGCGCAGCGCCAGCACGAAAAAGGTCAGATAAAGCAGGACGAAGGACAATGCCGAACCGAAGGGGATGTTGTTCGCGGCCTTGAACTGACGCTCGATGACGTTGCCGATGAGCTGACTGCTCGGGCCGCCCAGAAGATCGGAGATGAGGAAGGTGCCGAGGGCGGGGATGAACACCAGAATGATGCCGGAGACGATCCCCGGCCAGGCGAGCGGCACGACCACCCGCCAGAAGGTCTGGAGCTGGGAGGCGCCGAGATCGAGACCGACCTCGATCAGCGAGCGATCGAGCTTCTCGAGGGTAGCGTAGAGCGGCAGCACCATGAACGGCAGATAGACGTAGACGATGCCGAACACCACGGCGGGGTCGTTGTACAGCAGCTCGAGCGGGACGAAGCGCTCCCCCATCAGGCCGCCAAGGCCGAGCGGAGTCAGCAGTATCTTGGCGCCCAGCCACAGATATTCGAGCCCGTAGTTGAGATAGCCGCGGCCGCGCAGCACCGCGATCATCGCGTAGGTGCGGATCAGGAAATTGGTCCAGAAGGGCAGGATCACCAGCATCAGCAGCAGCGGCTTCACCCGCTCGCTGGCGAAGCTGACCGCCAGCGCCACCGGGAAGCTGACCACGAGACAGAGCGCGGTGGACAGGGCCGCGATCCAGAAAGATTTCCAGAACAGCCCGAGATAGATGGGCTCCATCGCCTGGCGGTAGTTGTCGAGAGTCCAGGTGATGACGATCTCGACCGGTCCGGCGCGCTCGCCGAAGGCCAGCACCCAGACCATCGCCAGCGGCACCAGAAAGAACAGCAGGAGCCACAGCCCTCCCGGCAACACGAACGTCCAGAACACCCAGGGGGCCGAACGCCAGCTGTCCAAATTTCCGCCCTTCCGTCCCTACCCTCGCCGGCCAGAGAGTGCCGCCTCGGCCGGCCTTGTCAACGCCACCCTCATTCCCACTCAATGGTGCCGGGCGGCTTGCTGGTGTGGTCGTAGACGACCCGGTTGACGCCCCGCACCTCGTTGACGATGCGGGTCGCCGTTCGGGTCAGGAAGGCGGGATCGAACGGATACACATCGGCGGTCATGCCGTCTTCGGAGGTGACCGCCCGAAGCGCACAGGCCGCCTCGTAGGTGCGGGCGTCGCCCATCACCCCGACGGTCCGCACCGGCAGCAGCACCGCGAAGGCCTGCCAGATCGCATCGTACAGCCCGGCTTTCCGTATCTCTTCGAGGAAGATGCGGTCGGCCTCCTGCAGAATCGCGACCCGTTCCCTGGTCACCTCGCCCAGGATGCGCACCGCCAGCCCGGGGCCGGGAAAGGGGTGGCGACGGACGAAATCCTCGGGCAGGCCGATTTCGCGGCCGAGTTCCCGCACCTCGTCCTTGAACAGCTCGCGCAGGGGCTCCACCAGCTTCATGCGCATGCGCTCGGGCAGGCCGCCCACGTTGTGGTGGGTCTTGATGGTGGCGCTCGGTCCCCGGAAGGAGACGCTCTCGATGACGTCGGGGTAGAGTGTGCCCTGGGCCAGGAAGTCGGCGCCGCCCAGCCTTTCCGCCTCACGCTCGAACAGCTCGATGAAGCTGCGACCGATGATCCGGCGCTTGTGCTCGGGGTCTTCGATGCCGGCCAGCCGCTCGAAGAAAAGCTCGGCGGCCTCGACATGAACGAGCGGAATGTTGAAATGGCCGCGGAAAAGATCGACCACCTGCTCAGCCTCGCCCGCCCGCAGCAGGCCGGTGTCGACGAACACGCAGGTCAGCGCGTCGCCCACCGCCTCGTGCACGAGCAGGGCGGTGACCGCCGAATCGACGCCACCGGAAAGGCCGCACAGGACCCTGCCCTCGCCTACCTGCTCGCGGATACGACCGACCACCTCGGCGCGAAAGGCAGCCATCGACCAGTCGCCGGTCAGGCCGGCGATATGGTAGCAGAAGTTGGCGAGAAGCCCCTTGCCGATGGCCGTGTGCACGACTTCGGGATGGAACTGGACGCCATAGAAACGCCGCTCCTCGTCGGCGATGGCGGCGAAGGGCGCGCCCTCGCTGCGGGCCACGGCAACGAAGCCCAGCGGCAGCGCCACCACCCGGTCGCCGTGGCTCATCCACACGGTGGTGTGCTCGCCCACCCTGAGCAGCCCGTCGAACAGGCGGCATTCCCGGATCAGCTCGATGTCGGCGCGGCCGAACTCGCGGCCGGCCGCCGGTTCGACGGCACCGCCGAGCTGCGCGCACATGGTCTGCTGGCCGTAACAGATGCCCAGCAGCGGAACGCCCAGCGTGAAAACGGCGTCCGGCGCCCGCGGTCCGGTCCGGTCGACGACGCTGGCCGGTCCCCCGGAAAGAACGATCGCGCGCGCCCCGAAGCCGTGCACGAACGCGTCGTCGACGGTGCAGGGATGGATCTCGCAGTAGACCCGGAGCTCGCGCAGACGGCGGGCGATGAGCTGGGTGTACTGGGAGCCGAAATCGAGGATCAGGACGCGTTCGGTCATGGTGTTTCCGCTGGCCTGCGGGGACGCTCCAGAGATAGTGCCACGCCCCTGCCGGCGCCAGCCGCGGCTGCAGCGGCGGATCACCGCCAGCCGCTTGAAGGCGGGGGCGGGCCCGGCTAATGTCCGGGCTTCCGGCGGCGCCGCCGGGGAAGGCTGAACTACGGGAAATGCGGCGTGAAAGCAGAGGATCGACACACCGGCGGGCTGGGCGAAGTGCTGCCGCCCCTGAGCGAGCACGAAGCCAGCGTCGAGGCGTACAGATGCCTGTTCTGCTTCGATGCGCCCTGCACCCATGCCTGCCCCACCCACATCGACGTGCCGGGCTTCATCAAGAAGATCGCCACCGGCAATCTCACGGGCTCGGCCCGCACCATCATGGAAGCCAACATTCTGGGCGCCACCTGCGCCCGGGTCTGCCCCGTCGAGGAGCTGTGCGAAGGGGCCTGCGTGCTCAACGCCGAGCACCGACCGATCATGATCGGGCGGCTGCAGCGTCACGCCACCGATCACGTGTTCGAGAACGGCATCCGGCTGTTCCGTCCGGGCAGCCCCACCGGCCGCAGGGTGGCGGTGGTGGGCGCCGGACCCGCGGGTCTCTCCTGTGCCGCCGAACTGGCGCGGCTCGGCCATGCCGTCACCCTGTTCGAGAAACGCGAGATGCCGGGTGGCCTTTCCACCTACGGCATCATCGTCCTGCGGGAACCGGTCGAGGTCGCCCTGGCGGAAGCCGAGATGATCGCCGAGCTCGGGGTCGACATCCGCACCGGAATCGAACTCGGTCGCGACATCACCCTGGACGGGCTGCGCGAGGAATACGATGCGGTGTTCCTCGGCGTCGGGCTCGACGGCTCGCCCAACCTCGGCATTCCCGGCGAGGAGCTGGTGATCGACGGGCTGGAATGGATCGAGCGCAGCAAGTTCGAACCCGAGAAGATGACGGTCGGCAGCGAGGTCTACGTGGTCGGCGCCGGCAACACGGCAATCGACGCGGCCACCGTGGCCCGGCGGCTGGGCGCCGAGCGGGTGACCATCCTCTACCGCCGCAGCGAGCGGGAGATGCCGGCCTACCGGCACGAGTATGCGTTCGCCCGCAGCGAGGGGATCGATTTCCGCTTTCTCACCCAGCCGGTGCGGATCCTCGCGCGAGACGGCCACATCACCGCGATCGAATGCGTGCGGATGCGTCTCGGCGAACCCGACGCCTCGGGCCGCGCCGCACCCGAGCCGGTACCGGGCTCCCAGTTCACGTTGTCCGCCGATCAGGTGATCAAAGCGATCGGGCAGAAGAAGCCCGCGCTGATCAATGATCTCGGTCTCGCCACCGAAAAGGGGTTCGTGCGGGTCGATGACAGCTACCGCACCAGCATCGTCAGGGTCTATGCCGGCGGCGACTGCATTCGCGCCAGGGGCGCGGCGTCCACCGTCATGGCCACACGAGACGGCAAGCTCGCCGCCCGGGCCATTGACGAGCAGCTTTCCGCGGCCGCTGCCGCCGCCGAGTGAGGAGAGGCGCCATGGCCGACCTGTCGATCGATTTCGCTGGAATCAAATCACCCAACCCCTTCTGGCTGGCCTCGGCCCCGCCCACCAACAGCGGGGCTCAGATCCACAAGGCCTTCGAGGCCGGCTGGGGCGGCGCGGTGTGGAAAACCATCGGCGCGCCGGTGCTCAACGTTTCCAACCGCTACGGCGCCTGGCACTACAACGGCCACAAGATGCTGGCCATCAACAATGTCGAACTCATCTCCGACCGCCCGCTGGAGGTCAATCTCCGGGAGATGGCCGAGGTCAAGCGGGCCTGGCCGGAGCGGGCGGTGATCGCCTCGGCGATGGTCGAGTCCAATCCCGAGGCCTGGCGCGACATCGTCCGGCGCATCGAGGACACCGGCGCCGACGGCATCGAGCTCAACTACGGCTGCCCGCACGGCATGTCGGAGCGGGGCATGGGCAGCGCGGTCGGTCAGGTGCCAGAATATTGCGAGCAGATCACGCGCTGGGTCATGGAGGCCGCGTCGATACCGGTGATCGTCAAGCTCACCCCCAACGTCACCGACATCGTGCCACCGGCCCGGGCCGCCGTCCGCGCCGGCGCCAACGCGGTGTCGCTGATCAACACCATCAATTCGATCATCGGCGTCGATCTCGACAGCCTCGAGATCATCCCCAACATCGGCGGCAAGGGTGGCCATGGCGGCTACGCCGGACCGGCGGTCAAGCCCATCGCCCTCAACATGCTCGCGGCCGTGACCCGCGATCCCGAAATGCGCGAGGCCGGGGTGCCGATCTCGGGGATGGGCGGCATCGCGACCTGGCGGGACGCGGCCGAGTTCCTGCTGCTCGGCGCCGGCAGCCTGCAGGTCTGCACCTCGGTCATGCATTACGGCTTCCGGATCGTCGAGGATCTGATCGAGGGGCTGTCCGGCTGGATGGACGAGAAGGGCTTCGCCACCATCGACGAGGTCGTCGGCCGCTCGGTTCCCCGGATTTCCGACTTCAACGATTTCGATCTGTCCTTCCGGGCGGTGGCGCGGATCGACCCCGAACGGTGCATCCGCTGCGATCTCTGCTACGTCGCCTGCAACGACACCGCCCATCAGTGCATCGATCTGCTCGACGGCGACGGTCGCAAGGTGGAGCCCCGCTCCTGGGGGCCCAAGGCCAACGGCAAGGATGAAGCGACCGCCAACCGGCCGCTGCCGGTGGTGCGCGAGGCCGACTGCGTGGGCTGCCGCCTGTGCTACAATGTTTGCCCGATCGACGGCTGCATCAGCATGGTGGAGGTGCCCTCGGGCCGGCCGCCCGTCACCTGGGCCGAGCTGACCGCTGCCCGTCCCGAGATCGGCACCAACTGGGAGGCGATGGAGCGCTATCGCCAGGAAACGGGGATCGATATCCACTGAAGCGCCGGGCAGGCCCGGCCATACGGTACCGGAGGGAGTCCAGATGCCGCTCTTGATCGAGAATGGCGAGATCGTCACCGCCGATTCGCGCCAACGCGCGGACATCTACATCGAGGACGAACAGATCACGCGCATCGGCCGCGATCTCGAAGTGCCGCCCGGCACCGAGGTGATCGACGCCGCCGGCAAATACGTGTTCCCGGGATTCATCGATCCCCATGTGCACATTCATCTACCGTTCATGGGGACCTTCGCAAAGGACAGTCACGAAACCGGCAGCAAGGCGGCGGTCGTGGGCGGCACCACCACCTACATCGAGATGTGCTGTCCCAACCGCAACGACGACGTGCTCGAAGGTTACCAGCTCTGGAAGGGCATGGCCGAGGGCAAGAGCGTGTGCGACTACAGCTTCCACATGGCGGTGCCCAAGTTCGACCCGAAGACCGAAGGGCAGCTCCGCGAGATCGTCGCCGACGGTATCGCCTCCTTCAAGGTCTTCCTGGCCTACAAGAACTTCTTCGGGGTCGACGACGAGGAGCTCTACGGGACGCTCAGGCTGGCCAAGGAGCTGGGGGTGATCACCACCGCCCACTGCGAGAATGCCGAGCTCGTCGCCCAGCTCCAGCCGCGGATCCTCGAACAGGGCCTGACCGGACCCGAGGGCCACGAGCCGAGCCGACCGGAAAGCGTGGAGGCCGAGGGCACCCACCGGTTCGCCACCTTCCTCGAGAACACCGGCGCCACCGGCTATGTCGTGCATCTCTCCTGCATCCCGGCCCTGAACGCGACGATGGCCGCCAAGGCGCGGGGTGTGGCCGTCCATGTCGAGGTGGTGATCCCGCATCTGCTCCTGGACAAGAGCTGGGCCGAACGGCCGGATTTCGAGGGGGCCAAGTACATCATGTCCCCGCCGCTTCGCGACAAACGCAATCAGCCGGTGCTGTGGGAGGGGGTCAAGCGCGGCTTCGTCGACACCGTGGCCACCGACCACTGTCCCTTCGATCTCGAGCAGAAGGACATGGGCCGCGGCGATTTCACCAAGATCCCGAACGGCATGCCGGCCATCGAGGACCGCGTGAACCTGCTGTGGACCTACGGGGTGAGCCGCGGCGGCCTCGACATCCACCGCTTCGTCGATGCCGCCAGCACCCGTGCCGCGAGGCTGTTCGGGCTGTTCCCGCGAAAGGGCACCGTGGCGGTCGGCTCGGATGCCGATCTGGTCGTCTACGATCCGAACTGGCGCGGCACCTGCTCGGTCGAAACCCAGCACATGAACAACGACTACAGCGCCTTCGAAGGCTTCGAACTGGACGGGCGACCGGCGGTGGTGACGGTCCGTGGCAAGGTCGCGGCCCGTGACGGTGCGTTCGTCGGCGAGGCCGGCCGCGGTCGGTTGCTGCGCCGCCAGCCGGCCTACTTCTGAGGACGTGCCGTGAGCGCCACCGCCGCTGCCGAAAGACCGGCCCGCACCAGCGACGCGCTGGTTTCGGTGCGCAACGTCACCATGATCTACGGCGGCGGCACGGTCGCCCTCGAAGGGGCCGATCTCGACATCGAGCAGGGTGAATTCGTCAGCCTGATCGGTCCCTCGGGCTGCGGCAAGACGACCCTGCTGCGGCTCCTGGCCGATCTCATCGAGCCCAGCTCGGGCAGCATCAGCATCGGCGGCAAGAGCCCGGCCGAGGCCCGGCGCGATCGGACCTACGGCTACGTCTTCCAGGCCCCGACGCTGATGGAATGGCGGACGGTGATGGCCAACGTCATGCTGCCGCTTGAGGTCATGGGCTTCAGGCGCGGCGAACGCCAGCAGAGGGCGCAGAGCATGCTGGCGCTGGTGGGGCTCGACAAGTTCGCCGACAAGTATCCCTGGCAACTGTCGGGCGGCATGCAGCAGCGGGTGTCGATCGCCCGGGCGCTGTCCTTCGATCCCCAGCTTCTCTACATGGACGAACCGTTCGGCGCACTCGACGAGATCACCCGCGAGAACCTCAATCTGGAACTGCTGCGGCTGTGGCGGGAGACCGGCAAGACGGTCATCTTCGTCACCCACTCGATCCCCGAAGCGGTGTTCCTGTCGACCCGCATCGTCGTCATGACCCCGCGACCGGGCAAGATCGAAACGGTGATCCCGGTCGATCTCCCGCAGCCGCGCGATTTCGAGACGCGGGAGACGCCGCGCTTCTTCGAGATCGCCACCAAGGTGCGGGAGGCCCTGCGCAAGGGCCACGGCTACGAGGTCGCGGTCTGACGATGCGTCGAGAAGGAGACGAGGCGGCGCGGAAACCATGGAAACGGTGATCAAGCAGGCGCGTCTCACGGGGCGCGACGGCCTCGTCGATGTCGGCATCGAGGATGGCGTGATCGTCGCCATCGAGCCGCGGCTCTCGGGCCGGGAGGAGATCGCCGCCGAGGGCAACCTGGTCTCACCCAGTTTCTACGAGATCCACATTCATCTCGACGCCATCCTCACCGAAGGGGATCCTCGCCCCAACGAGACCGGCAGTCTGTGGGAGGGCATCGCGATCTGGGCGGAACGCGTCGAACGCCTGACCCCGGAGGACATCCGGGCCCGGGTGATGAAGGCGTTGCCCTGGTTCGTCGCCCACGGCGTCACCCACATCCGCTCCCATGTCGATGTCTGCGATCCCGAGCTGACGGCGCTCAGGACCCTGCTCGCGATCAAGCGGGAGGTGGCCGAGCTCATCGACATCCAGCTCGTCGCCTTCCCCCAGCTCGCGGTCTATTCCTTCGAGGGCGGCGAGGAGCTGATGCGCCAGGCGGTCGACCTCGGCGTCGATGTGATCGGCGGTATTCCTCATTACGAAATCACCCGTGAATACGGTGTCGAGCAACTCCGTTTCGTCATGCGCCTCGCCGACGAAGCGGGATTGCCGGTCGATGTTCATTGCGACGAAACCGACGACGATCATTCGCGGTTCCTGGAGACCCTGGCGGCGGAGACCATCCGCCACCGCATGGCCGGACGGGTGGCCGCCAGCCACACCACCGCCATGCACTCCTACAACAACGCCTATGCCGACAAGATCATCGGCAACGTGCGCCGCGCCGGCCTGCACGTGATCTGCAACCCGCCCGACAACGCGGTGCTGCAGGGGCGCTTCGACCATTATCCCATCCGCCGCGGCCTGACCCGGGTGCGGGAATTGCTGGCAGCCGGGGTGAATGTCGCCGCCGGCCACGATTCGGTGATGGATCCCTGGTATCCGATGGGTTGCGGCGACCCGCTGCAGACCGCCTTCGTGCTGCTGCATCTGGGGCACATGTCGGGCCGCGCCGATCGCCGCCATCTGTTCCCCATGCTGACCTCGCGCCCCGCCGCCATCTGGCACAACCGGCAGGTAGGGGGCGAACGCGGCCTCGAAGGGCACGGAGTGGCGGTCGGCAATCCGGCCGATCTCATCGTCTGGCCGGTGCCCGGCGAGGACGATGCGCTCAGGATTCTGCCGCCGCGCCGCTATGTCCTCAAGCGCGGCCGGGTGGTGGCCGAGACCCGGCCGGAGAGCACCACCGTGCTGGGGGCGCCGGTGCGCTATCTCCGGGAGGCCGCCTCGTGAGCCGCTTCGACCCCGAAGCGCGGCAGGTGTCGCTGGCCGACAACGAGGTGACGCGCTGGCTGCTGTTCGGCATCGTCTTCATGGCCGCCTGGGAGATGGCGGCGACGGCTTATGACGCGCCGTTCCTGCTGCCCGGGCCGTCGCGCATCTTCAGCGAGTTCGTACGGTCGCCGCAGCTCATCCTGGTCAATGCCTGGATCACCACCCAGGAGATCGTGCTGGGCTTTCTGATCGGCTCGGTGCTGGCCATGCTCGCCGCACTCCTGCTGCTGGTGGTGCCGCGCTGGCTCGAGGATTTCATCTTCCGGGCGGTCATCACCCTCAATTCCATCCCCTTCGTGGCTCTGGCGAGCCTGGTGGTGGTGTGGCTCGGGGCCAACACCATCGCCTCCAAGGTGGCAATCGCCGGGCTGTATGCCTTCTTCGCGCTGGTCTATTTCGCCCACAAGGAAATGCTCTCCACCGACCCGCTCAAGGAGGAGCTGCTGACCTCCTACAACGCCAGTTTCGGCCAGCGGGTGCGGCTCCTGAAGCTGCCTTCGGCGCTGCCGGTGATTTTCACCAGCCTCAAGGGGGCGGCGATGGCGGCGGTCAACGGCGCCATCGTCGGAGAGCTGTTCGGCGCCTTCCAGGGTCTGGGCTTCATGATCCTGGATTCCCGCTATGTCGGCAACACCGCGAGGGTGTTCGTGGCCGCCGTGCTGTGTACCCTGGTGGGGTGGATGATGCTCGGCGTTCTCGCCGTTCTGGAGCGTCGCTTCGTCGGCTGGCACCTCGAAATGACACGACAAACCTAGGGAGGTTACCATGACCAGAAGCACCCGAGCGGGATTGTGGGCCCTGGCCCTGTCGATGGCGACGTCGATGCCCGTGGTGGCGGCCGAGCTCGAGCCCGCCACGATGATCGAATCCTGGTTCATCCACGCCGAGTCGATCGGCGATCCGGTGGCCGTGAAGAAAGGATTCTACCGCGATGCCGGCCTCGATGTGCGGGTGGTGCCGGGCGGCCCCGGCCTGTCGCCAATCGGCCGGGTGCTGGCGGAAGCCCGCAGCGGCAACCTCGTGTTGGGCATCGACTATCCCTACAATCTCCTCGAGGCACGCCAGAAGCAGGGGCTCGAGCTGGTCGTGCTGGCCGCCGACTTCCAGGAATCGGCGATGCGCATCCTGTCGTGGAAGAAGGTCGAGAGCCCGGCCGATTTCCGCGGCCAGTTCGCCACCTGGATCGGCTACGACAAGCCGATCAAGGCGGTCATCGGCAAGGGCTGGGAAACCCAGATCCAGATCGTCAACCAGCAGGGTGACCCGGCGACCCTGGGCGGCTGGATCGCCAAGCAGTACGATTTCGCCTCGGCGATGATCTACAACGAGGTGCTGGTGGCGAAGAAGGTCGTCAAGGAGCCGTACTTCGTCTACTCCTACAAGCAGTTCGGCGTCGACTGGCCGGAAAACGTCCTGTTCACCACCCAGAGCGTGCTGGAGAAGTTCCCGGAAAAGGTGAAGGCCTTCGTGCACGCGCGCTACCAAGGTTACAAATACGCGCTCGCCAATCCGGACGAGGCCGGGGACATCCTGCTCACCTACAACCCCAACCTCGACAAGGCCTTCGAGCTTACCGGTCTCGAACAGATCCGCACCATCATGGTCACCGATTCGAGCCGCGCCAACGGTCTCGGCTATCTCGACACGGCCAAGCTCGAAACCATGACCAAGCAGCTCGTGGCCGCCGGTATCCTCGACAGTGAGGACATGAGCGGGTTCGCCCACCCGGTCGCCAGTGGCGTGATGCCCTGAGCCGATCCGCGGGACGAGTGCGATGCGCGCGCGGCTGGGCAACTTCGGGCCGATGGTGGTGGTGGCGGGGGTCGCGATCCTCCTCTATCTGCCGCTCGTGGTGCTGACCAACTATCCGCTCGCGCAGCGCGCCCTTGAGCGGGGCGCGGTGATGGACTGCGACGGCCCGCTGGCCTGCGCCTTCGTCCTGCGCAATCCGGTGATTCCGGCCCCCGGCCAGCTGCTTTCGGGCATCTACAATCTGATGCTGCCGCTGGATTCGCCCAACGCGATTCCCGTCAACGCCCTGTGGACCGGCGCCGAGACCCTGGTCGGCCTAGGCCTCGCCGCCCTGGTCGGCTTTCTGTTCGCCCTCGGCCTCGTGCTTTCGCGGGCGTTCGAGCTCTCGGTGCTGCCCTGGATCGTCGCCTCGCAGACGGTGCCGATCATCGCTCTGGCGCCGATGCTGGTGGTGGTACTCGGCCAATACGGCGTGCGGGGATGGTTGCCCAAGGCCATCATCGCCGCCTACATCGCCTTCTTCCCGGTGACCATCGGCCTCGCCAAGGGGCTCAGGAGCCCCGACGCCCTGGCCCTCGACCTGATGCGCACATATCGCGCGACCACTCTGCAGACCTTCCTCAAGCTGCGACTGCCGGCCTCGCTGCCCTATCTCTTCACGGCTTTTCGCATCTCCACCGCGGCCGCCCTGATCGGCGCCATCATCGCCGAGATGTCGACCATCAGCTTCTTCGGCCTCGGCAAGATGCTGTCCGAAAACGCGCGCGCCTCGGACGTCGTCGGCACCTGGGTGCTGATGATCGCCTCGGCGGTGCTCGGCATTCTGCTGGTGGCCTGCGTCGGCTTGCTGGAGCGGTTGGTGACGCCATGGCGACGTTAGGATCGAGCCTGACCGGCGCCGCCTCGCGCGAGACCGCCGGCGGCCTTCCGCTCACCGCGCTGCTGGCTCTGGCCGGCGGCCATGCGCTGCTCCTCTATTTCGTCCTGCTCTGGTGGGAGAAGAGCGAGATCGCGTCGGTCTCCTGGCAGAGCGTCCTCTATCTGGCGACAGCCGTCGCCGCCCTCGGCCTGTCGCGCCTCGCTGCCTGGATCGCCGAGCATCCGGCCGGCCGGCTGGTCCGCTTTCTGCCGGCGGCCCTGACCATGAGTCTGGGTCTGCTGGCGGCGGAGGCGCTGTTGCGTGCCTATCAGGTGCCGGCCGGGCTGATCCCCACGCCCACCGAGGTCCTGACGGTGCTCTGGCAGGCCCGCGACGTGCTCCTGCAGGACACCTGGCAGACCTTCGTCATGGAGGCGGTGATCGGCTTCGTCATCGGGGTCGGGGTGGCGCTGCCGGTGTCCGGGCTGATCGCCCGCTCGAGCTTCCTGCAGCGCGGACTCATGCCCTACGCCGCCGCCTTTTCGAGTATTCCGATCCCGGCCCTGGCCCCGGTGTTCGTCCACATGTTCGGGCTCGACTGGCAGTCCAAGGCGGCGGTGGTCGCCGTCACCGTGTTCTTCCCGGTGGTGGTCAATGTCGTGCGGGGACTTCTGGAGATCGATCCGCGGCTGCTCGATCTGATGCGCTCCTACGCCGCCAGCGACCGCGAGGTTTTCGCCAAGGCCCGGGCGCCCAACGCCTTGCCCTTCTTCTTCAATGCGCTCAAGCTCGGCACCACGCTGGCGATGATCGGTGCCATCGTCGGCGAATTCTTCGGCGCCACCGGCACCGGCCTCGGCTTTCGCATCCAGATCGAGGCCGGTCGCTTCGGCTTCGACATCGTCTGGGCGGCGATCATCGTCGCCTCGACGCTGGGGATCGCCTGGTTCGGCCTGGTCGCCTGGATCGAACGGCGCTTCACCAGTTGGCACGTCTCGCTCAGGGAATGACCTGCGTCACACCGCGTCTCACAGCTCGGGAGGGAAGGATGAAAGCGAAACGCATCGTCACCGTGGCCGCGGCGGTGGTCGCCGCCGGCTGGATGGCGCAGGCCGAGGCCGGCAGCAATCTGGCCATCAGCCTGCAGCTCAAATGGTTCCCGCAGGCCCAGTTCGCGGGATACTTCGTGGCCAAGGACAAGGGCTATTACGCGGACGAGGGATTGGATGTCACGCTGCTGCCGATCGGTGACCAGTCGCCGATCCAGACCGTAGTCTCCGGCGCCGTCGATTTCGGCACCACCTGGATCGCCGATCTCCTGACCGCCCGCGAGAAAGGCCTGCCGGTGGTGCACATCGCCCAGATGTTCCAGCGCTCGGGCTTCGCCATGGTCGCCCTCAAATCGAGCGGCATCAAGGATCTCTGCGACATCAAGGGGCGCAGCGTCGGTGTCTGGCCTTCGGGTAACGAGTATCCGGCGGTGGCCCTGTTCCACAAATGCGGCCTGACCAGCTCGCTGGATGCGCGGGTCTCCAATCCCGACGTGACGGCGGTGACGTACCCCTTCGACCCGGCGCTGGTGTTCCCCGAGCGCGTCGATATGGTCTCGGCGATGATCTACAACGAGGTCGATCAGATCGTCGGCCTCGGTTACGGCCTCGATCAGCTCAACGTGTGGATGCTCGCCGACGAGGGCATCAATCTCCTGGAGGATCTGGTCTTCACTACCGAGAAGGTGCTGAACGATCCCGACTACAAGGGCTCGGGGATGTCCGGCCGGGAGGTCGCGGCCCGACTGCTGCGCGCTTCGCTCAAGGGCTGGGATTACGCCGTCAAGCACCAGGCCGAGACCGTCGAGAAGCACGTGCTGCCGGTCTGCGGCAACACCTGCAAGGGCTCCGGCACCCGCTCCGACGCCAAGTCCCACCAGACCTGGCAGATGACCGAGATCGCCAAGCTCTACGAGGCCGGCCCCACCGCCAAGGGTTGCCCCGGCTATCTCGAGCCCGCGGCCTACGAGGCCTCGGTCCAGCTCCTGCTGGATCAGAAGATCCTCTCGAAGGCACCGCCGGCCGCCACGGTGGACTACGGGCCCTGGGAGATGGCCACCGGCAAGACCGGCGCCGACTGCAAGTAGCACAAGGGGGCGGGCGCGGAGCGCGGCTCCGCGTCCGTCCGTTTCTTCGTCACGTTCTGTCGGGAGGAACCCCCATGCCGCTCGATCCCAAGCGTACCGTTGCCGAACTCAAGGAACTGCGGGCCCTCACAGGCGACGAGAACGGCGCCTGGCGGGTCGCCTGGACGGATACCTGGCTGAAGGCCCGCGAGTGGTACAAGAAGAAGCTCGCCGAACTTCCGGTCGAGGTCCATCAGGATGCGGCCGGCAACATCTGGGCCACCCTCGAGGGTGAAAGCGAGAAGGCGCTGCTGATCGGCGGCCACATCGACTGCGTGCCCGGCGGTGGCTGGCTGGACGGCTGCCTCAATGTCCTGGCCGGGCTCGAGGTGCTGCGCCGGATCAACGAACAATACGGCGGCAAGCCGCCGGTGACGGTGCGTCTGGTGGACTGGGCAGACGAGGAAGGCGCGCGCTTCGGCCGCAGCCTGATGGGCTCCTCGGCCTTTTCCGGCACCCTCGAGCCCGAGGCCGAAAAGGACCGCACCGACAAGGACGGCATCCGCCTCGAGGACGCGCTGCGGCGCTGCGGGGTGGAGATGGACCGCATGCTGGAAGCGCAAAAGGAGCAGAAGAACGCCGCCGCCTATCTCGAGCTGCACATCGAACAGGGGCCGGTGCTGCTGGACATGGATCTGCCGCTCGGGGCGGTGCTCGGTACCTTCGGCGTCGAGCGCCACGGCATCCGCTTCTTCGGCCAGGCCGCCCACTCCGGTTCGACGCCCATGGACAAGCGCAAGGACGCGTTCCTGGCGGCCGCCAAGATGGCTCCGGAGATCTACGCCATCACCGACCGCAACGGCGGCGTCTGCACGCTCGGCTCCTGCACCACCCGCCCGGGCATCGTCACCAGCGTGGTGGCCGAGTGCGATCTCACCCTCGATCAGCGCCATCTCGACGCCGATGCGCTCGCCCGCATGCTGTTCGAGGCGAAGAAGGCGAGCCAGCGCTTTTCCCGCGAGGGCGGTCTGCCCGAGCCCGAATGGAGCACCATCTGGCGGATCGAGCCGATCCTCTTCCATCCCGATCTGATCGAATTCTGCGACGAGGCGATCCGCGAAGTGGCCGGCACCTCGCACCGGCTGCCGAGCGGCCCCCTGCACGACGCCGCCGAGGTGGCCCGGGCCGGCATTCCGACGGTGATGATGTTCGTCCAGAGCCTGCACGGCATCAGCCACAACAAGATCGAGGATACGAAAGAGGAGCATCTGGAGCTGTCGGTGCAGGCCCTCGACCGCCTCGCCGACAAGACGATCGCCTGGATCCAGCAGCAGGGCTGACTCTTCGCCATTCGCTCCCCGACCCCCGAAGGGTCGGGAGCGGCGATGCCCTCCCCTATCCGCGGAAATCTTCCTCGCGGAGGTGGAGGAGGTGGACGCCGCCGGTGGCGAGGGCGGCGGCGAGGGCGGCTTCGAGCTGGTCGAGCGAGCGAGGGCTGGCCGCAGTTGCGCCCATCGCCCGGGCGAGGGCCGGGAAATCGGGATTGCGCAGGCGGGTGGCCACCGGCTGCATGGCCCGCCCCTGCATCTCGTCGCGGATCTGGCCGAGCGCGTCGTTGTCCCAGAGCAGAACGACGAGTGGCAGCTCGAGCTCGACGGCGGTGGCGAGTTCCGCCAGGCTGTACTGGAAGCCGTAATCGCCGACGATCGTCACTACCGGCGTGCCGGGACGGGCGAGGGCGGTGCCGATCGCCGCCGGCAGCGCCCAGCCGAGGGTGCCGAACCCCACCGGATGCAGCCAGCGCCGCGGTGCCGGAACCGGAAACACGGCGTTGGCGGTATAGGCGATCTGAGTCATGTCGGAGGTGAAGACCGTTTCCGGCGGTGTCGCCCGCCGCACGACATCCAGCACCCGGCGATGCAGGGCGGCGAGCTCGCCCCCTTCGCCGCGCGCCGCCTCGCGCAGTTCCCGCACATCCTCGCTGCGGGCGGTTTCCGGCAGCAGCGGCAACAGCTCCGAAGTGAATACCCGGGCATCGGCACGGACCGCGAGA
>AMFO01001434.1_pt1 | contig 27151 bp, 31 predicted proteins | sample 552608 | NCBI WGS metagenome assembly AMFO01 (sample SAMN01893955, study PRJNA167987) | microbial mat metagenome | biome: hydrothermal vent | place: USA: Loihi, Hawai'I | collected 2003-05-01
AGATATGCGATGTCGTGGACAACACATTCTACTCGCTGATTCACGTTCGGCCGCCCGGCGCGCCCGCGTTCGCGATCGACGCCCGGCCTTCGGACGCGCTGGCGCTGGCACTTCGAGTCGCGGCGCCGATCTTGGTCGCGCAGGCGGTGATCGATCGTCTGGAGGCGGACTCGGCGCTGCAGCTATCGCCGCTGGCTCGGGCATCGCTAGAGTCGGCGCGGGTCGAAGTGGTTCGGGCCGATCTGTCCGGATCCGATCCGGCCGGATCCGATCTGTCCGGATCCGATCCGGCCGGCTCCGACCGCGCGCTGCCCGATGGAGTCGCGCCGCTGCCAGAATCCCCACGGGCGGACTCCCCGCGGGTGGGAGCCCGGCGCTGTCCCGAGTTGATGATCGGAGAGAGCGACGAGCTTCTGCGTGTCCTCGGCGACGAGGACTTCGGCAAGTGGAAGATGTAGCCCCCTCGCCGCCTGCCAGCGCGGCGGATGCGTCGGCGGAGACTCACGGTTTCGCGCTGTGGTGGCCGGTGCTTGCCTACTGCGTGCTCATCTTGTCGCTATCGTCAATTCCCGCCAGCGCGATGCCAGATATCCGCGTGATCTGGCGCAACGACAAAGTGATCCATGCCTGCGAGTACGCCGGACTGGGGGGACTGCTCGCGCTGTGCATCGTGCGGCGCTGGCGACGCCTGGCGCCGGTGGTCACCTGCGCCCTCGCGCTTTTTTGTGCGGCGCTCTTCGGCGCGAGTGATGAACTGTATCAAGGCCTCATCCCCGGTCGGTCGTCGTCGCCGTGGGATTTTTTGGCCGACGCGACCGGCGCGCTGGTGGGGGCGACCCTGGTCACCGCGTTCTGGATCCGGTCGGGGCGAGCGGGCTCGACGCGATCTGACTAGGGCGGCCGAGGGGAACAACCATGGCAATCGTACGCAGCTATCTCGCTACCTCGCCCGTCATTGGCGATGGGGTATTTCTCGCCGAGACTGCCGTTGTGATCGGCGATGTCGAGATCGGCGCCCGCTCGTCGCTGTGGTATGGCGCGGTGGCGCGCGGCGATGTCTTTCACATTCGCATCGGCGAGGCCACGTCGATTCAGGACAACACGGTATTGCACGTGACTGATGGCCGCCACCCGACGCTCATCGGCAGTCGCGTCACGGTCGGGCACTCGGCGACCTTACACGGCTGCACCATCGCCGATTCCTGTCTCATTGGCATGGGCGCGATCGTGCTCGACGGCGCTCGGGTCGAGACCGGGTCAGTTGTAGGTGCGGGTGCGCTGGTGACGCCAGGAACCGTGGTGCCGGCGGGTCATCTGATGGTGGGATCACCGGCGCGGGTCAAACGGCCGCTGCGAGATGACGAACTGGCCTGGATCGAGAGCAGCGCCGATCATTACGTGGAGCTCGCATCGCAGTACCTCGCAGCCCTTGCGGGGCAGTGATCAAACAGATAATCTCGATCTCGGCTGCGCGAGTGGCTGAACAAGCGGGTGGGTGGCTCCGTCATACCGGGGCGGCCAGTGAGTAGTCGGACCCGGCTGTCCGCAGCCTGGATAGCGAATGTACAATCTCTCGAGAGCGCTTATTCACAGAACGCGCGTGTGGGCCGGTCTGATGACCGTGGTGGCCGTGATCCTGCTCGGGGGCGGGCGCAGCGCCCACGCCGATAACGTGGACGTATTGATCAAGCGTTTGACCGCCTCGACAGACTACAAAGAGCGGCTATCTGCCGCCATCAACCTGGCGAAGATCGGGGATCGGCGAGCTGTCCCGGCGTTCTTGCGCGCGCTCCGGGACAAAGACAAGACCGTGCGCGGGGTCGCCGCGGCCGGGCTGGGCAGGCTAGTCGCCGCCGGGGTCACCGATGCGGTGCGCACCCGGGCGCTCGCCGAGCTCAAGCGGGTCGCGGCCGGGGACAAGAACGCCTTTGTGCGCAAACAAGCCCAGAAATCCTACGATGCGATCAAGCGGCAGGGCGGCGGCGGGGCGGCGAACGCGCGAATCTTTGTGCAGATCGGCAAGATGGCCGACTCGAGCGGAGCTGGGGCGGCGATCGTGAACGCCATGCGCAAGACGGTGGTCAAGACCTTCCGCAAGTCGTCGAAATCGATAGCGGTGGGGCCGCCGGGCCAGAAGTCGCCGGGCAAGGCCGCGCTCAAGGGCAAGGCGGCATTTTACGTGGATGGAACCCTCACCCAGCTCAGCGTCGCCGACAAAGGGTCGAGTTCGCTGGTTTCTTGTAAGGTGAGCATGTTGATTGCGACCTTCCCCGACAAGAGCATGTTTGGCTTTCTCAAGGGGGGCGCGAGCGTCCAGGCGGGCTCGTCGGAGCGAGATGTGGGCTTCGCCAAGGAGGATTGCGTGGCCGCGGTGGTCGAAGACTTGGTCAAACGGAAGATTATTCCTACCATTGTACAGAGGGCGCCGTAGTTGCCGGCGCAAAGCCGGGCACAAGGCCGGAGACGCTGGTAGAGAGTCAAATCATGGGAGCCGCGAGCACGCGAAGTTACAAACGGAGCTGGAAAAACTACCTGCTCGATGCGCGCTATCAGCTGCGCTTCACGGCGTTCATGGTGGGGCTGTCGGCTCTGCTCATGGGCCTGCTCGGCTTCTGGGTCATGCAGACGGCGGCCAAGTCGACGGCGGTGGCGGTCAATAACGTCCTTGGGGTCGATTGCCCCAAGCCAGCCAGGCTCGGAGCGGATGAGACCGAACCCGATGTGACTCTGGACGCGCCGCCCCAGGAGCCCGTCGCCGACAAGCCGGCCGCCGACAAGCCGGCCGCCGACAAGCCGGCCGCCGACAAGCCGGCCGCCGACAAACCGGCCGCCGACAAACCGGCTGCCGATGACGGGCCCGTGCGCCAGCGACCGACTGTGCACCTGGACGAGAGTGAGATCGAAGCCGTGCTACCGGCGGCCGAGATCTTGAGTTATCACATGTGTCGAGCCGAGCAACTGAGCACCATCGACCGGCTTCGCGCGGGACAAACTCACATCCTCTACGTCTTGGTCGCGGCGGGAATTTTGCTCTGTTGCGGCCTCGGGCTCTACAGCATCAAGATGACCCACAAGGTGGCCGGTCCCCTCTACAAGGTCGGCCTGTATCTCGACAAGATGCGCGACGGAAAATTTGACGAGGTCTACAACCTGCGCAAGGGCGACCAGCTGATGGAGTTCTATCACCACTTCAAGGAAGCCCATGGCGGATTGACGCGGTTGCAGCGAGACGACCTGCGCGCCTACCGAGATTTTATCGCCGCCCTCGATGCTCTCGCAGCCGGCGACGCCGGCGCGATCCCACCAGACGTGCAGGCCGATCTCGACGAGTTGCGGGCGGCGGTCAAGAGCAAGGAGGAATCCGGTGCCTGACAATCGTCCACCATCGGGAGCGCCGACGCCTCAGCGCTCCCATCCCAAGCGCAGGCTGTCGAACTACATCCTCGATAAGCGTCTGCAGCTTCGCTACGTGGGATTCGTCACCGTGGTGTCCGCGCTCCTGTCGGGCACCCTGGGCTTTCTGGTCTGGTCCCAGGAGAGCAGAGCGTCCCAGAGCATCATCAATACCGTGGACTCCGCGGGGTTGGGCGCCGACACCCGCGCCGAGATCATTGCCAGTCTGAGTGCCGACGACAGCAACCTCGTGGGGATCATGCTGCTGGTCGGCGTCGGCCTGGTGTTCGTGTTGTCGATGTACCTGGTGGTGATGACCCACAAGGTCGCCGGTCCGCTCCACAAAGTGTCGACCTACTTTGACGAGATGGCGGTGGGGCGCATGAGCGAGGTCTACCACCTGCGCAAGGGCGACCAGCTCATCGATTTCTACGACAAGTTCAAGGAAATGCACGACACCGTGCGGGCGCGCCAGAAGTCAGAGGTGGCCATCCTCGAGCGCCTGACCCAGCGATGCCAAGAGGCGGGGCTGGCCGACTCGGCAGACTTTGGTCACAAGCTGGCCGAGGCCGTCTCCTACGTCAGGAAACGAAACGATCTTCTCGCCTAGTACCAGCTTAGGAGCGCGGTGCCATCACTCGCTGGCTTGTGGGGCGAGGCAAGCAAGCGCTTGCAGATAAGCCGGTTCGGTGTTTTACCCCTACTATGAGCTTGTTCGGACGACTCAAGGGCGCGATCTCCACCAAGGCGAACGGTGCCATCGACAAGTTGACCAGCCCCGAGCGCGAGCTGGATCAGATCATCAACGAGCTCGACGAGTCGGCCCGTTCGGCCCGGCGGGAGCTGCTCTCGTACAAGACCAACGAGAAGCAGTTCGCCAAGGACATCGCCCGCTGCGATGAGAAGATCGCCGCCTGGGAAACCCGCGCCATGGCGGCGGTTAAGGCCGGGAACGACGAGCTCGCGAAGGATGCGCTGACCGCGAAGCGCAAAGAGGAGAGCGCGCGCGTGTCGCTGGTCGGTGCCCGCAACGAAGCCGCCTCCTATGCCATCGAGCTCAATCGATCGCGCAAGTCCGTGGAGGCCAAGCTGCAGATCCTCAAGCTCAAGCGGGGCACCATGGCCCAGCAGATCGCCTCTGCGCGAGCGGGGGGCGCCGCGTTCGGCGACGACGGCGGCGTGTGGGATCGCATGAAAGTGGCCGAAGAGCGCATCGAGGAGCAGGTTATTTCCGCCGAGGTGAATGAGCTGCTCGACATGGAAGAGGGCGCCACCGATCAGGCGCTGCGCGCTCTGGAGAAAGACGCCAAGCAGCACGACTCGGACGATGTCCTGGCCGAGCTCAAGGAGAAGATGGCCCAGGACAAGGCGAAGAAGCTTCTCGCCGCTGGATCCGACCCTGCGCCCGCGGATTCCAGCGGCAGCCCGGAGCCCGGCAAGAAATAGCTCCCGTCCCCCCCATGTCCCGAAAAGCTGCGCTCGCGACCCAATCTCGGCGGCGCGGCTCTTGTCTAACCGGGCAGCGATGCGGAGCAGAAAAACCCGTTCGGACCCGATGGCGCTTGCCCGGGTGTTCTATAGTGGCAGGCGATGGCGGCTGACGACGCGGACGCCTTGGCGCGGGCTCGAGATGGCGACCGCCGCGCTTTTGGTACGCTCGTGCGCAAATATCAGCGCCGCGTCTACGCCACCGCCTATCACGTCACCGGCAACCACAGCGACGCCGACGATGTGGTCCAGGAAACCTTCGTGCGGGCCTATCGCAAGCTGGCGAGCTTCGATGGCCGGGCCGAATTTTTTACCTGGCTGTACCGAGTTGCGGTCAATACCAGCCTCAATCACCTGCGCCGCCGCCGCCGGGTCCATCTCGGCGAGGGCGAGGATGCCGCAGCCCGGGACAATCGCGCCAGCCCCGGACACGATCCCCGGGAATGGGCCGAGCTGGGCCAGCGCATGCGTGCGGTTTTGGCGGCCATGGCCGAGCTGTCCGCCAAGTTGCGCGTCACCTTGGTGTTGGCGACCATCGAGGGACTGCCCTACCGAGAGATATCGCAAGTACTCGAAATTCCTGAAGGAACCGTGGCCTGGAGAGTGTCGGAGGCGCGCAAGCAGCTCCGCGCTCGTCTCGATGTTGATCGGGCCCCGGCCGGCCGCGGCCGAGACCCGAAATAAGCTGCATGAGTGAGATTGATTCTGATAAGTATATGCCATTGCTGGCTTCGCGCGCGACGCGTGGGCCAACGGGCCGGCCGGCGACTTTCGTGCGAGCGCGGTTCATTCGTAAGAACACGTGAAGGGTATCGAACGCGAGCTTGAGGAATCTCTGGCCGCCGCGGCGGCGGCGGCGGGCGATGAGTACTTCGAATCACTGCCCGCGCGTGTCGATGCGCGATTGATGGAGGTAGAAACGATGACAGGAGTCGATATGTCCACCGGAGCGAACGAATCTGGCAGCAACGGACCGGGGAGTCCGAGCGAACAACCACCGGTGGCAATGCAGGCGACTCCCGGCGCGGCATCTCTCGAGGAGGAGGACTCCGGCCTCATCGATATCAAGAAGATGGCGCGCCACACGAAGCGCAGAGTGACGGCCCGCATGTCCACGGAGAGCGACGTTGAAGAGTCGCTGCTGGCGTCGTCGCGACCGTCGGCCCTGCGCGACGTTGTCCTGCCGACTCCCGGCGAGGATACGCCCAACCTTGCGACCGAAGAGACGCCGGTCGCGGCATTGGCTGGGCCGGGCGCGGCGCCCGCAGGCGGTGCGCCGTGGGTTGCGATCGCGGCAGCGGTCGTGCTCTTGCTCGGTGGTGTGGTCGCGTTTCTGGCGACGCGCGCCGGCGGCAACGCTGACTCAACCAAAGTTGCGGCTGCGGCGACCGCGCCTACTCCGGAGGCTCAGCCGGCGCCGGCTCCGGCGGTGGCACCTGCGGCGGCCGGCGCGGCGAAGGCCGACCTCGCGCCCGCGGCCACCGCGGTCGTCACTGACCCGGCCAAGCCGGCGGCGTCGGACCCCGCCATCGCACCGCAACCGACGGACGCTGTCGCCGGCGAGGCCGACACCACGGGGACGCCTGCCGATCTGCCGCGCGCGGCCGCCAGCGGCGATACGCCGACCGCTGCTTCCGGAGCGGTCGCCAAGCGCGAGCACAAACCGGCAGGTCATGGGGCTGCCCATCACGATAAGACCAAGAAGGCCAGCAAGCACGCCGGGACCCGCCGCGGCAAGAAGGCAAAGTCCGGGGCCGGCAAGGCAGCTCCGAAGGCGGAGACCGCCGATCTCGACGCCCTGCTCGACAATGCGTCCAACGGCGCTGCCGAGCGGCGACACGCTGCGGCGGCGGCGAAGAGTGAGAAGAAGTCCGTCTCGAAAAAGACCCTGTCCCGGTCCGACATCACCAAGGGAATGGGGTCGGTTCGTGGCCGCGTGCAGCGCTGCTACGAGAAATTTCAGAAGTCCGGGTCGATCATCATCAAGGTCTCGATTGCCAACGCGGGTACGGTGAGCAAGGCGAAAGCGACTGGCAAGTTCAAGGGGACGCCCACAGGAAAATGTGTGGTGGGCGCGGTCAAGCACGCGACCTTCCCCGAGTATGCCGGCCGTCCAACCTCGGTAAGCTATCCGTTTCTGCTATCGGATTGATCTGAACCAGATTTCCTGGTCCTGTTTCTGCCATGGGCAAAGCAAAGACCGGACATTTCTTCGAGGACTTCGCGCTGGGCATGCGGCTGGTGCACGCGACGCCGCGCACGGTGCATGCAGGCGATCTGTCGATCTACATTGGTCTCTATGGCGAGCGCCGCGCTCTCCATTCGTCGGCGGAGTTTGCCCGCGCCATCGGCTATGAGCGCGAGACCGTGCCCGACTTGCTCACCTTTCATCTGGTATTCGGCAAGACGGTGGCGGATGTCTCACTCAACGCAGTGGCGAATCTGGGTTATGCCGACGTCCGCTTTCTGCGTCCGGTCTACCCGGGGGACACGCTGCGCTCCGAGAGCGAGGTCATCGGGCTGAGAGAGACCTCCAACGGAAAGTCGGGCGTGGTGTACGTCACGACCCGAGGGTTCGATCAAGAGGACCGAGAGGTCATTCGATTCAACCGGTGGGTACTCGTGCACAAACGCGATCCGGCGACGCCGACCGGCGCTGACCACGTCCCGGAGTTGCCCGGGGCTGTCCCGGTCAGCGAACTGCCGGTTCCGGACAACATTCGCCTCGGCGACTTCGGCCGCCAGCGCTGGGCCACTGGCGGCACGGCGCTCTGGGGCGACTACGAGGTCGGCGAGCGCATCGACCATGTCGACGGCATGACCCTGGACGAGGTCGACCACACGTTTGCTACCAAGCTCTACCAGAACACGGCGCGGGTCCACTTCAATCAGCACGCCATGAAGGACTCGCGATTCGGCAAGCGACTCATTTACGGCGGCCACATCATCAGCGTGGCCCACTCGCTGGCGATAAACGGTCTCGAAAATGTGCTCACGATGGCGGCGTGGAATAGCGGCGCCCACGCCAATCCGACCTTTGCTGGCGACACCATCTACGCGTTCAGCGAGGTGCTCGCGCGCGAGCCGCTGCCGGGACGCGACGACCTGGGGGCCCTGCGACTGCGCCTGGTCGCCGTAAAGAACTGCGATCCTGCCGCGGAGGACGTGCCCACCAAAGCGCCCGACTCCAGCGGAAAACTCCGATACGATCCCCGCGTCGTGCTCGATCTAGACTACTGGGGACTGATCCCCCGCTAGCTTCTATGCGGCGAGGCGGGCGCTGGTCTTGTCAGGCGGGGTGTCGCGCTCGAGGGCGTCGATGCGCCGCCTCAGGCTGGCGCGCCCGCGCTCGGCGTAAAACGCCCAACCGGCCAGGAGCAGGACCAGGGCGAGGGCGCCGGCGAGAATGATCTGCAGGGCGCGTTTGGACGACTCGGCGACGCGAATCGGCCCGACCTTGGCGAAGCTCGCCGCCGCCGACTCCGGGGCGGGCAGCGCGTGGGTTGTCACTACAGCGACATCGTCGCCGCGCATCCCTTCGGCAGCGCCGGCGACGAGCATTTGAATCTCGGCGGTCTTGATCTCCGCCCCCGCGCGCAGCCGCAACAGCACCGACGCCGTGGGACGGGCGCGAGTCGCATCGGCCGGCGCCAGCGGATCGGCGACCGGCGCGGTAATGATGACGCTGGCGCGGAGCACCGCGTCGAGGGTCTCCAGATGCCCGGCGATTTCTCTGCTGAGTGCATCGATGTAGCGCGCCTTCTCTTCGGTCGGCGATGGAATCATTGAGGCGCTGGAATACAGAGTCGACAGGCCCGCGGTCTCGGGGCGCGGCAGGCCGTCGGCTTCCAGCACGGCCATCGCCTTGGCGGCGTCGCCTGATCCGACGGCGACGGCGTAGCGGCCGTCCTCCGCTTTGCCGGTGGACTCGCGGTCGGCGGCGATTCCGGCCCGGCCCAAGGCGGCCATGACCTCGCGCGACTGTGATTCATCCAGGTCGCCGGCGACATCTGCCGAGCAGCCGGCAATGGCGAGCCCGATGAGTACCGTCGCGGGGAGTACCCGGAGCCCCCGACTGCATCCATTGCCCCGCCTCTGCACGTCTCGGTTGTGGCACGTTCGCCCTGGCCTGGTCAACTCGGGCCCGGCAAATCCATTGTGACCTCAGCGACTTGCAACCGCCTGGCCGATCGGTAACTATTTTCGTCTCGGATTCGTCTAACCGGCTGGAGCCGTTTGCGGCCCGCGCATTTGCCCACCGGATTTTCACCCTCGAAGGAGCAGATCGTTCCATGCGAACTACGTTTATTTCCAAGATCCTCTGTGGAGCCTTTCTCGCAGGATGCCTCGGCATCGGGGTCGGCTATGCACTCTCTGCCGATCAGGGAGTCGCCGAAGCCGCCGCGCCGAAAAACCTGCAGGTTTTCCCCAAGGACACCCCGAAAAAACAGCTCAAGAAGGCGATGAAGGTGATCGCCAAGTCCCTTGATGTCAAGTGCGATCACTGTCACGACCTGGACGATATGTCCAAGGACACCGACAAGAAGAAGATTGCTCGATCGATGATGCGCATGGTCGGCGAGATCAATAAGAAGCACTTCAAGGGCAAGCGCCGCGTCGTCTGCATGACCTGTCACAACGGGTCGATTAAACCGAAGTAGTCGTCGACGTTTTCCGGCCGAAGTAGTCAGGTCGACGTAGTCGATCAAACCTGGGTGGTCATGATCTGCTTGACCGCCGCACTGACGCGATCGACGACGCGGCTGGTGACGTCGACTTGCATGGAGTACTTGGCGACGTCGGCCTGAAGCGCGAGCAGCTGCTCGGGGCTGAAGGTCTTGCCCCGCCGGGCCGAGGCGATGGCGCGGTCGAGCTTGCGCTCATTGGCGAGCATGGTGGCGATGGGCCGCTCCGCCGGGGAGACGGCCTCGGCGGGCGTCGCCGGGCGGGCCGGGGTGGCGGCGCTCAGCGGACCGGTCGCCCCGACCTGCTCGGGCGCGGCCGTGGGCTGTTCGCGGCGAATGGAAAACTCACCGCCGTGGCCGCCCGACCCCGGCTGCGCGGGAGCGGCGGCGGCCGCCGGCTGAGTGGAAGCGGCCCCGGTTGTGGCAGATGAGGCGATGGACGAGGCGACAGACGACAGTGGGCTCAACATGGTTCAGGTATCGGCGCCGGCCCCCGCGAGTTGCGGATTATCTAAAATTATTTTGCCCAGCGCGCCAAAATGACCCGAACCCGCTGAAATTACGGGAGATGCGCGTCCGTGATTAGAGCGTAATCGCGCAGATCATGGGACCTGCCCCGGATGGCCGGCACTCCAGACCGCAGGGGCACTGGTCCTGGCTGGTGCAGGTCAGAACGCAGATCATGTCGGTCGAGCCGGGGTTGAGCGGCGCGCACAGGGGCATAGCGCCATTGAAATCGGCGGCGTTGCCGCAGTCGGCGGTGGTGGTGCACGAGATGGCGCAGGTCTTGTAGATGGTGGCGCCGCTCAGGCACATCGGGCAGCCGGTCTTGTCACAGTCGCCGTAGATCCCGGTCGGGTAGCAGAGATCGCTGTTGGTACTGGCATCGCTGCCGGCGCCGCTGCCGTCGATTGCACCGCCGCTGCCGTCGACCGCGGTGCTGGCGTCGACGCTCGCGCTGTCATCGTCGTCACCGCCGCCGCTGCCGCCGCAGGCGGTGATCACCATGGCGAGCGCCGCCAGGACGACGAGCTGGAAGATTCCCTTGGAGTCTGACATGGCCCGCGGTGTACCGCAGACGGTCGCCGCAGACAAGCGCACAGCGCGTCAGCCCAGAGCTTGGACGATCTCGGTCTGGGTGACGATGCCCAGGAGCTTGCCGTCATCGTCGACGATCGGGATGTGCCTGAATCCGCGATCCTTGAGCTTGGACAAGGCATCGCCGAGCAACGCCGTGGGCAACAGCGTCCGCACCGGCGAGCTCATGATCTCGCGCACCGCCAGCCCGACCAGGAGGTTGGGGCGGCTGGCCACGATGCGCACGATGTCGCGCTCGGTGACGATGCCGATGGGCTTGGCGCCCGCGACGACCACTACGCACGAGACTCGCTTGGTGGCCATCTCGCTGGCGACGTCGCGCACGGCGGCGTCCGTGGGTACCGTGACCACGTCAGTGGTCATCACTTCATTGATCGTGCGTTTCATAGTCCCTCCGAATCCCTACGCCCAGTGTAGCGCCCTCCCATCCGGTCGGGCAGGTGTTTATGGCTCGACCGGCTCTTCTTTGCCCATGTGGCAGGTCATGCACTTCACCCGGTGTTTGCCCTTGAAATGCTTCTTGTTGATGCTGTTGGTCATTTGCATCATTTTTCGCGCGATCTTCTTATTCTTGTTGGCGTCGCTGGCGAAATCCTTGGTGTCGTGGCAGTGCTTGCACTTGACGCCGAGAGACTTGGCGACCTGAGCCTTCATGAAGCCGTTGATTTTCTTGCGCGACCAGGACTTACTCAGCACCTTGAGATTGGTCGGGGGCCCGCTGTTGGCTTTCTTGGCGGCGCCTGCCGGGTCTGCCGCGGTGGGGGCTCCGGGCTTGGCGGCCGCGGCGGGGTCGGGCTTGGCGGCGGCCCCGGGGGCTGCCGCGGATGCGTCGGGCTGGGTCGCTGCGGTGGGCGCCGGCTTGGCGGCCTCGGGCACCGGCGCGGGTGGCGTGGCCGCGGGTTGGGCGGTCGGCGCGTTGCTGGGCGCTGGAGCCGGTGCGTCGTCTCCCTTGGAGCAGGCGACGACCAGGAACAGGCCAGTGACGAGGGCGAGCAATCGTGTATAGGACGACATGGGCTGCTAGGATGCGATGGTTTTGCTCCGCAGACAATCGGTGCACGTGACAAATGACGCGTCAGGTGAACTTTCTAATGGGCCAGCCGCCGCTGTGGCCAACGCGGTCTCCGCGTTTCTGGGCGCCCTGTCGCGCGCGGCGCTGGGGCGACTGGCCCGGGCCATCGGCGCTGTGTGCGCGGGTCCAGACGGCCGCGATGACCAGCGGCGCCGAGCGCTGGCGACTCGCTTCGGCCTGGACCTCGCCGGCTTCTTGAACCTGGTCAGCCGCTCCGAATTGGATGCAATCGCCGCCGCCGCCGGGGTTGCGAACGCGGGGTCGGTGGGCAGCCTGCGAGCCCGGCTCTGGGCCCACGGGGCTGCCCTCGAAGCCGGCGGGCCCGAGTGGCTCGGCACGCCCGTGCAGCCGGTCCCGGTCGTCTTGCGCGGCAAGCTGGTTCACCTGGCGGCGGGCAACGGTCTGGCACCGCCGTCGCCCGCCTGGCCGCGTCCGGTGCCGACGCAGCAATCGCTCGACGCGCCGGGCCGGGAGCCCGACACCCTCGAGGAGCTGTTGGCCAACGCCGACGCGCTGCTAGGAGTTCGCCTCGGCGGCGCCAGCAGAAATAAAGGAGCGTTCGGCATCCGGGTAGCCTCGCTGCTCGGCGTCGCCGAGCGCGGTCATTCGGAGCCCGACTGGCGCGGCGAAGTCGAGATCAAGACCGTGCCGGTGGTGCGCGACGCCAGCGGGTTCTGGCGGGTCAAAGAAGACCCGGCGGTGAGTATGAAAGGGGCGCGGCCCCTGGCCAAGCTCTGCCGCGTCCTGTGGATCGCGCGGGTGGCCGACGGGCCGGACTCGCCGGTGCTCAGCTGGTATTACCAGGAACGCGATGCTGCCATCGCGACATTCATTGTCCGGGATCTGCACACGCGACCCAAGGGCGGCAAGGGCGCGACGAGCCGGGGTTGGTATTTGCACAAGCGCTTCTTTGTCGATTCGGGATTTCTCGGTGCGCTCAATGGCTGACGCGATGGCGGGAGGGGATGGCATCATCCGATGAAGGGAATGAAGCGGTGAGTGGAGCCAAGCCGGTACCCGTGCCCGGACTGCGCCTTGTGGGCGCCCCCGGGACCAACAAGATCATGGCGGGCGAGCTGTCGCGGTTGGTCCGCCGCGGCCAGAGCGCGCACCGACTGGCCGCGCCCATCAAGCAGGGCACGGGCTCGCTGGTCTATCCCTGGTCGGCCGAGGTCGCCCGCATCGCGGTCTGCTATCACCGGACCAGCACCCGGGTCTTGTGGGATGTGGCGGCCAGTCGGGCGCCGCGCCTCGAGCCGCTCTACGACGATCTGCTGGCGCAGCTCGGCGCGGCCGACACCGACTGGGCCTGGGATGGCGCCACCATCAGCGTGCGGGCGCGCAACGTCGGCGCCTTTGCTGCCGGCGAGCGCCAGGTTGTCGGCGTGGTCAAGAACGCGGTCATCGACGCCGCGCGCACCCGCGGCGTTGCTCTGACCGTCGCACCCGACGACGCCGATGTGCTCATCGCGGCCCGCATGCACGACGATCGGTTCACCGTCTCGGTCGACCTCGCGGGTCGCTCGATGAATCAGCGCGGCTACCGCCGAGAGACCGGCCCCGCGCCGCTGCGCGAGACTCTGGCTGCTGCCATCATCATGCTGGCGCGCTACGACGCCCGCTCGGAGATTCTCCTGGACCCGATGACGGGTTCGGGCACCATCGCCATCGAAGCCGCGCTTATGGCGCGGGCAAGCCCGGTGTGGGTACCGCCGCGGCAGCCGGCGCTGGTGCGCCTGCCCGCCCTGGCCGACGTCGCCGCGCGGTCGACGCCGCCGCTCTTCGCCGACACCGCGCCGTCGGTGGTCGCCGGTGAGATCGATCCGGGCGCGGTGGCCGCCGCCCGCACCAACGCGGCCGCTGCCGGCGTCACGGGCGATATCGCCGTGGTGCCGGGTGACTTTCGCGACCTCGAGCGGGACCAGGTCATCGCCATCGCGCCGGGGCCCCAGCGGGACGGAGCCGGCGGCGTGATCGTCTGCAATCCCCCCTACGGGGGCCGCATGGGCGGCGACGATTTGCTCGATTTGTATCGCGATCTGGGCCAGTGGATCGAGGGCTTCCGGGGCTGGCGCGCCGCCTTCCTGGTGGCCAACGAGGACTTCGAGTCCGCGCTGGGGCGGCGGCCCCGGATCAAAAAGCCCCTGTCGAGCCGACCATTTCGCGGGTACTTTTATCTGTACGATCTATGAGCACCACGACCGCACCAGGCACTGACGCCGACACGACCCACCCGGGGCGGTACTTCACCGCTCTGGACGATGGCCGCATTCGCTGCCATCTGTGTCCCCGCTACTGCACGCTCAAAGACGGCCAGCGGGCGTTTTGCTTCGTTCGCAAGAATGTCGGCGGAACCATGATGCTCACGACCTACGGACGGTCGTCGGGATTTTGCATCGACCCCATCGAGAAGAAGCCGCTCAATCATTTTTATCCCGGCACCAGCGTGCTTTCGTTTGGCACTGCCGGCTGCAATCTCGGCTGCCGCTTCTGCCAGAACTGGGACATCTCCAAGGCGCGCGCGTTTGATCGCCTGCAGTCGGTGGCGACCCCGGAGCGAATCGCCGATGCCGCGGTGGCCCACGGATGCAAGAGCGTGGCCTACACCTACAACGATCCGGTGATCTTCGCCGAGTACGCCATCGACGTGGCGCGCGCCGCCCGCGACCGCGGGATCAAGAACGTGGCGGTGTCCGCGGGCTATATCACCGAGGAGGCCCGCGCCGATTTCTATCAGTACATGGACGCGGTCAATATCGATCTCAAGGCGTTCACAGAGGACTTCTATCACAAGCTCACGTTCGCGCATTTGCAGCCAGTGCTCGACACCCTCGAGTGGCTTGTCCACGAGACCTCGGTGTGGCTCGAGATCACCACCCTCCTCATTCCCGGACACAACGATTCGGTCGGCGAGATCGATCGAGAGTGCGGGTGGATCGCCGAGCACCTCGGTCCGTCCGTGCCGCTGCATTTCTCCGCCTTTCACCCGGACTTCAAGATGCGAGATGTGCCGCCGACGCCGCCACAGACCTTGGCTCGCGCCCGCGCCCAGGCGCTGGACCACGGCATCGAGCACGTGTACACCGGCAACATTGACGATGCCGCCGGCCAGAGCAGCTACTGCGGTGGCTGCGGCCAGCTCGTCATCGAGCGCGACTGGTATCGCATTGGCGCCTATCGCCTCCGCGACGGCGCCTGCTCCGGGTGCGGACAGCCGCTCGCGGGCCGCTTCGATGCGAACAAGGGCCACTGGGGACAGCGGCGACTGCCCATCGCGCTGGATTAGTTTCCACAGCCCGTCGCCGATCGTCGGACCGGCGCCGGGCCGGCAGGTCACGCCGACGGCTGGGCGAGGGCGATGGCGTGGAGCTGGCGGCGCAGCGCCACGTGCTCGCGAACCATCACCAGAGCGGAGCCGGTGGCGCCCAGAATGAACAGCGTGTAGGACAGATACGTCCAGTGCAGCGCAGCCAGGATGAGCGCGGCCCAGTTGATGAAATCCCGGCGCGCGATGTGAATCGCGACGTCGGTGAATCGCAGCCACAGCCGGGGTCCTCTGCGCGCCGTCTTGGGCTTGGGCTCCAGGGTGAGCGTGCCCGGACGGAGGCCCGGCACCAGGTTGAGTTGACCCTGATAGTCCTGGGAGTTGGCCGAATCGGCGATGACGATGAGATAGAAATAGACGATATAGATGTCGACGATGTATGTGGTGACGCCGTAGACGATGGTCGCCGCCAGCCACGGCGCCGGGTGGTGGAGATAGCAGTGCCAACCCAGGGCGCCGACGTAGAGCACCGTGGTGGTTTCGTCGGTGACGGTGTCGAGCCAGGCGCCCAGCTTGGAGGACTGGAGCTTGAGCCGGGCGATCTCGCCATCACAGCCGTCGAGATAGCCCGCCAGCAGGATGATGGCCGAGCCCAGGACGACCTGGCTGTAGGCGTAGTGGGCGGTGAAGTACACGCCGATGGCACCGAGCACGGCGACCGCGATGGACACGTGATTGGGGCGCACGGGCGTGTGCAAAAGCAGGCGCGTGAGCGGCAGCGAGATCGGTCGGTACAGATAGCGCGTGACCGGGCCGTCCTGATCTTTGTGAATGATCTGGAAGAGCCAGCGCGCCGCCTGGCGTCGCTCGTCGTCGGTGCCCGCCGGGTGGCACGCGACGGCGCCGTGCTCGATGGGGGCGGCGTCGGTCCAGGCCCGGACGATGGCATGATCGCTCGTGCCGGCGGCCAGCTCGGCGATGACCTGGGGCGCGGCGCCCGGGTTCGCCCACAGCGCGCCGGCGTAGTCGCCCTCGGGCGACACCGCGTAGCGGCGGCTGGTCTGATTCCGGTCGTCGTCGGCGGCCACCAGGGGCGCGGCCAGGGGCATATGCACCAGCTGATCGCCGGCGCGGATGACCAGGAGCGCGCCATCACCGCCGTCGCTCCACCAGGAGGCGAGCTGGGATCGATCGTCGGCGCTGGCCATCACGCAGACTCGGCGCGCCCCCACTCGCTCCGCGACCAATCGGCCGCGCTCGCCGAGGCCAACGCCCGCGACCCGCCGGGTGGCCGATTCGCCTTCGGCGAGGATGACGGCGTCGAAGACCGGCGCCGGGGCGCTGTCGGCAAAGATAGCCATATCGCGAGCGCGTCATAGCACCATCGGGCCGGCCAGGGCATCGCCTGGGCACCGATCCCCGCAATAGACCAAGTGATTTCAGGTAGATTCGCGCCGCCGATGGGATCAGCTGCGGCGGCCGTTCCACCACAGGATGGCGGCGCCGACTAGCAGCCCGGCGCCCAGCCCTCCGAAGCCCGCGAAGTGCCCGATGTCGGTCATGCGGGTGGCCAGGGCGGCGCACGCGGCGGCGGCGGCGGCGAGAACAGCGGCGCCGCGGTAGAAGTGCCGGCGCCGGGTCCGATGGGCATCGCAGAGGTAGCTGTCGATCGGGTCTGACTCGGTGGTGTGTGGTTCGGGACGTAGCTCGGGCGCCGCCGGCTTCACGCCAGCGCGCCGCCGCAGCTCGAGCCGGCTCCGGCGGTGCAGCCAAAGCAGTGCTCGCCGGTGGCGATGTGCCTCTCGCTCACATCGTCGACGGTGTCAATGTCCCAGATGGTCGTGGGGCGATCGCCCAGGGGGATCTCCAGCATCTGGTTGAAATCGCAATCGAAGATCTGACCCCGATAGCCGATGCTCACCATCGACCGGCACATGAGATCGGGAACCGTCGCCGGGTTGAAGTTGGTGCGCAACAGCTCCATGTACTCCGCGTATTTACCCTGGCGGGCGAGATCGTCGGCGAAGCGTTTCACCGGTAGGTTGGTCAGGGTGAGCAGGCTGTTAAATTGTACACCGAAGTGGTCGGCGAGCTCGGACTTGTATTGGGGCTCGAGGGTACTTTGGGCCGGGGGCAAGAACGCGCCGACCGGGTTGTAGACCAGGTCCAGGACCAGGCCGCTGCTCTCGGCGCCGTAGCCGAGCCGGTTGAGTTGGATGAGCGCCGCGATGCTCTTGTCAAACACGCCCTTGCCGCGCTGCTGGTCGACATTGTCCGCGGTGTAGCAGGGCAGCGAGGCGATCACGTGAACGTGCTGGGCGGCGAGAAATTCCGCGAGGTCGTCCATGCCGGGCTCGAAGAGCACGGTGAGATTGCAGCGATCGATGACATGGCGGTCCAGGGCACGCGCGCTTGAGACCAGGTAGCGAAAGTGGACGTTGAGCTCGGGCGCGCCGCCGGTGATGTCCACGGTGGTGATCTCGGGGCTGGCATCCACCAGTTCGATGACGCGCTCGGCGACGTCTTGCTCCATGAGCTCGGTGCGCTTGGGACCGGCCTCGACGTGACAGTGGTGGCAGGCCTGGTTGCACAGTCGGCCGACGTTGATCTGCAGGGTCTGTACCGAGCGGCGCCGAAAGTGGTCGTAGCCGTGCCGGGTGATTTCGCTGCGAAACGCTTCGGCGCGGCCCGGCACGCGCAGCGCCACGATGGGTGCCATCAGCAGCAGCCTCCCGAGCTGGCGCCGTTCGTACCTCCGCCCGCGCCGGTCGGTCCGCAGCATGCGTCGGCGGCGATGGACTCGTGGTAGCCATCGCCCTTGGTCCGGCGCGGGTCGCGCACTGCTGGTACGACGTCGCAGGCAAACACCGGCGCATCGTCGAGCGGGATCACGGTGTGGGGAACGACCAGCTCGACATGGGCGCGATAGGGCTCGCGGGCGCAGATGTGAAAGGTCTTCTCGCACACCGCGGTGCGGACGCCGCGGCGGTAGGTGTGGCCGTCGTCGTCGACGACCTCGCGAAACGGCCCCTTGTAGATGACGGCATGACCCTGGTCGAGGCAGGCGCCCTCTTTGCCGCGATAGGCAGCCACCGTGATGCTGCGAAACTCGAGGCCTTTCACGGTCTGCCACGGCGCCTCGCTGCGCTCGAGAATCTCGACGCCGTAGAATCCGGCGTCCTCGAAGGCATAGAGGAACTCGTCTTCGACAAACGCGCCCGAGATGCATCCGCTCCACAACTCACCGTCGGCCTGCATCGCGGCGGGGATGGGCTCGTCGCAGACGATGTCCGAGATGACCGCGCGGCCGCCGCGCCTCAGGACCCGGTGGAGCTCGCGGAAAAGTTGTCGCTTGTCAGCGGGGCGAACCAGGTTGAGCACGCAGTTCGAGACCACCACATCGATGGACTCATCCGGAATGAGCGGCGAGGTCTCGGCGAGGGTCGCCATCTTGCTCTCGAGGCGTTGCAGATCGGCGTCGTTCGTCACGGGGTTCTCGGCCAGGTAGGCGCCGACTTGATCCCGGTCGACTCGCAGGTCCTGAATCTTGCCGCGCCGGAACTCGACGTTGGCGTAGCCGATGCGGCGGGCAACCTCGGGAGCGGCCGAGCGCGCCAGGGCCAGCATGTCGTCGTTCATGTCCACGCCAATGACCCGGCCCGTGGGCCCGACCACCTGGGCGGACATGAAGCAGTGCTTGCCGGACCCCGATCCGAGATCGAGAACGGTCTCGCCAGCGCGCAGATAGTGCGACGGGTCACCACATCCGTAGTCGCGCTCTAAAACCGCATCGGGGATCGCCTCGAGAAGCTTCGGGTCGTAACTGGTGGGGCAGCACAGGGCGGCCTCGCACTCTTGGGCGCCTCCGGAGTAGCGGGCGCGAACCGCGTCCTCTACATCGACGACGGCGCTGTTGGTCGCGGCGGCGCCATCGGCGCCAGGCGTGAGTTCGGACATCGTACAGAATGCTCCCTTTGGGGTGGTGGAGCCTGGTAAATAGTCTAAAAGCCGGCCCCGCGCCAAGGCATTTGTAGCATACCGACGGCCCAGCTCGTGCTAGCTGGCACCGAGGAGAAATCGCCCCGTCCCAACGACGCGTCCTGGCGATGTCAGTGATGAGCGATCGTCGTGTAACCTTGGCGACCGTTTGGGCGTATGACAGTTGAACCGTGTGGAATCACCGACCCATCCGGCGAAGCCGAACTCGGCACCGGCTCCATGCCGCTTTGCGTCGATGCTCGCGACGTTGATGGTTGGGGCGCGCTGTGGCTGCCGGCATCGTCCGGTATGGAGTACTGTAGGCTCCCTCTTGGACAAGCAATCGGCGAGACTCACGATGACCTCGCCGAGAAAACATGGGACCCGCCAGGTAGGAAGCGGCGCCCACTCACCGATAAGGATTTATTGAAATGCGACGTATGTGGTTAGGTCTCTCCCTCGCGATCTCCACGGTGGCGCTCGCCGCCTGCCCGGGATCGTCCTCTTCAACTGCGAACACAACGCCAGCCGGCGCCAACCCCTGCGGCGCCAACCCCTGCGGCGCCAATCCCTGCGGCGCCAATCCCTGCGGCGTCAATCCCTGCGGTGGCAATCCCTGCGGTGGCAATCCCTGCGGTGGCAACGGACCGGGCAACCCCAACCTCGCCGAGGTCGACTTCTCCGGCTGGAATAAGTGGACCAAGATCAACGCCAAGCCGTTCATCTCCAAGGGGCACGGCGGCAAGGGCTACGTCGATGTCTTCGTCGAACCAGCCATCGCCGACCTGTATCGCGCGGCCAAGGGGCCCTATCCCGAGGGCGCGCGCATCGTCAAGGTCGCCTACTCGGATGAGAGCGCGACCACGGTGGTGGGGCTGGCAGCCATGGCCAAGATGGCCGACGGCTACGACTCCGAGAACGGCAACTGGTATTACGCGGTGCTCGATCCGTCGGGAACCCAGCCCGTCATGCAGGGCAAGATCGAGAAGTGTATGGACTGCCACGACTCCGCCGACGAGCGCGATTACGTGTTTGGTCCCAAAAAGGAATAGTCGTTTCGGATTTTGCCGGATTTCGCGCACAGTGAAGTAACTCTGTGGCGAGGTGAATACCCATGCGATCTGGCAACAAACTCCTCTTGACGACCTGTGCGCCGCGGCGCACGTCGCTCCGCCGCGTCGATTCGATCGCATTCGGTGCGCTCATGCTGTCCGCTGTGCTGGCGCTGACGGCGTGCGGCGGTGGCGGTGGCGCTACCCGTGATGCCGGCTCCATCGTCACCGAGGATGGCCAGGTCGTCACGCCGGGGTCCTACGAGGACTCCTTCGAGCAGCAGCAGCGATTGCCGGGGTCGACCTTCGTGGAGATCACCGAGGTGCGGGCGCGGGAAGACGGACTGGTCTTCTTCTGTTCTGGCGTGCGTGGCCTCAACGTGGTCGATGCGTCCGATCCCAAGCACATGGATCGGAAGTGGCAGCTGGTCTCGTCACTCGGATCGCTGAGCTATCCCAAATGCCAGCACATGGCGTGGAGCGGCGATCTTCTCTATGTGTCGAACCGCGGCGATGAGCTGTCGCCGGTACCGTTTCTGGCGGTCTTCGATCTCGCCCAGTCGCCACCCAAGGAAATCGGCAACTTTACCGATAAGGGCATCACGGTCGAGGGCGTCGCCGCCAACGGTGATCTTCTCTTCGCCGCCATGCACGAGACCGGTCTCGGGATCTTTCGCCTCGACAGGGCTGCTGGCAAGCTCGTGAAGATCGCCGCGGCGACCGGCCTCACCAACGCCTGGGGAGTCGCCGTCGACGGCAACTACGCCTACGTCGCCGATGGCGTCGGCGGCATGGTGGTGGTCGACGTCACCGATCCGGCGAACCCGGTCGTGGGGGCGCGGGTCGAAACCGGCGGCGCGGCCCAGTCCGTCGAGCTCGATCGGAAGACGCACACCGCCTACGTCGCCGCCGGTCAGGCCGGCATGGTCATCGTGGACATCACCGATCCCACCTTGCCGGCCGTGGTTGGCGCCGCGGACACCCCGGGGACGACGCTGCAGATCGCCATCGACAACGGTCACGCCTACGTCGCTGACTGGAATGACGTTCGGGTCTTCGATATCAGTGATCGAACCAAGCCCGTACTGATCACCACCGAGCGAATCGAGAGCGGCGACGACTTTAGCCGAGTACTCGGCATCGCCGCGTTCAACGACCACGCCTATCTCGGGGAATGGACCGGGCTGTATTCCTACGAGCTCCAAGACAATCGCGAAGCGCCCGATCTGTGGCTCGGTGATCGCTCCCTCGAGTTCGGCTCGGTGGCGGCCGGTGACGCCGACGCCATCGCCCTCATCCTGCAAAATCAGGGCAGCAAGCGCCTGGTCATCTGGTCCATCGAGTCTGACAACGCGGCCTTCACCCTCGACCAGACCCAGGTGGTGATTCCCGCGGGCGGGGTGGCCGTGGTCGAGGTCGTCTACCGGCCGACCGACGACACCTTCACCAGGGGCACCCTGCAGCTCTTTTCGGACGACCCCGATGAATCGGTACGGACGCTGGAGATCGCTGGCAATCGCCCGGGGACGGGCCTGGGCGACACGGTGAGCGATGTCAAGATGCAGCTTCTGGGCGGCGGCGAGTGGAATCTCTCCGATCACAAGGGGGAGGTAGTGCTCTTGTCATACTTCGCCACCTTTTGACCGGTCTGCAGTCTGGAGTTTTCAGACCTGGAACCGAGTTTTTGGCAGGTGTTCAAGGATCAGGGGCTGCAGATCGTCGGCGTGGATCCGGGCGGGCTTTTTGGCGGTGATACCCCGGAGATCGTCACGGCGTTCCGGGAGCAGACCGGGGCGACCTTCCCGGTCGGGTGGGACAAGGGCGCCTCGTACACCGACTTTCGCAACGGCGCGGGTGGGTCCATCTCGCCGTTTCCTCTCGACGTCATCGTCGGCCGGGACGGCGTCGTCGAGTACATCAACACCGAATACGAGCCCCAGGCGATGCGCGCGGTCATCGAGCGCCTGCTGGCCACCCAGTGAAAGAACCCGTGAATTCCATGGGCCAGCCGTGTAACATTGTGGCCGATCGGGGGCTCTTTCCCTGTGATCCCGCTCGCTGGCAGCACCGACAATCCCGCGGGCGCGCCGCCGAATCAATCCACCGTAACTAAGTAGAAAGATTGTGAAAAACTCTCCCGCCACGCCCCTGACCCGCAGATCCGGACGATCCGGCGCAAACACGGTATTGCGCATTTTGCGAGTCAATCTCAATCGCGCTCTGGTCATCTCTGCGGTGGTGGGAACCGCGCTTCTCCTCATAAATCATGGAGATCACTTGCTCCAGGAGCCTATGTGCGAGAATTTCTACATGAAGGCGTGTTCCGGCTACGTCATTCCGTTCACGGTCTCCCTGGTATCAGCCGTCCTAGCCGCCCGCGGCTAGGAAGACCGGCGTGAAACGGCTGCGGGCGGCATCTGCTGCGTTTGTTGTTGTATCGGGGGCTGTGCTGCCTGCTCACGCACCATAGGTGCGCTCCGCGGGCTGCTCGCCTCCGCCTTGCATCTGCGGCTCCTCGCTCGTTTCACGCCGGCCTTCCGAGCCTTGACCGGTCGAATTGGCTGGGGGCGTAGGACGGCCCATTGTTGGGCGTCGGCTGGTGGTGGTGGTGGGTCTGGCTAGGTGATAACTTGGTGGGCCAATCGCATCGGGGAGAGGCAGATCATGGCTACCGAAGGTCGGCAACGCTGGTTCGCAGCGCTCGTGGAATCGGGTCTGGCAGAGAGCATTTTTGCTCCGCCTGACATACTGGCGCATGCGACGCCCGAGGTCCTGGCCAAATATCTGCCTGCCGATCTCATGAGTAAAGTTCTCGAAGCCGCCCTGTCGGCAGGTTCGATGACAGCCGATGGCATGCTCCAGACGCTCACGCCGGCCGTGCTGGCCGAGCACATTCCCGAGCCGGTGCTCTGGCAATGTGTGACGGCCGTCGCCGAACGAGCAGGGCTCGTGAAGAACGCTGATGGCAGCGGTGGGGACGAGGTCGCCAATCGCAAGTTTCTCGAGCGGGTCGTCGATGCCGGACGGGCGTGCTCGGTGTTGTCACCCGAGGATCTGCTCCGCCACGTCACCCCGGATGTACTCGCGGCTGGCCTGCCGGTCGCGCTCAAAGCCAAGCTGCTGAGCGAGGCCCTGAAGGCCAACGCCATGAACCCCACCTTGGTCGTCGATACCGTCGGGGTAGCGGCGATCGCGACTCACATACCGGTACCTGTGCTCTGGGGCTGTGTTCTCGAGGCCGGCAATCACCTGGTCGCCGAGAGCGCCAGCGACGTCGGCGACAAGACCGAGATTGTCGCGCCGGCTGCCAGCGCGACCGCGGCCGCTCCGGCCAAGAAGGCCGGGGTCGGCAGCAAACGCAAATCATCCGCGCCCAGTCCAGCCAAGGCGAGTAAGTCGGTGTCGAGCAGCGCGCGGGCGCGCAGCCACGCCGTTGACGACGGCGAGACCCACGTAGGAGATGAGTGGTCGGCGCAAACCCCGACCACCGGCTTCGAGGTCATGGAGGAGATCGACGATTTGGCAGCCGCGACTGACGCCATTATCGGCGCGACGACTGGCGCTGGCGGCGCTGGGGGTGCCGGTGACTGGCCGACGGATGAGAAGACCGACGCCACAGGCGCTCGCGCTCGCGCCCGCCGCGGCCGCCGGACCTGAGCGGTTTGGGGTCAGGCGAGCCAGGCGCGGCCGAGCAGGACCGCGGCCATGGCGACCACCAGGCCGATGAGAACTTTTCGGATCCACGGTGAGCCGTAGCGAGTCGCCAGGTGGGCGCCTGTCCAGCCTCCGACCGCGGCGGCGAGGGCGTAGGGAATGCCGGCGCGAAAATTGATGGCGCCTTCGCTGATGAACACGATGGTCGCTGTGGCCGACGACACCAGGTTGACCCATTTGGTGATCGCGGTGGCCCGCAAGAGCGACTGACCGAAGAGGGTGACACAGGACATGGTGAGGACGATCATGTAGCCGCCGGAAAAGAGCCCGCCGTAGATTCCCCACAGACCGGCAAATACATAGCCAATCACGATGCGGCGGCGCGATGGCTTTTCGGGCTGCTCGCCAAAATTGCGCTGAATTAGCAAGAGGATCGCGATGCCGAGGAGCGATGCTCCGATGATCATCTCAAGGGTGGACTTGGAGATGGATACCGCCAGCAGCGCGCCGATGACAGCGCCGGGAATCGCCAGCGCGACCAGCGCTATCGTGGGATGTCGCGGAAGTGGTTCCCGATCGGGCGAACCTGGCCGCGGCACCGATACAGAGAAAGGTCATGCCGAACATGTTGGTCGCCACCGCGGTGGGGGCATCCAGTCCCACCATGATCATGATGGGGACGGCCACCAGCGTGGCCCCGCCGGCGATGGCTCCCAGGGTGGCGGCGCCCCAGCCGACCAGCGTGAGAATGATGAGGTCGATGGGGGTCATTGGGGATCGGTGCTGGTTGCCGGATCCGAGGACGGGGCGGGCTCGTCAATGGCAAACCCGCCGCGCAGGTGAAGCCGACTGGCGATCCGGTAGAGCTCAGTGGCGCGACCGGAGGCGAGTAGTGTGGCACGTTGACAGGACAGGGTCGCAATCAGCGCGTCGAGTCTCGTGCCCGCGTCGGTTAATGCGCGTTCCAGCTCTTCGCGCACGCGGCGCGCCAGGCTGGGAGCGAGACCGTTGGTCGAGACGGCCAGGGTGAGCGGGCCGCGACGGGCCAGGGCCGCCATGGCCAGGTCAGAGAGATCCGGCCGGTCGTGGACGTAGACCAGGGCGCCGGCGGCGCGGGCATCGGCGGCGATGGCCTCTGGCGCGGCCGACCCGAGCAGGGGGACATCTGAACTGGGGTCGTCGTGCTGCACGATGACCGCCAGCCGATCGCGACAGAGATCGGCCCGGTACTCTGCCGGCGCAATCTGCTCGATCTGCGCGCCAGCGCCACCAAACAGGGCACAGCGGCGGCGAGCGCCCACCCCACTGCCGATGACGAGAATTCGCCGGTTGTGGACGAATAGAGAGATTGGCACGGCTGTGTGTTCAGACATAGTGATCTCGCGGCGCTATCATCGTACGCTTTGCCGGATGGCCAAACAGAAAAGTGGCGGGCCGAAGCGGGCCCGGGCGGCACGGACGTCGGTCGCCAAGCCCCGCCGGTCGGCGCGGCAGGCCAGCGCGCCCGCTGAAGAGGCCGCCAGTGCGGACGATGGCGCCGCCGTCATTGACGCCGAGATCATCGAGGACACCGAAGCCGATGACGACGAGCTCGTGGAGGAGGTCGCCGAGGAGCAGGGCATCACAGTCCTCGACGTCGATGACGAGGAGACAGCCCGGGCCCTGTCCACGGCCAAGCCGACCGCGGTGGCCAAGCGGGGGCGCGGTGGGGCGGCGAGCACCGCCGTTAGCAAGTACGACCCCATGGCCGTCTACATGCGGCAGATCCGAAAGTACAACATCATGAGTCGCGAAGAAGAACACGAGATCGCGGTGCGCCTGCGCGAGCAGGGCGATCCCGAGGCGGCGCGGCAGCTAGTGCACGCCAATTTGCGATTGGTGGTGAAGATCGCCTACGAGTATCGCCGCGGCTATCGCAATATTCTCGATCTGGTGCAGGAAGGAAATATCGGGCTGCTTCAGGCGGTGCGCAAGTACGATCCCTATCGCGGCGTCAAGCTCTCGTCCTACGCGGCGTGGTGGATTCGCGCGTACATTTTGAAGTTCGTGCTCAACAACTGGCGTCTGGTGAAGATCGGGACCACCCAGGCCCAGCGGAAACTCTTTTTCAACCTGCGTAAAGAAAAGGACAAGCTCGAGCAACTGGGCTTCGCCCCCGAGCCCAAGCTCCTAGCCGAGCGCCTCGATGTTCCGGAGAAAGACGTCATCGAGATGGAAAAGCGGCTCGCCGCGCCCGATGCGTCACTCAGCGCTCCCATTGGAGGGGGCGGGGGCGACGACGACGGCTCGCGCACACGACTGGATATCATGGCCAATCGCACCAGCGAGCGGCCCGATGTCGCGGCGGCAAAATCGGAGTTCCAGACCCTGCTCCGGGACAAGCTCGAGGCGTTCGCGGTCGATCTCGAGGGCCGTGAGGATACGATTTTTCGGGAGCGCTGGCTCACCGATTCGCCCAAGACACTCCAGCAGATCGGCGATATGTATAGCATCAGCCGTGAGCGAGCGCGGCAGATCGAGAAACGGCTTCTGGGGCGATTGCGAACCCACCTCGAGCGTGAATTTGGCGGCGACGTCGACATCTCGGCGCTCAGCGGCGAATGATCGCGACGCGTTAATGGCCGACGGCGCGGGAACCCTGTTTGTAGTCGCGACGCCTCTGGGCAACCTGGAGGACATCACGTACCGCGCGGTACGCGTGCTCGGTGAGGTCGATGTCGTCGCCGCCGAAGACACCCGGACCGCCGAGCGCTTGCTCAATCATTTTGGAATCCGCGCGCCGCGCATCGTGAGCTACTTTGAAGGGAACGAGGCCCAGCGCGCCGGCAGACTGGTCGGCGATCTCACGGCCGGCAAGTCCGTTGCGGTGATCTCCGAGGCCGGCATGCCCGGTGTGTCAGATCCCGGGGCGCGCCTGGTGCGGGCGGCCATCGCCGCGGGAGTGCGGGTCGAAGTCGTACCCGGGGCGGTGGCTGCAGTGACGGCGTTGGTTGCGAGCGGGCTGGGTACCGAGCGGTTTACCTTCCTCGGGTTTCCGCCTCGCGAAGTGGGCGCTCGGCAAGAGTTGTTCGGTTCGCTTCGAGGCGATGTGGCCACGCTCATTTTTTACGAGGCTCCACCGCGGGTGAGTGCAACCTGCGCGTGGGATCCTCTAGAGTCGACCTGCAGGCATGCAAGCTTGAGTATTCTATAGTCTCACCTAAATAGCTTGGCGTAATCATGGTCATAGCTGTTTCCTGTGTGAAATTGTTATCCGCTCACAATTCCACACAACATACGAGCCGGAAGCATAAAGTGTAAAGCCTGGGGTGCCTAATGAGTGAGCTAACTCACATTAATTGCGTTGCGCTCACTGCCCGCTTTCCAGTCGGGAAACCTGTCGTGCCAGCTGCATTAATGAATCGGCCAACGCGAACCCCTTGCGGCCGCCCGGGCCGTCGACCAATTCTCATGTTTGACAGCTTAT
>AMFO01002712.1_pt1 | contig 27000 bp, 20 predicted proteins | sample 552608 | NCBI WGS metagenome assembly AMFO01 (sample SAMN01893955, study PRJNA167987) | microbial mat metagenome | biome: hydrothermal vent | place: USA: Loihi, Hawai'I | collected 2003-05-01
AGTGCACCATATGCGGTGTGAAATACCGCACAGATGCGTAAGGAGAAAATACCGCATCAGGCGCCATTCGCCATTCAGCTGCGCAACTGTTGGGAAGGGCGATCGGTGCGGGCCTCTTCGCTATTACGCCAGCTGGCGAAAGGGGGATGTGCTGCAAGGCGATTAAGTTGGGTAACGCCAGGGTTTTCCCAGTCACGACGTTGTAAAACGACGGCCAGTGAATTGTAATACGACTCACTATAGGGCGAATTCGAGCTCGGTACCCGGGGATCCCACCACCGGCGGGGCGTACGTGCTCACGGCCGGACGCACCCGCCTCCTCCAGCTCGCCGTGCAGCCGCGCGTCATCTGGGCGCTCATCGGCCTCGACGTCCTCCTCCTCCTCTGGCGGCTCTTCGCCGTGGGTGACGCCTTCCGGCTCGCCCGGGCCGGGAGGCGGAGGACGAGCCGGTGGTGGACGACGCCCGTGCTCATGACGCTCGTCGTGGTCGCCGTCGCCGCTCCCCACGTCGTCGCGGCCTCCTACGGCCTCGAGGGGATCTCCCTGCTCGAGAGCGTCTTCGCCCCCGAGCCGGTGGAGGCCGCCGCCCCCGAGCCGCTGGAGGCCGGGCGGCGTCCCCCGCCGTTCCCCGAGGAGGATCTCGTCCCCACGGAGGTGCCCGACCCGGCGTCGGGGCCGGGAGCCGGAGCGACCGGGCCCGTCGAGCGGTCGTCGCGCAACCTCCTCTTCCGCCCCGGGATCGGGGACCCCGAGGCGGTCCGCATTCGTCCCGACCTGTTGCGCTCCACCCCCTCCCTCGGCGAGATGCTCCATCCCGAGGAGGCCGCGGCGCTCCATCAGATCACGATCCTGCTCATCGGGGGCGACGCCGGCCCGGGACGCGGCGGCATGCGGGCCGACAGCATCAACGTGGCGACGTTCAACACCGAGACGGGGAAGGCCGCGCTCTTCGGGATCCCGCGCAACCTCGTCCGGTTCCCCCTCCCCGCCAAGTTCGGCGACGCCTTCGTCGACCTCGAGAAGCGGCTCACGCCGTACGCCGTCCGCAAGACGTGGACGGACGACGACCACGACGGGGAACCCGACCAGTTCCGCACCTGTCACTGCTTCCCCGACCAGATCAACGCCATCTACCCCTTCACCCGGGGATGGACCGACACCTACCCCGACGAGGTCGACCCGGGCGCGGCCGCGCTGCGCGACGTGCTCGAGCCGATCCTCGGTCTCCACATCGACTTCTACGCCGTCGTGCGGATGTCCGGGTTCGTCCGGCTCGTCGACGCCCTCGGGGGGGTGCGCGTCTACTCCCGCGGTGCGGTCGACACCCGGGTCTCCCCGGCGCGGGAGGGGGAGGACTGGATCGAGGTGCACATCCGGCCCGGCTGGAACCGCCTCAACGGTCACGAGGCGCTGGCGTACGTGCGGGAGCGCCACAGCACGAGCGACTACGTCCGGATGCGGCGCCAGCGGTGTCTCCTCAAGGCGGTGGCCGCCAGGGCCACGCCGACCACGGTGTTGCGGCGGTTCCGCTCCATCGCCCGTGCCGTGAAGTCCTCGGTGACGACCGACGTGCCGCTCGACCTCCTGCCCACCCTGGTCGGGTACGCCGCCGAGCTCGACTTCGGCGACATCGCCACGGTCGGCTTCGTGCCTCCCGAGTACGCCCCGGAGCGGGATCACCGCGGCAAGCCGATCCCCGACCTCGCCGCCATCCGACGCGAGGTGCAGGAGGTGCTCCGTGCCGGGGCCGACACGGTCTTCCCCACGGGGCGGGAGAGCGAGTGCCGGATCTGACCGGCGGGCTCAGACGAGCGCCGCGGCGACCCGCTGCCGAATCCGTCGGAGGAGCGTCGCGGTGCGCTCCCGCTGCGTCCGCACGACGAGGAGGCGGGGTCCCGGCCCGGGGTGTGCCACCGCGTCGCGGAGCTCCGCCGCGGAGGTGACGCGACGCGCCGGAACCCCGTAGGCGGCGGCGATCGCGACGAGATCGAGGCCGTGGGGCGTGGCGAAGAAGCGCTCGAACACCTCGGGGGGGAGGGCCGTGGCCTGCGGCAGGAGGTGGAAGATGCCACCCCCGTCGTTGTCGAGGACCACCACCGTGACCGGGAGTGCCTCTCGGGCGAGGATCCCCAGGGCGGTGGCGTCGTGGAGGACGGAGAGATCCCCGGCGAGCACGACCACGGGACGTCCCGTCAGGGCCGCCCCCGCGGCCGCCGAGAGGAGACCGTCGATGCCGTTGGCGCCGCGGTGGGCGAGGAGCTCCGCAGCGCCGCCGGTGCCGGCGGCGGTGAAGGCGTCGACGTGGCGGATGGGGAGGGAGGAGCCGACGTAGAGGATGGCCTCCGGCGGCGTCGCCCGCCACACGGTGCGGGCCGCCATGGGCTCGTTCGGGAAGGGCTCGTCGGCGAGCACCGCGGCGATCGCGTCGCCTGCGGTGGCCGACGCCTCCTGCCAGGCGCGCAGCCAGTCGGCGGGAGCGGGCTCGACCCGTCCGGCGAGTCCGGCGAGCGTCGTCGCCGGATCGGCCCGGTACCAGACCGACGCCGTGCCCAGAGGATCGGCCCGGTCACCGTCGTCGAGGAGGAGCTGGGGGCCGGCGTGGGTCTCGAGCCATCGCCACACCGCCTTGGCGGTGGGGATGGGCCCGACCCGGAGCACGAGATCCGGCGTGAGCCGGTCGAGGAGGCCGGCGGAGACGAGCAGGTCCGCGTGGGGGATCGTCACCGGGGAGGGGAAGCGGCACTGGGGATCGGCGAGGACCGGGAAGGCGGCCTCACCGGCGAGCATCGCCGCGGCCGCGCCGAAGCCGGGGCGCTGCCGGCCGCCGGCGACGAGGAGGACACGTCGTCCCCCGAGGCGCCTCCCCAGGTCGGCCAGGTCCTCCGGTGCCAGTGTGGCGGGTGCCGGGACGTGGGCGACGCCCGTGGCCGCCGCAGGACGCTCGGGGATGGGGAAAGGCTCCCGGAAGGGGAGGTCGAGGTGGACCGGACCGGCCGGGTCGTCGACGGCCGGCGCCCAGGCCTGCAGGGCCAGCGCCGGCGCCCGGGCGGCGAGGATCGTGTCGGGGACCCCGACGTCGAGGCTCCGCTTGACGGCCGCGCCGTACAGGCCCACCTGGTCGATCGTCTGGGGGGCGCCCGTACCGCGCAGCTCGGGAGGTCGGTCGGCGGTGACCGCCAGCAGCGGCACGCGACCGTGCCGGGCCTCGACGAGGGCGGGGAGGTAGTGGGCGGCGGCGGTGCCCGAGGTGCACAGCAGCGCCGGAGGAACGCCGCTCGCCTCGGCGATGCCGAGGGCGAGGAACGCCGCCGAGCGCTCGTCGTGGACGACGTGGGTGGCGACGCGGGGCTCGATGGCGAAGGCGAGGGTGAGCGGCGTGTTGCGCGAGCCCGGGGAGACGACCGCGTGGCGAAGGCCGAGGTCGGCGAGCGCGGCGACGAGGCGCGTGGTGAACGCGACGGCGGGATCGGTCACGGGGGGCGAGCTTAGGACGCGGCGCCCCCGTCGCGTCCGTCCGGTCCCCGCGGGTTCCCCGGCGACGGCCCGAGCCGACGGTTCGTCCTCACCCGACCGGGGGTCGCCCGGCGAGCGCGCCGGCGGCGAGGAGGAGGGCGACGACGAGCTGGATCCGGGCGGTTCCCTTGAGCACGGCGACGAGCGGCGGTCCCGCGGTCTCCCGGAAGAGGGTGAGGGCGAGCAGGACCCCGTAGGGAACGGCGGCGAGCGCCAGGAGCATCCACCGTCCGAACGTGCCGGTGAGCACCGCCACCGGGATCGCGAGGAAGGCGCCGAGGAGCAGCGTCGCGTAGAGCCACCGTCCTCCCCGCGGACCGAGGAGGACGGCGAGGGTCCGCTTCCCCGCGGCGCGGTCCGTCTCGAGATCGCGGACGTTGTTCGCCACGAGGATCGCCGCGGCGAGCAGCCCCATGACGACGCCGGCCCACCACACCGGCGCCGGGGCGCTCCGGTCGTACACCCAGTGGGTGCCGGCGGTGGCGGCGAGACCGAAGAACAGGAACACGAACACCTCTCCGAGGCCGTGGTAGCCGTAGGGGAAGGGTCCGGCCGTGTAGGCGAGGGCGGCGAGGATGGAGAGGACCCCGATGACGAGGATGACCCATCCGCCGAGCCAGACGAGGTACGTCCCGGCGAGCGCGGCGGCGCCGAACGCCGCGGCGGTGCCCCGGCGCATCGCCGCGGGGGAGAGGAGCCCGGCCGCGACGGCGCGGGTGGGTCCGATCCGCGCCCCGGTGTCCGCACCGTGTTCGGCGTCGGCGAGGTCGTTGGCGTAGTTCACGCCGACCTGGATCATGAGGGCGGCGAAGAGCGTCACCAGGAATCCGTCGAGACGGAAGACCCCGGCGGAGGCGGCCAGCGCCGAGGCGACGACGACCGGAGCCGCCGCCGCCGGCAGGGTCGCGGGGCGGGCCGCGAGGATCCAGGGGTTCGTCGGCTCGGACACCTCAGAAGTGCCAGGGGAAACGGGTGAAGTCCTGGGGACGCTTCTCGAGGAACGCGTTCCGGCCCTCCTCGGCCTCGGCGGTGCCGTAGGCGAGACGGGTCGCCTCGCCGGCGAAGAGCTGCTGCCCGACGAGCCCGTCGTCGGGCAGGTTGAACGCGTACTTCAGCATGCGCTGCGCCGTGGGGCTCTTGTTGACGATCTCCCTCGCCCAGGCGAGCGCCACGGACTCGAGCTCGGCGTGGTCCACGACCGCGTTGACCATCCCCATGGCCTGGGCCTCCTCGGCGGTGTACTCGTGACCGAGGAAGAAGATCTCCCGGGCCCGCTTCTGTCCGACCTGGCGGGCGAGCAGGGCCGAGCCGTACCCGCCGTCGAAGGACGCCACGTCCGGGTCGGTCTGCTTGAAGCGGGCGTGCTGGCGGGAGGCGATGGTCAGGTCGCAGACGACGTGGAGGCTGTGGCCCCCGCCCACGGCCCAGCCCGGGACGACCGCGATCACGACCTTCGGCATGAAGCGGATGAGCCGCTGTACCTCGAGGATGTGGAGCCGGCCGAGTCGGGCCGGGTCGATGCCCTCCGCCCCCTCGTAGCGGTACCCGTCGGCTCCCCGGATGCGCTGGTCCCCGCCGGAGCAGAAGGCCCATCCTCCGTCCTTGGGGGAGGGACCGTTCCCGGTGAGGAGCACGCAGCCCACGTCGGGCGTCGTCCGGGCGTGGTCGAGCGCACTGAAGAGCTCGTCGACGGTGTGGGGACGGAACGCGTTGCGGACCTCGGGTCGATCGAAGGCGACGCGCACCGCGCCGACGTCCTTCGCCCGGTGGTACGTGATGTCGGTGAACGCGAAACCGGGGACCTCGTCCCAGGCGTCGGGGTCGAAGATCTCGGAGACCACGGTTCCTCCGCGTCGGCGGCCCGATACTGTAGTGATCGCGATGGACGCCGCCCCCCTCGATCCCGTCGCCGTCGCCGCCGCCGGCCGTCCCCACGCGCCGGCGGTGGAGGGCTGCGACGGCGAGACGCTGACGTACGCCGAGCTCGACGAGCGGGTCGGCCGCATGGCCGCGACGCTCCGTGACCGGTTGCCGGAGGGACCGAACCGACGCGTCGCGGTGACGCCGGTTCCCGACCCGGCGGGGATCGCGACGTTGTGGGCCGTGTGGCGCATCGGGGCGACGGCCGTGCTCGTCGACCCGGCGAACCCGGCGGTCGTCGCCGCCGCCGGCTCGCTGACCCGGACCGTGGTCGACCGTCTCCCGATGGCGCCGGCACGCGCCGAGGGCCGGGCCGCACCCGGCGCGGCGCACAGCATCGTCTTCACGTCGGGATCCGGCGGGCGGCCCCGGGGGGTCCTCCTCACCCGGGACAACGTGACGGCGGCGGTCGCCGCCTCGCAGGCGCGGCTGGGCAACGACGCGGACGACCGGTGGCTCCTCGTCCTGCCCCTGTTCCACGTGGGCGGCCTCGCCATCCTGTGGCGTAGCGCGGCCGCCGGCGGAACCGTCGTCGTCCACGATCGGTTCCGCCCCGAACGGGTCGCCGCCGCCCTGGCCGCCGGAGCGGTGGATTTCGCCAGCCTCGTTCCCACCATGCTGCGCCGGGTCCTCGCCGCGCACCCCGGCCCCTACCGCGGTGTCACCGGCGTGTTGTTGGGTGGAGCTCCGGCGCCCGTGGCGCTCGTCCGTCGTGGGCTCGACGCCGGGTTGCCGATCCTCGCCACGTACGGCATGACCGAGACCTGCGCCCAGGTGGCGACGGTGACCCCGGGGCGCGAGCGGGAGGAGCTCGGGACGGTGGGTCGGCCCCTGGAGGGGATGGAGGTGCACCTCGTGGACGGGGACGGGGACCCGGTCCCGGCGGGGACCGTCGGGGAGATCGTCGTGGACGGTCCCGCCGTCTCCCCGGGGTACGTCGATGCCGCCCCCCGCCACGGGCCCCACCGGACCGGCGACCTGGGACGGTTCGACGATCGAGGTCGCCTCGTCCCGCTCGGGCGGGTCGACGACGTCGTCGTCACCGGTGGGGAGAACGTCCATCCCCAGGCGGTCGCGGCGGTACTCGAGGAGCACCCTGGCGTGACGGGGGCCGTCGTCGCGGGTGTGGCCGACGAGGAATGGGGGAGCGTGCTCGCCGCCGTCGTCGCCGGGACGGACCTCGACGAGGGGGCCCTGCGGCGTCACGCGCGGGAGCGGCTCCCCGGGTACGCGGTCCCGAAGCGGTGGCGCCTCGTCCCGGAGCTCCCGACGCTGCCGAACGGGAAGCCGGATCGGATCGCGGCCCGACGGCTCCTGGAGTGAGCCATACTCCGGGGAACCGTCGAGGAGGAGGTGTACCGGTGGATCTCGGTCTGGCAGGCAGGCGCGCCGTGGTGGCGGGCGCGTCCCAGGGGCTCGGCTACGCCATCGCCCGGGCGCTGGCGGCGGAGGGGTGCCGCGTGGCGATCTGCTCACGGTCGGAGGAGCGCGTCGACGCCGCGGCCCGACGCATCGCCGACGAGACCGGCGCCGAGGTGGCCGGCGCCGCGGTCGACGTGGCCGACGGTTCCCGGATCCGTGCCTGGCTGGACGGCGTCGCCGCGCGCTGGGGCGGCCTCGACCTCGTCGTGCCGAACGCCGGCGGGCCCCCACCGGGGGCCTTCGCCGAGGTGGACGAGGAGGCCTGGGACCGCGCCTACCGCCTCACGCTCCGCTCCGCCCTGGCGTTCGCCCGCTACGCGCGTCCCCACCTCACCCGGGGCGGGGCGATGCTCTTCATGACCTCCGTCTCGGTGCGGGAGCCGTTCGGCACCCTGGCGCTCTCGACGATCTTCCGTCCCGGGGTGACGGCGCTCGCCAAGCTCCTCGCCGACGAGTGGGCCCCGGCGGGCATCCGGGTCAACCACCTCGTGCCCGGGATCATCGCCACCGAGCGGGTCCGGTCCCTCGACGAGCACATGGCGACGAGCGAGGGGATCACCCTCGAGGAGGCGGCCCGACGCCGCACGGCCCGGATCCCGTTGGGACGGTACGGTCGACCCGAGGAGTTCGCCGCCGCCGCGGTCTTCCTCCTCTCCGACGCCGCCTCCTACGTCACCGGGGCGGCGCTCCAGGTCGACGGCGGCCTGCTGCGCGAGATCAGCTGATCCCGAGCCGGCGCAGGAAGGCGTCGGGGCTCGGCTCCCGACCGAGGAAGGCCCGGACGTGCTCGATGGCGTCGCGTGAGGACCCCGTGGCGAGGATCTCGCGGCGGTAGCGACGCCCGGTCCGGGGGGAGAGGACACCTTCGGCGGCGAAGCGCGAGAACATGTCGTCCCCGTAGACGCGGGCCCAGAGGTAGCCGTAGTAGCCGGCGTCGTACCCTCCCATGAGGTGGCCGAAGCCCGCCGGGAAGCGTGTGCCCTCGTGGAAGGGGAGCAGCGTCGTCTTCCAGGCCCACCGATACGCCGCGTCGGGGGTCGGGGGCCGTTCCCCGTGCAGGGCGAGGTCGAGGCGGCCCAGGAACACCTGCCGCAGCGTCTTCAGGGCAACGTTCTGGTCCCGGGCGGCCACGAGGCGACGGACGAGGTCCTCGGGGATGGGCTCTCCGGTGACGTGGTGCCGGGCGAAGCGGCCCAGGACCTCGGGCTCCCACATCCAGTTCTCCATGATCTGCGAGGGCGCCTCGACGAAGTCCATCTCCGTGTCGTACCCCGAGAACCGGGGGTGGTCGACCTCGGTGAGCCCGAAGTGGAGGGCGTGACCGAACTCGTGGAAGAGGGTGACGGCCTCGCCGTGCTCGAGCAGCGACGGCACCGTCTTCGTGGGGGCGGTGAAGTTCGCCACGATCGCCGCCGCCGGCGGACGGTACGTCCCGTCGTCGCGGCGGTGGCCGCGCACCAGCGGGAAGCAGGCGGCGTGGCCGTACTTCCCCTCACGGGGGAAGAGATCGAAGTACACGTAGGCCCGCGGCCGGGGCGACCCCGCGTCGCGGATCTCGTACACGACGACGTCCTCGTGCCAGACGGAGGCGTCGGGCACCGGCCGGTACTCGAGGCCGAACACCTCTCCGGTGACCGAGAACAGGCCGTCGAGGACGCGCTCGAGCGGGAAGTACGCCGCCACCTCGGTCGGGTCGATGCCGTGCTCGCGTCGCCGCTGCAGCGTGTCGTAGTACGCCCAGTCCCACGGCTGGAGCGTGGCGCCGGGGACGTCCTCCTCGAGGAGGCGCTCGAGGGCGGCCTTCTCCTCGTGGGCCCGGCGGGTGAGGGCCGGGACGAGACGCTCGTAGAAGGCGGCGACACCGGGAGGGTCGGCCATGCGCACCTCCATGGCGTGATCGGCCCACGTCCGGTGCCCGAGGAGACGCGCGATCCGGGAGCGGACCCGGACGGCCTCGGTGAGGAGCTCGGTGTTCTCGTCGCCGGCCCGGTTCCAGAACCGGCGCTGGAGCTCGCGGCGCAGCTCGCGGTGGCGGGCCTGCTCCATGAAGGGCAGGTAGTCGGGGTACGCCATCGTGACCCGGAACGTTCCCGGCGCCGACCCGGGGGTGAGGCGCTCGACGTAGCGGTCGGGCAGGCCGGCGAGCTCCTCCCGGCTCACCTCGATGGCGTCCTCCCAGGCGTCGAGGTTGCGGGCGAAGGCGGTCTCCAGCTCGACGAGACGGGCCCGCAGGGCCCGGAGCTCCGCCTGCGCCTCCGCGGGCAGCTCGTGCCCGGCGCGGCGGAGGTCCCGGAGCCAGAACTCGAGCGCCCGGCGGCGGAGACCGGTGAGCGCCGCCGCCTCGCCCGTGGCCGCGTAGGCACGGATCGCCTGGGCCAGGGCCTCCCGGAAGACGACGTCGGCGCCCCACTTCTCGAGGCGCTCCCCCGCCGCGCTCGCCCGGCCGCGGACCTCCGGGTCCGGGTGGACGCGGGCGAGGAACGCCCCCGAGCCGTACGCGTCTCCGAGGAGGAGGCCGACGCGGTCGAGTGGAGCCATGGTGTTCGCGTACGTCCGCTCCCCGCGGTGACGTTCCACGGACTCGACGAGCCGCTCGGCATCGGCGAGGGCTCCGTCCACGGTGGCGTCGATGCGCTCGGCGTCGAGGCCGTGATAGGTCGGCAACATGGCGAGAGAGGGTACCGCCCCCTCAGCCGGAGGCCGGCGCGAGCTCGACGACGAGGGGTCGTTGCGAGGTCCCGAGGCGGGGACCGGTCTCCCGCCGGACCGTCGTCAGGCTGCTGCTCGTCAGGGCGTGGTCGACGGGGAGCGCGACGAGGGCCTCGAGGAGGGGCCAGTCCCGGGCCGGCCACGTTCCCTGGTAGCCGTGGCCCTCCTCGGAGTCGGTGAGCGCCCCGGAGCGGGTGAGGATCGCGAAGACGCTCGTCCACCGGGTCGTCCCGAGGTCCCCGATGAGGAGCGTGGGTCGAGTCCGCTCCCTCGTGATGTCGGCGAGCCGGAGGAAGAGGTCACGCTGGGCGGAGGCGGCGGTGGCGTCGGTGGGGAAGGGGGACCGGACGTTGAGGATGGTGAGCTCGGCGCCGGCGAGGGAGGTCTGGATCTCCACGACGGGGTCGCGGCCCGCCCCGAGCGGGTAGGCGCGGGCATCGACGGAGGTGCGGGAGAGGGCGATGGTGCCGGTGGCGGTCTCGGGGAGCGGGGTGGCGACGATCCGGTAGGGGAGCCCGGCGGCGGCGAGCGCCTCGACCCAGGCGTCCGTGGTGTCCTGGAGGAACACGACGTCGGCCTCGAGGGTGCGGAGCCACTCGACGACCTGGTTGCGGCGTGACGGATCGTGGTGGGCGTCGTACGTCGCCACGACGAGGCGTGCCGTCGCCGTGGGTCGCGGGGGTCGGGTCAGCCAGAGGGGGGCGAGGAGCGCGGCGTCGACGAGGGCGGCGACGACGAAGACGGCGGCGGCGCCCCGCCCGAAGACGAGCCCGTAGACGATGCCGGCGAGGAGGAGGACGACCGCGGCGGGGAAGCGGAGGTTCGCGACGAGGTCGAACCCCCACCACCGGTCGCCGAGGAAGCCGAGGGCGGTGACGAGGGTCGCCGCCGTCCCCAGCACGAGGAGGACGAGCCCGGCGAAGGTGCGGGCGCCGGAGGCGAGGCCCGACGGTGGCGAGGTGACCATCAGCTCCCGAGAGCGTAGAAGAAGCCGTCCCGGGAGCCAACGTAGATGCGGCCGTTCCAGATGGCCGGCGTGGACTCGATGCACCCGCCACCGACCGGCGTCGTCCAGAGACGGCGCGGGGAGCGGGGATCGGCGGCGAGGTCGTAGGCGCGGAATCCGGAGTGGTCGGTGAGGCAGTCCACGGCGACCACGAGCCGGCCGTCGGCGACGACGGGGGACGACCAGGCGTTGCCACCCACGTAGTCCTTCCAGACGACCTCGCCGCTGGCGGTGTCGATCGCGAGGAGATCGCCGGGGTTCGTGGCGACGTAGAGGACCCCGTCGTACAGCGCCGGCGTGGCCCACACGCCCGCCTTCTGGCCTCGCGCCGCCGGCACCTCGACGGACCACACGATCGGGTCGTCCGGTCGGGACGGGTCGAGCTTCACGACCTGGCCCACCTCGCGGACGCGACGGGCCGCCGTCGTGTTGCGGAGGGCCAGGTCCTGCTGGGCGGCGACGTAGAGCATGCCCTCGGCGTCGATGGTGATCGTGGCGTCGGTGTCGTCGCCCATCCAGAAGTCGAAGACGACCTTCGCCTCGCCCTCCGCCAGGTGCGAGAGGTCCACGCCCACCACCCGTCCCGCCGAGTTCGCGAAGTACGCCGTCCGACCGAACACCGCCGTGGAGTTCTCGACGCTCTGCTGACGTCCGATGACCTTGCGCAGCTCGTCGGTCCACACGGGCATGTCGAACACGATCTGGGGGTCCACCGTGACCTTCCCGTCGGCGTCGTATCCCCGGTTGAGCTTCACGGCGAACCACCACGAGTTCTCCCCGCCCTCGTAGAGCATGTCGTCGACGACGACGCCGTTGGAGTCCCAGTCGTCGTTCCAGATCCCGGCCACGGAGCGGGCGTGCAGCGACCACACCTCGTGGGGTGCGTCGCCGTCGAGGGCGATGATGCGGTACCGCGGGTCCCGGGATCCGGCGTAGAGGAGCGGGTACCCGTCCGGGTCGAGGGTCACCGAGCCCTTGATGATGTCGCCCATGTCGAAGTCGGGTCGGGTGCGTTCCCCGGTCGCGGCGTCGAGGAAGTGGAGCCGCTTGTCGTAGGCACCGAAGATGACCTCGGTGACGCCGTCGGGGCGCTCCCAGACGACCGGCTGCCCCGTCCAGCCGGTGCCGCACCACACCTTGGGCTTCCTCCCCACCGGGGACTGTCCGCACATGGCCTTGTCCGGGAACCGCCAGGCGAGCTTCGGAGCCCGGTCGGGGACCGGACCGGTGCCGTAGAAGGTACGGGTGGGGTTGCCGCGGAACATCGTGAGGCCGTTCACCGTCCCCCACGGGACGCCCACGGTCTCGGGGGTGACGACGCCGGCGGGGCGGGTGGGGGCCGTCGTGGTGGTGGTCGTGGTCGTCGTCGGCACCGGGGCGGCCGGAGCACCGGCGGGCGCCGTCGAGGAGGAGATGGGGGGGAGCGACGTGAGGGGGACCGTGCTGGGGGCCGCGGCGCGCTCCCCCGCGGCGATGACGTTGTCGCCGCCGGCGACGCAGGCGGAGGCCGCGAGCGCGGCGGCGACGAGCACGAAGAGGAGCCGGCGCATCGAGCCGAGTGTAGGGAGGGGCCCGCCGCATCGACGATACCCCTTCCTATCCTCGGGCCGGTGGTGACCGTCCCCACCTCCGCCGAACGCCCTCCCCCGTCCCGTTCCGGACCGTGGGAGACCGGCGCGACCGGACGGACCGCGGCGCGGCCGGCGGCGCCGCCGGGGAGGTGGTGGCGCTGACCTCCGGTGGGTCGGGCGCCGGCCTCGGGCGGGGGCTGCGGCTCCTCGTCCGAACGGTCCGCGCCTACCCGCGGGTCGCCGCCGCATCCATCCTCGGCGCCCTCCTGTGGATGTCCCTCGTCGTCGCCATCCCCTATCTCGTCAAGCACGTCGTCGACGACGCGATCCTCGCCGGCCGGCCCGGACGCCTCCTGCCCCTCGTGGGGGCGCTCGTCCTTTCCGGGGTGCTGCAGGCGGTCGGGATCGGGACGCGGCGCTACTTCGGCTTCGCGCTCTCCTACCGGGCCGAGGCGGACCTGCGGAACCGCCTCTTCTCGCACATCCAGCGTCTCGCCTTCAGCTTCCACGACCGTACCCCGACGGGGCAGCTCATGGCGCGCGCCTCCTCGGATCTCTCCCAGGTGCGGCTCATCCTCGCCATGCTCCCCATCACCGTCGCCAACCTGGCGATGTTCCTCGTGGTGGTCGTCGTCCTCGTCCTCATCGACCCCGTCCTCGGCATCGTCGGGTCGCTGACGGTTCCCGCCCTCTTCCTCGTGGCCTCCCGCTACTCGCGGCGGGTCATCGGGCTCTCCTTCCGCGTCCAGCAGCGTCTCGCCGACCTCAGCCAGGTGGTGGAGGAGGCGGTCGCCGGGATCCAGGTGGTGAAGGCGTACGGGCAGGAGGGGCACGAGGCGCGCAAGCTGGCGGCCGCCGCACACGGGATCTACGACGACACCGTGGCGCTCGCTGCCGAGCGGGCCACGTACTCCCCCCTCTTCGAGCTCATCCCGGCGCTCGGCACCGTGGCGGTGCTGTGGCTCGGCGGACTCCGGGTCATCGCCGGGGCGGTGACCCTCGGGGAGTTCGTCGCCTTCACCCAGTACCTCTCCGTGCTCGTGCTCCCACTCATGATCACGGGGTGGTTCTTCGCCAACCTCCCCCGGTCGGCTGCCTCGGCCGCACGCATCGACGAGCTGCTCTCCCGGGAACCGGAGATCCACGACCGTCGCGACGCCGTTCCCCTCCCGGAAGGGTCGGGAACGGTCCGCTTCGAGGGGGTGCGCTTCTCCTACCCCGGAGGACCTCCCGTGCTGCGCGGCATCGACCTCACCATCCCGGGCGGTTCCTCGGTGGCGCTCGTCGGGGCCACCGGCTCGGGGAAGACGACCCTGGCCCACCTCGTGCCCCGGCTCTACGACGTCGATGTCGGACGCGTGCTCCTCGACGGGGTCGACGTCCGCGATCTCCGCCTCGACGAGCTGCGGGGTGAGGTCGCGGTCGTCTTCCAGGACACGTTCCTCTTCTCCGCCTCCATCGAGGAGAACATCCGGGTGGGGGACGAGCTCGCCGACGACCGCCGGGTCCGTGCCGCCGCCCGTCTCGCCCGCGCCCACGAGTTCATCTGTGCCCTGCCCGACGGCTACGCGACCGTCGTCGGCGAGCGCGGGCACACCCTCTCGGGGGGACAGCGCCAGCGCATCGCCCTGGCCCGCGGCGTCCTCCGCGACCCCCGGGTCCTCATCCTCGACGATGCCACCTCTTCGGTGGACGCCGTCGTCGAGGCGGAGATCCAGGAGGCGCTGCGGCGCGTCATGGCGGGGCGCACGACGATCGTCGTGGCGCATCGCACCTCCACCCTCTCGCTCGTCGACACGGTGGTGTTCCTCGAGGAGGGACGCATTGCCGCCGTCGGCGCCCACGAGGAGCTCATGGCGTCGGAGCCTCGCTACGCGGCGGTGCTGGCCCGGCGGGAACCGGCGGGGGAGGGGACACCGTGAGGTACATGCAGCACGCCGGCGACGTTCGAGTGGAGCGCCCCGGATCGCTGCTCGTTCGGGCGGCGCGTCTCGGCCGTCACCTGCTCCTCCCGGCGCTCGGCGCCATGGCGGCCGCGGTCCTCGCCACCGCGACGCGGCTCCTCGGACCGCTGACGGTGCGGATCGGGATCGATCGGGGGATCTCCGGGCGCGATCCCCAGATCCTCGGGCGGGCGGCACTCGCCTTCCTCGTCCTGCTCCTCCTCCAGTACGGGTTCAACCGGGTCGCCCGGTACGCGGTGGCGTGGGTGGGGGAGCGCTTCCTGCTCCGGCTGCGGGAGACCGTCTTCGGGCATCTCATGAGCCTCGACATGGCGTTCTTCTCCCGGATGCGGACCGGGGTCCTCGTCAGCCGGATGACCGCCGACATCGAGGCGCTCCAGGAGTTCGCCGGGGAGGGAGCCGTGATGGCGCTCACGAACCTCCTCACGATCGTCGGCGTCGCCGCGGCCATGATCCTCGTCGATCGTGCCATGGCGGCGGCCACCTTCGTGATCGTGCTCGTCCTCGTCGCGGTGTCGGCGGTGTTCCAGCGGCAGGCCGCCCGGGCCTACGCGCAGGTTCGGGAGCGCATCGGGAGGGTCCTCGCCCGGCTCCAGGAGGGCATCGCGGGGGTCCGGGTCGTCCAGGCGTTCACCCAGGAGTCCTCCCAGGCCTCGAGCTTCGGCCGGGTGAACGAAGGGTACTTCGAGGCGAACATGGCGGCGGCCCGGGCCATCTCCTGGTACTTCCCCGCGGTGGCGTTCCTGCGGGTCGCCGCGGTGGCCGCGGTGCTCTTCGTCGGAGGGACGCGGGTGCTCGCCGGGACACTGACCTTCGGCACCCTCGTCGTCTTCCTGCTCTATCTCGACTGGCTCTTCCAGCCCATCATCAACCTCGCCAACGTGTACAACCTCCTCCAGGCGGCGCTCGCCGCTCTGGCCAAGCTCTTCGGGCTGCTCGACCGCACCCCGCAGGTGCGGGAGCGGCCCGGGGCGTACGACCTGCCGGAGCCGGTCCGCGGCGAGCTCCGATTCGCCGGCGTCGGGTTCGGCTACGACCCGGACCGGCGCGTCCTCCACGATGTCGAGCTCGTCGTCCCGACGGGTCAGCGGCTCGCGATCGTCGGCGAGACCGGAGCGGGGAAGACCACCCTCGCCAAGCTCGCCCTGCGCTTCTACGATCCCGACACCGGCGCCGTCCTGCTCGACGGCCACGACCTGCGGGACCTCACCCGGGCCAGTCGGGTGCGCGCCGTGACCCTCATCCCCCAGGACGGGTTCCTCTTCGATGGTACGTTGCGCGACAACCTGCTGTACGCCCGGCCCGACGCCGACGAGCGGGAGGTGTGGGACGTCCTGCGGGCGATGGGCATCGACGGATGGGTACGGAGCCTCCCCGAGGGGCTCGACACCGAGGTGCGGGAACGGGGCACCCGCTTCTCGGCGGGGGAGCGTCAGCTCGTCGCCCTCGCCCGGGCCTTCCTCGTCGAGCCTGCCGTCATCGTGCTCGACGAGGCCACCTCCAACCTCGACCCACGGACCGAGCTCGAGGTGGAGGGTGCGCTCCGGGTGCTCCTCGCCGGTCGGACCGCGGTGGTGATCGCCCACCGCCTGCGCAGTGCCATGCGCGCCGACCGGGTCGTCCTCGTCTCCGGGGGGCGTATCCTCGCCGACGGATCGCACGAGACGCTCCTCGAGACGAGCGACGAGTACCGTCATCTCGTCGAGGTGTGGGAGAGGGGGTCGGCATGAGCCTGCCGGCGGCGTACCTGGCCGCGTTCGAGGACCCGTTCGGCTATCTCGACTTCGCCGCGATCGGACCTCCCGGGGCTCGGGTGCGGGAGGCCGTCGGCGACGGGCTGGCCCGCGCCGCGGCCCCGGACGGATCGGTGGGGGCCGCCGTCTTCGGAGCGTACGAGGCGGCGCTGGCCACGGTGGCGCGTTTCCTCGGCGTCCCCCCGGAGCGGGCCACCGTGGTTCCCTCCACCTCGGCGGGGCTGTTCCAGGTGGCGTTCGGACTCCTCGGACGCTCCGGGAACGTCGTCGTTCCCGCCCACGAGTTCCCCGCCAACGTCTATCCGTGGCTGCGCGCCGAGGCCGCCGGAGGACCCGAGGTCCGGCTCGTCGAGGTCCCCGACCACCGGGTGACCGCCGCCGCGCTCGGCACGGCCACCGACGCCGGCACGGTCGCCGTCGCGGTGAGCCTGGTCGACTACGCCACCGGGTTCCGCGTCGATCTCGAGGAGCTCCGGAGCGTCGCCCGAGACGCCCTCCTCGTCGTCGACGCCATCCAGGGAGTCGGCGCCGTGCGGTGCAGCCTCGGTCCGGCGGACGTCCTCGTGGCGGGGGGACAGAAGTGGCTGCGGGCCGGGTGGGGAGCCGGCGTCATGGCGGCGTCGGCACGCGCGCTCGACGAGCTGGAGCCGACCCTCGCCGGTTGGTGGGGGGTCGAGGACGCGTTCGACTTCGTGACCCCGGCCCCGCACGCGCCGCGCTCGGACGCCGAGCGCTTCCATCCCGGGTCCCCCGACGCCATCGGCGCGCTGGCCGCCGCCGCGGCGATCGAGACGATCGAGATCGCCGGCATGGACGCCATCGAGACTGCGGTGCTCGACCGGTCCGCGGCGGTCATGGAGGGGGTCGCGACGGTGGGGGCGGAGGTACGCGCCCCCTGGCGCGGCGAGCGGGAACGCGCCGGGATCGTGACATTCCGGCTTCCCGACGAGCCGGCGGCGGCGACGGTCGCCCGACTCGGCGCCTCCGGCTTCGTGGTCTCGGAGCGGTCGGGGTGGGTGCGGGCGGCGCCTCACGCCACGACGAGCTTCGAGGCGATCGACGATCTCGTCGAGGCGCTCGCCGCCCGCTGAGACGGGGCTCAGACGGCGCGCCCGCTCACCATGACCCCGTTGCCGGAACGCCACAGATGGACGATCCGCCACCCCGCGGCCTCGACGACGGCGACGGTGTCCTGGTCGAGACGGCACCCTCCCGCGACCCGGCGCCACGCCGGAGCGAGCCGCCGTTGCCAGGCCGCCACGCGTGGCGACGGGGAGCGAACGTGTTCCAGGAAGCGCAGCTCGCCACCGGGACGCACGACACGTCGCAGCTCGGCGAGGGCTCGCGACGGGGTGGGGATGGTGCAGAAGGCCAGCCCGACGACCGCGACGTCGAAGGTGTCGCGGCGGTAGGGGAGGGCCCTGGCGTCGCCGAGGACGAGCCGGACCGGTACCGGCACCGCCGCCGCCCGCCGCCGCGCCCGTCGCAACATGAGCGGGTCCGGATCCACGCCGTGGACCTCCGCCGCGGCTCGGTAGTGGGGGAGGAGCAGACCGGTGCCGATCCCCACCTCGAGGACGCGACCGGTCGCGTCCCGCACCAGCCGCTCCCGGACGCGGGACATGCCCCCGAAGCGCTCGGAGGGTGCCATGACGAGGTCGTAGACACGGGCGAGGACGGGATGTCGCGCGACCACCGGGTCCTCCTGACCTAGCCTGGGGCTCCCGCGCGCGAGAGGACCCCATGTCCGGACCCGACGACCGTACCAGGGTGCGAAGGCTCCCCGAACGAGCCCGCTACGACCGGGCGACGATCGACGCCATCCTCGACGAGGCGCTCGTGTGTCACGTCGGGTTCGTTGACGAGGATCGGCCCGTGGTCATCCCGACCATCCACGCCCGGGTGGGGGACGTGCTCTACCTGCACGGCTCGCCGGCGAGCCGCATGCTGCGCGCCGTCGGACGGGGTGTCCCGGTGTGTGTCACGGCGACGCTCGTCGACGGGATCGTCGTCGCCCGCTCCGCGTTCCACCACTCGCTCAACTACCGCTCCGTCGTGCTGTACGGGACGGCGCGCACGGTGGTCGACCCCGCCGAACGGGAGGTCGCCTTCCGGGCGATCACCGAGCACGTCCTCCCCGGTCGCTGGGCCGAGGCGCGGCACCCCGACGAGCGGGAGGATCGGGCGACACGGCTGGTGGCCGTCGCCATCGAGACGGCCTCGGCGAAGGTGCGGACCGGTCCGCCCGGAGACGAGGAGGCCGACCGCGATCTCCCGGTGTGGGCCGGGGTCGTGCCGCTGCGTACCGGCTACGGCGATCCCGAGCCGGCACCGGACCTCCCGGCGGAGATCCCGCTGCCGTCGGCCCTGCGTCGCTGACGCTCAGATCTCACGTCCGTCCCCGCCGGCGGCGAGGAACGCCTCGAGCTGTCGCCCGTTGGATCCGGAGGTGATCGCCCAGGCGGGGAGGACGCTCCCGTCGGCGAAGAGGAGGAACACCACCGCGGAGGCGATGCCGCCTCGGCGCCCGGCGGGGCGGACCCGGGCGCCGACGATCTCGTCGCGCGGGAACGCGGCGAGCAGCCGCTTGGGGCCTCCGAGCGAGGACGCCTTCCACAGGAGGAGGCGTCGGTCGGTGAAGGCGGCGATGACCCCGGCGTTGGGCAGCTTCACGTCGGCGACGGGGGCGTTCGCCAGCTCCTCGGGGAGCGACGGCTGTCCCAGGGCGTCCCACAGCGTTCCCAGGGTCAGACCCACGGCGCCGCCGGCGACGGCTCCGGCGACGGCGGCACCGCTCTGCCGGCTCGGCGTGAGGCGGATGGCGGCGAGGACGCTCTCCCCCGGCTCGAGCCCGGGCGCCTTCCTCGCCCGCTTCGTGAAATCGACCACGCGACCCTCCTCCCTGCCGCCGATCCCGCACGCGGCTGCGCGCCCGCGATGCTACCGGGACCGGCCGACGCGGTCCCGCCACGCCAGCCAGGGCTCGAGGACGCCGAGGTCGTAGGAGGGGCCCGACAGCCCGATCGTGAACTCGGTGACGCCGAGCTCCCGGTAGCGGTCGGCGTCACCGATCCAGCCGGGCTGGACGCCGACCGAGACCTCGATCGTCGCCGGATCGCGACCCTCCTCGGCACAGTGACGACGGAGGACCTCGATCTTGTGGGCGATCGTCTCGACGTCGCCGAAGGTGTGCCAGATGTCGGCGTGTCGGGCGACGAGCCGCAGCGTCACCCGTTCCCCGCCCCCACCGATGAGGATCGGGATGCGGCGCGTCGGGGGAGGGTCGAGACGGGCCAGGCGGGACTCGATGAGCGGCAGGGCCTCGCCGAGGGCGCGCAGCCGGGACCCGACCGTCCCGAACTCGTAGCCGTACTCCACGTAGTCCTTCTCGAACCAGCCGGCGCCGATCCCGAGGATGAGGCGGCCCCCGGAGACGTGGTCGACGGTGCGGGCCATGTCGGCGAGGAGTTGCGGGTTGCGATAGGAGTTGCAGGTGACGAGCGCGCCGATCCGGATCCGGGTGGTCTGCTCCGCCCAGGCACCCAGCATGGTCCAGCACTCGAAGTGCTTGCCGACCAGGGGATCGGGGTCTCCCCCGTACAGCGGGAAGAAGTGATCCCAGTTGTAGGCGACGTCGACCCCCATCTCCTCGGCGCCGGTGACGGCGGTGCGGATGGCGGTGTACTGGGCATGTTGCGGCTGGATCTGGGCGGCGATGCGGATCCCTGGCATGAGGCTCCTCTCGGAAGGTCGGGAGGGAATCTACCGGAGGGACGACCACCCGGTGGTCGGGTAGGGTCGTCGTGTGCCCGTCGTGACGCGACCGATCACCCCCGACGAGCTCGCGCCGTTCCGTGAGCGCATGGCCCGCGGCTTCGGCGGCGAAGCTCCCGCCGACGACCCGGAGGGGACGCGCTTCCGGGAGCTGGCGCCCCTCGAGCGCACCGTCGCCGCCTTCGAGGAGGGCATCCTCGTCGGTACCTTGGCCGATCTCCCGTTCACGGTCACCCTTCCCGGCGGCGGGACGGTGGCGATGGCCGGCACGACGATGGTGACGGTCCTCGCCACGCATCGGCGCCGTGGCGTGCTCACCGCGATGATGCGGGAGCATCTCCGGGCGGTCGCGGCGCGAGGAGAGCCGCTGGCGGGGTTGTGGGCGGCCGAGGCGCCCATCTACGGGCGTTTCGGGTACGGGGCGGCGTCCCACCTCTTCGCGACGACCATGGAACGGCTCGAGCCGACGGGCGACACCGGCGGGGGCCGGGTGCGTCTCGTCGAGGCCGACGAGGCGGCCGGCCTCCTCCCGCCGGTGTACGAGCAGGTCCGGTCGGAGCGTCCCGGCATGCTCGGCCGCTCGGCCGGTTGGTGGGACCATCGGGTCCTGCACGTGCCGCACCGGCCCGAGGACGGGGACTCGGCGCGACGTTTCGCCGTCTTCGCGACGTCCTCCGGTCCCGAGGGGTACGTCGTCTACGTCCAGCGCACCGGGGAGTGGACCGACGGCGTCCCGGACGGGGAGATCCGCGTCGTCGAGCTCCTCGCCGCCACGCCCGCGGCGCACACCGCGCTGTGGAGGTTCGTCGCCAACATCGACCTCTTCCCCCGACTCCGCTACTGGAACCTGCCGGTCGACGATCCCCTCCCCTGGAAGGTGGCCGACCCCCGCCGGGTACGGCGCCGCCTCGGCGACGCCCTGTGGGTGCGCATCCTCGACGTTCCCGGCGCGCTCACGGCCCGGACCTACGGCGTCGCGGGTCGCCTCCGTCTCGGCGTCGAGGACCCCTTCCTGCCCGAGGTGACCGGCGTGTACGAGCTGGCGGTCGAGTCCGGCGGGGCCACATGCCGTCGCAGCCGGGGGCCGGCCGACGTCGAGCTCGGCGTCGACGTCCTCGGCGCGCTCCTCCTCGGTGGGGTTCCGGCGCGGCCGGCGGCCGCCGCCGGACGTCTACGCGGCGCTCCCGAGCACGTGACCCTCCTCGACCGGATGTTCCGGGGGGAGGTCGCGCCATGGTGTGCCGAGGTCTTCTGAGGCGTCGGAGGCATCAGAGGCGCGCCGCGGCCTCGAGGCGCAGGACGGCCGCCACCACCGCCGCGGCGGAGCGCCCCGAGGTGGTCACGACGGCCTCCTCGGGGAACCCCCTCCCGGTGGGAAGCGACCGCTCGTCGTCGCCGACCCAGATCACCCGGGTCACCCCGGCGTCGCGGAGTGCCTCCGTCCACGCCCCGAGGGTCTCTGCGCCCGCGTCGGCGAAGGCGCGCTCGCGGTCGTCGTCGGCCGCGACGGCGAGGAGCACCGCGCAGAAGCAGCCACGCGCCGCGGCGGCGAGGTGGGACCCGTCGGAGACGTCGCCGAGGGCGACCTTGATCCCCCGGCCCCGCCACGCCGCGGCGGCGGCACCGTCGGAGACGAAGACCCGGACCTCCGGGGTGCTGCCGAGGAGGGCCGTGACGAGGTCACGGCCGGCCGGGGTGTCGGCGCCGACGAGGATGACGGGCACGAGGCCAGCGTAGAGGAGGATTTCACACGACTTCCCGACCCGAATACAGTGGAGTGCTCACTTCCGGGCCGGGCAGCCGACCCGCCACGAGCTGCACGGTCGTGTGGTTCGCAGCGCATGGAGGCTCATGGTGGAAGAGCGGTACCCCCTGTACGGAGCTCCGGCGCCGCGCGACGCGTGCGGCGTGGGCTTCGTGGTGCGCCGCGACACCGCCGCCACCCATCGGCTCGTCAGGCTCGCCGTCTCCTGTCTCCACCGGCTCGACCATCGCGGTGCCCGCTCCATCGACGGGACCGGCGACGGGGCGGGGATGATGACGCGTCTGCCGTACCGGCTGTTGCGCCGTGAGCTCGCCGCCGCCGGCATCGAGCCGCCGCCGCGCCTCGCCATCGGCGCGGTGATGATGTTCGCGCCCCCGGAGTTCCTCCCCGAGTCCCGCCGTCTCGTCGAGGACGCCCTCGACGGGGAGGGCGTCGAGGTCCTCCTCTGGAGGCCCGTCCCGGTGGGGCCGATGGTCCTGGGCGAATCCGCCCGGGCCACCATGCCCCGGATCGAGCAGGCGATCCTCTCCGCGCCCGACGACGCCGTGGACCGCGACGACTTCGAGCGGCGCCTCTTCCTCGCCCGGAAGAACGCCGAGGCGGGTGCCGAGGAGGCCGGTCTCGAGGGCTTCTCGATCCCGTCGGCGTCGTGCCGGACGATCGTCTACAAGGGACTCTTCACCGCGTCGCACATCGAGGACTTCTACTGGGACCTCAAGGACCCCGCCTACGAGAGCGACTTCGCCATCTTCCACCAGCGGTACTCGACGAACACGTCGCCGGCGTGGGCGCTCGCCCAGCCCTTCCGCGTCCTCGCCCACAACGGCGAGATCAACACGGTACGGGCCAACCGGGCCTGGATGGAGGCGCGGAGCAACGACCTGCGCTCGGACCTGTGGGCGGCGCGCACCGAGGACCTCAAGCCACTCGTCCGTTCCGCCGGGTCGGACTCGGCGAGCCTGGACGAGGCGTTCGAGGTCCTCGTTCGCTCCGGCCGCTCGCTCGCGCACGTCAAGGAGATGCTCGTCCCCGCCGCCTGGGAGAACGTCGAGGATCTCGATCCGGACCTGCGGGCCTTCTACGAGTACCACGCGTTCCTCACCGAGCCGTGGGACGGTCCGGCGGCCATCGCCGCCTGCGACGGCCGGCATCTCCTCGCCGGTCTCGATCGCAACGGCCTCCGTCCGGCGCGCTGGGCGGTGACCCCCGAGTACGTCATCGTCGCCTCGGAGGCGGGCGTGGCGCCCGAGGAGGAGATCCGAGCGGAGAGCACCGGACAGCTCGGTCCCGGCGAGGTGATCCTCGTCGACCTGGGGACCGGGGCGCTGCGTTTCTCCGACGAGGTGAAGGCGTCCCTCGCCGGCCTCGCCCCGTACTCGGAGTGGATCCGCACGGGGACGAACTACGTCTCCGACCCCTTCGATCCTCACCAGGACGAGCGCTTCGACCCCGAGTCCTTCGCCCGCGTGTTCGGATACACCGAGGAGGAGCGCCGCCTCATCCTCGGTCCGATGGCCGAGGGTGACGAGCCGATCCTCTCCATGGGGCACGACACGGGACTGGCGGTCCTCTCCGAGGCTCCGCAGCGTCTCACCCGGTTCTTCCACCAGGCGTTCGCCCAGGTCACGAATCCGCCGATGGACCCCATCCGGGAGAACCTCGTCATGTCGCTGCGCACCTACGTGGGACGGCGCGGCTCCCTCCTCGAGGAGACGCCACAGCAGGCCCGCCTCATCGAGCTTCCCTCGCCGGTCCTCAGCGACACGGAGATCGAGAAGCTGTGCAGCTCGGAGGACCCCGCCTTCCGCTCCGCCTGGCTGGAGGCGGTGTTCCCCGCCGAGCGCGGCGTGGAGGGACTCGTCCGGGGTCTCGGCGAGCTGTGCGACCGGGCCGAGCGTGCCGTGGGCGACGGGGCCACGATCCTCGTCCTCTCCGACCGGGAGGTCGACGCGAACCGAGCGCCCATCCCCATGGTCCTCGCCGTGGGGGCCGTCCATCACCGGCTCATCGACGCCGGTCTTCGTCTCCACGCCTCCATCGTCGCGGTGTCGGCAGAGCCGCGCGACGCCCACGACTTCGCCTGCCTCGTGGCCTTCGGGGCCTCGGCGGTGAACCCGTACCTCGCCATCGAGCAGGTCCGGGCGATGGCCGCCGCAGGGCGAGTCCCCGCCGGTGTCGTCGAGGCCCAGGAGAACTACCGGCGGGCGCTCGAGAAGGGGCTGCTGAAGATCATGTCGAAGATGGGGATCTGCACGATCTCCGCGTACCGCGGCTCGGAGCTCTTCGAGGCGATCGGGCTCGACGAGGAGGTGTGCGCGCTCGCCTTCCGTCACGTGGAGCGACGGGTGGGCGGGGCGGGTTTCGCCCGGATCGCCCGGGACGTGCTCGAGCGTCATCGCCGGTTCGGCGAGGGCGAGGAGGAGGTGGGCGGGTACTACAAGCACCGACGGGGCGGCCTCCCCCACATCAACGCGCCGCGGGCGGTCCTCGCCCTCCAGAAGGCGGTACGCGGCGGGGACTGGGAGGCGTACGAGGAGTACGTCCGGCTCGTCCAGGAGGAGCGGCCCGCCATGGAGCTGCGCGACCTGCTCGAGATCGATCCGCTCGGTCCCGAGGTCCCCTTGGAACAGGTCGAGCCGGTGGAGCGGCTCATGCGCCGGTTCACCGCGGCGGCGATGTCGCTCGGCGCGCTCTCCCCGGAGGCACACGAGGCCATCGCCAAGGCGATGAACCACATCGGGGGGCGGTCGAACTCGGGTGAGGGCGGCGAGGACCCGGCCCGGTACGGCACCCCCCGGAACTCGGCCATCAAGCAGGTGGCCAGCGGTCGTTTCGGCGTCACGCCGGGGTACCTCGCCTCCGCCGAGGAGTTCCAGATCAAGATGGCGCAGGGGTCGAAGCCGGGGGAGGGAGGACAACTCCCCGGGCACAAGGTGACGTCCGAGATCGCCCGACTCCGCCACACCGAGCCGGGCGTGACGCTCATCTCCCCACCGCCCCACCACGACATCTACAGCATCGAGGACCTGGCGCAGCTCATCCACGACCTGAAGACCTTCAAGCCGCTCGCCCGGGTCTCGGTGAAGCTCGTGTCGGGTCCCGGGGTGGGGACGATCGCCGTCGGGGTGGCCAAGGCGCTCGCCGACGTCGTGCTCATCTCCGGGTACGGGGGCGGAACGGGGGCGTCGCCGCTGGTGAGCATCAAGCACGCCGGGTCCCCCTGGGAGATCGGGCTGGCCGAGGCGCATCAGGCGCTGGTCGCCAACGGGCTGCGCAGCACCATCTCGGTGGAGAGCGACGGCGGGTTCCGTACCGGGCGGGACGTGGTCGTCGCCGCCCTCCTCGGCGCCGACCGGTTCGGGTTCGGGACACCCATCCTCCTGGCCCTGGGGTGCAAGATGGTCCGCCGGTGTCACGAGAACACCTGCCCGACCGGGATCGCGACCCAGCGCGAGGACCTGCGGGCCAAGTTCACCGGATCGGTCGACCACGTCATCAACCTCTTCCGGTTCCTCGCCGAGGACGTTCGCCGCTGGATGGCGAGGATGGGGGCACGGACGCTCGACGAGCTGGTGGGCCGCGCCGATCTGCTGCGGGCGCGAGATCCGCGCCAGCGAGTCGCCACCGACCTCGACCGGCTCCTCGTTCGCGCCGACATCGGGGCGGATCGGAGCTTCCGTCGGGTGGAACGGTCGCCGTTGGGGGAGCAGCTCGCCGTCGACGGCCGGGCCGCCTTCCGTGGCGAGCTCCCGCTCGAGCTCGCCTACCCGGTGGAGAACACCGACCGCTCCGTCGGAACCCGCCTCTCCGGGGAGATCGCCGAGATCCGCGGGGACGCAGGCCTCGCCGAGGAGTCGATCCGGGTCCGGCTCTCGGGAACGGCGGGCCAGAGCCTCGGCGCCTTCCTCGCCCGCGGGGTGCGGATCGAGCTCGAGGGCACCGCGAACGACTACGTGGGGAAGGGGATGGGCGGTGGGGTCATCGCGATCCGGCCCATCGCCGGTGAGGAGGGCCGGGTCCACGGGGCGGGGAACGCGTGTCTCTACGGGGCCACGGGGGGCCGACTGTTCGTGGCGGGGCGGGTCGGACAGCGTTTCGCGGTGCGCAACTCCGGGGCCACCGCCGTCGTGGAAGGCTCCGGGGACCACGGCTGCGAGTACATGACGGGCGGGGTCGTCGTCGTGCTGGGGTCGGTGGGCCGCAACACCGCGGCCGGCATGACGGGAGGGACGCTGTACGTCTGGGATCCGGAGCATCGGGCGAAGCGGGCCTTCGCGGCGACCGCGCCGCCGGTGGCCCGTCCCACCGAGGACGACGCGGCGCGGCTGCGGGACCTGCTCGAGGCGCACGTGCGATGGACGGGGAGCCGGCGGGCACGGGAGATCCTCACCCGCTGGGACCAGGAGCGGGAGCGCTTCTGGATCCTGCGCCCCCCTCTGGTTCGCCGTCGGGCGACCGGCTCGGTCGACGCGGTGGGCGTCTCCCGGGGGTGAGGTCTCGGCGTCCCGCGCCGAACGCGGGAACACCTCGGGATCGTTGAGCGTTACAATCATCACAGGCGAGCGGCCCGGACGGACCCGGTCTTCCCCCACTCCCACTCGTTCCCCGTCCGGGAGCCCGCCGAGCGAAGGACCCGGCCGGAGCCGGGTCCTTCGCTCGTCCGGGACGAGCGGCGGTAGCCTCGAGCGGACCGGATCAAGGGAACCCATGCCACCCATCGCGCTGGCGATCGTCCTCGCCGCCGCTCTCCTGCACGCCGCGTGGAACCTCGTGGTGAAGTCGAGTCGGGATCGGCTCGTCGCTGCCTGGTTGCAGATCACCTTCGGTGCGCTCGTGTTCCTGCCGGCGCTCCTGACCGGGGGCGGCGTGCCGTGGAGCCTGTGGGGCTTCGTGCTCGTCTCGAGCGTGGTGCACGTGTTCTACGGCGTCACCCTCGCCGCCGCGTACGAGGCGGGGGACCTGTCGGTGGTGTACCCGATCGCCCGCGGCAGCGCGCCCCTGCTCGTCACCGTGGGCGGGATCCTCCTCCTGGCCGACCGACCCGACCTCCTCGGAGGTCTGGCGGTGGTGGTGGTGACCGCGGGGATCCTCGTCATCGGTCTGCGGGGACGCCCCGGCCGGGGCCTCCCCTTCGCCCTGGCCACCGGTCTCACCATCGCGACGTACATGCTCGTCGACACCGCGGCGGTCCGGGCCGGGACCGAGAGCCTCCGTTACACGGTGGCGGTGTTCGTCGGAAACGCCCTCCTCTTCACCCCGGTGGTGCTCCTCCGGCGTTCCCCGGCACGCCTCGGGCGCATCCTCCGCGAGGAGGGGTGGCGTCACGCCCTGGGCGGCGCCGCGTCCCTCGTCGCCTACGCGCTCGTACTCCTCGCCGCCCGTAGCGCGCCCGTGGGACTCGTCGCCGCCCTCCGCGAGACCTCCGTGGTGTTCGGGGCGCTCGGAGGGTGGCTCCTCCTCGGCGAGCCGATGGGGCGGCGACGGCTCGAGGGGGCCCTCGTCATCGCGGCCGGTATCGTCCTCCTCGCGGTGGCGTGAGGACCTGGTCCGGTGCGTCACCGCGCCTGCCTACAATGCGACTATCGCCATAGTGCAAATACG
>AMFO01002277.1_pt1 | contig 26948 bp, 25 predicted proteins | sample 552608 | NCBI WGS metagenome assembly AMFO01 (sample SAMN01893955, study PRJNA167987) | microbial mat metagenome | biome: hydrothermal vent | place: USA: Loihi, Hawai'I | collected 2003-05-01
TGCCGCCCGCCGACTGTCGTAATGTTTTTTCGTGACGGGCGGGGCGCCGGGGCTGGCCGGGGCCCCGTTCGGGTGGCCGAAATTTTCGTGCCGAGAAAACTAGAGGGGGACGAAGGATGAGACTTGCAAGAACAATCGTGCTGTCCGCGGTTGTGGTCGCCATGGCCGTCGGCCTCGGCGCCACCGCATCGGCGCACCCCATCAAGGTCGGCGAGGTCAACTCCTACAAGCGCCTGCCGGCCTTTCTGATCCCCTACCGCAACGGGTGGAAGATGGCGCTCGACGAGATCAACGCCCGCGGCGGCGTGACGATGGGCGGCAAGAGGCACAAGATCGAGATCGTCTCGCGCGACGACGGCGGCAAGCCGGGCAATGCGGTGAAGATCGCCGAGGAGCTGGTCAGCCGCGACAAGGTCGCCCTGCTGGCCGGCGGGTTCTTCTCCCATATCGGCCTGGCGCTGACCGATTTCGCCAAGCAGAGAAAGGTGCTCTACGTCGCCGGCGAGCCGCTGAGCGACGCCCTGGTGTGGAAGAAGGGCAACCACTACACCTTCCGTCTGCGCCCGTCGACCTACATGCAGGCGGCGATGCTGGCCGAGCAGGCGGCCAAGCTGCCGGCCAAGCGCTGGGCGACGATCGCGCCCAACTATGCCTACGGCAAGGACGCGGTGGCGGCGTTCAAGAAGGTGCTGTCGGCCAAGCGGCCGGACGTGGTGTGGGTCGCCTCGCAGTGGCCGGCGCTGTTCAAGATCGACGCCGGGGCCACCGTGAGTGCCCTCGCCAAGGCCAATCCCGATGCCATCTACAACGTCCTGTTCGGCGGCGACGTGCTGAAATTCGCCCGTGAGGGCAAGCTGCGCGGGCTGTTCAAGGGGCGCACCGTGGTCGGCCTGCTGACCGGCGAGCCGGAATATCTCGACCCCATGAAGGGCGAGGCGCCGGAAGGCTGGATCGTCACCGGCTATCCCTGGTACGCGATCAAGACCCCGGCGCACGGGAAGTTCGTCAAGGCCTACCGCAAGCGCTACGACGACTATCCGCGCACCGGATCGCTGGTCGGCTACAACCTGGTCCTGTCGATCGCCGCCGCCATCGAGAAGGCGGGATCGACCGACACCGAAGCGCTGATCGCGGCGATGGAAGGGCTCGAGATCAAGAACAGCCCGTCGGGGCCGTTCACCTTCCGCAAGATCGACCATCAGAGCACGATGGGCGCCTGGGTCGGCCGCACCGCGCTCAAGAACGGCAAGGGCGTCATGGTCGACTGGCGGTACCTCGACGGCAAGGACTACCTGCCGAGCGACGCCGAGGTGCGCAAGCTGCGCCCGGCGACCGGCACCCACTGATCGCATGATCGGGTCCGGGGCGGTGCCGCGGGGCGCCGTCCCGGACCGTCTTTCCCGTCTCCCGCCAACGGGTTTTCGAGTTGGGCTTCTATCTCGTCCAGTTTCTCACCGGGCTTGCCAGCGCGTCCTCGCTGTTCCTGGTGGCGGCGGGGCTGTCGATCATTTTCGGCGTCACCCGCATCGTCAACCTGGCGCACGGCTCGTTCTTCATGCTCGGGGCCTATATCGCCTTTACCATCGTGACCCGGCTCGCGGTCGGCCCGTTCGGCTTCTGGCTGGCGATCCTTGCCGCCGCCGTCGCGGTCGGCCTCGTCGGGGTGGCGGTCGAGATGCTTCTGCTGCGGCGCATCTACCAGGCGCCGGAGATGTTCCAGCTTCTCGCCACCTTCGGCGTGGTGCTGGTGATCCAGGACGCGGCGCTGGCGATCTGGGGGCCCGAGGACCAGCTCGGCCCGCGCGCCCCCGGGCTCGACGGCGCGGTGCGGATCTTCGGCGAGCTGCTGCCCCAGTACGATCTCGCCATGATCGTGCTGGGACCGCTCGTGCTGGGGGCCATGTGGCTGCTGTTCCGCCGCACCCGCTGGGGCACCCTGGTCCGCGCCGCGACCCAGGACCGCGAGATGGCGGGGGCGCTGGGGGTCAACCAGAAATGGCTGTTCACCAGCGTGTTCTTCGTCGGCGCCGCGCTGGCCGGGCTCGGCGGCGCCGCCCAGGTGCCGCGCGAGGCGGTCAGCCTGCTGATGGATCTCAACGTCATCGCCGAGGCCTTCGTGATCGTCGTCATCGGCGGCATGGGCTCCATTGCCGGCGCCTTTCTCGCCGCGGTTCTGATCGCCGAGCTCAACGCCTTCGGCATCCTGATCTTTCCCCAGATCACCCTGGTGCTGATGTTCCTGGTGATGGCGGTGGTTCTGGTGGTCCGCCCGTGGGGCCTGCTGGGACGCCCCGAGGCCATCTCGCGGGCGCCGGGCGAGGCGCCCGAGCGGCCCTACGCCCCCGCCGGGCCCCGGCTCCGGGCGCTGGGCTGGGCGGTGCTTCTCGCCTTGGCGCTGGTGCCGCTGATCGGCGACGAGTTCGTCATGGTGCTCCTGATCGACATGTTCATCTTCGCCCTGTTCGCCACCAGCCTGCATTTCATCATGGGGCCGGGCGGCATGGTGACCTTCGGCCATGCCGCCTATTTCGGGCTCGGCGCCTACGGCGCGGCGCTGGCGGTCAAGTTCGCCGGCGCGCCGATGGAGATCGCGTTTCTCGCCGGGCTCGCCGCCGCCCTCGCCGGGGCGGCGCTGTTCGGCTGGTTCTGCGTCCGCCTGTCGGGGGTCTATTTCGCCATGCTGACGCTCGCCTTCGCCCAGATCGCGTGGTCGGTGGTGTTCCAGTGGGGCGAGGTGACCGGCGGCGACGACGGCATCCTCGACGTGTGGCCCGCCGCCTGGGCGAGCGCGAAGACGACCTACTACTACCTGACCCTGACACTCGCCACCGGGGCGATTCTGTTCCTGCGCCACGTGCTGCACGCGCCGTTCGGCTACGCCCTGCGGGCGGGGCGCGATTCGCCGCTGCGCTGCGATGCCATCGGGATCGACGTGCGCGCCCGCCAGTGGGCGGCCTTCATGCTGGCCGGGGTGATGGCCGGGTTCGCCGGTGGCCTGCTCGCCTTCTCCAAGGGCAGCGTGTTCCCCGACATCATGTCGATCCCGCAGTCGATCGACGGGCTGATGATGGTTCTGCTCGGCGGGGTGAAGACCCTGACCGGCCCCTATGTCGGGGCCTCGCTGTTCCTCCTTCTCGAGGACCAGATCTCGCGCCTCGAGTTCTGGCGGGCGATCATGGGCGGCGCGATCCTGTTTCTCGTCATCGCCTTTCCCCAGGGCATCGTCGGCTTCCTGCGCGACCGGTTCGAGCCGGCCGAGGCGAAACGGTGAGCGCGGTGCTGTCGGTGCGCGGCCTGTCGAAGGCGTTCGGCGGCGTCCAGGCGGTGAGCGGCGTCGCCTTCGACGTCGAGGCCGGCCGGCTGCTCGCCCTGATCGGCCCCAACGGCGCCGGCAAGACCACCTGCTTCAACCTGCTCAACGGCCAGCTCGTCCCCGATGCCGGCAGCGTGAAGCTCGACGGGCGCGAGCTGGTCGGGCTGTCGCCGCGCCGGATCTGGCGCCTCGGAGTGGGGCGCACCTTTCAGATCACCGCCACCTTCGCCTCGATGACGGTGCTCGAGAACGTGCAGATGACGCTGATCTCGCACCATCGCCGGCTCGGCGCCATGCGGCCCAAGGTGCGCGATCTCTATGTCGACGAGGCGATGGCGCTGCTCGAGCGTGTCGGCATGGCCGACCAGGCGGGGCGCGCCTGCGCGGTGCTGGCCTACGGCGATCTCAAGCGGGTCGAGCTGGCGGTGGCGCTGGGCAACGCGCCGCGCCTGTTGCTGATGGACGAGCCGACCGCGGGGATGGCGCCGCGCGAGCGGATCGAGCTGATGGAGCTCGCCGCCGGCATCGTCCACGAGAAGAACATCAGCGTGCTGTTCACCGAGCACGACATGGACGTGGTGTTCGCCCACGCCGACCGGGTGATCGTGCTCCATCGCGGCGAGGTGATCGCCGAGGGAACGCCGCAGGCGGTGCGCAACGACGCCCGGGTGCGCGAGATCTATCTCGGCGCCGGCACCACCTTCGCCGCCTGAGGAAAGGCGATGGGGGGCGATCCGATCCTCGCGGTGGAAGGGCTGCACAGCTATTACGGCCGCGCCCACATCCTTGCCGACGTCGCGCTGTCCGTCGCGCGCGGCGAGGTGGTGGTGCTCTTGGGGCGCAACGGGGCGGGCAAGACGACGACGCTGAAATGCATCATGGGGATGGTCCGCCCGGCGGCGGGAACGGTCGTCTTCCAGGGCCGCGACATCACCGGTATGGCGCCCTATGCGGTGGCCCGCGCCGGCCTCGCCTACGTGCCCGAGGACCGGCGCATCTTCACCGAGCTCACCGTGCGCGAGAACCTCGAGGTCGGCCGCCAGCCGCCGCGCGCGGAGGCGCCGCGCTGGACCCCGGAGCGCCTGTTCGCGCTGTTCCCCAACCTCGCCGAGATGCGCGACCGCCCGGGCGGGCAGATGAGCGGCGGCGAACAGCAGATGCTGACCATTGCGCGTTCGCTGATGGGCAACCCGTCCCTGATCCTCCTCGACGAGCCCTCCGAGGGGCTGGCGCCTGTGATCGTCGAGCAGATGGCGAAGACCATCCGCGAGCTCAAGGCCGAGGGGCTGACGGTGATGCTGTCGGAGCAGAACCTGCATTTCGCCAACCTGGTCAGCGACCGCGCCTATATCATCGAGAAGGGCCGCATCCGCTACCAGGGCACGATGGCCGAGCTCGCCGCCGACGCCGACGTGCGCACGGCCTATCTGATGGTATGACCGTCCCCGCGCCCGGCGATTGCGTTTGCAAGCCCGCGGCGTCGGCCTATCCTGATCGAAACGGGATGAAGGCCTGAACCGGGAGAGGCGAAGATGACGGCGGCGGCGCGCGCGACCGGTATCGTCGGCGGGGTGTGCATGGCCCATGCGCCCCAGTTCTTCACCCTGCCCGAGACCGAGGACAAGGCGACGGTGGACCGGGTGCGGGCGCTCGCCGCCGAGGCCGGCCGGCGCCTCGCGGCGATGAAGCCCGACGTCACCATCGCCATCGCCAACGACCACGCCAACCAGTTCGTGCTCCATTGCGTGCCGCCCTTCGTAATCTACCGCGGCGACGTGGCCCGGGGCAGCTTCGCCGGGCGCGACTTCGCCTACCCGGTGGCGAGCGACGTCGCGACCGGGCTGATCCGCTATCTCTACGAAGAGGCCTTCGACGTCGCCCACAGCAGCACCGCCGCGGTCGAGTACTCGCTCGGCATCCCCCTCACCTTCCTCGGCATCGAGGGGCCGATCGTTCCCCTTTACGTCAACGCCTATGTGCCGCCGCAGCCGCGCATGGAGCGCTGCTACGCGCTCGGCGAGGCGATCGGGCGCGGGCTGCGGGCGCTCGGGGTGCGCGCCGTGGTGCTCGCCAGCGGCGGGCTGTCGCACTTCCCCGGCACCGAGCGCTACGCCCGGCCCGATCTCGACTTCGACCGCAAGCTGATGGCCGAGATGGAAGCCGGCAATCTGCGCACCCTGCTCGCCCTCGACGAACGGCGCCTCGACGAGACCGGCAATATCGAGCTGCGCTGCTGGGGGGTCGCCGCCGGCATGCTGGGCGAGCGCAAGCCCGATCTCGCCTCGCTCGATCCCTCCTGGCACCACAACTATGCCACCCTGGCCTGGTGGAGGGAGCCGGAGGAGAGCGATTTCCGCCCCCACTACCCGGCGATCGCGCCGGAACGCCTCGAGATCACGGCGGCCCTGCACCGCCTCGCCAACGACGCCGGCGAGCGGGCGCGCTATCTCGCCGACCCCGAATCTTACGTCGCCGCCCTCGACGTCAGCGAGGAAGAGCGCGCCGCGATGCTGCGCATCGAGGAAAAGGAGATGACCGCGCTCGGCGTCCATCCCTTCCTCCCCTTCATGGCGCGCCTCCAGCTCGCCCGCGCCCGCAAGGCGCGGGCCTGAGCGCAGGTTTCGAAATCCTCATGACGAGGATGCCGCCTTTCCCGATTTTCTGCCAAGTCGAGGGCTTGAACGGGCGGCTTGCCGGCAAAATATCTAAGGTCTGATAAAGACTTCGGCCACCGAGACGTCGCCCTATTCACGGGATCATGGGGAAGGCCGCATCGATCCTTGTTGCGCCCCCGACCCTGAGCGTTTTCCGACATCCCCGACATCGACGGTGGGCGGTCGTTGCGAACATTCAACTGGCCAAGCAGTCATGCAAACACGCATATGTTCCCGCGAAAGCGGAAGAGCTGTTGTCTCCGGACAGAGCCGGGATCTCACCCGCGTGGCCCGGGCCACGCCGTCCCCCGTCGTCAAGCTCGAGGTGAACCCCGACGGCTCCCTGGTCCGGCTCGATGCCGGCGATTGGTTCGTTTGCTTCGTGCCCGGAATCGACAAGCAGTGGTGGCATCCCTTCGTTCACAAACGGCACAAGCACGTCTTCGCCATACGCCCGGCGGGAGACGGCAAATGGACGGTTTTCGAGCCGTGGTGGACGCGGCTGCTCACCGCGACCATCACCAGCGAGCAAGCGAAAAAATTCCTGCAGTGGGGAGCGCTCGGCGACGTGCTGCTGGTGCGCGAGGCGATCCCCGGCAGTGGCGGCCAGGTTCGCGGCTGGATGAACTGCGCCGCGCTCGCCACCTATCTGCTCGGACGCCCGTACTGGGTGTGGACGCCGCACGCGCTGTACCGCCGGCTGTTGTATGAGCCGAATGTCTGCCACGTCGATGTCCAGGAGTTGCTGCGCCGCGATCTGTCGAAGCTCGGCACGCCGGGATCGCGCACCATCGCGGCCTGCGAACAATGCCGGCCGGATTACCCGAAGCGGCGCGAGGGCCCGGCGAAACCGTTCTGCATGAATTGCGGCAGGGATCTCGTGAACCTGCTGGCGAACGAGGAAGAAATCTAGTTTCGTCGTCTCGCGAGCGACCACGCCTCGGGTCAGGATGGTTGGTCCGCGGGCGGTGCGCGATCTGGCGCGGGCGCCCTAACATCGAGGCGACCGACGGTGCCGCGTGGCTGCGTTCGCCGCGGGCCGGCCGCGAGGGCGTCCCGAAGCACCGGGGATGGCAAGGGAAGTGCCGAGAAGCGGAAGTCGGCGATCCGACGTTGCCGGCGCTTCGATGACGCGCGACGGGGTCATGGGATCGACAAGGGTGACTCACGCACCGTTCGTCCTCGTTCTCGCCGGGGGCGGCGCACGAGGCCTCGCGCACGCCGGCGTCTTGCGTGCTCTCGACCATTATGGATACCGGCCGCGGGCCATCGTCGGAATCTCGATGGGCGCGATCGTCGCGGCCGCCTATGCGTTGAACCCGGACTGGCACAACGCCTTGCTCACCGCCGATGCGCCGCGCATTCCTCGGATGCAGTGGGACCCGGCGGCAACGTTGTGGCGCCGGATTCGCTCTGCGGCCGCTGCGGAACTGGGCCTTCACGGGCTTGCCTTCGCCTGGGGGCTGGGCTCGGGAACGGCAAAGAGATGCAAAACTCTATTGCAGAAGCTCACGCTCGGCCGGTCTCTCGAAGAGGCGAGCCCGGTGTTGTCGGTGATCGCCACGGACCTGCTTTCGGGACGATCTATCGTCCTTTCCAGCGGCAATGCGGGCGCGGCCGTCTATGCCAGCTCCGCCTTGGCGGGGATGCTGCCGCCACTCGCGCAGGACGATTTTCTCCTGGCCGACGGCGGGTATACACCTCTTCCGCCGCTTCGATCCTTCGCCGAGACGCCGGGCGAGGCGATCATCATGGTCGATCCCGACCGCTATTCGGAACCGTGGGCACCGAACAACGGGCTCCAGGCCATGATCCGCGCCGCCGAAGTCGCCATGCAGAGCCATGCCCGGCATATTTCCCGCGATGTCGATTTGATCCTTTGTCCGCGGTTTCCCTCGCCCATCGACGCGTTCGACTTCACGCAGCGACGTTCGGCCCAGGCCGCCGGTCTGCGCGCGGTCAGACGATCGCTGGACGAGATAAAGAAGCTGCTCGGGCCGCCGCCGGAGACGGCAGACAGCGAAGCAGGACCTGCCGGGTAAGAACAAGAAAGGCGTCCGCGCGAAAGATGTGAACGGTCTCGCCCGAACCGGGCGTGCGGATCACATGCCCTCTCGATCTTCTCGACGATCGAACAGATCGATAGGTGCGATCGCACCGCGCCCCTGTTCCCGATTGCCGAGATCGGCGCGTGCGCCGTGCCCGGCGTCGGCGGCATCCCCTCGCCCTCCCCCGCCGCGGCGGGAGTTTGCAAGTCCGCAAGGATGTCCTATTTTCGCCGCGCGGGCATCTTGCCGGCGGCGCCGCCGGCGATCTCAGGAAGGAACCCAATGGCACGGGCCGCCGCGGCGACCGTTCGCGACATCAAGGTGATCGGGCTGGTCGGGTTCGGCCACCTGATGAGCCATTTCTATTTTCTCGTGTTGCCGCCGATCCTGCCGGTGCTGAAGGACGAGTTCGACGTCGGCTATGCCGCGCTCGGGCTGCTGATGACCGGCTTCGGCCTTGCCGCCGGCATCATGCAGACTCCGATCGGGTTCCTCGTCGACCGCGTCGGCGGCCGCCCGGTGCTGGTCATCGGCCTCTTGATCGAGGGCGCGGCGATCGCCGCCATGGGGCTCGCCGCCGACTACTGGCAGCTTCTCGTCCTCTACACCGTCGCCGGCGCCGCCAACACCGTGTTCCATCCCGCCGACTACGCCATCCTGTCCGCCGCCATCGCCAAGGACCGGCTGGGGCGCGCCTATTCGATCCATCTGTTCAGCGGCAATCTCGGCTGGGCGGTGACGCCGGCGGTGATGATCGGGCTGTCGGCGACGCTCGGCTGGCGCTGGGCGTTCGTGATCGTCGGCGCGATCGGGGTCGCCTTCGCGCTGGTGCTGTGGGGCCGCAGCGGGCTGCTCGACGTCGACATCGCCGGGCGCGCGGCGCGGGCGCGGGCCAAGGAGAGGACGGCGACGGACGGCGGCGGCGAGCTGGCGCGCGGCCTCAGGCTGCTGTTCTCGCTGCCGGTGCTGATGTGTCTGCTGTTCTACATGATGCTGACCCTCGGCTTCACCGGCATTCGCAGCTTCTTCGTCGCCGCCACCGACGTGCTCTACGGCACCTCGCTGACGACCTCCAACGCGGCGCTCACCGCGTTCCTGCTGGGCAGCGCCGGCGGCATTCTCGCCGGCGGCGTTCTCGCCGACCGGCTGGGGCCGCGCATCGGCACCGCGGCGGTGACCCTGTCGCTGGCCGGGGCGCTGATCGTCGTCGTCGGCGCGGTGCCGCTCGGGGCCGCCGGGCTGATCGCGGTGCTCGGCGCCTCGGGCACGCTCCAGGGCCTGCTGCTGCCGACCCGCGATCTCCTGATCCGGGCGGTCACGCCGGAGGGCTCGATGGGCAAGGTGATGGGCTTCGTCTCGAGCGGCATGATGCTCTCGGGCGCGCTGGTGCCGATCGTCTTCGGCTGGGTGCTCGATTTCGCCGATGCGCGCTGGGTGTTCTGGATCAGCGCCGTGTTCGTCACCGGCGCCCTGTTCACCTTCGTCACCGCCCGCGAACGCGCCTCGGACTGAGCCGCGGCACCAAGCCGCTTGAATTCCTTCGATGTCTTTGCAATTCTGAAGCCGTCGCCGCATTCGCGAACCGTGTCCATCCGCCGTGAAAGGCCGGCGCGCGGCGCACGAGGGAAGGCGGTACGACCACGAAACGACCGACAACGACGACCATGCCGGATCGTGAAACCGGCGCCAGGACCGGCGCGGCGGCGCCGTTCCGCCATCGCCGGCGGAGCGGCGGGAGCGAGGCCGGAAACGTCACAAGGAGGTGGAAGATCATGAATTCGTTGAAAAGACTGGTGCTTCTCGGCGGCGCCGGGCTGATTGCCGCGGCGGTGGCCATGCCTGTCGCGCACGCCGGAAAGGTCGCGGATTTCTACAAGCGCAAGAGGATTACCATCTATATCGGCTACAGCGCCGGCGGCGGCTACGACCTCTACGCCCGCACGCTGGGCCGCCACATCGGCCGCCACATCCCCGGCAAGCCGCGGGTCGTGGCCAAGAACCGGCCCGGCGCCGGCAGCCTGATCCTGACCAACGAACTGTATTCGACCCTGCCGCAGGACGGCACGGTGCTCGCCACCGTCGGCCGCGGCATGGCCACCGAACCGCTGTTCCGCAATCCGGAGGCCAAGTTTGACGCCCGCAAGTTCAACTGGATCGGCAGCATGAACAACGAGGTCAGCGTGTGCGCCGCCTGGCAATCGGTGCCGGTCAATATCTGGGAAGACCTGGTGAGCCGCGGCATGATCGTCGGCGGCACCGGCAAGGGGTCCGATACCGACACCTTCCCGACGGTGCTCAACAACGTGCTCGGCACCAAGCTGAAGCTCGTGACCGGCTATCCCGGGGGCAACGACATCAATTTCGCCATCGAACGCGGCGAGCTCGAAGGCCGCTGCGGCTGGTCGTGGTCGTCGGTCAAATCGACCCGCGGGCAGTGGCTCAAGTCGGGCAAGATCAAGATCCTGCTGCAGATGTCGACGGCCCGCCACCCGGAGCTTCCCGACGTCCCCTTCGTGCTCGATCTCGCCAAGACCCAGAAGGATCTCCAGATCCTCAAGATCGTGTTCGCCCGCCAGATGTGGGGACGCCCGTTCCTCACCGGCCCGGACGTGCCCAAGGCGCGGGTCGAGGCGCTGCGTGCCGCCTTCAACGCGACCATGAAGGACCCCAAGTTCCTGGCCGAGGCGAAGAAGCAGAAGATGGAGATCAACCCGGTCGACGGGGTCACCATCCAGAAGGCCATCGAGGAGATCTACAAGTCGCCCAAGGAGGTGGTCGAGGCCGCGATCAAGGCCACCACCTATACCGGCAACATCCAGATCAGCAAGGCGGTCATCCCGATCGAGACCGCCGCCGGCAAGATCACCAAGATCAAGCGCGGCGGCCGCAAGGTGTACTGGAAAGGCGGCGGCAAGAAGGGCAAGCTCAAGGTCAGCGGCCGGCGCACCAAGATCACCATCGCGGGCAAGAAGACCAAGCGCAAGGCGCTCAAGGTCGGCATGGAGTGCAAGTTCACCTATCAGGGCTCGGCGGCGAAGAAGATCGACTGCAAGTAGGCATTGCGGCACGGGTCCGGGGGCATCGCTGGATCGGTCCTCGGGGATCGACCGGCGGGCCGCCGGCGCGGCCGGCCGCAGCCTTGCCGCGCGTGAACCGGAAGGGCGGGTCCGCGCCGCGGGTCCGCGCAAGGGAGGCGTGCGCGTTGGCGCGCCCCACCGCAGACGGATGGAGGCGGCGCGCGCCATGACCGGACGCCAGCAACGGCAGGAGTAATCGGCGTATGGAATTCGAGATGTTCCACGCGGCCTGGCAGGCCACCCTCATCATGGCCGATCCCTTGCGGCTGATGTTTCTCGCCGGCGGGGTCCTGATCGGCCTGGCGCTCGGCGTGATCCCGGGCCTCGGGGGCATCGTCGGCATGGCCCTGCTGCTGCCCTTCACCTTCGATCTCGACTCCTATACCGCCTTCGCCTTCCTCCTCGGCATGGGGTCGGTGACCACCACCTCGGATACCATCCCGGCGGTCCTGTTCGGGGTTCCCGGCACCGCCGGCTCGGCCGCCACCATCCTCGACGGCCACCCTTTGGCGCGCAAGGGACAGGCCGGGCGCGCCTTCGGCGCCGCCTATACCGCCTCGCTCCTCGGCGGGGTGTTCGGCGCCCTGCTGCTCGCCGTCAGCATCCCGATCCTGCGCCCGGTGATGCTCTATCTCGGCGCCCCCGAGCTGCTGTCGTTCTCGGTCTTCGGGCTGTGCATGGTCGCGGTTCTGTCCGGCAGCTCGCCGCTCCGCGGGCTGGCGGCGGCGGGCTTCGGCCTGATGGTCGACATGATCGGCTCGGACCCGCAGACCGGCACGCTGCGCTGGACGCTGGGCACCCTCTATCTGTGGGACGGGATTCCCCTGGTGCCGGTCACCCTCGGCCTGTTCGCGCTCCCTGAGCTGGCCGACATGGCGATCGCCCGGCGCAGCATCGCCGGCGACGCCGAGATCGATTCGCGCGCCGGCCAGTGGCAGGGGGTGCGCGACACCCTCACCCACTGGTGGCTGGTGGTGCGCGTCGCCTGGCTGGGCGCCTCATTGGGGGCGGTGCCCGGGCTCGGCGCGGCGATCATCGACTGGATCGCCTACGGCCATGCGGCGCGGACCGAGAAGGGCGCCGACCAGACCTTCGGCACCGGCGACATCCGCGGCGTGCTGGCCTCGGAAGGCGCCAACAACGCCAAGGAAGGCGGCGCCCTGGTGCCGACCGTGGCCTTCGGCGTGCCGGGCAGCGCCTCGATGGCGATCCTCCTCGGCGCCTTCCTGATCCACGGCCTGGTCCCCGGCCCCGACATGCTGCGCCAGAACCTCGACGTCACCTACGCCATCGTGTGGAGCGTGGCCCTGGCCAACATCCTCGGCGCCGGCATCTGCTTCCTCGCCAGCGACCAGCTCGCCAAGATCGCGACCATCCGCTACTCGATCATCATGCCGCTGATCCTGACCGTGATCATGGTCGGCGCCTTTCAGGGCTCGCGCAACTGGGGCGATCTGTTCGCGCTGGTGTCCTTCGGCGTCCTCGGCTGGGTCATGAAGCGGCTGTCCTGGCCCCGCCCGCCGGTGATCCTCGGCGTCGTGCTCGGCGGCATCGTCGAGCGCTATCTCAACATCTCGATCACCCGCTACGGCGAGGAATGGCTCTACCGACCGGTGGTGATCGTGGTCTTCGCGCTGTCGCTGTGGGGACTGCTGCGCCCCTTCATGCGCCAGATCAAGCGGGCCGGCGGGATGAGCGGCATGTTCTCGGGCTTCGGGGTAAAGCCGCGATTCGACGTCAACACGGTCTTCTATGTCGCCTTCATCACCCTGCTGGCGGCGATGCTGTGGGATTCGGTCGACTGGAAGCCGCTCGCCAAGCGGGTGCCGATCGTGGTCGGCTACGTCACCATCGCGGTCGCCGCCCTCAGCTTCCTCAATCACACCTTCCGCGCCGGCGGCGGCGGCACCGGCGAGAGCGCCGCACAGCGGGCCACGGAAACGCTCCATCTCGACATCTCGGTGCAGGACGAGGGGGTGGAGACGGCGGTGATGCTGCGGCGGGCGGCGATCTATTTCGGCTGGCTCGCAGGCTTCATGGCCGGCACCGCCCTGATCGGCATGCTGCCGACGATTCTGCTGTTCGTGATGTTCTACATGCGCAGCGAGGCGCGCGAGCGCTGGTCGCTGGTGCTGCCCTGCGCGGTGGGGCTGTTCGTGTTCTCCTACATCCTGTTCGACCAGCTCCTCGCCCTGCCCTGGCCGCAAAGCCTGCTCGGCCGCCTGGTGCCGGCCCTGGTCGACTACATCCCCTCGCTGTGACGCCTGCCGGCGCCCGCGCAAACCGCGGCAGTGGTGAAAATGTGGCCTAGCGCGTTTCCCGTTTGTATGGAATCGCCAAGCCGCCCGCGCCCCCGGCCCAACCGCCCGACGATCGTATGCTGGGGGCGGTTGGGCCGGGGGCGCGGGCGGTTCGACTTAAACGGGAAACGCGCTAACGGTCGGCGCCCGGCACCAGGTCGTCGAGCGAAATCCGCAGCGCGTCGGCGATGGCGCGCAGCGCGGCCACCGACCCCGCCAGCGGCCGGCTGTTCTCGATCTGCGACAGATAGGACTGGCTGAGGCCGGTCCGGGCCGCGAGATCGGTCGCCTTCATGCCGCGATACTCGCGCCAGACGCGGACCGGGTTGTCGCCGTCGATCAGGCGGTTGGCGACCTCGCCGGGCACCTCTTCCTCGCGCGGGTCCGCGTCGATGCGCGCCACGGCGGCGATATCGGCCGCGTCCTCGGCGGCGCCGACCAGCGCCTCGTACTCGGCCCAGGGCAGGACCGCGTATTCGGGGCGGCCGTCCTTTTCGATGATGGTCAGCTTGTCGGTCATTCGTACACTCTCCCGCGCAGCGCGATCCTGCGTATCCTGATGGTGTGCGCCGCGCCGTCGATCCGAAAGATCACCCGCCAGTCGCCGACCCGCAAGCGAAACAGATCGCTGCCCTTCAAGGGCGCCAGCTGCGGCTGCCGGCCGTGGGGATCGGCGGCCACGGCCTCGATCCGGGAGCGAATGAGCTTCGCTCTGTTTGCCGGCATGCGAACGAGCTCTCGGATGGCGGCTCTGCTGTAGGTGATCTTGAACACGGTAATAAATTAAGAAATCACGAATTTTATTTCAAGACCATTATCGTTATTACAAAATTTCCGGGCATCGTTTCCGTTTGCCGGCCGCGCATGTCGGGTCCTGGATCCACCGCCTTCGCTCATCGCGCGGCGCCGTTCAGAACGGGCCGATCAGGCCGCGATAGAGGGGGAGATCGAGGCCGTACTCGAACACCCCGAGAAGAACCGCCAGCGCCGCCGCCGCCGCGCCCGCCGCGACGGTCCGGCTCTCCCCTTCGCGCAGCCGCAGAAAGGCGGCGACGAACAGCGGCACCGCGACCGCGAAGCCGACCAGCACCACCCCGCCGAGCAGCAGGCCGAACCACAGGAACAGCGCCGCTTCGCGGCGCAGCCTGGCGCCGTCTTCGGCCGGCGGCACCGCCCGCGTGGCGTGCCCCCGCCGCGCCCGGGCAAGCTCGATGCCGAGCTGGACCAGGGTCAGCCCCAGCGCCGGGATGCCGACCACGAGAGGCAGGAAGCGGGCGGTCGGCGGGTAGCCGGCGGCCATCGTCACCATGGCGGCGAAGATGCCCAGCATCACCGCGCACATCGCGATCTGGCCGTTAAGGCGCGGCATGGTCGACCGCCTTTCGGTTGCGACGCAAGAAGGGAAACAGGAGCGAAAGCACGATCAGCGCGATGAGGATCAGCGAGAGCGGGCGCAGGAAGAAGGCGCCGCCCCAGATGGCGAGCGCCTTGTGCAGCGAATCCTCGGCGATCGGCCCCAGCACCAGGCCGATGACGAACGGCGCGCGCGGCCAGCCGAAGCGCAGCAGGGCGTAGCCGACGAGGCTGAGAACGCCGAGCAGGATCAGGTTCTCCCAGCGTCCCTGGCTGAGATAGGCGCCGAGCAGGGTGAGCGCGAACACGAAGGGAATGAGCCGCCCGCCGCGGATGAACGAGATCGCCCCCAGCCACGGGGCGATGGCGAGGAACACGAACACGCACAGCAGATTGGCGAGCACCAGGGTCCAGATCAGGGTCCACACCAGGTCCAGCCGGTCGACCATCATCATCGGACCGGGCTGGATGCCGAGCACCACCAGCGCCCCCAGCATGATCGCCATGCCCGAGCTTCCCGGCACCCCGAAGAACAGGGTCGGCAGCAGCGATCCCCCCTCCTTGGAATTGTTCGCCGTCTCGGGCGCGATCACGCCTTCGATCGCGCCCTTGCCGAAGCGCTCGGGCCGGCGCGACGACTGGACCGCGTGGCCGTAGCAGATCCACGACGCGGCATCGCCGCCGAGCCCCGGGATTGCACCGATGACGGCGCCGATCACCGAGGTCCTGAGCGCCAGCCGCCAGTGACGCGCCACCTCGGCGATGCCGTCGACGATCTCGCGATAGCCGCAGTTCGCCGCCCGGCGCTCGACCGTCGCCACCGCCCCGCCCTTGACGCCGAGGGCGATCATCTCGGGCACCGCGAACAGGGCCAGGATCGCGGTGATGATATCCACCCCGTCCCACAGGAACAGGTAGTCGAAGGTGAAACGCTGAATCCCGGTCTGCGGGTCCATGCCGACGAAGGCGAGCATCAGCCCGTAGGCGCCGACGATGATCCCCTTGAGGATGTCGCGCCCGCTCAACAGCGCGATGAAGGTGATGCCGAGGATCGCCAGGAGGAAGAACTCGGACGGGCTGAAGGCCAGCACCACCGGCTCGAGGACCGGCAGCGCCACCGCCAGCACCAGCGCCCCGATGACGCCGCCGATCGCCGACGCCCCGAGGCTGGCGCCGAGCGCCCGGCCGGCCTGGCCCTTCCTGGTCATCGGATAGCCGTCGACGATGGTCGCCGCGTCGGGGCCGGTGCCGGGCACCCCGAACAGGATGCTCGGGATCGAGCCGCCGGTGTGCACCACGGCGTGCATCGAGAGCAGGAACACCGCCCCCGCGGTGGCGTCCATGCCGAACACGAAGGGGATCAGAATGACGATGCCGAGCTTGCCGCCGAGACCGGGCACGGCGCCGAAGAACATGCCGACCGGCAGCGCCAGCAGCATCAGCATCACGGTCTGGGGCGAGGTGACCAGCCCCACCAGGGCGGAAAAGACGGGCTCGAACATCCCGGCCTCTCCCCTCGCCGGCCGGCCTACTCGCAGCGCATCGTCTTCGGCTCGTTCTTGCCGCCCGGCACGTAGACGATGGTGCAGCGCATTCCCGCCTTCAGCGCCTTGCGCTTCGCCGTCTTGCCGGCGATGGTGATCTTCGTGCGCGAGCCGCTGACCTTGGCCTTGACCTTCTCGCCGTCGGCGCCGCGGAAGACGATCTTCTTGCCCTTCTTGCCCACCGAAAGCAGCGCGCCCGTCACCGTGCGGGTCCTGGCCTCGACGTTCATCAGGGCCGCGATCTTCGCCACCAGACGGGGCGGCTGGGCCAGCGCCGCACGCACCATGCGGTCGACCTCGGCGCCGAAGCGGGGATCGAGCGGCAGGCCGAGACGGTTCGCCTCGCGAATCAGGCCGGGGTCGCCGAGGGCCCCCTTGTAGGCTGCGATCAGCGCCGCCATGCGATCGTCGGGAACCCCCGGCGGCGCCGCCGTCAGGCGCCCCAGCGAGGCCTGGGAGTTGATCAGCGCGATCAGGGCGCGGCCGTCGTCGGTCGTGGCCAGGGTCGCGGCCTGGACGGCGCCGCCGCCGCCGCCGACCTGGAGCAGGACGCGCCCATAGCCGTTCCTGACGAAGCGCGCCAGCGAGCTCAGCGATCCCAGCCGCCCGGCGACCTCGCCGCGGAGCATCGCCATCTCCGCCTCGCGGCCGGAGAAGCCGGGGATGATCTTCAGATTGAGCCCCAGCGCATCGGCCAGCATGACGGTCTCGTTGTAGGCCGCGCTGCCCACGCCCGAGGCCGACATGCGCACCGGCGCGGCGGCGGCGCGCAACTGCGCGACCGTGGCGATGCCCGACTTGGCGCTGACCACCAGCGCCCTGGGATCGGACGACGCCTTGCCGAGGAAGCGCATCTTCGCGAGATCGAAGCGCACCCCCTTGCGGCCGATGATCTGGGCATAGATCAGGCCGGTGTTGAAGGTGCCGATCACCAGCCCGTCCGGCTTGGCGGCATAGAGGAAATTGGCGCCGATGATGTGGCCCGCCCCCGGCATGTTGCGGACCACCACCTTGGACACGGGAAGGTGCCGGGCCAGGTATTTGGCGATCAGCCGGGCGTAGGTGTCGTAGCCGCCGCCGGGGCTGGTGGCGACGATGTAGGTCAGCTGGACACTTCTACCAACCGGCGTACGTGCGTCGTGGCGGCCGCCTGATCGTGGTGCCGCGGGATCGGCCGGCGGCGGCGGCCGGTTCGGGGTGTCGAATGGCTCTTGATCGGCGCCGATCCCCGGTTCCGGGCGCTATGCGGGGGCCGGTGACATGCGATTGAGCCAGATCAGGCGCTTCATGTTGGTGACCAGATTGACCATGCCGATTTTGGTCGTCGCCCGGGCCAGGCCGATGGTCCGCACGTAAAGCCCCATCCGGCACTTCTGCGCGGCGAAGACGTGCTCGACCCGGGACCGGACCGCGGATTTTCTCGCATTGGCGCGGCGGGTCCGCGCCGCCATCGCCCGCCCCTTGGGCTTCTTGCGATGGATGCGCGAGGTGAAGCCGTGGCGTTCCATGAAAGCCTCGTTGGCCTTGGAACGGTAGGCGGTGTCGGCCCAAACGCTCGCGCCGAAATTGCTCTTGTCCAGCAGCCCGCGCCGCAGCATCCGGCCCTCGTAGGCCGCCGCGTCGGTCACCGCCCACTTGCGGATCAGGCCATGGCGGCGGTCGATCGAGATATGGTTCTGGTAGCCGAAGGCGGGGATCGCGATGTCCACCGGCAGCGTGCCGTCGGCCCGGGGCTTGGCCTTGGAGAACTTGACCGTCCAGCGCGCGTCGCGGTCCTTCTGGCGCAGCTTGGCCGGGCGCTCCTTCCAGGCGGACGGAACGCGCCCGGCCTTGAGCGCGGCTTTCTCCGCCTCCGTGTTGCGTTGCTTCGGCGCCGCCACCAGCGTCGCATCCACGATCTGGCCCGACATCGGGATGTAGCCCGCCGCGCGCACCGCCGCATCGAAGCGGTCGAACAGGCGCTCCACCGCCCGCGCCCGGGTCAACCGCTCGCGGAACGCCCAGATCGTACGCGCATCCGGCACCCGATCGCCGAGCGACAACCCGAGAAACCGCATGAACGACAGACGGTCGTTGATCAGAAACTCGGCGCGCTCGTCCGACAGCCCGTTCTGCGCCTGGATCACCAGGATCTTGAACATCATCACCGGGTCGTAGGGCGGCCGACCGCCCTTCGCCCCATCCGAATAAGCCAGCGCCGCCTCAAGCGCCGGGCGGAAAATCTCGAAGTCCACCACCGAACCGTACGCCTCGAGCTGATCCCCGAGATCGCTCAGCCGCCGAAGGCGCTCATCCACATCGAAAAAACCGGGCTGCTTCGTCACGCGCCATCCCTCCACCGTTCACCCGCCCAGTGAATCAAATCGCGCGCCAGAACACCAGGTAATTAGAAGCGTCCAGCTTCCTGCCCGTGAAGAAGTCGGCGCCCGACGCCGCCTGCCCCGATGCCGGTGCCAGCCCGGCGGCGGCGGCAAGCAGCGTCGCCATGATGCGGTGCGGCGTCTTTGCGGTCATGGTCTCCCTCTCCTCCGTTCTTCACGCGCCGTCGGAGGACCGCCCCGAATCTCGGCGGGGGGCCGCAGGCCGCCGCGGCCGGTCAGAGGTCGTCGGGCGGGGCGTAGTCCTCCCACCCCGGAACCGGCTCGGTGGGCGGCATGGTGGCGCCCTTCTGGAACAGCATGTGCATGAACAGGAACAAGGGCTTGGCCTTCATGATCAGGACCAGCATCTCGTCCTCCATCGACGAGTTGAAATGCTGGTGCACGCAGCCGTTCTCGACGATCAGGCAATCGCCCGCCTCGTAATCCATGCGCTCGCCGTCGTGGATGTCGTAGCCTTCTCCGCGCAGGACGTAGAACACGGCGCTGTTCATGTGGCCGTGCTTTTTGTTGTAGCCGCCCGGCGCGAAGACGTGGAAATGGGTCTCGATGGACTGCGCGATCTCGGTGTTCATGGGGTTGATCACCGGCTTGCCGAAGCTTTGCGGCCCGCCTTCCCACTTGAAGTCCTTCGAGCTGAACACCCGCGGCTGGTTCTGCACCAGGCCGAGAAGATGGGCGTAGGTGCCTTCCAGCGCGCGCACGAAGGTGCGCTTCTTCTGGAAGCGCGGCCATTCGTATTTCGGCTTGTTGTGGCCGACGCCGGGGGCGGCGTCCCCCGGTTCGCCGGCGGCGGGCGGGTCGGATTCGTCCATCGTGCTCTCCTTACAACGCAAATTCGCGACGTGGCGGCGCCGGGCGGCGGGCGCGCTCAGTTCTGGCAATCGACCCGCTTGGATTCCTCGCCCGGGCCGGGATAGGTGAACTGGCAGGTCATGCCGACCTTGATCGCCTTGCGCTTGGCCTTCTTGCCGTTGATCGTGACCTTGGTGCGCCGGCCCGAGATCTTGGTCTTCACCTCCTTGCCGTTATAGAGGATGTAGACCCGCCGGCCCTTCCTCTTGATCTTGGTGACCTTGCCCTTGTGCTTGACGTAGGTGACCTCGATCTTGGCCAGCCGGGTCTTCGACTTGGTGGACTCGATGGCGCGGGCGACGATCGCCTTCGGCGTGCGGTAGACCTTCTCGATATGCTTCTGCATCTCGATCCCGCCGAGCGGGTTGAGCTCGAGCTTCTGCCTCTTGATCTCGGCGATGAAGGCGGGGTCCTTCATGGTCGCGTCGAAGGCGGCGCGCAGGGCGGCGACGCGGGCCTTCGGCACCCCCGGCGGCGCCAGATAGGGGCGGCCGAACACCTGGCGCGAGAACAAGAGCGCCAGGGCCTGCGCATCCGCCTTGCTCTTCACGAAATCCATCACCAGCGGGATCTGGGGAAGCTCCTTGTGCTTCTTGAGCGAGATCTGCAGGAGGATGTTGATCTTGCCGCTCTTCACCCATCCCATCTTCTGGCTCTTGACCGACGACCACGACCAGCCGCAGCGGCCGAACACCTCGCCGCGCTCCATCGCCAGATTGACCGCGGTGCCGCTGGGATAGCCGGTGATCACCTTGAACCGGGTCCCGATGATGTTGTTGAGCACGATCGGGAAGGTCTCGATGTCGGTGTTGGCCTGGGCGCCGGTGATCAGCTGGGTCTTCATCGCGTCCTGGATGGTCTTGACCGGCGAGGTGTGCCACGAGACGCAGACGCTGACCTCGTTGTTGATGCTGCCCAGCCAGTTGAACCTGGTGGGGTCGTACTTGGCGCCCTTGATCCCGAGCAGCGGATCGGTCGGCACCGAGCGGTGAATGGCGCCGATCACCGAGCCGTCCCTGGGGGCGACGTTGTACATCCAGTTGGCCAGCACCAGCCCCCCGGCGCCGACCTTGTTCTGGGCGATGAATTTGGGGTTGCCGGGAATGTGCTTGCCCATGTGGCGCGCGACCGAGCGGCCGTAGGCGTCGTAGCCGCCGCCGGCGCCGGCGCTGATCATCATCTTGATGGTCCGCCCGCGGTAGAAGTCGGCGACCGGATCGGCCGCGGCGGGGGCGGCGAGAAGGACGGCGGCCGCCATCACGGACGCGCCGCACGCGAAAGAATGGCGAAGTGTCATGGTCTGCGAGCTCCCCTGTTAGAGAACGGTTCGTTATCTAATGGTTGCGCCGATTGTCGCAGCAAAATCCGGGGATGTCGATTCCCCCGCGCCGGCCCGCCGGCGCGGGCGCGCGTTCAGCCGGTCGTGCCGGCGGCGGCGAGGAAATGATCGACGATCTCTTCGCCGGTCGCGAGCCAGACCCGCTCGTGCGCGCAGATATGGGCGAGCGCCTCGTCGAGGGCGTCGATCCGGTGCGGCACCCCGATCAGGTAGGGATGCAGCGAGATGCCGAGGACCCGGCCCGAGGCCGCCCCTTCGCGGTACAGCACGTCGAAGGCGCGGCACACCATGCGGGTGAAATCCTCGGGCCGGTAGCGAAGCTGCTCGAAGGCCCGCTTGTCGGACACCCCGGCGCCGTAGGGCAGCGAGACGATCCGCCCGCCCGCCGCCGTCATCACCACCGGCTGGTCGTCGTTGTCCCAGTCGGCGGTGTAGGTGCAGCCTTCCGCGACCAGATGGTCGAGGGTGTTCCAGGTCTCCTGGCGGCCGGCGCCGAGCCACCCCTTGGGCCGGCGCCCGGTGAAGGATTCGATGCGCGCGAGCGTGGCGCGGACGATGGCGGCGGCGGCGTCCGAGCCGGCGGTGTTGAGCCGGCGCGTGTTGCTCTGGCAATGGCCCATCATCTCCCAGCCGAGGTCGAGGCATCTCTCGACCACCGCCGGGCAGACGTCGAGGACCTCGGCGTTCAGCGCCACCGTGCCGCGCACGCGATAGCGCGCCATCACCTCGATCATGCGGAACACGCCGACCCGGTTGCCGTAATCGCGGATCCCCCAGGCCGAGACGTCGGGCACCAGGCCCGGCCCCTCGGGCATCGCCTCGTCGAGGGCGAAGACCTCGATGTTGGGGATGACCCAGACCGCGAGCCGCGCCCCGCCCGGCCATTCCAGCCTCGGCCGCTCATCGATCGGGCTGTAGGGGAACGGGCCGTAGGCGCGAGGCTCCATCGCAAGCGGTTCCGGATGCGCGGAAAGGGAACCGAACCCTAGCACGATTCGCCGGCGCGGCGAACCGGCGCCCCGCGCACGGCCTCACTTCGACAGGCGCAGCTCGGACAGGTTGTCGGCGATCTCGCGAAACACCCGGCGCAGGGTGTCGCCGTCGGGGGCGAAGAAATAGTAGGGCGCGTCGGGCCCGCTCGCGATCTCGCGCATCAGGGCCTCCTGCGCGCCGCCGCCGTTGGCGAACTGGATGGCGTAGATCAAGACCCCCGAGGCCTTGATCGCCTCGGCGAGGCGCCGCAGACGGTCGTCCATCGCCGGCCGCGCGGCGCTGCCGATCCCCCAGATCGCCTTGTAGCCGTCGCCCGAGCCGCCATAGTCCTCGCCGTCGGTGAGCAGCACGATGGCCTCGCGCCGCCGCGTCGGCGGGTTGGCCTCGGCCTCGGTGAAGGGCGCGCTCGGCATCAGCACGCGCCACGCCCAGCCGAGGCCCTGGGGAATGTTGGTGGTGCCGGTGGGCCGGGTGAGCTCGGCGATGGCATCGAGGATCGCCTGCTTGGTGTTCTGCAGCGGGGTGACGCCGTGGTCCAGACAAGGCCGGCACTCGCTGCCCCAGACGGCGCCGCTGCACTTGTCCGAACCGGGAACCGGCTCGCCCTCGGCGCCGATCGGCTGCCACCCCTTCCAGTCCCCGGCCGCCGCCGACAGTTCGCCCAGCACGACGTCGGTGTCGTCGCTCGCGTCGCCGTCGTCGAGATAGCGCGAATAGACGCAGCCCTGCCAGTCCGCCGGCGGCGGCGAGAGCAGCGGCACCGGCGAATCGTTGACGTAGAAGAGCTCGGTCTGCACAGATCCGTTCAGCGGATTGGTGAAGGGCGCCACCGCCACCGGCGCGGTCGCGCCGGAATCGAACGGCTGGCCGTTGACGGTGGCATTCACCTTGCCGTTCCACGGCACCAGGCCGATCTTCAGCAGATCCTTCTGCGCCGCGTCGCCGAACAGGATCTCGACCAGCTCGGTCGCCGCCGCGCGGGCGGCCTCGATCCGGGTCTGCCCGTTGCCGGCGGAGCTGCGCATCGAGCCCGACATGTCGATCGCCACCACCACGTCGAGCATCTGCATCTCGCGGGTCGCCTCGGCCTCGGCCGAGACCGTAATGGCATCCACGCCGATGACGCGCAGGAAGGTGGTGGGAATGGTGGCGCTGGCATTGAGCGCGATGACCTCGCCCCCGGGGTCGGGAACGATGGTCGGCCCGCTCACGGTGGCGTCCATGAAGCCGGCGGGGAAGTTGGCGGCGAAATACATTCGGATGTCGTCGTCGCGCGTGGGCGAGAACATCACCCGCCCGCCGGCCAGCGCCGCCGCGTCGAGCCCCTGCGAGAGGCGCGACTTGACCATGTAGGCGCGGGCCGCGTCGGTGGCCAGCCCGACCGCCGCGACCAGGGCGACGATGCCGGCGGCGACGAACAGGGCCACCGCGCCGTCCGCCTCGCCGATGAGCCGTTGGAGAAACCGCATTGCCGATGCTTCCTCTATCAGGTCACGACGGCCCAGAAATAAGGAACCGATATGAATAAATCGTGAAACGATGAAATCAAGGATATGTATTTACAATGCTTATTCGAGGGATAATTTATCGAAAAGCTCTATTGTTATCATGATTATTTAGGATGGGATTTTGGGCAAATTCGCAAACGAATTCTCCATAAATACATTAGTTTATTTATCCTCGGTTATTCTTTATTTCGCTCGAATGGGAATCAATTTTTATTCCGTATTTTCCGCAATATCACCGCTTAAATAATAAAATATCTAGGATATTCCATGCTAAATCTATTGAATGCGAGTATTTTCTTTTAACCTTTCATTAACACATGACGACTATTTTTTCCGCATTACCTCTTTTGAAAGGAGAGCGAGCCATGATCGATGTCATCAGGAATCTCATCGCCGACGAATCGGGCGCGACCGCCATCGAATACGGACTGATCGCCGCCCTGGTGTCGGTCGCCGCGGTGGTCGCCCTCGAGAACATGGGCACCTCGTTGCAGAACATGTTCACCGCCGTCGCCGGCAAGCTCGACGCCGCGGTCGGCGCCGGCGCGACCACCACCACCGTGCCCTAGGCGCGCGCGATCCGGTTCGGGGGAGGACCGGATCGGCCGGGGGCGGGGAACGGCGGCGCCGCGCGCCGCTTTTCCCGCCCGCCGGCGATCGGCGATCCCCGCGTCTGCGCAACCCGTTCCCGAAGGCGCCGCGATGCAGGCCTTTGTCCACCTGATCCACCCCCTCGCCGTCGCGACCTTCGCCGTGCTTCTGTTCGCGGCGGCGGTTCACGACGGCATCCACTTCACGATTCCCAACCGCCTCTCGCTCGCCGTCGCGCTGCTCTATCCCGTCCACCTCCTCACCAGTCCGGCGCCGGTCGACTGGGCCGGGGCGCTGATCGCGGCCGGCGCCACCTTCGCCGTCTGCGCGATCCTGTTCGCGCGCGGCATGATCGGCGGCGGCGACGCCAAGCTGGCGAGCGCGACCATGCTGTGGGCCGGCCCGCCGCTGGCCTTTTTGTTCCTCGTCGCCACCGCTCTGGCCGGCGGGGTTCTGTCTCTCGTCGTCCTGGTCCGCAACCGCCTCGCCCCGCGTCCGCACCCGGCGGCATGCAGCGTCGCCGGCACCCGCATCCCCTACGGCGTGGCGATCGCCGCCGGCGGGGTGATCGTCGCCGGCCGCCTCCTGGCGACGGGCTGAACGGAGGCGCCCCGCGATGAACGTCCGCACCCTGCTGCTTGCCCTCGGCGCGCTGGTCACCGCCGGGCTCACCGCGACCCTGGTCCAGGGATGGATCGAGCGCCAGCGCGCCGAGCTCGGCGCCCGTCCCGCCGCCGCCGCGCCCGCCCCGCCGGCCACCCGGGTTCTGGTCGCCAGGCGCGCGCTCGGCGCCGGCACCCTGATCCGCCCGGAGCATCTCGCCTGGCGCGCCTGGCCGGCCGAGGGCATCGATTCCGCCTATGCCGTGGAAGGCCGGCGCCGGATCGCCGATTTCACCGGCGCCGTGGTGCGCCGCGGGCTCGCCGCCGGCGAGCCGCTGACCGAACGCCGCGTCGTCAAGCCCGGCGAGCGCGGCTTCCTGGCCGCGGTGCTGAGCCCCGGGATGCGGGCGCTGTCGATCCCGGTCAACGCCGCCTCGGGAATCTCCGGCCTGGTCTTTCCCGGCGATCGGGTCGATCTGATCCTCACCCACAGCTACGAAGGCGGCGCAGGCGGCGGCGAAGCCGGCCCCGCGCGCCGCCTGCGCCGGGCCAGCGAGACCGTGCTCTCGAATCTGCGCGTCCTCGCCATCGGTCAGTCCACCGACGACGAGGCCGGCAAGCCGATGGTCGCCAAGACCGCCACCGTCGAGGCGACGCCGAAACAGGCCGAGGCCATCGCCCTGGCGCTGGAGCTGGGCAAGCTGTCGCTCAGCCTGCGCAGCCTGGCGCGAGGCGGCGATGGGACGAAAAAGGGCTCGGCGCAGCTCCCCGGCCCCTCCTTCACCCGCGACAGCGACGTGAGCCGCCTGCTGCGCCGCAGCCCGGCGCGCGCGCCGAAGCGCGTGGTCAACGTGCTGCGCGGCGACAAGGCGGAGACCCGCACACTGGCGGCCGACCCGCCGAAGGCGCGGCCATGAGGCGCGCCGCCCTGTTGCTCGGCGCGGTGCTGGCGGCGGTGGTCTCGGCCGCCGCCGCGGCGGCGCCGGCGGACGAGATCGTCGGCGTCTCGGACCGCGTCTTGCAGCTCGAGACCAGCAAGGGCGTGCTCTTGCGCCTCGCGCGGCCGGCCGGCACCGTGTTCGTCGCCGATCCCAAGATCGCCGACATCCAGGTCAAGTCGCCGCGCCTGATCTACGTGTTCGGGAAACGGCCGGGCGAGACCACCCTTTACGCGGTCGATGCCGACGAGCGCGTGCTCGCCAGCCGCCCGGTCCGGGTCAGCCACAATCTGAGCCGCCTGCGCGCGACGCTGAAGGCGCTGGTGCCCGGCGCCCGCCTCGAGGTGCGCTCGGTCGACGATTCGCTGGTCGTCAGCGGCACCGTGGCCACCGCCGCCGCCGCCGCCGACGTGCGCCGCCTCGCCCGGCGCGTCGCCGGCGATGCCGACCGGCTGGTGCTGCGGCTGGCGGTCAATGCCCCCAACCAGGTCCATCTCCGGGTCCGCGTCGCCGAGGTGTCGCGCACGGTGCTGAAGCAGTTCGGCATCAACTGGGACGCGGTGTTCTCGTCGAGCAATTTCGTGTTCGGGCTGGCCACCGGCAACCCGGTGGTCGCGGCCGGCTCGTTCCTCACCCGCTCGGGCAACACCAACAGCCTGTTCGGCGGCTTCCGCAACGGCAAGTTCGACATCAACGGGCTGATCGACGCGCTCGACGACGAGGGGCTGATCACGGTCCTCGCCGAGCCCAGCCTGACCGCCGTCAGCGGCCAGACCGCGACCTTCCTCGCCGGCGGCGAGTTCCCCATCCTGGTGCCGGAGAACGACCAGGTGACGGTGGAGTTCAAGCAGTTCGGGGTCTCTCTCGCCTTCACGCCGACCATCGTCGGCAAGGACCGCATCAGCCTCAAGGTCGCGCCCGAGGTCAGCCAGCTGTCGAACACCGGCGCGGTCCAGATTTCCGGCTTCACCATTCCGGCGCTCACCACCCGGCGCGCCGAGACCACGGTCGAGCTCGGCGGCGGGCAGAGCTTCGCGATCGCCGGGCTGCTGCAGAACGACGTGACGCGCAACCTCGACGAGTTTCCCGGTCTCGGCGACGTCCCCGTGCTCGGCGCGCTGTTCCGCTCCGACCGCTTCCAGCGCAACGAGACCGAGCTCGTGATCATCGTCACCCCCTATGTCGTCCGCCCCGTCTCGGCGACCCGCCTGGCGGCGCCGACCGACGGGCTGGTGCCGCCGAGCGACGCCGAGCGGGTGCTTCAGGGACGCATCTACCGCCCCGCCCTGGCGCGCGGCCCGGGCGGCCCCCGCGGCCCCGGCGGCGACACCCTGGCCGGGCCGGCCGGATTCGTCCTCGACTGAGAGAGAGCGTGCGATGGAGACGAAACGACGGATCTTCCTGCGCCGACGCGCCCGGCGGATGCGGCGCCGCTGGCTGGCGGTCATTGCCGCC